>Ga0207693_10005802_pt1 | contig 10238 bp, 8 predicted proteins | sample LARL81metaG_FD_184347 | JGI IMG/M metagenome (GOLD analysis project Ga0207693, IMG submission 184347) | Corn, switchgrass and miscanthus rhizosphere microbial communities from Kellogg Biological Station, Michigan, USA - LAR L8-1 metaG... | ecosystem: Host-associated > Plants > Roots >... | reverse complement strand
CCGCGTCGCGGTCGTGATGACCTGTCTGTGGGAGAATTGGTCGGACGGAAAAGGCCCACCGTTTTCGGTGCAGACGACGGCGCTTCGGCCCGGCACGCACGATCGGGCCGCGATGACCTGGGGCACCTATGGCGGGCGTGCAGGAGTCTGGCGGCTGATCAAAATCCTCGACGACAACAAGGTGCCGGGAACCTTCGTCGCCAATGCGCGGGCGCTGGAACTTGCCCCGGCAGCCGCGAAACAGGCCATCAAATCCGGCCACGAGATCGCAGCGCACTCCTACACGCAGGATGCCCTGCTCGCCTATCTCGATCCGAAGGAAGAAAAAGCGCTGATCAACCGCTGCGTCGACATCCACCGGAAAATTACCGGCAGCCGGCCGAAAGGCTGGTTATCGCCCGTCGTGTCGCCAACCGCGCTCACTGAAGGCTATATCGCGGAAGCCGGTTTCCTCTGGTACGGCGATTACAACAACCTCGACCTGCCCTGCCGCGTGAAGACCAGGAAGGGCACCATTGTCGCTCTGCCGCACACTGATTTTGCCGATCATCGTGCCTTGCGCCTCAACACGCGTGACTGGTTCGACGTCTACAAGGACACTTTTGACTATCTCTACGCCAACGAGCCGACGTCTTATCTGAACATTACCGTGCACTGCCATTTTGGCGGACGGCCGCTGATGGCGGCGCAGGTCGACGCCATCCTCAAATACATCAAGCGCTTTCCTGATGTCTGGGTCGTGCGCCACGACGAGTTGGCGCAATGGATCATGGACAACGGCGTCGACGAGTGGACCAACCAGAAGCGGTTCTTCGGGTAGCCGTCAGGCACGCGACGGGCTGACCAGCCAGACGCCGCCCAGAATAACGAACGCGACCGCGGCCGGCCCGAGGGCCGCCCAGCTTCCCCCGGCCGCCAGCGCCGTCGTCGCCGCCCAGGCGATCGAGGAAAACGCCTCGGCGAATGTGGCAAGGCGCGAGGATGTCTGCCTCCGGCGGAACTGGCTGCGGCGCGCCTGCACGCGAAAGCAGAGCTGGATCACCGTCGCTGCTGCGGCCGCGGCCAGTATGCCGAGACCGCAGACAATTCCGGCGGATACGGCATCAAGCATCAACACGGCCACGATTGGCGCGAAAATCAGCGCGATCATGCCAATGACGGCTTCGACCTTGGCCCATAGGACGCGGTGAGCGGTGATCGGCGCCGTGGCGACGAGTTCCGGCGCATCCTCGCCCGAAATCGACAACCAGGCGAGCCCACCAGCGAGCTGCCCGGCGGCCATCACCACCACCGGGATCAGGACCACAAATGAACCATGGCCATCGCGAAACGTGACCCACAGCAGCAGCGCGGGCGGAAGCAGATAGAGGATCTGCATCAGTGTCTGCGAGATGAGCCAGGCATCGCGCAGCAGCAGTGTCCATTCCTTCTGCCGCAACGCGCGGCTCGGCGAGCGGCGGCGAAAGCCGAGCGACCAACGGGGTTGGCGCACGGTCGCGCTGGAGACGCCGGCGGCCGCAACGGCATGCTCCCCGAACCGCCGGCAGAACAGCGCGATCGACACGCAAAGTATGCCGATACCGAATGCCACGACGCCGGCCAGTGCGACGAAGTCACCCAGCACCGCACGCGCCGGCCACCAGAAGGCGCTGGCGGTATCCGGCACATGCGTCAGCATCCAGTCCGATTGCAGGGCGGCAAAGCGGGAAATACTGCCGGCGGAAAAGATCGCCGCGATCTGCAGGCCGATAACGAACGCCGCGCCGATGATCGCCGCCACGACCTGCGCGATCAGGCGCGTGCGCTTGGCTCCGACAACCCGGAACAAACCAATTGTCAGCGCCAGCGCTGCCGCCGTCGCCACCGCGCCCATGGCGGCAACGACCCCGTAGGCAGCGAGCCAGCGGCTGCCGCCCAGCACGGCCAACACATTGACGAAGGGTGCCGCCAGCAGCACGGCAATCACGACCGCCGCCGCCGCAATGCGCCCCATACGCACGGCAAACACTTTGCGCGCGGAGGCCGGTGAAGTGAGGATGAGATCAAGATCGGAGCGGGAATAGAACGCGCGGGTCACGGACTCCATGGCCTGCGACAGCAGCAGCGACCAGGAAAGCACAAGCGTTCCGGTAATACCGACCAGCGCTGCCGTGTCAAAGGAAAGCGTGGCGTCGGCGTAGTTGGCGACCGTCCAGTAGGCGAACACATGCATGAAGGCCGCAAAGGCGATCAGCCCGATGATCGCGTTGCGCGCACGGGTACGCCCCCCCGCAGTCACCAGCGAAACCCAATCGCGCCAGCCGAGGCGGAATTCGTGGCTCGCCAGCCAGGTCAGTGAGGCCGGCTCACTCACGCGGCGGCCACCTGTTCGGCGACCAGCGCGAGGAACGTGTCCTCAAGGCTTGTGGCAGTCTCGCCGGTCTGCTGGCGCAGATCGTCCAGCGTGCCCTCTGCGATCAACCGCCCACCTGCAATCACACCAATGCGGTCAGCCATGCGTTCGGCCACTTCGAGGATGTGCGTTGTCATGATGACGGTACCGCCAGCACGGACGCGTTCGCGCAGCACGTTCTTGACCTGGCGGGCCGTGCCGGCATCGAGCCCGGTCAACGGTTCGTCAAGAATGATGAGTTTCGGGTCGTGCACCAGCGCGCCGGCCAGCGCCACCTTCTGCCGCATACCCTTGGAAAATCCTTCGCAGCGCTCGTGCGCGTGCGGCTCGAGCCCAAGCCAGCCGATCAACTCGCGCGCCCGCGCCTCTGCGGCGGCCGGCTCGATGCGCCAAAGGCCGGCGACGAATTCGAGATATTCGTAAGGCGTGAGCTTTTCGTAGATCATCGGCTCGTCCGACAACCAGGCGGTCATTTGCTTGGCGGCGACGGAATCGGCGAGCGCGTCGATGCCCCCGATGCAGATCGAGCCCGCATCCGGCCGCAGCAAACCCACGACCATGCGCAAGGTCGTGGTCTTGCCGGCGCCGTTCGGGCCGACCAGGGCATAGAACTCTCCGCCATAGACGGTGAGATCGAGCGCGTCGACCGCCGGACGGTCAAAGCGTTTGCTGACGCCGCGAAGCGCAAGTGCGATGGGACGATTCTGTTTCATTCGGACTGCCGCCGCGCTGGAAAGACCGCAGCTCTTTACAGCGGAGTCGTTTCAGCGGCGTAAATCTTCGAATTGCAAAGAGTGCATTAAGCTTTCGGTGAGCTTAATTCGCCGTCCGTCACGCCTTCGGGACCATCCTGAACATCGCATCGCCGTAGGTCTTGCGCGCTTCCGCGAGCAGCGGCTGCACGGCGGCGACGAAAGCCTCATGTTCCTTCGGCGTCAGTGCGTTGATCTCGCAACCTTCGGCCTCGATTGCCTTATATGACTGGTCGTGTTCCTCGACTGCGAGCTTGCGCTGATACGCCACCGCCTCTTTCACGGCCGCTTGCATCGCGCGCCTGAGATCATCCGGCCAGGCCTCGAACGACGGCCGATGAAAAAAGATCGGCCGTGAAATGTAGAAGTGATTGCTCAGCGTGTGAAACTTGTGGAACTTGTGCACGCCATAGGTCACCGTATTGGCGAGCGGATTTTCCTGCGCATCCAGGGTGCCGGCCTTGATCATGGCAATGGCGTCGGTGAGATCCATGCGCATCGCCACGGCGCCGAGCAATTCGAATGTGCGTTTGTGTATTTCGCTCGGCAGCACACGGATTTTCATACCCTTCATATCTGCGGGCAGATGGATCGGCCGCAGGCGATTGGAGATGTGGCGAAATCCGTTTTCGAACCAGCCGAGGATCCGATAGTTGATGCGTTCTTCCGTCTTGCGGATGAGGAATTCGCCGAGTTCGCCATCCATCGCGCCGCGTGCCTGCGCGTTGTTGCTGAACAGGAATGGCAGATCGACAAAGCCCAATTCGGGCACGCGATCGGTCAAATAGCTTGATGACTGGTAACCGAGCGTCATCGAGCCATCCTCAACCAACGTGAGAATGTCCTCGGCCTTGTGGCCGTGATCCATGATGTTGAAGACGTATTCGATAGCGACGTCCTTGCCGAACTGCGCCTCGAGTTTGTCGCCGATGAATGTCAGTGACTTGCTGAACCCGGTGCTCGGCGGCCCATAGCCACCCATACGGATCTTGATTGGCGTGCTCATTTTCTCTCGCTCGTTGCGGCCCTCTCTATACTGAGGCAACGCGATCTGGCCAAGCGGGCGCGGTGTGATAGAGTCCCGCCGCATTCACGGAGGACTACGCCGATGAACAAGCTCGCCAGCGTTCCCAAAAGTTCACGGGGTGAAATTTCGCCGGCAGAATGGCAAGCCCGTGTCGATCTTGCTGCCGTCTACCGGCTGACCGCGCATTACGGTTGGGATGATGTCATCTACAACCATTCGTCCATGCGGGTCCCGGGCGAGCCGCGTATGTTCCTGATGAAGCAGCACGACCTGCTTTACACGGAAGTGACTGCGTCCAATCTTGCCAAGGTATCGATGGACGAGGACTTGGACGAGAAGTCAGGCGTCAATCGTCCCGGTTTCACGCTGCACGGTGGCGTACTGGCCGCACGGGCCGATGTGAATTGCGCGATCCACGTTCACACCGAAATCGGCATGGCCTTCGCGGGACTCAAGAGCGGCCTGCGCATGCTTTCACAGCCCGCGATCCGCTTCTACAAGCGCATCGGTTGCCACGCGTACGAAGGCATCACCGAGGATTTCGGCGAGCGCGAGCGGATCAACAAGGATCTCGGCCAGAACCGCGCGATGATTATGCAGAACCACGGCTTGCTGACGGTCGGCAAGACCGCACGGGAGGCTTTTGTGCTGATGTCGCATCTGCTCGAGGCTGCGCACATCCAGCTGATGATGGAAGCCACCGGTAACCCATTGATCGAAATTCCACCCGAAGTCTGTGCCAAGACCGCGGAGCAATACGAGCATCACGACGCCGGCCGCGGCAGCCATGACTGGGCGGCTTACCTGCGCATCCTCGACAAGATCGACACGAGTTATCGCAACTGAGCATCAGGCTCGTGGCCTTTACCAACCGCACGAAAGAGCGCCTCGCGCGTGGCGAGGTTGCGTTGTGCATGGCGACGCGTCTCGCCCGCACCGCCGAAATCGCCATGATCGCGGATGCCTGCGGCTTCGATGCGCTTTTCATCGACATGGAGCATTGCACGATCTCGCTCGACGACGCGGCGCAGATCTGTGTCGCCGCCTTGCCCATCGGCGTCACGCCGCTGGTGCGCATTGCCGGACATCACTTCGAGGATGCCACGCGCCTGCTCGACATGGGCGCGCTTGGCATCACCTGCCCGAACGTGAGCACGCGCGCCGAAGCTGAAGCGTTCGTGCGCGCCTGCCGCTTCCCGCCCCTGGGAGAGCGTTCGGTCGCGGGAGCCGGCGCACTGCAGGGTTATCGCCCGACGCCGCTCGGCGAGGTCAACAAGCAAGGCAATGCCGCAACACTGCTCATTCCGATGCTGGAAACGCCGGAAGGCATAGCGAATGCCGACGCTATTGCTGCGGTGCCCGGCATCGACGTTCTCCTGATCGGCTCCAACGATCTTTGCACCGCCATGGGCATTCCCGGTGACCTGAAAAGCCCGAAGTTGCGGGCGGCCTATGAGGCAACGGCAAAGGCCTGCAAGACGCACGGCAAGCATCTCGGCGTCGGCGGGATCCGGGCCGATGTCGAGCACGTTGCCGAACTGGTGAAGCTGGGCGCGCGCTTCGTGATCGCCGCGTCCGATGTGCAATATCTGATGAAATCTGCGCGCGATGAGGTCGCCGCCCTGCGCAAGGCAACCGCCTAGCGCCAGACGTACCAACGCCCAGCCCTCATTTGATCATACCGAGGACCCGCGGCAACCACAGGGTCAACTCGGGGATCATCGTAATGGCAATCAACGACAGCAATAATGGTATGAGCCAAGGCAGAATCGCGACGGTCGTTCGTTCAATCGACAATTTGGCGATTCTGGACAACACGAACAGCACCATGCCGAGCGGCGGATGCAACAGCCCGATCATCAGGTTGAGCGTCATCATGACGCCGAAGTGCACCGGGTCGATGCCAACCTTGACAATGACCGGCATCAGAACAGGCACCAATATGCTGATCGATGCTATCGGTTCCAGGAAGCAACCGACGACCAGCAGCAAAACGTTCGTAAGCAACAAAATGATGTAACGATTATTCGTCAGAGCCAGCAGTGCCTCGGTGGTGTATTCGGTCACGCGGGTCGTCGTGAGCACCCAGCCGAACAGCGAGGCAGCGCCGACGATCAACAACACGCCGGCCGTGGTCTCGATAGTATCCATCGAGACCTTGTAAAACTGCTTTGGTGACAGCGTGCGGTAGAGAAATATGCCGAGCACCATCGCCCAGGCACAGGCAGCGATCGCCGCCTCTGTCGGCGTGAACCATCCGAACGTCATGCCGCCGACGATGATGGCCGGCGTCAGCAGAGCCGGGAATGCCGCCAGGAAAGTGGTGCCGAGCGTGCGCCAGCGGAATGCCTGGTCGCGCCCCATTCCGTAGCGTCGCGCGCAATAATAGACATAGCCCATCATGAAAGCGGTCATCACAAAGCCGGGTATGACACCGCCGAGAAACAGCGCACCGATCGAGACATTCCCCATCATTCCGTAGATCACAAACGGGAGGGACGGCGGGATGATCGGGCCGAGAGTTGACGACGCTGCCGTGACGCCGACCGAAAATTCGGTGTCATAACCGTGGTCCTGCATCGCCTTGATCTCAATCGTGCCAAGGCCCGCCGCGTCGGCGATCGCCGTTCCGGACATGCCGGCGAAAATCACCGAACCGATGATGTTGACGTGCGCCAGTCCGCCGCGTGTCCAACCCGCAAGTGCAACTGCGAAATCATAGATGCGGTTGGTGATGCCGGCCGAATTCATCAGATTGCCTGCAAGGATAAAGAACGGCACCGCCAGCAGCGGAAATGAATCAATGCCCCCCGCCATTCGATGCAATATGACGAAATCCGGCAGTTCAGCGATGAAATGCGTGTAGACGAAGGACGATCCCGCAAGCGCGATGAACACCGGCACGCCCACGAGCAGCACCGCGATGAACAAAAACGCCATAATGATCATCGGATTGTCCTGCCCTTAGTCCGGCGCGATCTGATGCGTCCAGTCGTCCGGCCGTCTCCAACCCATCCGGGCGTTGCGCCAGACATTTTGACCTTGGCGGATGAGCATCAGGAAACATCCGAACGCGACGCCGGCGTAGACATAGCTCATCGGCAAATCGAACACGGTCATGCGCTGCTGGTGCATGCGTTCGGTGATCGTCCACGACACGAACGCGAGCAGGCCGAGAAAGGCAAGTTTGACGAAATCAACGAAGGCCAGCAGGCTCGCACGCAGCGGCCCGGGCTTCATGACATTCGAGAGCAACTCGACGGCAATGTGCGTATTGCGTCGTGTCACCATCGCACCGCCGATGAACACGACCCACATCAGACCGTAGCGGGCGATCTCCTCGGTCCAGGACAGGCTGTCATTGAGCACATAGCGCGTGAAGAACTGAAGAAAGACAATGAAGGCAAGTGACCAGAAAATCACGAACGCAAGCCAATCCTCCGGGTAGTGTTCAATGACGACCTCGGCGTCTTCGGCCTGAATGAGGCGCTTCTCGCCCTTGAGCGTCTTCTTTTTTTTACTCATGATCCCCCCGTGGCAAATCGCACCCGTCACGCCGCACCTGAGCACGGCATGACGCGACTTGCACTGGTTCCTTTATTTCAACGCCTGCAGCGCGTCGTATTCGGCCTGCGACCAGCCGGCGCCCGCACTGGCGTCCATATGAAGCGGAACGGCTGCCTTGCGGAATGCCTCGCGGTCGACTTCCACCACAGTCTTGCCGAGCTTACGGAATTCGTCGGCGAGCTTGAGCTCCGAGGCGCGGATCTGGTCGGTCGAATTCGCACTAGCCTGCATCAGCACTTCCTCGAACACTTTCTTGTCGGCATCCGAGAGCTTCGACCAGACGTGGCTGCCGACAATTGTGACCAGGGATTCGGTGATATGGCCGGTGAGCATGATGTGCGACTGCACCTCGTAGAACTTTTTCGCCATGATGGTCGGCAGCGGATTTTCCTGGCCGTCCACAGTGCCCTGTTGCAAGGCGAGGTAGACCTCTGCGAAGGCGATCGGCGTGGCATTGGCCCCGACCGATTTGGTGAACATCAGGAATAACGGCGCCGGCGGAACGCGCAGCTTCATGCCCTTCATATCCTCGGGCTTCTTGATTTCCTTGTTGGCCGTGACGTGGCGCTGGCCGTAATAGAGGATCGCGACCACCTTGTGCTTGGTCTTGTCCTCGTAACCTTTGGCGATGTCGCGGAAAAGCTTGCTGTCGCGGTAAGCCTTCCAGTGGTCGAAGTCGCGCAGGATGAACGGCGCGCCGGTGATCGAGAGCGGCTTGTGGATTGAGCCGGCAAATGATGCCCCGGTATAGATAATATCGACGGTGCCGAGCCCCAGCCCTTCATTGATCTGATTTTCATTGCCAAGCTGGGAGGCGGGGAATACCCCGATCTCATAGCGGCCGCCGGTGCGCTTCTTGATCTCCTCGGCCGCCCATAGCGCCTGCGTGTGATAGGGCTCGGCGACCTCATACACATGCGCCCACTTGAGCTTGGTCTGGGCGCCGGCCGGGCCGGCCATAAGGACGAGTGCGGCAACAAGCGCGAAACTCTGCGCCAACTGGCGCGGCCAATTCGGCATACTTCCCTCCCATGTGGCGATTATTTAAAGCATCGCCTGGTCGCCAAGATGTTACTATGCAGTCAACTTCACGCAACAGGCCTCATTACCCCGCGCGGTCGATCGCATGAACACACCAAGGACGATCCGGTTATCGCTTGAAGACAACGTCGTTGTCGCGGTCGATCAGATACCGGCCGGTGCTGCTGTCGCAGGCGTTGCCGCGCGCGAGCGCGTGCCGCGCGGCCACAAGATGGCAATAATGGCCATTCGCGAAGGCGAACCGATACGGAAATACGGCCAAACGATCGGATTCGCATCAAAAACGATCTCTCCTGGCGATTGGGTGCATGAGCAAAACGTGGCCCTCCGCGATTTCGCCCGCGACTATAAATTTGCCGAGGGCGCAAAGAACGACGAGATTCTGCCGTCGGAGCTGCGTGCGACATTCGAAGGCTATGTCCGGCCCAACGGAAAAACCGGCACACGAAATTACATCGGCATTCTGACGTCGGTGAATTGCTCGGCGTCGGTCGCAAAATTCATTGCCGAAGAAGTCAATCGATCCGGAATTCTCGACGACCATCCTGAAATCGATGGCGCGGTTGCGTTTGTTCATGGCAGCGGATGCGGTATGGCCGCCTACGGAGAAGGCTGGGATCTGTTGCGGCGGACGCAATGGGGTTACGCGACCCATCCCAACCTCGGCGCCGCGTTAATGGTTGGCCTGGGTTGTGAAGTCTTTCAAATCGATCGCATGAAGGACGAATACGGAATGGTTGAGGGCGATCACTTTCAAACCATGACGATTCAAGCAACGGGTGGAACCAAAAAAACCGTCGATCAGGGCCTCCAGCGCATCAAAGCGATGCTGCCGGTCGCCGGGCGCGCCAGGCGCGAAACGCGGCCGGCCTCCGAGATTGTGCTGGCGCTTCAGTGCGGGGGGTCCGACGGTTATTCCGGAATTACTGCAAACCCTGCATTGGGCTCCGCCGCTGATCTTTTGGTCAAAAATGGCGGAACGGCAGTGCTCGCAGAAACGCCGGAAATCTATGGCGCGGAGCATTTACTCACACGGCGCGCAATCAATCGCACGGTGGGCGAAAAGCTCGTCGCACGCATCCGGTGGTGGGAGGACTATACAAAGCGCAATGGCGGCGAGATGAATAACAATCCGGCGCCGGGCAACAAGGCGGGTGGACTCACAACCATTCTGGAAAAATCATTGGGCGCCGCAGCCAAAGGCGGCACCACCACATTGCGTGCGGTCTACGAATACGCCGAACCGGTAAAGGAAAAAGGGTTCGTATTCATGGACACCCCCGGCTACGACCCCGTCGGCGCGACTGGCCAGGTTGCCGGCGGCTGCAATGTCATGTGCTTTACCACCGGTCGCGGTTCTGCGTTCGGTTGCAAACCGACGCCTTCGATCAAGCTTGCCACCAACACCGAGATGTACCGGCGCATGACCGACGACATGGATATCAACTGCGGCGACGTC
>Ga0207693_10005800_pt1 | contig 10240 bp, 6 predicted proteins | sample LARL81metaG_FD_184347 | JGI IMG/M metagenome (GOLD analysis project Ga0207693, IMG submission 184347) | Corn, switchgrass and miscanthus rhizosphere microbial communities from Kellogg Biological Station, Michigan, USA - LAR L8-1 metaG... | ecosystem: Host-associated > Plants > Roots >... | reverse complement strand
CCTCTAGCGGGGTGGCAGGACCATTTTCAATTGCGCTTTGGCGCGCTTGACGGCGGGACGCCCACCTCACCGGCAAAGACGCGCATCGCGAACGACGATCTCGGCGCGGCGGCGGCTCTGGCCGGCCCGGTCGAGCCGCTCGACAGCGCGTTGAGTCCAATTTCCGTTCTGGCGCAAGGCGCGGAAGCCGCGGGAGCGGAAATCCCCGGCAGCGTCGGCATCGACGGTTCCGGCAACCGTGCGCGGCCCGACGATTGTGGTCTCGGCGCGTGACGGCCGGCAATTACGTCGGCACCGACCGATCGTGGCGTGGGATTCGGTGATGCCGTCGGTCATGTACCCCTGCTTGGTCGCCATTGCGATCGTCCGCTTCGGGACGCCGCGGATGTAAGAGCACTCGTCAGCGAGATGCAACTTGGGTTTCTCGCACCCGCTGGCGAACGGCCTCGAGATGTCCGCGCGAGACTGGTTGACCTCGAGGGTGCCCCGCCTCCGCGCTGCACTGGTCTGAGTTCGCCGCCCAGGTCGTTGGATCAGAAGTTCTCGAGGTCGAAGGCAGGTGTCACCAGCTTGCATTTCGCTCGTTCCGCCGCGAACATGAGAAGGACCCCATCGCCCATCCCGAATGGGAGTTCGATCCGACGTGACGCCGAAGCCTCTGAGCCGCCTGGTACCAGTCCCGAGGGGGTTCGACGATGACGTGAAGGCCAAGGCTGCTCAGGCCGAGCGATCGTGGGAGCTGGTGACGGGGTCGGTCACGTTCCTGGGCGCCGGAGGAGGTGCAGCGATAGCGGCCGGGCTGATAATCCCACCGATCGCGTCGTTCGCCGCGGTCGTCGCGGCCGGCAGCTTTTATTTCAAGCTGCGGGCAAAGTGGGCCAAGGAAGATCCGCCGCGTCCTGACTATGACGTGGCGACGGACTTCCGATCGCCACAGCTCGACCTCATGGTGCTCATGCCGCCCGGTCCCATTCCGCCGGGCGCGGCGGTCGCGTCCCTCCTTTTCGCTGCCGCAACAAGCGTTGAGGCGACAATCGTCACGATGGAGCGAGCGATGGGCGCGTCGGTCGCGGCGCGGGAGGGAGACGACGAGGAGGCCGCCGCTTTCGAGCCTACCCGGATGCGCGAAGCGCAAGACCACGCGCAACGGTCGGTGGCACTTACAGCGGGGCTGCATGCGGCCGCCGTGGCAACAGGACCTTTCTTGGCACAGCAGCTCGGCGAACCGGCGGGGCCGCCGGCCGGCGCGACGGCGCCGGAGCCCCCGGCCAGGGCTAGCGCGCGCATCGCGGACATGCTCGATGATCGCGCACTCGGCCACGTGATCGCCTCGGGCATCGACGCACGATTGCTCGACGTGGAGGTGTGGCGGGATCCCGACTTCCCAACCCAGCCGCTAGCCCAGGTATTGGCGGACGCTGGCAAAGCAGCCGAGCAATTCGGTGCGTCGCTCGCACGTTGGACACAAGACGTGAGCTTCGGAGGACCGGGTACTCCCGCGTCGATCTGAGCTCCGAACGAACGCTGGCTGCGACAACGCTGGGCAAGGCACCTATGCCTGGCCGTCCGCTAAGTCGCAATTTCGACGGTCGCCAACGAAGCCGCCTCTTCGTTGTAGTTCGGTGCCAGCGGTACCCGCAGGTGTCGCGGTCGGTCATTGCCTCTGGTGTTCACAGCCACCTCACCGGGATTGCATTCATGAGCACGCCCGCGCGGAGTCAGCGAATGCTTCGGCGACGCAGGAGTGGCCGCGCCTCCGACATTGCACGCTTGGTTTGCCACCGAGGCGATGCTCAGCTCGCCGGCCAGGTGGACGACTTCCGTGGCGATTTTGGAAGGGCGGCGCCCACACACGCTGCCTGGGGGTGGCTTCCCTTCCCGCCGAAGAAGCTGAAGTGCGGTCGAGATTGCCCGGCGGCGACAAATCAGAAGCCGTGGCCTTCGTTTAGCTCATCCCCATGTTCGCACTCGTGTATGACGCCCCAGGCGTGCCGGAAGCTCCGCGAGGTGGGCGAACGTCTCACGAATGTGTCGCCATCTCCCCGGCCCGACTCGTTCGGTTTGGGAGCCCTGCCTCAGGCGTAACGCGTGTCGCGCGGTGTATTGCCGGTTTGTCGCCGTCACGGCCGCGCCGTCGCGGCCGACAGCCCGGGCGGCGGTGCGCAATGGTCCCTGCGACCGGCGGCCCGCGGGGTAGCTCCAGGACAGGATCTTCACTCAGGGCCTCTGGGTTCACTGTGATCAAGTCCTCTCGCAGATTGGCTGTCGTTGCCGCTGCGGCGTCGTTACGATGTGATCGGTCCTCGGCCTGTGCCGGGCGAGGAGGCACGTCGATCGAAAGGGGTGTCGGGATGGTGCCGTGTAGCTCGAAGGTCAAGTTCGGTGCGGCGCTCGTGGTTGTGGGCTTCGCCCTCGCGGTTGGATTGGCGACGGGCGCTACGCCGGCGCTGGCCAGCACTCCCTGCACCCCTGGCTCCTACTCCTCGACCGGAAGCCAGCCGTGCACACCTGCGCCGCCGGGGTCGTTCGTGGCATCGACCGGAGCGATCTCGGCCACGCCCTGTCCGGCGGGGACCTACCAGCCGTCGAGCGGCCAGACGTCGTGTCTGAACGCGCCGCCGGGGTCGTTCGTGGCATCGACCGGAGCGACCTCAGCCACGCCCTGTGCGCTCGGCACCTACCAGCTGAACACGGGCCAGGCGAGTTGCCTTCTCGCCCCGATCGGGTCGTATGTCAGCACGACCGGTGCGACGTCAGCAACCGCATGTCCGACAGGCACCACAACGACAACAACCGGCTCGACGAGCATCACCGACTGTCATACGCCGACACCGATTACAGCCGATCAATGCAAGCACGGCGGCTGGAGGCACCTGGCGGATAAGAATGGGACACCGTTCAAGAACCAGGGTGACTGCGTGAGCTACGTCGCCACGGGCGGGCGCAATCTCGCCGACGGGCCGCCGCAAACCTCATCGACTACCCCCAGCGCGTCCCCAATTGCCGGATCGCCACCTGCGGCCCCGCCAGCTCCGAGCACGAAAGCTAAACGCCGCAAATCCAGCCGCCACCATCACCATGGCCGGCACGGCCGTAAAGCAGCACGGCGGGCCCACGGCCACCGTTAGAACCTTTGCTCCGAGCAATCCAGCAGCCGACTAGTGCGAACCACCGTGACACGCGGGCCGAGCAAACACAGCGTGCTCTTGCCGGGCGTCCGGATTTCGGGCTGGCTCAAGACGATTTGAGCGACCGGCGCTAGCCTCCGCTTACCCCCAATCCTAAGCGCGGATTCCGCGCCTCGCGGGACACGGATTACCCTCGCCCGGCCCGAGCGGGCACGACCGTCAGGCGATCGCCACGGTGGCTCGGGCGGCGCGATCGCGTCCGTGGCACAGGGATCGCGCGGGAGCCGGCGGGCGGGTGATCCTGTCGTCGCCAATGCAGTTGCGGGCCAGGGGGTCGCGTCAGGAGCGAAGCAATCGCGCGATTAAAGGACGCCGGCGTGCCGGGGTCCGCCACGCGACCGTCGAGGTGGGAGCTGCTGACACTGCTCCGTGAATGGAAAGCGGCAGTGCTGTCGCGGTGGATCCCCGATTGCGACGAGATCGACCAGAGGCGTCGGAAGTAGTCTGCCTCCGTTACGTTTTCGCCCACATAACTAGCCAGGGCCTCTGCTGCCCCGGGTGTGTGGCTCGCTTCTGGATCGAGGCGATCGTGTGGGACCGTGGGCGGCTCCCCGCCGAGTTGGCCAACGCGGCGACGATGGAGGCCGTGAGGGTATCGGGTCACGCAAGCGCGGGATCGACGATGTCGGTCGTGCACCCGGCGTTGTAGGCGCGCTCGAATGCGGCGTTGCCGAGTTGCTCACGAAGGGCAGCGATGTCGGAGTCTCGCAGTCGGGACTCGACGGCGACGAACTGCGTGCCGAGTCTTTTGTGTATTGCGTCTGCCGCCCCGTGGAGATTGGCGGCGGCGCTCGCGTCTCCGGCGCGGGCGGCTATCAGTGCGAGACCGAGTTGCGCGTGAGCGACCATGTAGAGGTCGCCGTAATGCCTTGCGATGCGCAGCGTTTCGTCGAAGCGGGTGCGGGCAACGGTGTCTGCGCAGTCAAGGTACTCGGCGAAGCCAAGGTTGCACGTGCAGAACGCCAATCCGATTTGATCGCCGGTATCGCAGAACAGGCCGAGGGCCTCCTCGAGCAGGGCGCGCGCCGCACCGATTTCACCGGCCTCCAGCGCGTCGTAACCCATGACATCGAGCATGCGGACACTCAGGACTCGGTCACCCGACTGCCGCGAAAGGGCGAGCCCTTCTTTTAGCGCGCGAACGCGCTCACCATGTGGCACACGCGAGGAAGCCGATGACTGCAAGAGGATCTGCGCGGTGAGGTGCGGGTCGCACACTGCCCGCGCGGCGCGCACCGCCTCGTCGGCGAGCGAAGCGTGTGTGTCCTCGTTACCCTGACTTACCGTGATAGCAAGAAGCCGACATAGCGCCAAGGCGCGGAGCCGTTCGTCGCTCAGCGTACGGGCGATAGAGAGCGCTTCACGGCAGCGGTCGCCGGCTGCGTCGTAATCGCCTATGACGATTGCAAGTAGGTCTGCCGCGGCGACCAGGGCTTGACCGCGGAGAAGCGTCGGCGCTTTTGCATCCGGTCGGTCGAGCGCCGCGCACACCGCGTGCGCGCCTTCGAGGCTTGGTTGGCGATACTCCCAGAAGTAGTGCAGAGCGTGCGCCAGCCGGAGTCCCGGCTCTGGGTCGGGATCGGTCGCGCATTCCGAGATCGCCGCGCTGAGGTTGTCGAGCTCGAGCTGAAGGCGGTCAAGCCACTCCGCCTGCTCGTGGCCGATGAGATGCGGCGCCGCCGCCTCGGCGAGCGCGAGGTAGTAGTCGCGGTGCGCCACGCGCACGGCTTTGACCTCGGTCTCGCCTCGCGCCCGCAGCTTGGTGGCGGCGTAGTCTCGGACGGTTTCCAACAGCCGGTAACGGTTGTCGGTGTCACCCCACTGGACCAGGCTCTTGTCGACCAGCGCGACCACCTCGTCCAATGCCGAGGCGCTCTGGCCGCGCTTGGCGACGGCCTCGGCGCCGTCGAGGTCAAACCCGCCAGCAAAAACGGAAAGTCGCTGGAGCACTTCCTGCTCGCCCGGGTCGAGCAGGTTGTAGGACCAGTCGACCAGCGCTTGTAGCGTTTGTTGACGCGGCACCGCAGTGCGGTTTCCGCCAACGAGCAGAGCGAATCGCTGATCCAGCCGCTTCTCGATGTCATCGAGCCCGAGGACGGAAAGCCTCGCGGCGGCGAGCTCGATCGCGAGGGGGATCCCGTCCAGGCGACGGCACAACCGTGCCACGGCATCCCAGTTGTCCGAGTCCAGCGCAAACTCCGGCCGCTGCCGGCGGGCACGGTCGATGAAGAGACAAATCGCTTCTGAGTCAGCCAGCCCCTGCGGCTGCTGCGCGTCGAGCGGAGGAAGCGACAGCGACGAGACGCGGTAGATCTGCTCGCCCGGGATTCGAAGCGGCTCCCGGCTCGTGGCGACGATCGCGATGGACGGGCACTCCTTGACTAGCATGTCGGCGAGGATCGCGGCCGACTCGATGAGGTGCTCGCAGTTGTCCAGGACCACCACGAGCTCTCGCGGTCTCAGCGCCATCACGAGTGACTCTTGGGGCGATCGTCCCGGCGTCTCAAGCACGCCAAAGATGCTCGCCACCTTCTCATCGACGAGTGTTGCGTCGGCCACCGGGGCCAAGTCGACAAACCAAACGCCGTCGCGCCACCCGTCCAGCACGGCCGTTGCGAGCTGCAGGGCCAGTCGCGTCTTCCCCACGCCCCCAGCGCCGACGAGTGTCAGCAGGCGGGCGCATGCGAGCAGCTCGCGCAGCTCGCTCAGCTCACGCTCACGTCCCACAAAGCTCGAGGCCTGTGAGGGCAAGTTGTGCCGCGGCTCGACCACCCCCGGCGAGACCTCGGCCGCTTGGTCCGGCAGCGCATGCGACGCTGCTGGTGCCGGCTCCAATGATGGGTCTTGGCGCAAGATCGCCTGCTCGAGCTCGCGCAACGACGGGCTGGGCTCGATCCCCAGCTCGTCAACCAGCTCCCGCCTCGCGTGCTGGTAGACAGCCAGCGCGTCCGCCTGCCGGCCGCAGCGATACAACGCGAGCATCAACTGCGCGCGCACACGCTCGCGCAACGGGTGCGCGGCAGCGAGCTGCTCCAACTCGCCAACCAGGTCGAGGTGGCGTCCCAGCGCCAGATCGGCGTCGATTCGTTTCTCGATCGCCACCAGGCGAAGCTCCTCCAGCCGAGCGATCGCCGGCTGCGCGAACGGCTCGTAAGCCAGATCGGCCAGCGGCGGCCCGCGCCATAACGTGAGGGCTTCGCGCAGCTTGCCGGCAGCCGCTGTCGGGGCCGCGTCGTCCGCCTCCGCGACCAGGCGCTCGAATCGGGCCAGGTCAAACTGCTCGCCTTCGATCTGCAGCCTGTAACCGGGGGCGCGCGTCACAACCACCGAACCCGCGACCCCGAGCGCCTTCCGCAGCTGAGAGACACGGACCTGAAGGGCCTTCGCGCCCGATACCGGAAGGTGCTCGCCCCACAACGCCTCGACCAGCCGATCGGACGAAACGACCTCATTGGCATTCAGCAGCAGCAGCGCGAGCAACGCCCGCTGCTTGACGCCCGCGAGCGGAACAACGGAATCGCCGTCTACGACCTCAAGTGGACCGAGGATCCGGAACTGCATCGCGTTACCCACTCGTTACCGCCCTTGAACCACCGAAGGCCATTCTGTCCGACACCACCCCCGAACAACAACCCCACCCCTCACCCCAGCCATCGCCAATCAGATCACGAGGACCGAAATGCCACGTTCATCCCACCGTCAGCCCCTCACCACGCTTGGCCATCTCGACCGCCAACTGTGCGAACCCCCCCGCCAACAAGCTCAGATCCTCGAGCTCGACGCGGTCCGCCGCCAGCTCGAACACACCAGCGGCCACCCCACCCCGCGGCACACCGGACGCCCAGGCGACACGCCCAGCACCGACACCGAGACCCAGCTCAGACACGAGCTCGACCTCGCGTTCGCCGACCTAGGCGGCGCCGCCTTCGCGCTCGCCCACCACGGAGCACTCAACGACGAGCGGCTTGCACCCCGAGTGCAGAGAATCCACCAGCTCCACGCACAACTCGACGCCATCGCCATCGAGGCAAACTAACCCCACGATCCGAACGTCGCGTAAGGCGTACGCGCGAGAAATGAACTCAGCACTCACGAACCAGAGCCTTCGGATCCTGGGTCCGATCGAGACATGGTGCGACGATCGCCGGCTCGATCTCGGCGGCCCCCGGCAGGTCGCGTTGCTGGCCTATCTCCTGGTGCATGCCAATCGAGCGGTCCCAAGCGACGTGCTGCTCGAAGCGCTATGGGGGCCGGCACGATCTGGCGCCGACAACCGCCTCCAAATGGCGGTCGCCAGGTTGCGCAAGTCACTTTCGCCGTTGGAGGGCTGCGCGGGGGTCGGGCTGCGCACCGTACGCGGTGGGTACCTGTTGTCTCTCGGGCCGACCGAGCTCGACGCCGAAGTGTTCGCGGCGCGGGTGCGGGACGGCCTGCACGCCGCCCAGGAAGAGGAACCTGAGGTCGCGACCACAGCGCTCTCCGAGGCACTCGCGCTATGGCGTGGACCTCCTCTGGCGGACGTCCTATACGAAGACTTCGCACAGGGTGAGATCCGCAGACTGGAGGCGCTCCGGCGCCTGGCACTCGAAACCCGGATCGACGCCGAGCTGCTACTGGGGAGACACCGAGAGCTAATCAGCGAGCTCCAATGCCTGCTGGCCGAACATCCGACTTGCGAGCGAATCACCGCACAGCTGATGCTCGCCCTATACCGCTCCGACCGGCAGGCGGCCGCACTCGAAGTGTATGACCGCACCCGCCTCGAACTCTCCGCCCAGTTCGGACTGCAACCAGGGCCGACACTCAAGGCGCTCCAAGCCGACATCCTGTCGCACACCCCCTCCCTGAAAGAAAGCGCTCGCACCCGCACGGGATCAACCCGAGCGGCATCGCCGCAGTCGCCGTTGATGGCGCCGTCAAAGCGCGCGCCTGTCCTCTACTTCTGCCACGCGCCAAACGCCATCGACTCGGAACGGTGTAACTCCACACGCGCAGAGCACCGCTCGATAGCCGTCTCGCCGACCACGAAGATTCGCTGGCGCGGCTCCTCGCAGAATTGGAGTCACGCATACTGGCCCGCCCCACGCACGACAACGAGACGGGTCTCGGCGACTGAACCCGTCTGTTGAACCCCGCGCGGCCCGAACGATCGTCGCCAATCCGGTCGGCAACCTCGTCGGCAACCATCCATAGCGTCCACTCCGTAGCGGGCGGGGCGCGTTCGGTCCTGTAGCCCAAGCGATGTGCGTTGCGATCGTGGTAACTCCCGTGGGCGCAGTGCCGCATGTCCCCTCTCGTCCGTCAGTCACGCGGAATCGCTCCATCGCTTCGGCGACAAGGGGTCGATGCTGGGCTGGGCGCGCGACATAGCTTTAGCCGGGTCGGTGTGGACAGAAAGGGCAGCCGAGCCCGTGCGGTCCAGCCGACCTGTCCCCTCAAGCGCGAGGTACCTCGATCGGCGCGCACCCGCCAGAGTTCACGACACGGTGATCTGAAAGGTGAGCTTCCTATAAAACGAGGTATGGGCGTATGTTTCGACCTGAACGAAGGTATGTGTGCCCGGACTGACGGGTCGCAGAATCGTGGCGGCACCGAAGACCGCGGCACGACCGTGTGTGCGCCCGCTCACCGCCAGGATGTTGTTGCGTGCCGGCACCTGGAACGCGAACACCTCCGTCGCGACCAAGTATCCAGCCGGTTGGAAAGCGACGCCATCGAGGGTGACACTTTCTTGCCCTGGGCGGCGCTTCCAGCTGGCTTTCGGACAGCGCTTTAGCGCTGCGCTGGTCATCGTGTGACCGGGCAACGTATCGAGCGTCGTGCATATCTGGCTCGGTGCCCAGAGCATGATGTAGCGCCCAGCGGGCACATCGCATTTCAAGGTGGCCGTTGTTCCATTGAACGCGCTCCACCCAAGGAACCAGACAGGGCCGTTCTGCGCTTGGCTGACACACGACGTCTTACTCGAGGCGTTGTTGTTTGGTAGTCGGAGCCGCCACTGCCACGCCGCCGCCTCCCATTGAGGGTAGCTGCGCCCGGCCACTGATTGGCCGTAGGGAACCACGGGGGAGCCGACCGTGGCGGCAAATGCACTGTCAGGCACCACTATCATCAGCACGCCCAGGGAGAGGATGAGCAGTACGCGCTCGCGGCCACCCATTCGTAATCTCCGGCGCCGCGCACTTGGCTCGCTCAACGGTTGCTGGAGCCGCGTCGCTCCGGCCCTCGCGGCGGCTGGCCCGCCACCGGTCAGGGGAGCAGCACCGGGCGACGGCAACAAGAAGACGAATCTACGGCGGAGCCGCCGGGCAATAGCCAGCCTTAAGAAGGCGATGGAGCTGCGGTAGCGGAGCATCAGGGTCAATTACGCCACGCGGAGCCTTAAGACCGGCCGTGATCCTGCACTCCGTGTTCCGACGTTACACCGTAGCTGCCGGCGACCGTAAGGAACGAAGCCATGCCGTATCAAGTAGTTCTCCGCAGCCAGGTCCTTTGCGCAACGCGAGGAGTGCGCGAGGTAGACCATCGTCGATAGGTCCGTGACCACTCCGAACCACGCCAGGAGTCGAAACATTCATCCCGGGCCGGTGCGCGCCCATCGATCTGCGCGCTCGGCGCATACAGCGCCCGGCGATCGCGATCGCGCTTCTCCTTTCCATGCCGAGGGGCAGTGATCTGGAGGCCCAGCGCCCCAGCGCGGCGGCTCCTTCCGGGACAGTTCGGGTCACGCGAGCGGAAGGCTGGCGATTCCTGGGTCGCCAAAGGACTCGTCAGAGCGGAGACGCCGAGAATGCAAAAGCAGTCGCCCGCGAGGTGCGCGGTTCCGTGAAGTAGCGACCGACCGATGGCATCGAGGCGACGAGACCTTCCGCTTCGAGGACAACGATCGGGCGACCCCACGGTCTAGATCCGTGGAGCAGGATTGGGTAGTGTCGGACTCGACGTGAGAGGCAAGCTCGATCGTGTCGCGACACGCATCGGCGTCATCACTGGCGCCGGAGGGGGATGCCCGGACGCGGTGCAGCAGCGCGATCTGAGGAATCTCGACGCTA
>Ga0207693_10005799_pt1 | contig 10242 bp, 11 predicted proteins | sample LARL81metaG_FD_184347 | JGI IMG/M metagenome (GOLD analysis project Ga0207693, IMG submission 184347) | Corn, switchgrass and miscanthus rhizosphere microbial communities from Kellogg Biological Station, Michigan, USA - LAR L8-1 metaG... | ecosystem: Host-associated > Plants > Roots >... | reverse complement strand
CGGTGCGCGGCGACGCCGCGCGCCTTGACCACGACCTTGATGGCATCGTCGACGCGATCCTTGGCGTAGCGGATCGCCGTCGGCAGATCGTCGAGCGCAAAAGTGTGGGTGTGGATCTTGGTGGCATCGAAACGCCTTTGCGACATGAAGGCTTCGGCGCGATGGGTCGCGCTCTTGCCTTCGCCACGGATACCGTAGAGGTAGATGTTGTTGCGCACGATATGCGCGACATCGACCGGTGTCTCGGCGTGCGGGAACGCAGCGAGGCACACTTTGCCGCCGCGATTGACCATGTACACGGCCTCGTTCACCGCATTCGGCGCGCCGGAACATTCAACCACGTAATCGACGCCCTTGCCGCCGTTGAGCCGCTTGACCGCCTCAACCGCGTTTTCGGTACGGACATTGATGACGTGATCGGCGCCGAGTTCGCGTCCGATCGCAAGCCGATTGTCGCGGGTGCCGGTGAGAATGACGGGCTGCGCCCCCAAGGCCTTCGCCACCGCCACGCCGAGAAGTCCGATCGGCCCCGGGCCGGTGACGACCACGCTCTCGCCGGCGACGAGGCCGCCGAGCTCGGTCAGCCCATACATCGCCGTGCCCGCGGTGACCACCAGCGTCGCCTCTTCGTCCGACATCGTGTCGGGAATGGCGACCAGCGTGTTGATGTTGTTGACCTGATATTCGCAGAAGCCGCCGTCGGTGGTGAAACCGTTGGCGCGATGCCCCTTGTCGACATCACCGTAGTTGAGGCCGTAGTTGTGGCATGAGGTGTACATGCCTTCGCGGCAGCGCTTGCATTGACCGCAGCCGGCATGGATTTCGACGGTGACGCGCTGGCCGATTTTGTATTCGTCGACGCCGGGGCCGAGCGCGGCGACGGTGCCCATATATTCGTGGCCCGGCGTGAAATTTTTGTTGAACGGCTTGCCGCCTTGGATGAGAGCCGGCGAGCCGTGATCGATAATTTCCAGATCAGTGGCGCAGATCGCGACCGCATCGATGCGCACCAGTACTTCGGCGCGCTTGGGCACCGGAACCGGCTTTTGCGTGAGCTTAAGCTCGCCGGGATTGCCGAGCACCCAGGCTTTCATCGTGTCCGGAATCGGAAAATCCTTGTTGTTCGTTTTCACGCCGGGCCCACCATACATCATCTGTCCTCCGGCTTTCGCCTGCCGCTCGTTTTCCTGATGTCATCTCATATTTAATAATGTGTCTTTATAATGTGTGTTAACGGGTGGCGAGACCAGCCCATTTCATGCCAATTCGCCCGCCGCGTCGCGATCGAGATCGACCAGCACGTCATCGCCGTCGAGCGCGACCTTATAGGTGCGCAGCGCCACGGCGCAGGGCGGCGCCTTGACCTCCCCGGTCGGAACGTGAAAGGCGCCCATATGCACGGCGCATTCGATCACCTCGCCGTCGAGCATGCCGTCGGCCAGACTGGCCGAGGCGTGAGTGCATTCGTCATCGGTCACGTAATAGCGGCCGCCGATATTGAAGACCGCGAGCCGTTTGTCGCCGACATCGAACGCCTTGACGCTGTCGGGCGCGATTTCAGCTTTGGCGCAGACGCGCACGATATTATCCGCCATAGCACTCCTCTTTGGGCGGCTGTTATATAGTCATTCCGGGTTCGAGCCACCGGGCCCGCGCGAAGTCGCGCGGCCCGATGACAGGCTCCACGAGGAGCCCGGAATCCGTAATCCCGGCGGATATGGATTCCGGGCTCGCCACTTCGTGGCGCCCCGGAATGACCAATTGAGGAGCCGCGATGCAAGTTCTGGTGATCGGCGCCGGTGTGATCGGACTGGCCGTCGCGCACACCGCTGCGCAGGCCGGCCATGAGGTCACCGTCGCCGAAATGACCGGCGGCATCGCCAACGGCGTCTCCTCGCGCAACAGCGAAGTGATCCACGCTGGCTTGTACTATCCGACCGAATCGCTGCGCGCCCGGCATTGCGTGCGCGGCCGTCGGATGCTGTACGCGTTCTGCGCCTCGCATAACGTGCCGCATCGCAAATGCGGCAAGCTCGTCGTGGCGACCAATGCCGCCGAGCTGGCGAAGGTCGAGACCATTCACGCCCAGGCGCAAATCAATGGAGTCGAAGGCACGGAAATGATCGGCGGCAATGCCGCGCGCGCCATGGAAGGCGAATTGTCCTGCATCGGCGCGCTGTGGTCGCCGGAAACCGGCATTATCGACAGCCATTCTTACATGCGGGCGCTGTGGGGCGAATTGGAAGACCGCGGCGGCATGATCGCTTTTGCGACGCCGGTCGAGCGCATGAGCTTCAAGGCGCCGTACTGGCGGGTGCAGTTCGGTGGCCGGGAGCCGGGAACATTCGATTTCAACGCCGTCGTCAATGCCGCCGGATTGGGCGCCCAAGCGCTGGCGCGCCGCATCGAAAGCTATCCGGCCGAGCAAGTGCCGCGGCTTGTGCTCGGCAAGGGCAATTATTTCGGCTACGCCGGCAAGCCGGTCTTTTCGCGGCTGATTTATCCGACGCCGGTCGATGGCGGGCTTGGCGTTCATGTCACTCTCGATATGGCGGGACGCATGCGGTTTGGTCCTGACGTCGAATGGATCACGGAAGAGAACTACGCGGTCGATCCGCGCCGCGCCGACGGTTTTTACGCGCGCATCCGCGGCTATTGGCCCGGCCTGCCCGACAACTCGCTGGTGCCGGACTATTCCGGCATCCGCCCAAAACTGCGCGGTCCCGGCGAACCGCAAGCCGACTTTTTGATCGCCGGTCCGGCCGAACATGGCGTGCCGCACCTCGTCAACCTGTTCGGCATCGAATCGCCGGGGCTGACCGCGTCGCTGTCGATCGCCGAGGACGTGGTGGCGAAGCTTGCTTAATCTCCTTCTCCCCGCGTGCGGGGAGAGGGTTGGGATGAGGGGGCGTTGGCGCTTGAGTCGCAGGATTTCTCTTTTCTTCGTTTCATCACTGATTTTCCAGAAACTTTCAGGCTGCATCGTTCGCTTGCGAACGGCTGCTCTATGCCCGATGCGACTTGCACACTATATTGAAGTAGCGCGGTTTGCTTGGACGGTCATTCAATGAAGCATCCAGCGAGAAGCGACTTTGCAACCATCGTGACCGAAGCGGGCGTGAGCGTCACGTTCAAGCCGACAACCAGTACCTACACTTTTTACAGACTAAGAGCGGGCCAGGACGTTGCCCGCCTGGGCCCTGTCGGATTCTCAGGAGTCCAACACGCCGGACGCAATACCGGGGATTACCCTGCCGATGAAGTCCAAGCCATGGCGCAGCGCATTGCTTCGGAACTCGGTGCGTCCCTTTGGTCATTTCAAGAGGAGAAAGAGGCCGATAAACGAACGCTGCGCGGTCACTCAATTGGCGGCGACGACGACGTGATCGAATGACAGTGATGGATTAGTCGGGCAAGCAGCGATTATACGGATTATTTCCGACCATAATTATCGCCCAAAACGTATCCTATGTTGAACTCGCCCCTGCAATTTCGGGAGGCGGGCATGAGATGGGCCGAATCTTCGGGCGAATCTCGGGGCGAATCTCGAGGCGAATCTTGGGGAGATTTCATCTCGCGTTCGGGGCGCGGCGGTCTGCGCCGCGTTGGCGGATTCGTTTCCAGAACCGCTATTAATCTATGGTCCGCGGTCAAATTTGCCGCATCGCTGTTGACTGGCCGGACCGTCCCGCCGCTGTTCTTCAAGCTCGCCGCGCGCAATCTCTTTCACGACCGGCTGCGCTTTGCCGCCACGATCACCGGCATCGTTTTCTCGATGGTGCTCGTGACCGTGCAAATGGGGCTATTTGTCAGTTTCCGCACCATGGTGACGACCATGATCGACCACGCGGGCGCCGATTTGTGGATCATGCCGCTCGGCACCAAGTGCTTCGAGGACCCGGCGCTGCTCGACGAGCGCGAACGGTTTCGCGCCTTGTCGGTCCCCGGCGTGGCCGAGGCGGCGCCGGTCCTGGTCAGCTTCGCGCAGTGGCACGTTCCGAGCGGCGGGACGACGCCGGTGCTGCTGATCGGCTCGGATCGCAATGAACTGTCCCTGCAGCCCTGGAACATCGTCGCCGGCGATCCCTCCGATCTGGCCACGCCTGACGCCATCGCAATCGACCGGTCCTATTTTGAGCGGCTCGGGACCACCGGTCTCGGCGATACTGTCGAGATCAGGGATCTGAGGGCGAAGATCCGCCTGGTGACGGACGGCATTCGGTCGTTTACGACCACACCCTTTGTCTTCGCGCCGCTCGATCGGGCCCGAACCTATGCCGGCATCGCCCCGAACAAGGCCACTTACCTGCTCGTGCGTCTGCAAGCCGGGGCGGATGCGCAAACCGTGCGCCGCCGTCTGAACCAATCGGTTGCCAAAGCCGAAGCCTTGACGCCGGATGCATTTCGCAGCCGCAGCCGCTCGTTCTGGCTGTTTGGAACCGGCGCCGGCGCGGCGCTGTTCGCCGGCGCGCTCCTCGGCATGATCGTCGGCGTCATCATCGTCGCCCAGACGCTCTATGCGAGCACGAAGGAATTCGCCAACGAGTTCGCGACGCTTCGCGCCATCGGCTCGTCGCGCCGGTACGTCTACACGGTCATCGTGATCCAGGCGCTGATGAGCGCGGTGGTCGGCTTTGGCATTGCCGCGGCGATCGGCATGATCATCGTCAAAGTCACCGCCCACTCCGCCCTGCCGGTGCTTATTCCCGCCGGGCTCCTCGCCGGCCTGTTCTTCCTGACCGTGGCGATGTGCGTGTTCTCGGCGATCGCCGCGATTGTCCATGTCATGCGCACCGATCCCGCCGTGGTGTTCACGCGATGAGCGATCCAGTCGTTGAGACGAGCGATGTCGTTAAATTTCTTGGGCAGGGCGCCACAAGAGTGCAGGCGCTGCGCGGCGTAAGCCTGTCGCTCGCCGGCGGCGAACTGGTGATGCTGATGGGACCTTCCGGCAGCGGCAAGACGACGCTGTTGTCCGTGCTTGGCTGCATGCTGTCGCCAAGCCTAGGTTCGGTCCGCGTCTGCGGCCGTTCCACCGCGGGGCTCGAGCCGGAACAATTGACGGCTTTGCGGCGCGACCATATCGGCTTTGTCTTTCAGTCCTACCATCTGTTTCCGACGCTCACGGCCATGGACAATGTCCGCATTGCGCTCGACGTGCGCGGCGATTATTCGCGCCGCGTTATCGAGCGGGCCAAAGAGGCGCTGGCGACCGTCGGGCTCTCGCACAAGCGGCGTTCCTATCCGCTCGAACTGTCGAGCGGCGAGCAGCAGCGCGTCGCCATCGCCCGCGCCATTATCGGCGATGCGGCGGCAATTCTGGCCGACGAGCCGACCGCCGCACTCGACAGCGAGAACGGGCATGCGATCATGTCGATCCTGGCCGGCATTGCCCGGCAAGGGACCCGCGGCGTTCTTGTCGTTACGCACGATCCACGGATCTTGCCGTTTGCCGACCGCATCATTCACATCGAGGATGGGCGCATTGTTCGCAAAAACGTGAATGGCGGCGCGTCCGCACCGCCCTAACCGCGCGGGAAGACCAATGATGGTGACGACAAAGCGGTACTTATCGGTCGCACTTTTTTTGTGCGCTATGGCGATCTTGAGCGCGAGCCTGCACCGACCGGCCGGCGCACAAAGCCGCGCTGACGACAAGGACGCGGGCCAGCAATGGCAGGCCGTTGCCCCGGGCGTCGTTGAACCAAGATCGGGACAAATCAAGATCGCGGCGCCGGTCATCGGCCGTGTCAGCGAGGCCATGGTAAAAATCAACGATAAAGTCGTGGCCGATGAGCCGCTTCTTCGCCTCGACGACGAAGACGCTCAGGCGCGCGTGGCATCGGCGCAGGCCCAGGCCGCCATGCGCGAAAAGGCGCGCAATGAAAAGTCCGCCGGAAAAGCGGCGAGCCGCCGCGACGCCGAGGACGCCGTGGCCGATGCCGAGGCCGCACTCGTGGAGGCACGCAGCACATTCGACAAAGCCGTCCGCGCCAGGCGGAGCGGCAGCGGCTCCGAAGCGACTGTGACGGCCGCGCGCACGGCGTGGACGCGCGCCCAGGACAATCTGGATCGGGAGCGTTCGCAGCTGCGCAAGGTCGAAGCCCAATCCGGAACGCCGTTGCCGACACAACTCGAAGGGCAACTCAATGTCGCCAGGAACGACCTTCGGGTCGCGATCGCGGAGCTGGGAAAATTGACGGTTCGTGCGCCGGCGGCGGGCACGATCCTCAAAGTCGATGTGAAGGCCGGTGAAGTGGCGGGACCATCGTCGCCGCAACCGCTGCTGCTGTTGGGCGATCTGTCGCAATTGCGGGTGCGCGCCGAGCTTGACGAGCACAATGTCGGCAAGATCAAGGTCGGCGAGGCCGCAACGGTTCGCGCCGATGCGTTTCGCGGCCAAACATTTGCCGGCAAAGTGACCGCCATTGCTCCGCTCATTCAGCCCGCGCGGCTGAACTCGCCCGGATCACGCAATCTTACCGATTTCAGTATCAACGAGGTGCTGGTTGATCTCAACGAAGCCGGCCCGCTGGTCGCCGGAATGAACGTCGATGTGTATTTCGGATCGAAATGAATGAACTGATGGAACAGGCTACGATTGCCCGCTGATGGCGCGCGCCGCCCCACGCGTCCATTGGTCGTCTACCCGACAATAAGATACAAATTCTCCTACAAATTATTTCAGCAAAGTGTGGTCTGCCGCATTGCTTCCATCCCTTCGCCGCATCTTGCGGCAACAAGATGGTGCGGCACGGAACGAATTTTTTTCAATGCCGTTGATGCAGAAATGCGTCTTTTCAGACGTAGGGGACGTGCCACGTGTCGGAGTTGGTTGAACGGTATCGGCGCAACGCCGAGCGATGTCTGCGACTTGTCCAAAGTTTCAACGATCCGGAAGCGAGGCGTTCGCTGCTCGCGATGGCCAATGCGTGGATTCTGTTGGCTGCACAACGCGAAAAGAACGTCGAGAACGCCGCAAATGAGCCAACGTCGCCGATAAACGAGCCGCCCCCGCCGCCCGATGAGCCGCCGACGCCGCCGCCGCTTGACGAACCAAAGCTGCCACCGGTCAAAGAGCCGCCGCCGGTGAGTGAGCCGCCGCAGCGGTTGAACGCCGCCAAGCTCGATGACTCAATTAAGCCGGACGACTCAGTGCAGTCCTAGCGCCAGTCGTGGACCCTCGCGTTGGCCGTTGTCAGAATGTCCTTTGTTCCTCGCCGCACTCCTTACACGTGTACGGCACCCGCACCTGTCCTTGATCTGCTGAGACGCGATTTAGCGCGCCGCACTTTCGGCATTTGCTGTCTATACGAGTCTTGCCCTGCTTAACGGTGAGGGTTTTACGCTCCAATGCCTCTTTCACCAAACGCTCGGTCTCGTCGCGCATCGCTTGTTTTGACATTTCACGCTTTCTTGTCACGCTGTCTTGCTTTCTAAAAGACAGGCTATACAGGCGGCCGTGGACCTCGGCAACGAACTTATTGAGCCACATCTCGTGCCGTGGTCCTATCTAATGCCGTGCATGGGAACGATCTGTCTCCACCGCGTCTTCGGAACTCCTGCGTCGTAATTTATAATTTCGCGACTCGATATCCTCAAGTTCAATGCGAAGGATGGCGGCGACATCATTGGGAGTGGTCATACCGCGAGTTTGACCGCCGCTAGCTTTCGGCACAACCAATCCCCTTCCGAGTTTCAACCCAAGCCCCGGCACACCATCAAACCTTCCAAAATCCGTGACGGAGCAGGCTTGGGCGAATGGAACTCTTAGACATCCATCGCCAAGTTTCTTTTTCAAGAGCCCTAGCTTTGGCTGCATTGTGGCTTAGCTAAAGTGAGTTGGTTGAATAATGACATTCAAGCAATACTTCACAAAAAATTTGGAGATAGTTATGACCGAGAATAATCAGAACCAGAGCGACCAGTGCCGGTTTCCCGCCGGCGCGAAGCTTAGGCCGATTAGCGGTTTCGGTAAGCGCGCTCGTTCGTTTCCATCTGAACGCGCTTGTCCTCACAGGTTTCCGCGTTCTGCAAGTTCGAATTGATACAGGCCTGATACGCATCAAGCGAATTCTGGTACTCGGCGCGCGGATCGATCGCCGGGACGCTGGTCTTTGTTGTGCCGCCGCAGCCCGCAAGTGCAAGTGCGCAAAGCGCGACGAGTGTGCGCATCATTGACCGCGCTCCGTCAGGTAAGCTGTCGTAGACTCTTCTTGCAACTTTGTGAAGCTACATGATCTTCTGGTCATCAAGGCAAACCGACCATCAGTTTCATGCTTCGGGTCCAAATCCAACTGGGCCCGCACACCGAGACGTTCGTACTATCGGAACGGGACTTAATACTATTTCGTCGTCTCCTGTTTGCGACGTACTTTAATTTCGTCCGCATCCGTCAGGCGCTGTGGACGACGCCAGCGATGGCCGCTGGCGTCACCTCGCGACTTTGGTGCGTCGTAAACCGAGATTCCCAGAAAATGGGGAGGCGACAATGGCATTGTTGCCCCATATTTTTGTTCTGCCCTTGGCTTTAGGGCTGCTCGCGGGCGCGGCGTTCAAACCAACCTACGCGCAGCAGGCTCAAGATGACTGCCCGGAAGACTATCATCAGGTGGCGCCATATGATTCTCTCCACTGCGAGAGCAACGGTTCTCCTCCCCATATCCATATACATCCGCCTCACGGCTCCCACGGTGGCGAGTGCCGTCAAGCTTACCTATTGACCTGTCGTTGCATCGAGGGACAGCATCCATTTGGAGATGGCTGTAGCCCATGCGCGGAGGTCGGCAGAACCTTGTGGTGCGTTGATTAGTGATTTTGCCGCAATCAAAGTAGCTCACTCCGCTCCCAACTTCCAAAAATGTCGAGTTAACCAGCGTTGTAGGACTCGCTGCTCTTTCAGGCTGAAATTACCACGGCTATTTTGACCAGAGTGAGGGCAAGAAGCCAAACAGCCTGGTCGCCGGATTTTCTTTCGGGCAAGCTGCAGTGTCGGCAAAGTGGCAGGCGGGCATACCGTGGGTATCGGTCGCAAAGCGTTCAAAATTTGGCTGACGGCAAGCATCGTCTGGATCATCGCCATCGTCACTGCGATCTACGCCGGCGCTGTCTTCCCAGTCGGTTATCAGGCCAATTTTCCGCTCCGAACCGATTTGGAGCCTTGGAATGACGAATGGCCGATAAGCGGTCCACTGCGGCATCCGCTCTATGAGATTATTCGCTCGCCTGCGGCCGAGAAGTTGCCGCTGACGTTTCAATGGCGGGGATATTCAACCGGGCGATGGAATGAGCATATCCACGCGCGCGACTTGCCACGCTTGCGCTTTCCCGGCGGCGAAACACTCGACCTGCCGGCGGACCTGACCGATGCCGACCGTGAATATGTCAAGCAAGTGTTCTGGGACCAGCGCTGGAAGCGCTGGGGGGACACGCTCGGGCCGTTCGTTCGCTCGGCGATCTTTGTGCCACTCGGCTTCTTTGTCGTTTTGTGGCTGGCGCGGCGGTTCAAAATCGCGCGCTCTGGTAAAGAGCTGGAGCCTGAGCCCCCGCGGCTACCCTATTCGCCGGCAATGGAGCGGCTGCGCAATATCACGCTTGCGGTGAGCGCTATCGAAATCCTGCTTTGGCTCGTGATTGCAGTCTTGAACGATCGTGAGGACCCGCAGGCGCTTGCGGACGTTATATCCATCATGTTCGTCGCGATGCTGCCGACCAACTTGGCCTTTATCATGAGTCTTTTGCGCCGCGGCCCGCTCACGGCCGCCGCTCTTGCGGGGCTGGGGCTCTGGATGCTGTTACCGCAGCTGACGGTCCGAATTTTTCCGCCGTCGTGACTGCCGCGAGATGACGATTAATGCAATCCATAATGTCTGCCTGGGACACAAAGCGGACATTGTGGAGTTGGTTAAACGCCAGAAGGGCGACGAGCGGCACACCAGTAAGATCAGTGAAAGGCCGGTTATAACGGCACAATGCTTGCTTGGGCCGCGTCGCGGCGCCGGCACTCAATGCTGTGACAAACAACGTAAGAAGCACGCACAAAATCAAATTTATGTGGGACGATTTTTACAATGTTGTCGTGAGCGCGCGCCGATCAATTCGTGGAGGCGGTCCTCGACGCGCTGCCAGGGTCAAACCCAACCGGCTCGCATGGGATTGATCGGGATCAAACGCGAGCTTGCACCGTTGCCTGGCGTAGAGATTAAGACCCCAGCGGCATTTGACTATTCCCCTCAAGCGGAA
>Ga0207693_10005796_pt1 | contig 10247 bp, 7 predicted proteins | sample LARL81metaG_FD_184347 | JGI IMG/M metagenome (GOLD analysis project Ga0207693, IMG submission 184347) | Corn, switchgrass and miscanthus rhizosphere microbial communities from Kellogg Biological Station, Michigan, USA - LAR L8-1 metaG... | ecosystem: Host-associated > Plants > Roots >... | reverse complement strand
GACGCCGTTGCCGACGATCACCTGCTGCCACAGCGGCTGGGTATCGAACTCGGGGTGGTCGGGCTCCGAGCCGATCGCCGTGGGATAGATCAGGACCTCGGCGCCGGCCAGCGAATACGCGCGGGCGAGCTCGGGGAACCACTGGTCCCAGCACGTCGGGCAGCCCAGGCGCGCGCCGCTCTCGGTGCTCGGAAGCTCGATGAGCGGGAACGGGTCGCCGTCGGCGGGACCGGGCCGGAAGTAGTGATCCTCGTAGTAGCCCGCCGTGACGGGGATGTGCAGCTTGCGCGTTCGCGACACGAGCGTGCCGTCGGGCGCGACGACGATCGCGGTGTTGTAGCCGAGGCCGTCCGGGCCGTCGGCTCGCTCGTACAAGGAGGCGTGAACGTAGGCCCCCGTCTCCGAAGCCGCCGAAGCCGCAAAACGGAACGTAGCCCCGTCCTCGAGATCCTCCGGCTGTGCCCCGGCAGCCGCCGGGCCGTCGGCCGTGATCGCGAAGTACGGCGACAAGGTGAGCTCTTGCAGGCAAACGATCCGCGCGCCCACCTCCGCCGCGGCGCCGATCCCGTCGGCGAGCGCCGCCTGATGCTCGTCGGGATCGGGGTGCCAGCGTTCCTGGACCAAGCCGACCCGCAGCGGCGGCCTCGACGGCGGCCGGGTTCGCGCGGGCGACGGGGGCGGCGGCCCGGCCATCAGGACTTTGGCTCTCTCGGTCATGTCATCGAAACCGGCACCTGCTGGGTGATGCAGTGGGGCCCTCCACCACCGTACGCCAACACGGCACCGGGCACCGGCACGACCTCGCGCCCAGGGAACGCGGCGCCGATCAACTCGAGCGCGTCGGTCTCGCTGTCATCCCCGCAGACCGGCACGATCACGCCGCCGTTGCACAAGTACAGGTTCAAATAACCGACCGCGACGGTCTGGCCGCCAACCGAGACATACGGCAGGAAGGGGACGTCGATCACGTCGATTCCGGCGGCGACCAAACGCCGGCGGTTCTCGAAGCAGTTCTCGTAATTCGGGTTGTCAGCCGCGACCGTCTGCAGCAGCACCTGACCGGGCCGCGTGAACGCGGCGATCAGGTCGACGTGGCCGTCGGTGTCGCGGTCCTCCACCAATCCCATCCCCAGCCACACGATCGACTCAACGCCCAGCCACTCACGCAGTGCCTGCTCGATGTCGCCCCGCGACAACGAGGGGTTGCGGTTGGGATGCAGGAGACATTGCTCGGTGACCAGCAGGGTCCCGGCGCCGTCGCCGAGGATCGACCCGCCCTCGAGGACGAGGGGCGCGCTTCGGACCGAGTCCCCGAGTGCCGCGGCGACGAGGCCGCCGACCTCCGCATCGCGATCGAACGGCAGGAACTTCTCGCCCCACGAGTTGAAGCGGAAATGAATCGCGATCCGCGCCCCGTCGGTGTCGTAGACGTAGATCGGGCCACAATCGCGCAGCCAGGAGTCATCGAGCGGCAGCTCGACTACCTCGACCGTCTCATCGCACGCCGCCCGCGCCAGCGCCGCATCCCCGGAATCGGCGGCGATCATCGTCACCGGCTCGAACCGCGCAATCGCATTGGCGACGGCAGCGTAATCCGCTCGCGCCTGCGCGAGCAGCTCCCCCCACAGCTCGCGCCGGCATGGCCACCCCATCAAGGTGCGCTCGTGGGGCTCCCATTCCGCAGGCATCCGCATGCATCCGAGAGCCTAATCGGCCCATAAAACGTGCTCAAGGAATCGGCTCCAACAGCCGAGGTACTAGGCAATGGGACCCTCTCGGCGCCTTCACCGGGCCTCCGTCGCGACTGCCGTGACGCTGGTCGGCGCTGCCACAATCGCGATCGGCGCGTTCGAGGGCCTTGGCGCATGGATCGGAGCGCTGCTTGTCGGCGGTCTGCTCGGCGGTATCGCCACGCTCAGCGCAATCGGGATCGTCGCCTCTTCGGCCGGCGCCCTGTCGCCTTCACGCGAGGCATCGGTGGACCCGGTGACGGGGCTCAATGGCCTGCACAAGCTCGAGGACGACCTCGAATCCGCACTGGCCCGGCCGCTTCGCGACTCGCGCGTGGCCCTGTACGCGTTCGTGCTCGACGGGCTCAAGAGCTACAACGACTCCTACGGGGAGTCCTCCGGCGACGCGATGCTCGCGTGGCTGGGCCGGAAGCTTCGCGACGGGCTCGAGGACCGCGCCACCGCCTACCGCTTGCGTGGCGCCGCGTTCGGCGTGCTCGTAAGTGGAAGCGAGTCGCTGGCCGCCGAGCTTCGCTGCGTCGCATCGCACGCCCTGACCGAGAGCGGCGAGGGCTTCACGATCACGTGCACGGCCGGCGAGGCGGTGCTCGGTAGCGAGGCGCACTCGGCCCAAGACGCGATCGAACTCGCGACGCGGCGCGCCCATGGCCGGCGCAACGCGGCGCGCGACGACGCCGACCTGCCGCCGATCGAGGAATCGATCGACGCCTGGCGGCTGGTGGCGCCCGGCTACGACGTCGCCGCGCTAGCCGCGCGGATCGGCCGGCGCCTGGGAATCTCGGGCGACGAGCTGCACGATCTCGAGACGGTCGCCCACCTGCGCGACGTCGGCAACATCGCGATTCCGAGAGCCGTGCTCACGCGCTCCGGCGGGTTGCCCGGCCACGAATGGGAGTTCATCCGCCTGCACACGACGATCGGCGAGCGCCTGCTCGCCACCAACTTCGAGATGGAGCACGTGGCCCGCCTTGTGCGCTCGAGCCATGAGCGCTGGGACGGCTCCGGCTATCCGGACGGGCTCGCCGGCGAGACAATCCCGCTCGCGTCGAGGATCGTGTTCGTCTGCAGCGCGTTTGCCGACATGACTACCGCGCGGCCCCATCGGGTCGCGCGCGATGTCCCGGAGGCCCTAAAAGAGCTGGAGCGCGGCGCGGGGACGCAGTTTGACCCGGAGGTCGTGGAGGCCTTCCGCAGCGAGTTCAGCTCGCCGGAAGACCTCGAGGTCTCGCTGATGCCGCCGGCCTGGGAGCGGGCTCCCGAGGTCCCCTCAGGGCGCGAGGTGCAGGCGATGCGCAACGGCCGCGGCCTGGGTCCGACTGCTCACTCCTAGCTTGCGCAGGATCCGCGAGACGTGCACGCTGGCAGTCTTCTCGGCCATGAACAGCGCCGCACCAATCTGCCGGTTCGTCGCGCCCTCGGCGATCAGGCCGAGCACCTGACGCTCTCGCTCGGTCAGCCCGAACGGATCGTCGGCGACGTCCGACGGCCCACCGTTGCTCTCGGCGACGCTCGGCGCCTCGCCCAGCGGCAGCCGGGCGCGCTCACCCAGCGCACTGATCTCGTCGGTCAGCCACCTCGATCCCAGCCGCTTTGAGATCTCCAGCGCCTCGCGCGCGGGCTCGGCCGCGGCCGCTCGATCGCCCGCTTCGACGAGCGCTTCGACCTCGTTGAACAGCATCACAGCGACGCCGTAGGGTCGTTCGAGGCGCTCCCACTCCCGCGCCGCCTTGGCCCACAGCTTGGCGTCGTTGCGTCCACGCGCACGTGCCAGCTCGGCGGCGCCGACGGCGCTCCAGGCCCGCTCGACCGGCCCGCCGTCCTGGGCGGCGCCGCGCAAGCGCTGCGCGTGGATGCGTGCGCGGGCGATCGCGTCGCGTTCGTCGGCGCGCTCGCGCAGGTCGCGGGCGCGCTGGGCGATGTCGGCCTCGACGCGGGTCCCGATCGCGCTCACGCGCGCGATCCGCGCGACGTCGTCGGTGCACACCTCGAGACGGTCTAGCGCGTTGGCGACGGCCGCTCGCGCGCCGGGGAGGTCGCGTCGGCGCCGGCGAAGCTCGCCCAGCAGCGCGCCGACGACGCCGATCCATTGCGGTTCCGAGGATGTCGCCACGAGCGGCTCAATCTCCGCCAGGCAAGCGGCAGCCGCTTCCTCGTCACCCTCGCCCAGCGCCAGCTCCGCCTCACGGATGTGGCGGAAGATCAAGAGGATGCCGACCATGTTGGCGCGCAGCGGGAGGAGCTGTTCCCGCGCCTGCTTCCAGTCGCCGGCGTCATAAGCGAGCTCGGAGATCGTCAGCCGCATCCAGTCGAGATTTCGCATCATGCGGCTGGGCGTCGCCTTCAAGCCCTCGTGAGCGATGTCCAGCGCCTCGCGGGTGCGGCCCGCCAGGTTGATCATGTCGGCGAGGTTGGAGTAGGCATATGTAAGGCTGTCGATGTCGTCGTTTTGGCGCGCGATCTCGATCGTCCGATGCAACCGCGCCATGCCCTCGTCGACGCGTCCCAGCGCGATCTCAGCCATTCCGATCGTGTTCAGGACCTCTCCCTCGGCGCGCGAGTCGCCTGACGCGATGGCCGAGGCCAGCGCCTTTTCGCCGTCTTCGATCGCGTCGCGAAACCGCCCCCGCAGGAACCTGGTGCGGGCCAGCCACGCCAGCAGCAGCGCGCGGTCGCGACTCTCCTCGCCCGGGGGCAGCAGCGCCAGCGCCTTCTGCGCGGTCTCGACTCCCTCCACGCCGCGGTTGAGCGACCAGTAGATGCGCGACAGCCGCGCCAGCAGCGCCGAGCGCCGTCGCGGATCACTGTCCTCGGGCAGCTCGCGCAGCGCGCTCTGGATCAGAACCTCAGCGCGGGAGCGATCGCTTGCGATCGCGTGCGCCGACGCAGCGAGCGACAGCAGCTCGACGTGATCGAGCGGGACCAGCGACTCGGGATCTGACACACGGGGCCAGAGCTCGAGCGCGCGCTCGGCGAGATCAGCGGCCTCACCGTAGGCGTGCACGTCGCGGGCGGCAAGCGCTGCGCGCACGGTCGCGCGCAGCGCCGCCGGCTGGTCGCCGCCGGCGGCATAGTGGTTGGCGACCGTCGTCGAGCGCTCAACGCCCCATTCCTCGGAGCCGTTGGCATGCTGCTCATAGAGGTGCGCAAGCGCGAGATGCAGCTCGACGCGCTCGCCGGGCAGGAGATCGTCGTACAGTGCCTCGCGCAGCAGCGCGTGACGGAAGCCGAGTCGGCCGTCTTCGTGGGCCTCGAGCACCTGCTCGGCGACGGCCTCGCGCAGCGCCGCGTGCAGCGCTCCATGTTCGATGCCGGTCGCCTCGCCGATCATCGGCTCATCCAGCGCGCGGCCGACGGCGATCACGCGGGCGGCGCGCTGGGCGACATCGGACAGGCGCTCGATCCGCAGCATGAACGCGTCGCGCAGGCTCTGGGGCGTTGCGCCGCGACCGTCGAGACCCGCCGCCAGCAGCTCCTCGGTGTACAGCGGGTTGCCCTCGCTGCGCTTGAACACGCGCTCGACGAGATCCGCGCTGGGCGCGTCGCCGAGGATGTCGGTCAGCGCCTCGGCCAGCTCGGCGCGGTCAAACGGCGCCAGCTCGATCCGCCTGGCGCGCTCGAGACGATCGAGCTCGGCCAGCAGCGGGCGCAGCACGTGACGGCGGTGAAGCTCGTCGCTGCGGTAGGTCAAGAGCATCAACACGCGCTCTTCGCGAAGGCTGCGAGCCAGGAAAGCGGCGAACGTCCGCGTCGAGCGGTCCGCCCAGTGCATGTCCTCGAGGATCAGCACGACGGGCTGGAACTCGCCGAGCAGATCGAGCAGCTCGAGCACGGCCTCGAACAGGCGCAGCTGGCCGGCGGGCTCGTTCGGATCTGAGGCCGGCGCCGCCTGATCGTCGAGCCCCGGGACGAGCGCGGCGAGCTGCGAGCGGCTCCCGCGGCCGAGCTGTTCGAGCGCCGGGTGACATGCGCGCACCAACGGCCTCAGCGCCCCCAGCAGCGGCGCGTAAGGGAGCTCGGCATCGCCCTGCTCAACCGCCTCGCCCCGCAGGACGATCGCGTCATCGACGTGGCGCTGCTCGAACTCTCTCACCAAGCGCGTCTTGCCGACGCCCGACTCACCACCGAGCAGCATTAGCGCCGGGCGTCGCTCGGCGGCCTCTCGCAGGCTCGCCTCAAGCTCCGAAAGCTCCCCGACGCGGCCGACGAAGTGAGTGCTCGACAGTCGTCCACGCATGACTGAAGTATCGCCGCACCGGCCGTCGGTGCGATCGCTCGTCATGCGGGGCGCGACGAAACTCCTCGGCAGACCGGCGGAGATCATCGATGCGCGCGGCTGCCGCGATATCGGCAAATTGAGGCTGCATTCCAGGTTCCCTTCGATCGACTGCAACGTGATCTCAGGATGGACTGCGACGCCTCTGCGCACATCGGCAGAACGCAGCCGACCTGGGGCTTACATGCCTTAGTCGGTAAGGCCTGACCCCTTAGCGCTTCCCTTAGCGCCGCCGGGACGACGCTCTCCGCGAGCGCGCAACCGGGATGAACGCGCGCGCGTTGATCACGTCCAGCTCCCGCATTCGCTCGCGCAGGTCCTCATCGGAGACGTCGGTCCCGTCACGCACCGGCACGATCTGGGTGGCGTGGGCTCGGGCGAGGTCGTCGAGGTCGTTCAGCTCGCTGGAACCGGTCATGCTCTCGACATCGGGCGCGATGTACCAGAGCTCGAGCTCGTCGTCGTGAGAGAGCAGCGCCCGCGCGAGCGGGTACTGGGCGGGGTGGTAGAGCACGATCATCCGCGGTCGGCCCGGGAACGGCAGGCGGCGGGCCTGCCGGATGCCGACCGCATTGCGCATCAGCCGTGGCGTGCGAAAGCGGGGCGGCTCGAGCGCGACCACGCGCGGAATCGAAAGCAAACCGCGGGCGTGAGCCCCGAGCTCGAACTCCTCGAGCTTGCTGGGAAGCAGCAGGACCGCGAGCGACTCTTCGCCTGGCTCGGGCATCATGAGCCTCCCGGGTTGGGCCCACGCGGCGCCACCGCCAGGGTCGCCAGCGCGACCGCGCGCGCCAGTTTGCGCCGCTCGGCATCGCCCTTGGAGCCACGCGTCACCGTGACGGTCATGTAGCTGCCGCCGGTGGTGGGCGATGCGTTGGTGGCGAACAGCTGGCTCTGCGCTGGGATCCAACCCGCGATCATCAGGCCCTCAGAGGCGTCTCGCGGGATTTCTCCCGGGTTGTGCACGCCCGGTGCAGCGGGACCGTAGACCTGCTCCTGGTGGGACTCAGTCGTGTTGAACTCGGTGTACGCCTGCGGCGATTGCTCAGCCACCAGGTCAATCCGCACGCCGCCGCCTCGCAGCACGCACTCGACGTTGGTCGGGTCGCGATCGGCGATCCGGACGGTGACCGGCGCTCCCAGAACGCTCGCCGCCGTGGTTTTCGCCTGCCCGCAGACGCGCCCGGGGATCGACGCCGGCTTTGCCTGCGCACCGGACGTCGTGCCGGCGCTATTGCCACCACCGCCACAACCAGCCGCAGAAGCGCAGCACAGCAGCACCGGCACGATCGCGGACCGGCCGACCGCCTACCCCTCCCTGTCCGCGTCCGAGTCCGAGTCGGCGGCATCCGTTCGCGGCGGCTCTTGCTTGCCGCCCGGCATGTCGTCACCGGCGGTCAGCGGGCTGAGCGTCGAGCGCGTCGCGCTCGAGATCTCCGCCTCGCTCACGTTCTGCGGGTGATGGCACGCCGCCACGTGGCCGTTTGCGTACTCGGCCAGCGGCGGCTCTGACTGCGAGCAGATCTCGGTGGCGTGCGGGCAGCGGGTGTGGAAACGGCATCCGGACGGCGGGTTGATCGGATTCGGCGGCTCCCCGCCGATGACGTCTCGCCGGCGAGCCCTGTTCTCGTTCGGATCGGGGATCGGCAGCGCCGCCAGCAGCGCCTCGGTGTAGGGATGAATCGGCTTGCTGTACAGCTCCTTGGCCGGCGACACCTCCATCAGCTTGCCGAGGTACATGACCGCGATCCGGTCTGAGACGTGGCGGACGACTGACAGGTCGTGGGCGATGAACACGTACGACAGACCGAGCTCGTCCTGCAGGTCGTCGAGCAGGTTGACCACCTGTGCCTGGATCGAGACGTCGAGCGCCGAGACCGGCTCGTCGAGCACGATCAGCCGAGGTTCCACGGCCAGCGCGCGCGCCACGCCGATCCGCTGCCGCTGGCCGCCCGAGAACTCGTGCGGGAAGCGATTGACGTGCTCGGGATTCAAGCCCACCTGCCCGAGCAGTCCCCGCACGCGATCCTGCACCTTGTCGCGGTCCATGCCGTGTAGCCGCAGCGGCGTGCCGATGATCTGGCCGACACGCTTGCGCGGGTTCAGCGACGCGACGGGGTCCTGGAACACGAGCTGGACCTCGCGGCGGACCGGATCCAAGCCCTTGCGCCCCAGATGCGTGATGTCCTGACCGCGGAAACGCAGCGCGCCCGAAGTCGGCTCCAGCAGCCGAACGATGCACCGGGCCAGCGTGCTCTTGCCACAACCCGACTCCCCCACGATCCCCAGGGTCTCGCCTTCGTGAAGTATGAGCGAGACGTCGTCGACGGCGTGCACGACCCCGACCGTGCGATCGATCAGCACGCCCTGCTTGATCGGGAAGTGCAACTCGAGGTGCTCGACGTCGATGAGCGGCTGGCGCCCGTCGACCGGTGCTGGATCCTGCACCGCCGCCGCGTCAGCGCTCACGCCGCCACCGACGGGTCGGTCAGTCCGATGCGGCCCTCGACTTCTCGCCGGACGCGCTTGTCATCGACCTCGAGCCAGCATCGATCCAGGTGCTCGGGAGCGTCGCCCAGCCGCGACTCGAGCGGCGGCACCTCTACGCAACGATCGAACGCGTACGGGCAACGAGGGCGGAAATGGCAGCCCTGCGGCGCATTGACGAGCGACGGCGGCTGACCGGGAATCGCGGGGAGCCGGCGCGGGGGATCGCGATCGACCCGCGTGATCGACCCCAGCAGGCCCCACGTGTAGGGGTGCTGCGGGTCGTAGAAGATCTGGTCCAGCGTCCCCTGCTCGACGACGCGGCCCGCATACATGACGATCACCCGATCGGCGATGTCGGCGACCACCCCGAGATCGTGGGTTACGAAGATGATGCCGCTGTCGCTGTCCTCGCTGAGTTGGCTGATCTCGCGGAGGATCTGCGCCTGGATTGTCACGTCGAGCGCGGTCGTCGGCTCGTCGGCGATCAGCACGCTGGGCGAGAGCGAGAGCGCCATCGCGATCATCGCGCGCTGGCGCATCCCTCCCGAGAACTCGTGCGGATAGGCCCGCGCTCGGTCGCGTGCGCGCGGGATCCCGACGCGCTCCATCAGGTCAACGGTGCGGTCCATCGCCTCCGACTTGGAGATCTTCTCGTGGGCCCGGATCTGCTCGATGATCTGATCGCCGATCCTTTGCACCGGGCTCAGCGACGAGATCGGGTCCTGGAAGATCATCGCGATCTCCTTGCCGCGGATCTTCTCGAGCTGCTGTTCGGTCGCGGTCACCAGCTCCTGGTCGCGGAGCTTCGCGGAGCCAGTGAAGCGGGAATTCGGAGAGCGAGTGAGGCCCATCAACGTCATCGCGGTCACCGATTTCCCCGACCCCGACTCCCCGACGATTGCAACCACCTCTCCTCGATCCAGGGTGAACGACACCCCGTCGACGGCATTCACGAGGCCGTCCTCGGTCACGAACGTGACGTGCAGATCGTCGACGTCGAGGAGGCGTTCAGCCATCAGCCGGTGAGCCGGATGCGCGGATCCATAAGCGCATAGAGGACGTCGGAGAAGGCTCCGAACAGCACGACGAAGAACGCGGTGAACATCGAGCCAACGAGGATCGGCGGAACGTCGAGGTTGCCGATCGCCTGCGCCTCGTACTGGCCGATGCCCGGAAGGTTGTAGATCGTCTCGGTGACGAGCGCGGCGCCTCCCAACAGCGTCGCGAAGTCCAGCCCGAACATCGTGATGATCGGCATCAGCGAGTTGCGCAGCACGTGGTGCCTGAACACCGCTTGACGAGGGAGGCCCTTGGCTTTCGCGGTCCGAACGAAGTCCTGGTTGACCATGTCGAGCAGGTTGGACCGCAGGACTCGGGAGTAGAAGCCGATCGAGAGGATCGCGATCGAGATCCACGGCAGGATCAGGTGGTAGACCCATTGCCACGGGTTGTCCCCAAACTTCACGTACCCCGTATTCGGGAACCAGGTCAGCTTGAAGGCGAACAGGTACAGCAGCAGCGCGGCTAACAAGAACACGGGTATGGATACGCCGACGATCGCCGCGACCATCAAGGCGCGGTCGGAGAACTTGCCCACGCGTAAGGCGCTGATCGAGCCGAGCACGATCGACGCGAACAGCCAGATGATCCCCGCCGGGACCACCAACGACAACGTCACCGGGAACTTCTGCTTGAACTGATCGACGACGTTTAGGTCGTCCTGGTAGTCGATC
>Ga0207693_10005794_pt1 | contig 10247 bp, 7 predicted proteins | sample LARL81metaG_FD_184347 | JGI IMG/M metagenome (GOLD analysis project Ga0207693, IMG submission 184347) | Corn, switchgrass and miscanthus rhizosphere microbial communities from Kellogg Biological Station, Michigan, USA - LAR L8-1 metaG... | ecosystem: Host-associated > Plants > Roots >... | reverse complement strand
CGACGCCGTCACTGCAGGCTCCGCGGGCGACCACGTTGCCAGTGCAGGCGTGACGGCGGACCACGCGGCCAGCGCGGACACGACGGACCACGCGGCGAGCGCAGACACGGCGGCGGACCACGCGGCCAGCGCCGACACGACATCGGATGGTTCAACAAAGGCACCCGACCTTTCGGCGAAGGACGACGCATGACGGCGGGTGGCGAGTCGGCCGACGCTAGCGACTTGCCCGGGGAAGAGGCGGTCGGCTGCGACCTCGGCGGAGAGCCCGCCGAGGTCTCACCGACGTTGGTGAATGCAACCGCCGGTGAACAAGTAGTCAGTGCCCTCAGCCCCGGCCCGATGACCCACGTGGACGGTGCATCGTCAGGCCCGCGCCGCGCGCTGGTCTTGGGCGGAGGCGGTGTCCTCGGCTTCGCCTGGATTGTGGGGGCTCTCTCGGCGCTGCAGGTCGAGGCCGGGTTCGACGCGCGAGACGTGCAGCTGGTCGTGGGTACCTCCGCTGGGGCGGTCGCCGCGGCTGCTCTCGGGTGCGCTGTGTCCGTTGATCAGATGCGTCGTCACCATCAGGGCATTCCTGCACCAGACGACCCACCGATCGCGTTCCAATACGACGCGACCGGTCGCGGTCTTCCACCGCGGCCCGGATTTGGTTTGGGATCGCCGCGCCTCCTCCTCGGTGGAGTTCGCCACCCACGTCGGTCCCCGACCCTGCTGACCTTGACGGGCGCCCTTCCGACTGGGCGCGGCAGCCTTCAGCCTGTTGCCGAAATGGTGACGGGTATCGCCGAGGGCGCCGGGCTTACGGGACGCTGGCCAATCCGCCCTCGCCCGTGGATCGTCGCTGTCGATTACTGGTCCGGGCGGCGAGTGGTGTTCGGCCACGATCAGACCGGCTCGATCGGAGCACCCAACGTTTCGCTCCCTGACGCGGTCGTCGCCTCTTGCTCGATTCCGGCCTGGTATCCGCCTATGCGCATTGCTGGGCACCCATACATCGACGGCGGAGCGGCTTCCAACGCCTCGGCCGACCTTCTTGTCGATGAGCCTGTGGACGAGGTTTACGTGCTGGCCCCGATGGCGTCAATCCAGCTCGACAGACCCCGATCTCCGGTCGCGCGGATAGAAAGGTCGATTCGCCGAGCAATAACCCGGGGCATCCTCGCCGACGTTGCACAGCTGCGGGCAAGTGGCAAGCACGTGCTGCTCGTCAGCCCCGGCCCGGAGGACCTCGAGCTCATCGGGGCTAACCTCATGAATCCCCGACGACGGACTGCCGTTCTGGAAAAGGCAATGGAGACCGCGACCGTCGAGCTTCGGGCACAGCTGGTTGGACTGAGCACGGGACCGTCGGCACGGCGCTCCTGGCAGCCACCGGTGTGAGGGTGTACTTGCCGTCGACGCTGTCTGGCCTGCGGCAGCTCGTCGCCGACGGCGCTGTTTATGGCAGTCCGCTCACGGCGTTTGCGGTCACCCCCGGGCTTCGGGACTGGTATCAGGACGATGACATCGAGGAGCTGGAGTACGCGGCAACGATGGAAGCGGCTCGCAGCTCGCTCCGGGCGTTGGATGACGATCCCGCGGTCCCGCGTCGCCGAGTTGTCCTAGCCGCTGACGTGCCCGATTCGTCGGTCACGATTCGTGACGATCGGGACCGCGGTGTGGTCGAGATAGGAATCCCGGTGACGCTTGATCGCATTGCTGCCGCTCACGTTGATGATCCCGAGGCGGAAGGCATCATCGCAGCTGCGGCGGCCGCCATGCTTGCAGCGGATCTTGGCGACCCTGATGCGCAAGACCGCGTAGACGACGCGGAGGGTCTCGGGCTGTCGTGGTACGCCAGTCAGGAGCTCCCGATCCTGATCGAGATGATCTGAGCCGGCAGGCGAGGAGCGCTGGCGCGAGGTTGCGCTGGGCGCATGCTACTGATAGTGGCACGATCGTCAATGTCCCCCGTGGGCACGGGCAACCGGATCTGCCGCCCGGTCCACCCATCTGATCCGGGCGTTGCGTTGCGACCCAACGCCGCCCGGGACGGTTTGGCGAAAGGTCGCCCATGGATGCCGTTACCGCTCCTCCCGTACCGACCAACGAGCCAATTCACACGTACCGGCGGGACGCACCGGAGCGGATGTCGCTTGAGGCCAAACTTCGGGAGTTCGCTGGGCAGTCCATCGATCTGACGATGACGGTCGGCGGTCAGCAGCGTATGGCGGCCGGTGGTCGGATTAACGTTGTTGCTCCGCACAATCACTCGACGGTGCTCGGTCACACTGCTCAGGCGACGACGGACGACGTGGCCGATGCCGTGGACGCCGCCCTGGGCGCGGCCGCCGCATGGCGCGACCTTCCGTTCGATGAACGCGCGGCAATCTTCCTTCGCGCGGCGGATCTGTTGTCGACGACATGGCGGGACACCTTGAACGCCGCTACGATGCTCGGCCAGTCGAAATCGGTCCAGCAAGCGGAGATTGATTCTGCATGTGAGTTGATCGACTTTCTTCGATTCAACGTGCATTTTGCCCGGCAGATCCTGCAGAACCAGCCAGAGAGTTCGCGTCTCACCTGGAACCGTATGGACTATCGACCGCTCGAGGGCTTCGTACTGGCAATCACGCCCTTCAACTTCACTGCGATCGGTGGCAATCTGCCGACGGCGCCGGCGCTGCTCGGCAATGTTGTCCTGTGGAAACCGTCTCCCACTCAGCAGTTGGCGGCCCATTGGACTATGAGATTGCTGGAAGCGGCAGGGCTGCCTCCGGGAGTTGTGAACATGGTGACAGGCGACGGCCAAGCCGTAAGCCAGGTCGCCGTGCCGCATCATGCATTGGCCGGCATACACTTCACTGGCTCGACGCCGACCTTCCAACTGCTGTGGGGGGCTGTCGGCGCATCGATATCTTCTTACACATCGTATCCGCGGGTCGTCGGCGAGACCGGCGGCAAGGACTTTGTCATCGCTCACCCTTCGGCCGATCCGGCCTCGCTCGTTACCGCCTTGGTGCGCGGCGCCTTCGAGTATCAGGGACAGAAATGCTCGGCCGCGTCTCGCGCATATATTCCTCAGTCCTTGTGGGATGGCGGTGTGCGTGATGAGCTGGTTGCGATTGCCGAATCGCTGACGTACGGCGATGTCATGGATTTCAGCAATTTCGGTGGGGCGGTGATTGATAGGCGTGCGTTCGATCGGCTGACGGGCGCGATCGATCGGTTGCATGCTGAGCCGTCGGCCTCCGTGCTTGCTGGAGGCAAATCCGATGACAGCACGGGTTACTTTGTGCGTCCGACGGTGGCTGTGATCAATGACCCAACGCACGAGGCGTTCATCCAAGAGTACTTCGGCCCTATTCTGGCCATTCACGTCTTCGACGACAACGCGTGGAAGGAAACCGTTGATCAACTGGAATCGGTGACGCCTTACGCACTCACCGGATCCATATTCAGCCGCGATCGTTCGGCAATCCTCGAGGCGTCGTATGCGCTTCGGTTTGCCGCCGGAAATCTCTACGTCAATGACAAGCCAACCGGTGCGGTCGTAGGCCAGCAGCCCTTCGGCGGCGCTCGTGCGTCGGGGACGAATGATAAGGCCGGATCGATCTGGAACCTCCTGCGTTGGGTATCGCCGCGAGTGATCAAAGAGACGTTCGTGCCTCCGACAGATCATCGTTATCCACATATGGCGTAATCCCCGTGGATGCGCCATGGCCAGGTCGTTCCCGCGCATGAGAGCTGTGCCGCGGTATGGGTTCGCCACGACTCTTCGGTCGTTCCGTCCCGCATCACGGCGTGGCCACCTGCACGGGTAGTAGGCCACCGGGCACGGCCAGGCCCGTGAGGCGTGGCAGATCGCCCACTAGTACGCCACGCCCCGGAAGCAGGCTGGTTCGAGAGCGCCTAAGACGCACGCCGAAAACCTCTCCGTCGGCCGCGGCTGGCTGAAGAAGCAGTCCGGTTCGGGCGCGCTGGGCCTCGAACAGCAGTCCGCGATATGAGACGGCGAGATCGTCGGTTCGTGCGGCGACCACAGTGACTTGGTCGGTGTCGGTGCGGCGCACGACATCCGTCAACGCTGCTCCGACCGCGGTGTCGAGGAACATCTCCGCGTCATCGATCAGGATCACTCTTCGTCCGCGCGACGCGACCGTCAGAGAATCCGCACCTGCATCAACGTCGCAGACAACAACGCCCGCCGAGTACGCGAAGCGCGCGAGTTCGGATCGTGCGGGAGCGGCTACAAGAATCTCGATGTTCGCCGATTCCAGCTGCTTGCCTAGGACGGTCAGTGCCGTCGTGCGACCGGACCGTGGTGGTCCGGCGACCAGGAAGGTTCCGGGGCTCGCGAACAGATCGAGACGTATCGGTTCGGCGGCATCGCCGCCGACACCCAGAGTGGGCCGCTCCAAGTCGCCTGGGCCCAATTCGGCAAGTTGCACCCGGCGCGGCAACGGTCGCAAGGTGATCCTCGGCGCTGTCGTCCTGGGCTTGGTCGCTGCGGCAATCCGGGCGATCGCTCGGCATTGTTCGGCGTAGCTAGGATCGCAGCCGAGCACTGCGAACTGAACCTCCGCGTGATCATCGCTTCTGATCGCTCGCCCGGGCGGCATGTGCAGCGGCACACGGTGCAGCGGTATCCCGGCCAAGGCGAAGTCAGCTCGGTCGACGAGCCTGAGCACGAACTTACGACTCACGACGCCCGCCAACCGTGGGGCCAAGGTCGTTCTGTCGCCAGTGATAAGAATCGTCATTCCGACCGACGTCGCGTCGCGCAGCAGGCCAAGGAGGACATCGACCGTCCGGCCTCCGTCATGCTCGTCGGAGGCGGAGACGAAGCTCTCCCATCCGTCCAGTACGAGCATGAGAAGGTCCTGTGACGCCGCCTGCGTTGCTACGTCCGGCCATTCGACCGGAAACGCATTCATCAGGTCGATTCGCCGTTCGGCTGCGATGAGAGTCAGGCGCTCGATGAGCCGTTCCACTGCGTCGAAATCATCCCTGGACAGCACTGCGGCGCAGTGGGGCAGATCGACCAGCGCATGCAGGCCTCCGCCGCCCGCACAATCGATGGCGTATACCTGCAGTGACTCGCTCGATAGGTGGCTCGCCGCGACCGCGACGGCCGTATTGAGAAAGGTGGTCCGTCCGGAGCCGGCTCCACCGATCACGAGACATGGGCCGGCCCGACTCAAATCAAGCAGCAGTGGCATCTGCTGTTGTGTGTCAGGCAAGTCGACCATTCCGACCGGTAGTAGCTCAGGGCTGCCCGCGTCTCCGATAGCACCGATGGACAGTGTGTCCGGCAACGGCGGTAACCAGGGTGGGTTAGGCAAGCGCGCGTCTGTAATGACGGTTGCTTCCTGTGCTGCGTCTGCTAACAACTGCAGATCGGTCCGTCCGAGGTCGGATTCGGCCGTCGCGATGGGACGGCCCCAGCGATCAAGTGACTCAACGCGTATCCGCTGGGTCGATTGCGCCATGTCAGCAATACGAGCGGTCTGCATCTCGATCACCGTTGATCCCGTGCGCATACAAGCGCGACCGGGACGGTTCTTGTCTATCGCCGCAGCGGCAGTCGTTCCTACGACATCAGCTGATTCGTTCGGATCGGTGACACGCAGAGCGACGCGAAGAGCTGTGTTCGCACGGATCTCCGGGGAAATCACACCGCCTGGTCGCTGGGTGGCCAGTATCAGATGTATACCGAGGGATCTACCGCGTTGCGCGATGTCGATCAGGCCATCCAAGAAGTCCGGCAGCTCTTCGGCGAGAGCGGCGAATTCGTCGACGATAAGGATGAGGCGGTGTAGAGAAGCGTGAGGTGAAATCGTCCTTCGGTACTGATCGAGGTCACGCGCGCCGACCTGTGCGAACAGGACTTCGCGCCGTCGTAGCTCTGCATCGAGCGAGCGCAAGACGCGCCTCGTCAGGTGGGCGTCGAGGTCCGTTACCAAGCCGACAGTATGTGGCAGTCGACTGCAGTCAGCGAACGTGGCGCCGCCTTTGTAGTCGATAAGCAGAAAAGCGATATCGCCTGGTCCATTGACGATTGACAACCCGGCGACCAACGATCGCAAGAACTCCGACTTGCCTGAGCCGGTCGTACCGGCCACGAGTACGTGCGGCCCGTCGCGGATCAAATCGAGCTCAATGAGTCCCTGTGCGCTGAGTCCAGCGGCGGTTCTCGGTCGCCCCATTCCTGAACGCCAACGCTCAATGATCGCGGACGTAAGATTTCCTCGATCGAGCCCAAGTAGGTCGAACAGGAAGCAGGTCGCCGGAATTGTCGCGGATGTGTCGGCGCCAGCATCCGCAAGCGGTGCTAGCCCTCTAGCTAGGCGCTCGGCCCACTGGGTTGTCACCTGATCGGCGGACACGCCTCGTACAACGGAACCGCCCGGCTGGCGAACGACAAGACTCGTCCCAGGACCTTCGTCGACGGTGACGATGGTTGAGCACGAGGCGGGCAGTCTTCGAATCCGATCGTCCACACATATCCCGCTGACGCCGACATGAGTGCCGTCTGCGAGCAACCTGACGAGGCCGGGCACGTCAGCCAGGTCTCCGCTCGGGTCCACAACGAGCACCGTCGATGGTCCTGACCAGGTCGTCGCCGTCGTCCGCGGTCCACGGTCGGTCAGCCGTGTGTCGACGAGGCTACGAAGGGCTGCTGTCGTCGCTGCATGTTCGGATGGCGAGCTGGCCACTGACCGGTCATGCGGCAGCCATCGGGTCCATGTCCAGGCCTCCTCGCTGGAGTCATTGACCAGGAGAACCAATCTGAGGTCAGAAGGTGAATGTGCGACCGCCAGTTGACCTATCAGCCAGCGCGCACAAGATCGGGCAACGCCGAAGGGGCCCACCAGTCCAATGGATTCGGTCCGGAGATCGACGGTGAAAGGTACGGATCGCACGACTCCGGCTGAAGCGCGATTCCCGCCACGTTGCACTGTCAGCCGCGAGGCCTGGTCGGCGAGCCCTAAGCGAACCGTGCCGAATCCTCGTTGATCGAGACGCCGTTCCCACACGCGGCAATCGGGAATGGTCGCCGTTCGCAGTACGGATGCAGCGTCTGGATGGGAATGCCGTCGAGTAAGGGTTTCGACGATCAACAGCTCAGCACATCGATGGTTAGCGTCCGCCTGCTGTTGAGCTAGTCGTGTCGCAGCGCGGCGGTAGCCGCGCCACCAGCGCAACCGATCGCCGGCAGCCGATCCTATGAGCATCACAGGTGAGAGGAGAGCGAAAGCTAGATACTGCGCAGCGTGGAATATGACGGCTAGCGCTATACCAAGGGCGGCCGGCAGCAAGGCGGCTAGCCACGGAATCTGAGGTGAGCTGGGGCTGTCGCGATCGTCGGGATAGTCGATCTCGCCGACGGTGGATTCGGTACCCGCGGTCGGGGGGCGGTTTACCAACAACGTGCCGTCTGTCGAAGGACTCAATGCGGCGGCGCCCTCGTGCGAACAAGTCACAGCAAGCGTCGAGTCGCCGAGCCGAATGATGTCGCCGATCGATGCCGCTGACTCGGACGCGTCGATCCAGTGTCCTTCGATCTGCGTACCGTTTGTCGATCTCAGATCACGCACTCGAATGCCGGACGTGGTCACGGCGAGAGCCAGATGCCGACGCGATACCTCGGGATCGGACAGGAGTAAATCGCAGCTGCTGGCGCGACCGACCACGGTCTCGCTCCTGGTCAATGGCACGACTTTGCCAGCATCGGGACCACCAACTACAGCTACTTGAAACGGCGCGTTTGTCGAATCTTGTCTGCCCGGACCGCCGAACCGGAGTACGTCGCCATTACGGAGGCCAGCGCCGCCGAGCGGGGCAGTCGATTCGAGACGCAGGCTTCCACTCCATACCGTCGACGGGCGGACGGCCATCCGTCGTTCATTGGCGAGTACATCGACCAATTCGGCCAGCTGTGTCCCTTCAGGCGCTGTGATCCGCACGTCCTGGAGCGGACGAGGAGGATCACTCATCGATAGGTGGACTCGCACGCGATCGAGTGTCGTCCGCTCCTTCATCGAGGGAAGCACTCGACTCATGTCTGTGGATAACGCCCGCAGGTATCCACAGGCAGGATCCGATCGTCATCCTCGGCGATTCGCGTGACTACGTTTGCGGTTCACATCAACTCATTCAGCTGACGACTCTGACGTCGGTCGGCCAAGCGCTTGGAGGGATCTTCATGCCAACAGCACTCAAGGTCACACCGGAGCAGTTGCAGGCTCTGAGCGGGACAGTTGCTCGAACATCGTCAGACGTGCGTGGTGCGCACCAGAACCTGCGCGGGCAGCTGGGACCGCTGTTTGGGGCGGATTGGTCTGGTACGGCCGCAGCGCAGTTCAACACTCTTTACGATCAGTTCGACCAGCATGCGAGGGGACTATCGGATGCGCTCGACGGCATCGGCCAGCTCCTTGGTCGCGCTGGATCGGCCTATGCGGACGTCGAGGCGCAGATAGCGTCGTCTTTCCGTTGACCCGTGCCACCCACGCTGGTCGTGTCCGACGATCGTCGAGTCAGACTATGGGAGCAGCGTCGTTCGGGTGTCCCGGGGAAGTCGAGTCCCGTCCGGCAACTAAGAGGTCGGACAGCGCGACGAACCGGAATCCTCGGGTACGTATGCCGTCAATGAGAGGAGGAAGGACCTCGACAACGACCTCGCAATTCAGCGTTCCGCCGTCGTGGCCGAGGATGATCGACCCTGGGCGCGTCGCACGCACCATGCGCTCGAGGTTGGCGGCGGCCGACTCCCCATGCTGGTTGAACTCAAAATCCCACAACACGATCGGGTAGCCGAGCCCGGTTGCAACCATGGCCGTTGCGCCCGAGAAGGCGCCGTAGGGAGGCCGAAACGCGATTGGTAGCCGGCCGGTTACGGTGAAGATCGCTTTCGCAGCGAGGCTGAGCTCAGAGGTCGCGGTGGGCGCGCTAGCCAACGACATATTGGGATGCGTCCAGGTATGGTTGCCGATCTCGTGGCGTTCGGCGACGCGCTGAGCGAGCGACGGATATCGCAGTACGTGCTCGCCAATTAGGAAGAATGTCGCTGGTATGTCCAGCCCGTCGAGGATATTCAGTAGCCGGTCGGTATACCGGTCTGACGGTCCGTCATCGAAGGTGAGCGCGACTATCGGCGCATTGGTGGGAGCACGATAGGTGATCGTTGTCGACGCCAGGCCTGCGGGCCGGTAGCGGCCAACCGCATGACCTGAGGTGGCGATGTTCTCGCGCAGACGGTATTCCTCGACGCCAGCCGAAGAGCCGGCGCCTGCTAGCCCGCCCCCGACGATCAGGCCGGCACGCGTGAGAAAGCGCCGCCGATTCACAGGCAGATCGTAGGTGTTATTCGAATCACAGGCGACGGTTGACGGCTGCCCGGTTAGAAGGAGCCAGTCCTCGGGGCTTGCCTCGGAGGACGGTCGGGTGTCGCTCGTCCGTGCCGCGGACGAGCGGCCCGGCCGGCTACGTGTCGGACCGAGTCTGAGGTCGCAACGAACAGAAACATGAGCAGAATGCCGAGTAGGCAACCAGAGGCCTAGAGGATATTTGGCGGGAAGGACGGCTCGTCATGCCATTCGGACGGTACTTCGAGCAGTTCGAGGTCGACGCTGTCTACAAACACTGGCCAGGCAAGACGGTCACCGAGTACGACGACCACCTCTTCTGCCTACTCACGATGAACCACCATCCCCTGCATATGGATGCGCACTATGCCAGCGAGTCCACGGATTTTGGCCGGAACGTGGTGGTCGGTAACTACATCTACTCGTTGCTGTTGGGCATGTCGGTTCCCGACATCAGCGGGATGGCCATCGCGAATCTTGAGGTCGAGTCGCTGCGGCACGTTGCCCCCACGTTCCATGGGGACACGATCTATGGCGAGACCAGGGTGCTCGGAAAGACCCGGTCGAGTTCCAAGCCCGATCGTGGGGTCGTATATGTGGAGACAATCGGCTACAACCAGGATGGAATCGTTGTATGCATCTTCCGGCGCAAGGTGCTCGTGCCGACCCGAGAGTACGTGGAAGCGCGAGGGGGTGAGCAGCCGAGTCGCCCGGAACCGCGTGGATGACGTGCCTGCGGTCGCGGATGAGGTCAGTCGGGCACGGTGCCCCAGGCGACGAGGGCGTCGAGGAGACCAGCCGACAGCTCGACAGTGTCCAACTCTGCCCGGCTGACCCAGCGCGCGTCCGAAGCATCGTCGTGGGCCTGCAGGACGCCGGACACGACATCGCAGA
>Ga0207693_10005792_pt1 | contig 10249 bp, 9 predicted proteins | sample LARL81metaG_FD_184347 | JGI IMG/M metagenome (GOLD analysis project Ga0207693, IMG submission 184347) | Corn, switchgrass and miscanthus rhizosphere microbial communities from Kellogg Biological Station, Michigan, USA - LAR L8-1 metaG... | ecosystem: Host-associated > Plants > Roots >... | reverse complement strand
CGTCGCGCGGCCGTCGTTCCTTCAGGGTGCGTCGCTGATGCCGCTCGTCCACCGCGACATCCAGCGGATCCACGACCTGATCTTCACCGAGATGACCTACCACGCTGCCTACCAGCCGCTGCGCGCGGTGCGCTCCGACCGCTGGAAGTACATCCGCCGGTTCTACGACTACCCGCACCCCGTCCTGGCGAACTGCGACGACAGCGCGACCAAGGAGGTGCTGGTCGAGCATGGCTGGGCCCAGCAGCCGTTCCCCGAGGAACAGCTCTTCGACCTCGTTTTCGATCCGAACGAGCGGCGCAACCTGGCAGAGGACCCGGACCACGCGGACGCCCTGGCGGCGATGAGGGAGCGGCTCGGGGACTGGATGGAGGAGACGGACGATCCGATCCGCAACGGCCCGATTCCGGCGCCGCCCGGCGCCTTCTACAACGACCCGGCGCAGGCGTCGCCGAACGACCCCGCTCACGGGGGCGTCCTCGCATAATGAGGCATTAATTCCACAAGTCCCGCTGAAAGCGCCACGTCCGAGTTGCGCAGAGGTACCTGCCGACGGAGACTGGTAGCGCCGTGGGGACTTCCGCGGCGCGGGACGTTCGGAGGGCTGGCTGACTGAAGAGCCGCTGGCCGAGCCAGACGCCGAAGAGCGTCACCTGCAGCGCGTAGAGCCACGCCCCCTTGGTGGCGGTGTCCCTCGCATACGAGGCGTCCCGAGGATCTCGAGCCAGACGGTCGCGCGATCGCGATCGCGTCGCATCCCCCAGCGGTCGCTCAGCCGCTGCACCAGATGCAGCCCAAATCCCGGGTCGCCGGGCTCCGGGCGCCTCGAGGGAAGCCGGTACGCGCCGCCGCCCTCCGCGATGACGACCCGAACGCGGTCCGCGTCCTGTTCGGCCCGCAGCTCGATCGCACCGACCCCGTTACCGTCGGCGGCCTTGAGCGCATCCACGACGAGCTCGTCCACGAGCAGGCAGAGATCGACGAAGGTCGTCTCGTCCAGCGCCGCCCTGAAGGCCTGGAGCTGCTCGCGGGCCCGACCGGCGCTCTGAGGCTCCGGCGGCAGATCGATTGCGACCGTTTCGCTCATCGTGCCTCCAGGAATGCGCCTACCCACCAGGGGTCGCGCTATGCAGCGGGCTGCGGAGCATTCGCATGATCCGCACCGAGCCACGCAGGTGCCGGTTCGATCGCTGACCTCGCCGCGTCCGGGCTCGCTCTGCGGGTACATGCTCGGCATGAAGGCGTGCTGCCCCCCAGGACAGGGCTGCAATGCACCCACGGGACAAGAGGAGCCGTGTCTGTTGTCGCGGGCCCGGCGAAGCGAATCACCGGACGCCGGCCGCGCGGTCGCCCTGTGGGAGCGGTTTGCCCGCGCCCAGCGGGGACACCGCTCCGGGAGCGAGCGGCGCTTCCTTCGCCGCGCCTACGCGAGAGCTCGCGACGACGCGCTCCCCTGGCGCCCCCAAGCTCCCGTGAGCTGACCGGCTCGAGCCGCACGGGTACGGCATTCGTCACATCGGCCCGGATTTCGTGCCGGACCGGACCATAGGCTTGCCGGATGGCGGAGCTCGAGCACGCGCAGGCCACCCTGGCGCTCCAGGGCCTCGAGGGGCTCGAGGAGTCTGAGCCCGACGACGCGGCCATGCGCACCTACGACGGGCCGGCGGACCCCGACGCCCTCCTGGACCACCTTGGGCACCTTGCGTTTCGCGCCGGGCAGCGCCAGGCGGTCGAGGCCGCGCTCGCCGGACGCGACGCCCTCATCGTGATGCCGACCGGCGGCGGCAAGAGCCTCTGCTATCAGCTCCCCGGGCTAGCGTCGTCGCGCCTGACCGTCGTCGTCAGCCCGCTGATCGCGCTCATGGCCGACCAGTGCCGTCGCCTCGCCGGCGATGGTCATCCCGTCGTCATGGTCGCCTCCGGAATGGGTGACGAGCGCAGCCGAGACGCGCTCGCGCGGGTCCGGGACGGCCGCGCCCGGATCGTCTACTGCTCCCCAGAGCGCTTCGCCTCGACCTCGTTCCTCGACGCCCTCGCCCAGCGGGACGTGGACCTGATGGCGATCGACGAGGCCCACTGCGTCTCGGAATGGGGTCACGACTTCCGCCCTGACTACCTGCGCCTGCCGAAGGCCGTCGAGCGGCTCGGTCGCCCGGCCGTGATGGCCTGCACCGCCACGGCGACGCCGGAGGTCGCTGCGGAGATCGCGGGTAGGCTCGGGCTTCGCGACCCACTTCAGGTCCGATCGGGTTTCGACCGTCCGAACATCTCGTTCGACACCGTCACCCTCGAGGGCAAAGGCTCGAAGGCGCGCAAGCTGGCGCTGCTCGAGCATGGTCTCCGGGATGCCGGGAACGTGCCGGCGATCGTCTATTGCGGCACCCGGCGAGACACGGAGTCGGTCGCCGAGTCACTGCGGGACGCGGGCATCCTCGCCGCCGCCTACCACGCGGGGATGGACCCCGACGAGCGCGCGTCGACGCAGCACCGCTTCATGTCGGAAGACGCTCAGGTGATCGTCGCCACCAACGCCTTCGGCATGGGGATCGACAAGGCAGACGTCCGCTCCGTGTGGCATTGGGCGATTCCCACAAGCGTCGAGGCCTATTACCAGGAGGCCGGGCGGGCGGGGCGCGACGGACTGCCCGCGCGCGCCGTGCTCCTCGCCGGGCGCTCGGACCTCGGCCGCCTGGTGCGGTTCATCCAGCAGCGGACCGTGGAGCCGCAGGCGATCGCATCGTTCGTCGACCAGCTTCGCCGCCTCGCCGACGAGGACGGGGCGATGGTGATCGACAACCCCCGTGACGACACCGACCGGGTCCGCCTGGCGATCGCGGAACGGGCCGGCGCCTGCACGGTGGAGCCCGCGCCGGGCGCCCGCCTGCTCGTCCATCTGACGGGAGAGCTCGACCCGCGCCGGGCGGCGGCGGCGTGCAGCGTCGCCAAGGACCGTGGCTGGCGCGCCTACAGGGCGATCGAGGCGTACGCGTTCTCGGCCACCTGCCGGCGCCGCACCCTGCTCGACCATTTCGGCGACTCGCGGCCCGGCGAGCCCACGGGGCGCTGTTGCGACGTCTGCGATCCGGATGCCTGGCTGCCAGACCCGCAGACCATCGCGATCCGGCGGACCCGCTCCCGCAGCGGGTCCGAGGCCCCGACGGCGGAGCTCTCCGCCGCGGACGAGGAGCTCCTCGACGCGCTCAAGGCATGGCGTCTGCGGGCTGCGGCCGGCAAGCCGGCCTACACGGTGGCTCACAACAGGACGCTCGAGGCGATCGCGGCCTCGCGTCCTGAGGGGCCTGACGCCCTGGCGCGGATACACGGGATCGGCCCCGCGTTCGTCTCACGCCACGCCGCCGATGTGCTGGACCTTGTCGCGGCTCACGAGAGGCCTGCCTAGGGCGCTCGGACGTATTAGAGTCTTCTCAGGGGAGATGACTCATAGCTGGAAGGAGCCGGATGACACCGCTTCGCAGTGTCCGTAGTCGCCGCCCGACCATCGGGCTGATCATGCTGGCGGCGCTTGCCGCCATCGCCTGCCTCGCGGTCCCCTCGGGAGCATCCGCGGCGCAGAACAGCAGGTGGCTCTGCAAGCCCGGCAACGAGCCGAACCCATGCAAGCGGGGGCTCAAGACCACGCTGATCTCACCAAGCGGCGAGCAGCTGGGGGTGAAGAACCCGAAGACTCACGGACGCCGCAAGGTCGACTGCTTCTACGTCTACCCAACAGTCTCCGACCAGCAGACGAAGAACGCAAACCTGCATATCGACCCCGAGGAGCGATCGATCGCGCTCTACCAGGCGGCTCGCTACTCGCAGTACTGCCGCGTTTATGCGCCCATGTACCGCCAGGTGACGCTGACGGCGCTCCTCAACCAAGGGGGCTTCACACCGCATGAGACCCAGATCGCCTACGACAGCGTGCTCAACGCCTGGAACAAGTACCTGACGAAGTTCAACGACGGGCGAGGGATCGTCTTCATCGGCCACTCGCAGGGCTCGTTCATGCTTCGAGAGTTGCTCGCCAACGAGGTGGACACGAACGCCGCGCTGCGTAACCGCATGATCTCGGCGATCCTTCTCGGCGGCAACGTGACCGTCAAGGACGGCACCGACGTCGGCGGCGACTTCAAGAACATCCCCGCATGCAGCGACCAGTCGGAGCTGCACTGCGTCATGGCGTTCTCGACCTACAACGCCACGCCGCCCTCGGACTCCCTCTTCGGCCGCACAACCGAGCCTGGCCTGCACGTGCTGTGCACGAATCCAGCCGCGCTCGGCGGTGGGTCCGCCGACCTGCGGACCATATTCCCGAGCAAGCCGTTCGCTCCGAACACGACGATCGGCCTGGCCACCCGTGCCGTCGGATTCCCGGTGGTCGACACCTCGACGCGATGGGTCGAGGCCGACGGCGCCTACTCGGGTCAGTGCTCATCGGCGGACGGCGCGAACGTCCTGCAGATAGCGGGGAACGACGGCGCGCCGACGCTGCACGCCGTACCGAACGCGGCCTGGGGCCTCCACCTGACGGACGCGAATATCGCTCTCGGGAACCTCGTGACCGTCGTGCGCCACCAGATCTCCGCCTACATGGGGAAGTAGCGCGGCGCCACAGCGCCTGACCTCGCCTCCGACTCAGGAGGCCGGCACCCTGACCCGCTTCTGCGCCACGACGGGCTCGCAGTCCGCCTCGGTGCCCGGTCGCAGCAGGGGCCCGGGCGCCCCGCACGAGACCTCGTGGAGGACGTCGGTCGGCCGGGCGCCCCCGGGCTCGGGCTCGGCGTGGAGGACGTCGGAGCTGATCGTGAACCAGGCGATGACGCCCCCCGCCGCCGCGAGCCCCCCGCAGCTCAGCATCGCAATCCGGAAGCCGTCCGTCATGCTCGCCGGGTCGTAGAAGGCGTCGCCGGTGAGGCCCGCGATCACCGGCAGCAGGGCGACCGCGAGGAGGCCTCCGATCCTGGCCACGGCGTTGTTGATGCCGGAGGCGATGCCCGCGTGGCGTGCGTCGGCAGCCGCGAGCACCGTGGCCGTGACCGGCGCGACGACGAGGGTCAGCCCGGCGGAGAAGATGAGGATCGGCGGCAGTACGGCCGTGACGTAGGAGTCCCCAGGGTCGATCTGGGCCATCAGCAGGAAGCCCACGGCGATCACCAGCGGCCCGATCGTGAGTGGGATCCTCGGACCGATTCGCTGAGCCAGGGCACCGGCGCGGGCCGAGAAGGCGAGCATCATCGCGGTGACGGGCAGGGTCGCCGCCCCGGACTCGATCGGCGTGTAGCCCATCGAGATCTGGAGGAAGGCGACCATGAGGAAGAAGAACCCGCCAAGCGCTGCGTACACGACGAACGTGACGAGGTTCGCGGCGCTGAACTGGCGCGAGCGGAAGATGTCCAGCGGCAGCATCGGGTTCGGGCTTCTTTTCTCGGCGACGATGAACGCCGCGAGCGCGGCCACACCGACGATGCCGGCGAGCGCGACCATCGCCGACATCCCGCCTGGACCCTCGATCAGGGCATAGGTGGTCCCGGCAAGGCCCAGCGCCGCGAGCGCGGCACCGCGACCGTCGAGCCCTCCTCGGACGTCGGGGTCGAACGTCTCCGGCACGTGCCGGGTCGCGGCCACGCTCACGAAGACGCCCAGCGGGAGGTTGATCAGGAAGATCGCCCGCCATGACACGGCGTCGACGAGGTATCCGCCCAAGAGCGGGCCGATGGCCGCCGCCACGCCACCGAGCCCGGACCACGCGCCGATGGCCCGCGCCCGATCTCCCGGCCTGAAGCTCGCCTCGATCATCGCCAGGCTTCCGGGAGTCAGCAGCGCGCCGCCCACCCCCTGGACCAGCCGAGCGGCGATCAGGAAGCCGGCGCTGGGCGCCACGGCGCAGAGGAGCGAGGCCGCGGTGAAGAGCACCACGCCGACGACGAATATCCGGCGTCGCCCGTACCGGTCCCCGAGCGAGCCCCCGAGCAGAATCACCGAGGCGAGCGTCAGCAGGTAGCCATTGAGGATCCACTGCAGCGATGCCGTGGAGGCATGGAGGTCACGGCCGATGTCCGGCAACGCGACGTTGACCACCGTGCCGTCCAGGAACGCCATCCCGGAGCCGAGCACGGAGATCGCCAGAACCCACCGCCCCGCCTTGCTCTTGTAGGCCACCCCCTCTTCGGGCATGGGTACAGGCTGTCATAAGGCGGAATGCGCCCCGTGGAGGAGCCAGGAGGATGAACGCGCCCGACAGGATCGAGATCGATATCGGCTGGACCAACGTCCAATGGTTTCGGGAGGGTCGGATCTGTCGCTCCGAGTCCTCTACGAACCACCAAGAAGCCCTCGAAGCCGCCGGGCTGCGGGGGTAGGCCCGTTACTGCCTATACGCCGCTACGTGTCCGCACGAAGCTGTGCGCGAGATACTGCGTGGGCGATGTCGGAGGAACTTCCGAGGAAGGAGAAGCCATGAGCAACAACGCCGAGACCGCGGTCCTCGCGGGAGGCTGCGCCTGGATAATGCAGCAACTGCTGCGCCATCCCAGCGGGGTCATCTCCACCCGCGTGGGATGGACCGGCGGCGAGGGCGACAACCCGACCGAGGAGAGCCCTGGCGGTCACGCCGAGGCGGTCGAGGTCGTCTTCGATCCGGAGCGGATCTCCTATCGGGACCTACTCGAGTACTTCTTCCAGGTCCACCGAGCGGACCTCGGCGAACGTCTCGTCGGCTACATCTACCGCTCGGAGATCTTCTGTACGAGCGAGGAGCAGCGCAAGGTGGCAGAGGGGATGGTCCGCGACGTCGACGCCTCCGGCCACTGGCCCGGCAAGACTGTGACCAAGATCAGCGAGGCCGGTCCCTTCTGGGAGGACGGGGCCAAAGATCAGGACTACTTCCTGCGGTATCCGGACTATCCGGACGGCTCCAAGCCCCCCTTCCCGCGGCACGGTGTGGAAGCTGCCCACCGGGAGACCGTGGCCTAGCTCAGGAACAAGCCCTCGAAGCCGCCGGGCTGCGCAACCTCGTGGTGGCCGGGTCAGTGACCGAACCAGCGGGCGCGACGACTCGAGCCGAACTCCTCCTTCTCGGCGGCGAGCGCGCTCGACGGTGCCCGGAAAGTCCCGGTCGGCTTCGGCCCCGAGAGGAAGTCCACGTCCACGCGGCCGACCCTTCCCGCTCCGAACTCGATGTAGCACGAGCCGAGCCCGTCATACCCGGCGGGCTGCTCCCCCCGGGCGAGGTCCGCCAGCACCTCGGCCGCGACCACCCGGGCGGCCCCCTCGGAGAACACCCCTGCCTTCGGCACACCCACCGTCGCCACGTCCCCCACGGCATAGACGCCCGGGAACCGGGTCTTCAACGTCCGGGACTCCACCGGTATGTAGCCATCCTCGCTCATGCCTGACGCGAGGACCACGTCGGGGGCCCGGTGCTTGGGAACGCCGAGAAAGAGGTCGTAGGGAACCTCGCTCCCGTCCTGTAGCAGCACCAACTTGCGGCCGGGATCAAGCGAGGCGATGCGCGCACCGGGAACGAACTCGATGCTCCGCTCCGCGAAAGCCTCGAGCAGCGCTTCAGACGTCTGCGGTGACGGAGGCACCGGGCTCGGTAGCGGCATCAAGAAGGTGATCTTGCAAGCGTTCCGTACGCCTCGCACGGAGAGGTTGTCGTGGAGGAGCAGGGCGGCCTCGCTCGGCGCCGGCGGGCACTTGAAGGGGGCGCCACAGACGCCGATCACGGCGCGCCCTTCGGTGAACCCCGGGATGAGATCGCGCAATCGCTGCGCTCCGGCAACCGAGTAGAACTCGTTTCCGCCCTCGGCGAGCCCGGGCGTGGCGTCCATGTCGTAGTCGGCGCCGAGCGCGACGACGAGAATGTCGGCCTCGTACTCGCCACCGTCGGTACTGACCCGCCTCTCCTCCGGGTCGATCGCGGTGATCGTCTCGCGAACGAACCGGACTCCGGGCTTGGCGAAGTCGCTGTATGGGAGATGAACCGCCTCCGAAGTCTCCCGCCCGAACATCACGTCGAGCTTCGAGTAACCGAAGACGAAGGCGCCGCCCTTGTCGATCAGAGTCACGTCCGCGTCCTCGCCGAGTTCGTCGGAGAGGATCGTCGACAGCTCGAGGCCGCCGAACCCCGCCCCGAGTACGACTATCCGTTTCGCCACACCGCGACCCTAGCGTGAGCAACCGGTCCGCCACGTGGGCGTTGGACACCCCGTTCGCATGAGACGAGGAGCGGACGCGGTCACCCACACCTACGGCCAGGTCGTCATATACAGCCGCTCCTTCGTTTAGACCCACGCCTGGCGGGCGCGAAAGCCGGGAGGATCGGCCTAATGAGGCTCATCCGGCGATAGGGATCTTTAGCCCGCGTCGAAATCTCGCGATCTCGATCAAAGAAGGACGTCTGCTTTCACGCGAAAGCAGAAGCGCTTCGCGGCGATTGTCGATCCGAAGGGCGGGCAGCGAAACATCTTGTGTGGGCACCCTCACTCAACCCTGAGACCAGTGGCCCGGTACTCCGGACACGATGACCGATCAGCAAGCACGCGAGTTCGCCGAGAGGCTGGCCGTCCCGGACTCGACCAATCCCCCGCCATGCCCGATTTGCGGAGGAAGCCACAGGCTTGAGACTCGATGCATGCCGCCGAGTCGGCATGGTCAGGTGTTTTTCGTAACCCTCGCCTCCCCGTTTGCGGCGATCCCGCCCGGAAAGCGGGTTAGCTAGATGGATGCGGCGGAAGTGAGCCTGATCGCGGTTGGCGTTTCGGTGATGAGCTTGCTCTCTGCTCTGATCCTTGGCCTCTGGCTCGCAACGGCGAGGCGCGGGGCAGATGTAGGAGTCCAGCGGGCCACCGTGGCGGTGGCGTGTGCTCAAACGGATCGGCAGGGCCGCTTCTCGGCAAAAGCGGCAGTCCACGGCGCTGCGGCTAGGCCGCGGGCCTACTCCCGCAGCCCGGCGGCTTCGAGGGCCTGCGCTCGTTCGGAAAGTTCTCGATCCGGATCACCTTGCGACCGCGAAAGGACCAGAGCGTTGAAGTAATGCCCTTCAGTCGGAACGCCGCTGATCCGTGCGACGCCGCGCTGGCGCACACTTACGAGCACCGTGTTTCCAGCGGCGATCAGCTCCTCCGCATCCATCGTGAGATCTGCCCAAGTCTCAAGAAGCGCCGCGTCGCCGTCGCGACCGCTTCGACCCCGACATAATCCTCGGCTTCGGGAGCGTCCGGCATCATCAAGTAGAGGACATGCCGGTCGGCAGATCGACGCTGGCGCGGAAGTCTCCCTCGCTGAACCGCGCGTAGACCGCCCGAATGGCCTCCACGTTCTCCTGCGACATCGCCTACTCGGAAAGCCCGGCGGCTTCGAGGGCCTCCTGCTTCGTCTGGAAGAGCGTGAGCGAGGTGTGTTGACCGTCCCGAATCGTGATCAACCACGCGCTTCGCGCCTGAACTTCGATGCCGTCGCGTCCTCGCATGTAGGTGACGTTCTCGGCGATCAAGAGGCCGTCCTCGACCTCTATTGGGCCGTAAACCAGCGCTATTCGAACTTCGCCCCAACTCGCGAAGAACTCCTCCATGAACGCCCGGATCTCCGCGTGCCCCCGATAGACGCCTGCGTCGAACGAGCGAGCGTTGGACCAGTCAAGAACCGCGTCCTTAGCCCAGTTCTCCAACATCCCGTCGACGTTCCGGCGGTTGTACGCGTCGGTACTTCGACGCACGATCTCCGCGTTCTCCCCCGACATCGTCTACGCAGTATTTCGCGCCTACCAGTCACGTCTCTCAACCGCGCTTTTGGTCCAGCTCGCGGAGTCGTTGGATTTCAGCGCCTTGTCGCCTGACCTCAGCCTGAAGCCGGCTCACGGTCTGGGCCTTGGCTGGCGCCGGTGTCGTTCCCAGTCGCCCGTTCTGGGTCACGATCACTGTCTGACCCTTGAGTGAATTGCCGTAGACGCCCGCGAGGAAGGCCTTCGTCTGCTTGGCGGCGGTCCCGATCCGGATCGTTCCCGATTCCCCGGCGACGCCGGGGTGAGCGATGTCGACGTTGTTGGAGCCGGTGGTGAGGTTGAACCCGGCGTTAGCGCCGAGCGCAACGTTAGAGCTGCCGGTGGTGTTCTGGCCCAGTGCGTTGCGGCCGAGCGCAACGTTGCTGTTTCCCCCAGTGTTCGCATAGAGCGCCTGAAACCCACTCGCAAGATTGCCGGAGCCGCCGGTGTTCTCCTGAAGTGCGTGGGAGCCGCTCGCGATGTTCT
>Ga0207693_10005791_pt1 | contig 10251 bp, 9 predicted proteins | sample LARL81metaG_FD_184347 | JGI IMG/M metagenome (GOLD analysis project Ga0207693, IMG submission 184347) | Corn, switchgrass and miscanthus rhizosphere microbial communities from Kellogg Biological Station, Michigan, USA - LAR L8-1 metaG... | ecosystem: Host-associated > Plants > Roots >... | reverse complement strand
GCCGTTGACCAGGTTTCCGGGCGTGCCGTATTTCTCGGCCGTCCGGAAGCAGTTGTCGTGGATCGCGATCATGATCTTGTGGAGGCGATCGTCGACTTCCGCGCGCGTCCAGCTCAAGCGGGCGCTGTTCTGCGACATCTCGAGTCCAGAGGTTGCCACGCCGCCAGCATTGGCCGCCTTCGCCGGACCATAGAGAATCTTGTTCTCCAGGAACAGCTTGGTTGCTTCCAGCGTGCTGGGCATGTTCGCGCCTTCCGCAACGACCTTGACGCCGTTCTTGATGAGGTTCGCGGCATCCTTCGCGTTGATCTCGTTCTGGGTCGCGCTCGGGAATGCGCAATCCGCCTTGATGTTCCACAGCGGGTTGTGATCCGACTTGATGTCGGTCGGCATGAAGATCGCCTTCTTGAACTTGTCCGCGTACTCGCGAATGCGGCCGCGACGCACGTTCTTCAGTTCGATGATGTAGGCGAGCTTCTCGCGATCGATGCCATCCGGATCGCAAATGACACCGTTGGAATCGGATACCGTCATTGGCTTCGCACCCAGGTCGAGCAATTTCTCAATCGTGTATTGGGAGACGTTGCCGCTTCCGGAAACCAGGCAGAGCTTGCCTTCCAGCGTATCCTTGCGGGTCTTCAGCATTTCCGCGGCGAAATACACGCAGCCGTAGCCGGTGGCTTCGGGACGAATCAGCGACCCGCCCCAGTTCAGGCCCTTGCCGGTCAGCACGCCCGTGAATTCATTGCGGATGCGCTTGTACTGTCCGAACAGGAACCCGATCTCGCGTCCGCCTACGCCGATGTCGCCGGCCGGCACGTCTGTATCCGGCCCGATGTGGCGTTGCAGTTCGGTCATGAAGCTCTGGCAGAAGCGCATCACTTCGTTGTCGCTCTTGCCCTTGGGATCGAAATCGCTGCCGCCCTTCCCGCCGCCCATGGGCAGCGTGGTGAGCGAGTTCTTGAAGACCTGTTCGAATGCGAGGAATTTCAAGATGCCGAGATTCACGCTGGGGTGGAAGCGCAGTCCACCCTTGTAGGGGCCGATGGCGCTGTTCATCTCGATGCGGAATCCGCGGTTGACCTGGATGTTGCCCTGGTCGTCAAACCACGGCACTCGGAACATCACGACGCGCTCGGGCTCAACAATGCGCTCGAGCAATCGCGCGGACTGGTACTCGGGATGTTTTGCGAGGACTAACCTGAGAGAGTCGAACACTTCAGCGACCGCCTGGTGGAACTCGGGCTCGGCGGGGTTCTTCGCTTTCACACTGATCATCACGGATTCAATGTAGTCCGCCGGAGTTCTGACTCCTGGCGGTGTGATCACGGACATAGGCCTACCTCCGTAGGTACCCCTAGAAAGCATAATGCCGTTGTCTATTCTGGACCGCAAAAAGATGCGCCAGCGATCATTTTCACCGCGAAGGGCGGTTGAGGTCACGGGGAGTAAATATACTTTGGAATGAGGAAGATGCGGAATACTTCAGGGAGTGACATAGCGGGCACCTCCTGTCTAGATCTCGTACGCAGCACCGTGCAACAGCGGCGGTCGACATTCCCTCTTCCATGTGTCGCCAAGTCGGCGAAACATGGGGCATCCTATTTGTGGACATTGTGCAGTCATTGATTGCATTGATTCATTGATTACATGGCAAGCATTACCGTTTGGAATTTCGAGGAAGGCACAAAGCGGAAGCTGAAGGTGCGCGCCGCGATGAATGGCCGGTCCATGGAACAGGAGGTGCGGGAAATTCTGCGAACCGCGCTGAAAAATACTCCGCCCAAGAGCGGCGCTAATCTTGCGGAAGCCATTCATCGGCGCTTCGCGCGGCTCGGAGGTGTCGAACTTGAGCCCCTGACCCGCGAGTTCATGCGCGATTCCGAGTGGCTGAAGGACGGGAAACAATAGCTAGAATATCGCCTGTGCATGTTCCTTCTCGACACCAACGTGGTTTCGGAACTGATGAAATCGATGCCGGACTCGGCCGTCTTCAGGTGGGTGTCGCGCCAGACGCCCGGCGATCTCTTTATCAGTATAATCAGCATCGCGGAGATCCTGTTCGGTATTGAACTGCTCCCGAAGGCAAAAGACACGACAGTTTACTTCGAGAAGCGGAGATAACGTTCGCACGGGATTTCGCCGGCAGAGTACTGGTATTCAATGAACAAGCTGCGCGGGCGTTCGCGTCACGCGTGGCGTCCCGTCGCGTTCGAGGACGTCCGATCGGAATCGCGGATGGACAGATCGCCGCCATTGCCAGTCGCCATCAGGCATCTTTAGCGACCCGTGATACCGGGGATTTCGAAGGATGCGGCCTGAGGCTGGTGAATCCGTGGGAGACGTAGCACTAACAGCTGTACTAGCAAATTCTTGGAAGCTGTTCCCCGCTCAGCATATCCACTACACGGTTGCCGCCAATGCGGCTTTGGAGGACGACAGTGCGTCCGGGACTCTCTTCGACCCTGCCGATGCGGACTGCACCCTGCGAGACTTCCACTTTTTTAAGCACTTCGAGCGCGGCATCGGCTTGGGCTGCCGGGACGAATACGGCGAAGCGTCCTTCATTTGCGACATAGAGAGGATCGAGACCGAGAATTTCACAGGCACCTTGTACGGTTTCATTGACCGGAACCAGAGCTTCTTCCAGCTTGATATAGACATTGCGATCCGACGCGATCTCATTCAGCGTCGTCGCTAAGCCACCTCGCGTCAGGTCACGCAGGCAGTGGACTTCGATTCCGGCTTTCAGTAGCACTTCGACCGACGGCCACAGGTTGGCGCAGTCGCTTAGAATCGGTGATTCAAATTCGAGTCCCTCCCGTACTGAGAGAATCGCGATGCCGTGGCGGCCAAGATCTCCACTGACGATGACGACATCGCCGGGCTGAACTGAGGCTGGGCTGATTTCGGTTGGAACGTTCAACTCAATGACGCCGATGCCGGAAGTGTTTACGAAAATTCCGTCGCCTTTGCCCTTATCCACGACCTTCGTATCTCCGGTCACCAGTTTCACGTTCGCATTCGTGGCGGCCTGTTGCATAGAGGCCACTACTGTGCGCAGAGTTTCCATCTCGAGGCCTTCTTCCAGAATGAATCCAGCACTCAAATAGAGCGGCCGCGCTCCGCACATCGCGAGGTCATTGACCGTGCCGTTGATCGCGAGATCGCCGATGTTGCCTCCGGGAAAAATGACGGGACGGACCACAAAAGAATCTGTTGTAAATGCCAGCCGTGCTCCGTTCACTGGAACTACGGCGCCGTCGTGGCGCTGTTCGAGCATGGGATTGCCGAAGGCGGGGATGAAAATCTTTTCGATGAGCTGATGGGTGAGGCGTCCGCCACCGCCATGGGCGAGGACGATGCGATCGTCAGCGACTCGCGGGACCGGACAGCTCAGGTTGAAGGTTTTGGCGTCTGCCATAGTGGTAGTAGGCCGCGCACGCGCCTTCCGACGATACCATGGGCGCGCCCAGCGGATTTTCCGGCGTGCACTTCACGGCGAACGCCGCGCATTCGTGCGGCTTCTTGAGGCCTTGCAGGATGAGTCCACTGATGCAATCGGGAGATTCCTGCGCGGGCACACCTTCGAATGGGAAGCGGCGGTTGGCGTCGTACTTCTGGAACCGTCCTTTGAGCTGGAAGCCGCTGGCGGGAATTTCGCCGAGGCCGCGCCATTGACGCGGGCTGATTTCGAAGACTTCTGCAATCGTCTTCTGCGCGGGGCGATTCCCTTCCCGCTTAACGGCGCGGGAGTATTGATTTTCGACTTCGTGGCGGCCTTCCTCGAGTTGACTCGCCGTCATGTAAATGCCTTCGAGGAGGTCCAGCGGCTCGAATCCGGTGACTACGATCGGGACTCTGTATTTTTCGGCGATCGGAAAATATTCTTCGAACCCCATGATCGTGCAGACATGGCCGGCGGCGAGGAACCCTTTGACCACGCAGTTCTGAGAGGAGAGCAGCGCTTCCATCGCAGGGGGAACGAGAACGTGCGAGACGAGCAGCGAAAAATTCTCGATGCCTTCGTGATTCGCCTGCCAGGCTGCCATCGCGTTGGCGGGGGCGGTAGTCTCGAATCCGACGGCAAAGAAAACGACTTGCCTTTCAGGATTTTGCTTTGCAAGCTTCAGTGCATCGAGAGGCGAGTAGACGATGCGGACGTCGGCGCCTTCGGCCTTGGTGTCGAACAGGCTCTTCGATGATCCCGGCACGCGCAGCATGTCGCCGAAGGAACAAAAGATCACGTCGGGGCGTTTGGCAATGGCGACGGCCTTGTCGATCAGTTCAATGGGAGTGACACAGACGGGACAACCGGGACCGTGCACCAGCGAGATCTCTTTCGGCAGCAGATCTTCAAGACCACTCTTGACTATGGTATGCGTCTGCCCGCCGCAGATTTCCATGATCGTCCATGGACGCGTCACTTTCTTTCGGATTGCCGCCGCGAGTTGCTCGGCGGCCTTCGGGTCGCGGTATTCACTGACGAACTTCACCGAGTTCCTCCTCTATGCTGCCCATCTGCTTGAGATATACGAAGACGCGCTGGGCTTCTTCCTCATCGATCACGCTAATCGCGAATCCTACATGGACGAGAACGTATTTGCCGATTTCGGCTTCGGGCGTGTAGGCGAGACTGATCTCTTTCTTGATGCCGCCGAAATCGACCTTGGCGCGGCGAAAGGCGGGGTCACCCGCGTCTATTATTTCGACGACTTTTCCGGGGACTGCGAGACACATAAGAAAGCCTCAGGGGCTAAAGCCCGAAGCAGCTTGCCTTCAACGCGGCCCTAAAGGGCCGCTCTTCCACGTCACTGCATAATCGCTGGAGCTAGCCAGCCATAACCGCCTGGCCTAACGCGATGCCGCCGTCGTTTGGCGGGACTCGCAGGTGCGTGTGCACAATGTAGTCTCGTAATTCTAAGACTGCTGCCGCCCGCTCTGTCAGATACCTATTCTGAAAGACTCCGCCGCTGAGCACGATTTGCTTTTCGCCGATCTTGGTGGCGACTTCTACGGTCCAGTTCACCAGCGCGTTGTGGAACTTGGCGGCGATTCTGGAAACAGAGGCTCCCTCGCGCTTGTCTTTCAACACTTGCTCGATCAACGGAGTCCAATCTCCGCCGGATAAAGGATACGCCTCTTCGGTGTGCAAAGCTCCAATTTCGTTTTCGAGCAGCGTGGCGGCCTGGCCTTCGAAGCGGTTCTGGTGGGCGAGGCCGGAGATTGAGGCTACGGCGTCGAAAAGACGGCCGACGCTGGTGGTTGGGACCGTATTGATTCCCCGTTCCAACATCATTTGGACTTTCGACAGTTGGCTTCCCACTTCTCGCAAAACCCGCGAGAAGTGGGGCATCCCATTTTGTTTCTCGTTCTCATCAATTGGGTATTTTCTTCCTGCTTCAAACAGTACGCTTGCCGCGGAACGCCAGCCTTCGCGGACGGCGGCATCTCCGCCGGGGAGGTTGAAGGGGCGCAAATGCGCGACCCGCTCGTATCGATTATTTTCGACGCGGAAGAATTCTCCGCCCCAGATCTCGCCGTCGAGGCCGTAGCCGGTGCCGTCCCAGGAGATGCCGAGGTAAGGGCCGTTGACATTATTTTCTGCGGCGCAGGCGGCTACGTGTGCTTGATGATGTTGAACGCGGATCACCGGCAGGCCGGATTTCTCCGCCCACTGAGTTGAGGCGTAATCGGGATGGAGATCGCAGACCACTGCCTCTGGCTTGAAGCTGTAGAGACGGCAGAGATCCTCGATGGCGCGCTCGAATGCTTGCCTTGCTTCGAGCGTTTCCAGGTCGCCGATGTGTTGGCTGAGGAATACGTCGTGGCCCACCGCGATGGCTACTGTATTTTTCAGATGTCCTCCGACGGCGAGCACCGGCAGAAGTTCTTTGGCCACACGAACCCCGAGCGGAGCGTATCCGCGGGCACGGCGCAGAATGCCCGCGCGTCCCCGGGTGAGGCGAACGACGGAATCGTCGCAGGCTCGGACGATCGGACGGTTGTGCATCAGGAAATGATCGGCGATGTCTTTCAGGCGAGTTGCGGCTTCGTCGTTGGCGATCGCGATGGGTTCGTCGCTGCGGTTGCCGCTGGTGGCGATCACAGGAAATTGGCACTCGCGCATCAGCAGATGATGCAGCGGGGAGTACGGCAGCATCACTCCGAGATATGGCGAGCAGTGGGCGACATTCCAGGCAATGTCGGTCCCGGGTTTGGGACGCATCAGGACGATTGGCGCGGCCTGCGATTCGAGAAGTTCTTGCTCGGCGTCGTTGATTCCGCAATATTCGCGCGCTATTTCGAGTGACGGCATCATCAGCGCGAAAGGCTTCTCTTCGCGATGCTTGCGCTGGCGGAGACGGGCTACTGCGGCGGGCCGCCGGGCATCGGCGAGAAGCTGAAAACCTCCGATGCCCTTGAGTGCGACGACCTTTCCTGTATGGAGCGCGGCAGCGGTTTCGGCAATCGTGCCGTCTAGTTTCGGTCCACATACTGGACATGCATTCGGCTGCGCGTGAAATCGGCGGTTCGCGGGATTTTCATATTCTTCGCGACATGCGGGACACAAAGTGAACTCACGCATGGTGGTGTTCGGCCGGTCGTATGGGATGTCGACGATGATCGTGTATCGCGGCCCGCAGTTGGTGCAATTGGTGAAGGGATATTGAAAGCGACGGTTCGCGGGATCAATGAGTTCGCGACGGCAATCGTCGCACGTGGCGAGATCGGGGAGCACGTTGACTGACTTCGCCGAATCATTCTCGCTATGGTGAATTTCGAAGGTGATGAATCCCTGCAGGGGGAGCTGTTCGGTCTCACGCGCGGTGATTACGGAAGCCTTCGGGCGTTCGGAGTCGATGCGCTTTTCGAAAAGCTTCAGTTCATTCAGTGTCCCTTCCACTTCGACCACTAGGCCTGACGATGAGTTGAGAACCCATCCGTTCAGAGACATTTCCGTCGCTACGCGATAGACGAAGGGGCGGAAGCCGACGCCCTGCACAGCTCCACGCAACGTGATGCGGAGGCGCTGCTTGACCGATTGGGACGCGACTGACATTACAAGGTAAAGATTCTAAGCTTGGAGAAAAGCTTTCACCACAAAGGGCACGAAGCTACACGGAGGACTTCTACTACGATTCTCCCGGCAAAGATGAGTTGTGCTCGCGAACGACTTGCTCAACGGTAGCCACGAGAGACGGAACTGCCGCTGCTACCGGGTCGGAGAGGCGATCGCCATGGCCGAAGTTCTCGCCAGTCACCGTGATGACTAAGGCTTTCGGGCTTGAATCATAAAGCTCGCGGGCTAGATGGAGAACCTTGCTGGGCGAGTAGATGTGCGAGAACTGCTCCGCATGGCCCTTCTCGATAACCGACTGAGAAATCTGCTTCACGCGAATCTGGCCGGGCGTGCCGCATTCGATCTGATCAAGGCACGCTGCATCAAGAAAGAGGATCAGACTCCGATGGCGCGCTGCCTCCGCAGTCTCGGGAGCGAGCTGGTGCAAGCGCAAGAGCTCAACTTCGGTTTCGGCGAATTTGCCTTCGAGCGCCTCGGCGGCACGCCAGGCGACGCCATCGTCACAGCGCAGCGGATTGCCGTAGGCGACGATGAGAACGCGGGGCATATTTGCAGCTTTAAGCTCGTGTCATTGTGAGGTAGGCGAATAGCGCTCCGAGGAACCTTACTACATTGGCCGGTTCACAGGTGCGTCCCGGAAACATGGTGCTTCATCGGTCTGAAGTGATCCTCGTTGCGGCATCCTGGCCTCAGCGGACCTACGGTCCCTCGCGCCGGCTTCGCTGGCACTCAGGATGACATCATAGTTGCGGAAAGCGCCTACCCTCGCGCAACATGGTCGAGCACTTCTCCTTCCGGGCTGATGAGCTCGATGCGCAGCGGCATCTGCCCCATTGCGTGGGTTGAGCAGCTCAGGCACGGATCGTAGCAGCGGACTACAGCTTCGACGCGATTTAACATTCCCGGCGTGAGTTTCTTTCCATGCACATAGTGCTTTGCTACCTGCAGCACGCTGCGGTTCATCGCCAGATTGTTCTGTCCGGTGGCGATAATGAGGTTGACCCAGCGAATTAATCCCTGATCATCGATCTTGTAGTGGTGGAATAGGGTACCGCGTGGAGCTTCGGCGGCGCCGACGCCTTCCCGGGCGTTAGGCCGGGCGAGCGCGCGCACGTGCTTCGAGAGAATCTCGGGATCGTTCAACAACTGCTCAAGGCGCTCGATGCAATAGAGAATCTCCACGAGGCGAGCGTGATGATAGTGGAACGAGCTCAGCACCGCCGTGCGTTGCAACTCATGGAATTCGGCTAGCTCTTGATCGGCACGCGGCGTGCCGCAACGGTCGGCGACGTTCAGACGGGCGAGCGGGCCTACGCGGTAGACGCCGTCGGGAAATCCCTTGGGTTTGTAATAGGACGACTTCAGGTAGCTCCACGGCTCGACTTTTTCGCCGATATAGTCGAAATACTGCGTGGGATCAAGATCGTCGGCGACCACGTGGCCGGAAGCGTCGACGATGCGCAGCTTGCCGTCGTAGAACGTTAGGCCATTGTCCTTCTTTACGATGCCCATGAACATCGTGGGGAAATTGCCGAACGTGGAAATTTCCTCGCGGAAACGCTCCTGCGTGGCCTTGAACCATTCGAGAGTGCGCTCGGCAATGGCGAGAGCGTCGGGCAGGGACGCCAGGATCGCGTCGCGATTGGCCTCAGTTAGCGGCTCGCTCACGCCGCCGGGAACGATCCACGCCGGGTGAATCCGCTTGCCGCCTAGACGCTCGATGATCTTCTGCCCAAACTGGCGTAGCTTGATGCCGTCGAGCGCCAGTTCTTTATTCGCTTCGGCTACGCCGAAGATGTTGCTCTTGGCCGGATCGGCATCCATGCCAAACACGAGGTCCGGCGAGGACAAGTGAAACAGGCTCAGCGCGTGCGACTGCGTGACCTGGGCGAGACCGAAGATGCGGCGCAGCTTGTCGGCGGTGGGCGGAATGCGAACCGCAAGCAGCGAGTCGCAAGCCTTGGCCGAGGCAATAAGATGGCTGACGGGGCAGATGCCGCAGATGCGCGCCATCAGCGACGGCATCTCGTAGAACGGACGCCCTTCGCATAGCTTCTCGAAGCCGCGGAACTGGGTGACGTGGAAGCGCGCTTCCTCGACGCGCCCGTCTTCGTTCAGATGCAGCGTGATCTTGGAATGGCCTTCAATGCGCGTCACCGGATCGATGACGATGGTGCTTTCCTGACTCACGAGTACTAGCTCCTGGCTTCTAGCTCCTAGCTTCTAGCTAAGAACTTCTGGTCCTCCGAAATGCCGTTTCCACTTTGCCTACGCTCCAAATCTCGTTTTCAACTCCACCTCCGGGCTGCGGCCAGCCAGCAATTCGGAAACGACGTAGTAAATCGTGTCGGCGGAGGGCGGGCATCCCGGAACAAAAACATCCACCTTCACAAATTCATGGATCGGACGCGATGTGGGCAGCAGCGCCGGGACGACCTGATTCGGGATGCCGGGATCGAACGTTACGTTTTCTCGATAAGCGCGATCGTAGACCGCCTTGGTGCCGAAGGGATTTCGCATGCCCGGGACGTTCGCAGTTACAGCACAATCGCCGAGTGAAACCAGAATTTTCGTGCGCTCTCGGACCAATCGAATCTTGTGCAGATCTTCCTCGCTGCTGACCGCGCCTTCGACAAGCGTGACTTCTACGTCGGGTGGAAACTCCTTGGCGTCGACCAAAGGACTGTAGACGAGATCGGCCTGCGCTGCGACTTCCAGCAGGCGCTCGTCCATGTCAAGGAATGACATGTGACATCCCGAGCAGCCGTCGAGCCATACCGTGGCGATTCGCGCTTTACTCATTGCATCCACTCAACTCTTGGATATTCGACATTGTTCCTCGGGGCTAAGAGCCCCGATTCCTCTATTATGGCATTCACGCGGCCCTGAAGGGCCGCTCTTCCACCTTATTCGTTACTCGTTCTCTTTCCGCATCATCGTCAGGTACGGCAGGAACTGGCGGCGTTTCAGCATCTCGGCCACCGAGCGTCCTTTTTCAAACAGTGCTCCCGTTGGGCAGACATGCACACACTTGCCGCAAGTCGTGCAGGTTTCCGACGATCCCCAGGGCTCGTTCAGGTCCGTGATGACTTTGGCCTCGATGCCCCGTCCCATCACATCCCAGGTATGTGCACCCTCAATCTCGTCGCAGACCCGCACGCAGCGCG
>Ga0207693_10005788_pt1 | contig 10253 bp, 5 predicted proteins | sample LARL81metaG_FD_184347 | JGI IMG/M metagenome (GOLD analysis project Ga0207693, IMG submission 184347) | Corn, switchgrass and miscanthus rhizosphere microbial communities from Kellogg Biological Station, Michigan, USA - LAR L8-1 metaG... | ecosystem: Host-associated > Plants > Roots >... | reverse complement strand
TGACGCTGCTATCGATCCGCTGCGCCGACTGGCCACCGACGGCAAGCCCGAACGGCGTGCCTGCGCACTCGAGCTCCTCGCGGCGCGGCCGGACCAGCGAGCGTGGGCAATCGAGACCGCCGGCGCCGACCGGGCCGCGAGCGTGCGAGCACTCACCGCGCGCTGGGAGCAGGCTGACCAGACCACGGAAACCGGTGATGAGGTACTGCCGGAACTCCCGCCGCTGCCGTCCTGGTCCCTGGCCGCTGCCGACGCCGGGCAGATCGCGAGCCAGGTCGTCGAGGACGTGCGGCGGGGCATCGAATCCCAGAATCGCATGACGGGGGGATTCCGGCGTGACCATCAGTTTCGCGGGATCACCATGCCGCCCCGCGACACTGTTGCGCGCCTCGCGCGCTTGCTCGCCGCTGCCTCCCCGGTGCGGGCCGACGCCAAGCTGGATGGCATTCCTGCCTCCGGTTACATCGCGAGCCAGGTCGCCGGCGCCATCCAGCAGCATGGGTACGCGGTGACCACGGCCATCCAGGTGATGGCCGCCTTGGGCTGGCTCGACCGGCCCAGGCCGGCCTACGGGCCGTGGGTCGAGGTGATCGATGAGATGCATGCCCGCACTGGCGGACCAGACCTGCTCATGGTGCAGCGGATGTTCGATGCCGTCGGAGTTGACGGACGTGCGCTCGTCTGGTCGGCCTACAGCGCCTCGTGGGGACCGCGGATCGGCCGCGACTGGCCCGATGATCACGTCTGGCCTTTCGTCGCGCACAACCTCGACTGGATCCTGGAGGAGTCATCGTCCCGCCAGGGCTGGGGCATCGACGAGCATGCGTTCTTCGCGGCTATCGCCACGCTCCCACGGCCGCCAGCCCGGTTGGTCGACCGCCTCTGCTCCCTGGCGGTCGGTGCGCGGAAGAGCGAGCGGTTGCCTGCCCAGGCAGCTCTTGAGCGCGACCCCCGGCGCACGGCCCGCGCGGCCGCCGCTTTGCAGGACGGCAAGGGCGATGTCCGTCTCGCCGCGGCGCAGTGGCTGACCCGCATCGCCGACCCGTCGGCGCGGCCGGCGCTGCAGGCAGCGTGGAAGAAGGAGAATCAGGACGTCATCCGCGGCGCTCTGCTCGATGCCCTGATCGCCAGCGGCGAGGACGCCGCGACCTACCTGGATCCAGAGGGGACGGTGGCGGCCGCGGCGAAGTTCGTCGCCAAAGGCCTGCCGTCCAGCCTGGCCTGGCTCGACTGGGCGGCACTGCCCGACCTCACCTGGGCATCAACGGGCGAGACGGTGCCACGGACAGTGCTCCAGTGGCTCTGCAGCACGGCTGTGAAGGCCAAGTCGCCCGAGCCGGATGCCGTGCTACGGCGTTACGCGGCCCTGTTCGATGCCGCCGCCCGCGAGCGACTGGCGGCTCATCTGCTGGCGGTGTGGCTGCGCGAAGACCTCCGGCCAGCTTCACCGGCCGAGGCTGAGTCGCTGGCGGCGCAGGCCGCCTCGGCGCACTACCGGTGGTACTCCTCGCCAAGCGGCCCGTACCCGGGAATGAGCTTGGAGCAGGTGAAGGCGGCTCTGCTGCCCGGCTACGCAAAGGCCCCGGTCGGCTCGGCTATTGCCAGTAAGGGTCTCCTCGCCATCGTGGCTGCCTGCGCAGGACGCGACGTCGTCCCGCCGGCCGAGCGGTACCTGAGGGAGTGGTACGGCATGCGGGCGGCCCAGGGCAAGGCGCTCATCGCCATGCTGGCCTGGGTGGATCATCCAAGTGCCACCCAGCTGGTCCTGGCCATCGGCTCCCGGTTCCGGACCAAGAGCTTCCAGGAGGAAGCGGCCCGGCAGGTCCGCGCGCTGGCCGAGCGCAAGGGCTGGACGGTCGACGAGCTCGCGGACCGTACCATCCCGACGGCCGGGTTCGATGACGACGGTGTCCTGGAGCTGTCCTACGGCCCGCGAACCTTCACCGCCGTGCTGCGGCCCGATCTCATGGTCGAGTTGCGCGACCCCGACGGCAAGGTGATCAAGGCACTTCCGGCACCGCGGCAGTCTGACAACGCCGACCGGGCGAAGGAGTCGAAGAAGGCGTTCTCGGCAGCGAGGAAGGAAATCAAGAGCATCGCCACGCTGCAGGCGCAGCGGCTGTACGAGGCGATGTGCACCGAGCGGTCCTGGTCGGCCGAGGACTGGGAGCGCTACCTGCTGCGTCACCCGGTGGCCGGCCCCGCGGTCCGCCGTCTGGTCTGGGTCGTGACCGCCGGCGGCGGCGCAGCGCTGATCTTCCGGCCGCTCGACGACGGCAGCCTCACCGACGTGGACGACAACGAGGTCAAGCTGCCGGACGGAGCCAGGCTCATGGTCGCCCACGACAGCGCCCTGTCTGCCGACGAGGTCGCACAATGGAGCGCCCACCTGGCGGACTACGAGATCATGCCGCTGTTCCAGCAGCTCGGCCGCGGCGTGCACGCCATCACGCCGGAGCTGCGGTCGAGGCGGGAGCTCACCGACTTCACCGGGCACCTGCTCGAGGCGTTCGCCCTGCGCGGCCACGCCGGCCGGCTGGGCTACACGCGCGGACAGTCTGAAGATGGCGGCTGGTTCTACACCTACGAGAAGCGCTTCCCGACCCTGGGCATCGTCGCCACGGTCAACTTCACCGGCAACCCGCTGCCCGAGGAGAACAGGCTCGTCGCCCTCAAGGAGCTCTCCTTCCGGCGGGAGGGCTCCGACGGGCGCCGGGCCGAGCTGACGCTCGGCGATGTCCCGGCCGTCCTGGTCTCGGAGTGCTGGCAGGACATGCGCCAGCTGGCGGCCGAAGGCACCGGGTTCGACCCCGACTGGGAGAAGAAGACGGAGTTCTGACGTGACCGACATTCTTGACCCGCCAGACGCCGATGGCGTCTTGCGCGCACCCGCCGAGACGACGTACGCCGCCGAGCTGGCGGCGCTGGAATCGGCCGACCAGGGCAGCCGCCCGCCCGGCTGGCGGCTCACGCCTCGCGCCGTGCGCACCTTCGTGGCCGGTGACCAGGCCCTCGGAGTCACCCGCAAGTTCTACGGCGACGACGCGCTCGTCGACCGCTGCGTCGTGACCCTGATGAGCAACCGCGGGCTGCTCCTGGTCGGGGAGCCTGGAACGGCGAAGTCGATGCTGTCAGAGCTCTTCGCCGCGGCCGTCTCCGGCGACTCGACCCGCACCATTCAGGGCAGCTCGGGTACCACCGACGATCAGATCACCTATTCGTGGAATTACGCTCTGCTGCTCGCCGAGGGGCCGACCCAGCGTGCCCTCGTCCGCGGGCCGCTGTATGACGCGCTGTCACGGGGATCGATCTGCCGGTTCGAGGAGGTGACCCGCGTCCAGCCGGAGATCCAGGACGTGCTGATCGGAGTGATGTCGGATAAGGTTCTCCACGTCCCCGAGCTGACCGGACCGGAGAGCGTCGTCTTCGCGGCCCGCGGATTCAACGTGGTCGCCACCGCCAACCTGCGCGACCGCGGCGTCCACGAGATGTCGAGCGCGCTCAAGCGCCGCTTCAACTTCGAGACCGTGCGGCCCATCCGCGACCGTGACCTCGAGCGGCGCCTGATCGCCGAGCAGACCAGCGGCATGCTCGCCCAGGCCGAGATCGACACCCGGCTCGCTCCGGATGTGGTCGATCTCCTGGTCACGGCGTTCCACGATCTGCGTGAGGGCGTCACCGACGACGGCGTCGTGGTCGAGAAGCCGACCGCCGTGATGAGCTCGGCCGAGGCGGTCTCGGTCGGGTACGCCGCGGCCCTTGACGCCCACTACTTCGACGACGGAGATGTCGGCGGCCAGCACGTCGCCCGCCAGCTCATCGGCACGGTGCTCAAGGACAACCCCGACGACGGCACCAAGCTGCGCCATTATTTCGATGTCGTGGTGAGGCCGCGCGCCAAGCGTGACAAGCTCTGGAAGGCTGTCCTGCAGACCCGTCCCGAGCTCGACCGTTGACCGCACCGTTGACCGCACTGCCCACCACCGCCGAGGTCCGGGCCCTCGCCGCCCGGTTCGTCACCGATGAGCTGGTGGTGATGCCGGTGCGGCACCACAGCCCGGCCTGCGCGGCCGCCGTCGAGGCGGCGTTTGCCCGCTATCAGCCGTCCCGCGTGCTGATCGAGGGCCCGCGCAGCTTCGACGCTCTCGTCGGCCTGCTCTCCCATCCCGATGCGGAGTTCCCGCTCGCCGTGTACACCTGGTCACGGCCGTCCGGCCGCCCGCTAGCGCCGGGCACCGGGCACGGGGGCTACTACCCTTTCTGCGACTACTCCCCGGAGCTGGTAGCTGCCCGGCTCGCGCATGCGGCTGGTGTTCCGGCGAACTTCTGCGACCTCGAAGTGGGCGAGCAAGCGGCCGCTGCCGAGGCGGCGGTGCTGCCCGGTGACGGGTCGCTGCTACGCGAAGACGTCTACGAGCACAGCCGGGCGCTCACCCGGCTGGCCGAGCGACTCGGCTGCCGCGACCACGAGGACCTCTGGGAGCTGCTGTTCGAGGCTGATCCCGCCGAGACCGACCTCGACGAGCATCTGGCCCGGATGGCGGCGTACTGCCTGCTGGCCCGGCGCGATCACAGCGATACCGACCTTGATCGTGACGGGACCCGGGCGCGTGAGGCGGAGATGGTGCATCACGTCCGCGCGGCGCTGGCCGCGCGATCATCACGCGACGGTCCCGTGCTCGTCGTTCTCGGCGGCTTCCACGCGGTGGCACTGCCGGATCTGCTCATCGAGCCGCCGCCGCGACCTCAGCTCGACATCGGCAAGGCCGAGGAAGGCTCGGCGCTGATCCGCTTCAGCTTCGATCGCCTCGAGCGGCTCAACGGCTACGCGAGCGGGATGACCTCGCCCGGCTGGCACCAGCGCATCTGGGACGAACGCGGCCAGGGAGCCACACCCGACGCGGCCCGGCGCGCGGCGGCGCTCACGGTCCTGCTCGACGTCGCCGGTGAGATGCGCACGCGGCATCACACGCCAGTCGCCACTCCCACGCTGGCGGCCGCTCATCGCCAGCTACTGCTGCTGGCCGACCTGCGGCAGCGCCCGGCGCCGCTGCGCAGCGACCTGGTCGACGCCGTCACCAGCTGCCTCGTGCAGGGCGAAGTCGATGTTGAGGGGCAGCTCGTCCGGGGAGTGACCGGTGCGGTCCTCACTGGCAGGCGCGTCGGCCGGGTGCCTCCCGGAGCAGGCACACCGCCCCTCGTGCGTGACGCGCTGGCCCGGCTGGCGGCGCTGCACCTGGACACTGATGCCGTCGAGCCGCGCAACGTCGCCCTCGACCTCTACCGGAACCCCGCGCACCGGCGCACCAGCCGCACGCTTCACGGGCTGCGGCTGCTCGGCGTGCCGTTCGCCGAGCACGTCGCCGGCCCTGACTTCGTGCGCGGGACCGGCCTGTCGCGCCTGCAGGAACGCTGGACCTACCTCTGGACGCCAGCGAGCGAAGGGCACCTCGCAGAGATCTCCCTGCTCGGCTCCACGTTGCCGGAGGCCGTTGCCGCGAGGTTCGCCCAGTTGCTGGCCGCCGCGTCCGCCGACGACCGCGCTCCGAGCAGTCCCGAAGCGTGTTCCCTGCTCGCCCAGGGCGCGGTTGTCGGGCTGCACGACCAGATCGACCCGGCCATCGCGCTCCTGCGCGACGCGCTGGCCGCTGAGCCGTCGTTCGTCGCCGCGGTCACCGCCATGGGCTCCCTCGCACTGCTTGAGGAGGGCCGCGAGCCACTTGAGGCACGTCGCCTGACGGGGCTTGCGGACCTGCTGGCGACGGCGTACTCGCGCGCGCTCTTCCTGGGTGCCGAGCTGCAAGGGGACGAGGAGCCGCCCGCGGCCGTGGCGACCGCGCTGGCCCGGGTGCGCGAACTGCTCGCCTCCCCGGCCGGGGCGAGCCTCGATCCGGAGCCGTTCTGGGCCCGCGTCGAGGAGCTCAGGCGAGGACACGGTCGCGCGCTGGTGCGAGGTGCCGCCGCCGGCCTCGCCTCGACCGCCTGCCGGCTGTCGCCCGGTGACCTGACCCGCGCCGTGGCGGGGCACCTTGGCAGCTCCATCCCGGCGCACGATGCGGTGGCGTTCATCCAGGGGTTGTTCACGACGGCTCGCGAGGCCGCATGGCAGGCCTCCGGCTTGGTTGAGGAGCTGGATCGACGGCTGAACAGCTGGGCCGATCCCGTTTTCCTGCGGGTGCTCCCTGACCTGCGGCTGGCGTTCGCCGACCTCACGCCCCGCGAGACCGACCGCGTCGCCGAGATCGTCGCCGCTCTCCACGGCGGAGAACGGCCGGACGTCGGAGTACGCCACGATGTCGGCGAACAGGAAGTGGCGGCGAATCTCGCGCTCTCGCAGCAGGTGGCCGAAGCGCTCGAGCGTGACGGCCTCGGTGCCTGGATCGGCGCTGAAGGACGCGGTGTCGGCGGATGATGGCGACCGATCGCTGGCGGCTGGTGCTCGGCCGGTACTCACACCAGCGTCTCCCCGCGCCGGGCGGCGATGGCCACCGCTGCGAGCAGGCGCTGGACTACCTCTACGGCCGCGAGTACGCCGGGCGCGGTGGTCGCGGCGACGGCGATGATCAGCAGGCGCCGCGAGCCGGATCACTGGATCCCTCCGCGCCGTCGATCGTCGACTGGCTGGGCGAGGTGCGCGAGCTGTTCCCGAGTGAGACGGTCGAGATCATTGAACGCCACGCCCTCGACCGCTACGGACTGACCGAGCTGGTCAGCGACCCGGAGGTGCTCGCCCGCATCGAGCCCAGCGAGGCACTGCTCAAGACGCTCCTTGCCCTCAAGGGCAGGCTCCACCCGAACGTGCTGCATGAGGTACGCCGGATCGTGCGCGCCGTCGTCGACGACCTGCGCAGGCGGCTGGAGAGCGAGGTGCGCCAGGCGTTCACCGGCCGGCTCAGCCAGCATCGGCACAGCCCGCTTCCTGTCGCCGCGAATTTCGACGCGCGCGGCACCGTGCGCGCCAACTTGCGGCACTGGGATCCCGAGGCGATGCGGCTCGTGGTCGAGCGGCCGCTGTTCTTCCAGCGCAATACCCGGCGCATCCCGTGGGAAGTCGTGCTCGTCGTCGATCAGAGCGGATCGATGGCCGGCTCGGTCATTCACAGCGCGGTGATGGCAGGCATCCTGGCCGGCCTGCCGTCGTACCGGCTGCGGCTGGTGGTGTTCGACACGAGCGTGGTCGACCTGACGGATGTCGCGACGGATCCCGTCGAACTGCTGATGTCAGTGCAGCTCGGCGGGGGCACCGACATCGCCCAGGCCGTGACCTACGCGGAGCAGCTCATCGAGAATCCGGCCCGTTCGGTCGTGGTGCTGGTGACCGACTTCTGCGAGGGCGGCCCGCCGTCAGCCCTCGTCGCAGCGGTCCGCCGCCTTGTCGAGGCAAGGGTCACGACGATCGGGCTGGCATCGCTCGACGGCTCGGAGCATCCCCCTTACGACAAGCAGATGGCGCAGCGACTGGCGGACACCGGTATGTCGATTGCCGCGCTGACGCCCGGGCGGCTCGCCGAGTGGCTCGCGGAGGTGACCGCGCGATGAGCGTCGCTGACGTGGCGGCGGTGCTCGGCCGCTACGACGACGAAGCCTGGATCGCGCTGGCCAACCGAGGGCTGCTGCGGCGAGCCCGGAAGGATCTCGAGACGCTGGAGGTCCGGGTCACGGCCGAGGCGCATGACGGCGTGGAGGTCGCCGTCGGCGACCGGACCGTGCGGATCGGCGTCGCCGGCCCCGGTGAAGCGGACTGCTCCTGCCCGAGCGCGGTGATCTGCCAGCACGTCATCACCGCTGGCCTCTGGCTGGCGTCCGCCGCGCCCGAGCCAGCTGACCGGCCTGCGGCGGTGCCCGCCGCCGATCGCCTCCACGACGACCTGATGGCGATCGACGCCGGCACGCTGATGTCATACGCGGGGCTGCCGGGCTACCGCTGGGCCTACCAAATGATCGAAGACCAGGCGACGCCGCCGAGCGTGACGCGCGACAGCTACCTCTCCGTGACCTTCGAGCGGCCAGTGCTCACTGTCCGTTACCTCGGCGGCGGACTGGACGGGCTCGTCCTCGATCAGCCCGTCTCGCACGTGGCGCGGCTCCGGGTGGCCGCCGTACTCGCCTGGCAGCGGGCTCACGGCCTGGTACTTCCGCCGCCGGTGCCGCGCGACCATGCGAACCGCGAGAGCGAGCAGTCCATCTCACGCCGTGAGTCGCGGGCACGGCTCCGCGTGACCGTCTCAGAACTGCTCCGTGACACGGTCGCCATCGGCGTCTCGCACCTCTCACCGGCGATCCATGAGCGCCTGACGACCGCCGCAACGTGGGCCCAGGGCGTCGAGTACCACCGGCTCGCGCTGCTGCTTCGCCGGCTGGCCGACCAGGTTGACCTGCTGATGGCACGGTCGGCGCTGGGCGACGACCTGGTACTGCTGGACGAGATCGCCGTCGCCCATGCGCTGGTGGCAGCGCTCGACGCGGCCGCGTCGGCCGGGACGGAGCCGGCCGCGCTGGTGGGCCGAGCCCGCACGGCGTACGACCCGGTCCGCTCGCTGGATCTCATCGGCCTCGGCGGTCGGCCGTGGCGTACCGGGTCGGGCTACCACGGGCTCACCTGCGTGTTCTGGTCGCCGCGGCGCCAGCAGTTCCTCACCTGGACCGACGCCCGGCCGGATTCGCTACCCGGATTCGAACCGCGCGCCCGGTGGCGGCAACCTGCTCCCTGGACTGGTCTCGCGACGCCAGCCGCCTCCACCGGCTGCCGGCTCACCCTCACGCACGCGCAAGTCAGCTCCGGCAGCCGCATCTCCGCGGTGGAGTCCACCACCGCCGCGGTGGCGGCACTCGGCAGCGATGAGCTGATCAGCCTGCTGCCGGTGCGTACGTCGTGGCGAGAGCTCGCCCCGACCCGCGTCCATGGTCTGAGCGACCCTATCGATCCCACGTCCCGATGGGCCGTGCTGTGCCCGGCTCAGGCTCTGCCAGCGCGCTGGGACAATGTCAGCCAGACGCTGCGGTACCCGCTGCTCGACGACGACGGCGAGGCCCTCACGCTCGACATCGGGTGGTCACGGCTCCACGCTCATGCGATCGGGCGCCTCGAGCTCCTCGGTGCGGATCTCCCGGCTGGAGCCCTGGTGGTGGCCCGGATTGCCCGGCGACATGGCCACCTAGTCGGCGAGCCCCTCAGCTTGGTGCTGCCCTCGCGGGCCATCAATCCGATCGATGCCCTTCACTTTGATGACGGACCGGAGCGCCGTCGGTCCCCGCTGGTCGAGCGCCTGCTCACGTCCAATACATCTGACCGGCCCGTCGCTGACGAGGACGAGCCGCGACCAGCGGTGGCGCCGGTGGCGCTCGTTGATCTTCGCGCGCTAATCGAGGCAGAAGCGCAGCGTGGCTGCGCCGGCGTTGCCCCCGGCGTCATATGCGACCGGATAGCACAAGCGCATCGCAACCTCCGGCATGCGGGCATGTCTCTGTTCGCCGACCCGGCTCCGACGGTCAGCCCGCCCGAAGTGCTTCTCCGCTCCCTCTTCCTCGTACAACAAGTCGAGCAGGCTCTCGTCTGACCGGCTTCAAGCCCAGTCGTGGTGTTCGCCACTTAGGGAAGCGGGGTCCCGGGGGTTGCTACGCGGCGGGGTTTCCGGCGGCCTGCGGTCAGCATCGCCACGAGGGCGCCGGCCGCTCCGGCGCGGATGGCCACGTCGGCGAGATTGAACGCCGCTGGGTAGCCAGCGACATGAATCCAGTCCACGACCGCCCCCCGGCCCGGTCCCGGTGACCGCAGCAGCCGGTCGGCGAGGTTTCCCGCCGCGCCCCCGGCCACCACGGCCAGGCACAGCGCTGCACCCGGCCTGCTGGTCCGCGTCAGCCAGATGACCGCGGCGGCCAGGACGGCCGCGGCGACCACCGTGATCAGCACCGGGTACCCGGTCCCGATCCCGAAGCTGGCCCCCGTGTTACGGACTATCCCGGCCTGGACGGAGCCGCCCCGCGAACCGGACGGCGCGGCCGCCACGGCCAGGGCCTTGCTGACCTGGTCCGCCGCCAGCACCGCCACGGCGATGCAGATGACCGCCCAGCGGATGCGCGGCGACCGCACAGCGGGTGCTTCCACCCAGTCACGATAATGCGGCCGGGGGGTTTCGGTACCCAGGCGTGACCGGCGAAGGCCCGTATGTGCTCCATATCGCGTCAATCAGGCGATGATGTCTACTGGCCCATGCGGCTGGGTGCGTGCTGCGCGGTACGCGTCCGCTGCTGGC
>Ga0207693_10005787_pt1 | contig 10253 bp, 10 predicted proteins | sample LARL81metaG_FD_184347 | JGI IMG/M metagenome (GOLD analysis project Ga0207693, IMG submission 184347) | Corn, switchgrass and miscanthus rhizosphere microbial communities from Kellogg Biological Station, Michigan, USA - LAR L8-1 metaG... | ecosystem: Host-associated > Plants > Roots >... | reverse complement strand
TCCCTCGGCGGGTTCACAAAGGACAGAGGAGTTTTACTATCACGGTGGCAAACCGGTCTTCGTCTTTCTGGAAGCGAACGGAGCTGGCAAAGAGAACCACGATCAAAATGCCACCGGAGATAAATATTATTTTACCGATGGAAAATTGATCGCGGCCAGTGCTGCAGACGGCAAATCGATAGATGTTAAAAGCGCAGAAGCGAAAAAGATGAGCGAGAAGCTGCAGAAGGAATCTGAAGCTTTTCGAGCTGCGGTAAAATAATTTCGGGCAAAGTTGCTGTCGTTCCAGCGGCTGCAGTGCCCGACTCGGGTTCAAGTATTGCCCTCTTCTTCCTGTCGTTAGGAGCCTTGTTTGGCGCAAGTCGTTTCCGCTCTCTTCGCTTAGCCTAACAAATAATTAGTTGCGGAACTATCTGGGTGACACTGGAGTGGTCGGTTTGGGAACCACTCTTGGGAGTGCTTCCTACTCCTTTGTCGTTCCGGCACAGTCGGACTTTGTCGTGGTAGTCAACACGACCGGGACGATTACAGCGTCGTCGCAATTCAGTGGCACAGTCTCCGGCTTCTTTGACTCCACGCCCGGACCTGGTCCCTGTCCATAAAAGGACGAGGCCTTCCACCGCGAGGGCCGTGGCGATTTGCCACGGCCCTCGGCGGGTCTTAAGCGGTTTCGGCCACGCTGCTCAGAAGTCGCTGATTGAGCGTATTTTTATCCATCTTGAGCGACTTTTTTGTCCGTCAGATGAGCGTTTCCAACTGTTCATCCGAGGAATTTGTGTCGAGGACAAACCGCAGCTACAGGCCTTTGAAACCCACCGGCACGGTCGTTCACCACAGCCAGCACTCGGTGCGCGGAGTTGCGCTTATGCCGATTCGGCTTAACTGCTCGGCTTCGACGCCGAAAACGTCACGGCAGCAGGCGGATTCAAGGTGTGAGAAACCACGCAATATCGCTCAGTCAGACGGATGAGCACGGGAAGCTGCTCTTCTGTCGCGTCAGAATCCACATCAAAATGCAGGCGGATATTTTGCACACCCACTGGAACCTGTTCCGACATGCCTAGGAGCCCGCGAACGTCCAGATCGCCCTCGGCGCGAATGGCCGCCTTTCGCAAATCAATCTCCATCGCCGTTGCCATTTGGCCGAGCGTCACTCCGGCGCACCCGACCAGCGCTTCGAGCAACATGTCGCCGGCGCACGCGCTTTTCCCGTCGCCGCCCAATATCGGATGAACGCCCACCTCCGTTCTGGGTTTGCCACTTTCGACCTTGCACATCCCGTCAGGCCCGACAAACCCATGCGCGTGAAGGGTGACGTGTGCAGTTTCCGGATGATCGCGAAAACGGCCTTCACAGGCGGCGTGTAACGGCGACGCTACATCATCAGCGCTCATCGACTCATCTTTATCCTAACCGTCCGCGTTATGCACGCTTGATTCAGGAAAATATCTATCTGCAATCCTCTCTTTTCTTCAAGGCGCGGCCAGCGCTTCATCCACGCTTGGATAGATCAGGAAAAAATTTTCCAGCCGCGCCGTCTCCAAAATGGGCCGAACTTCTTTGCGGACCCCGGCCAGCATGAAAATACCGCCGTAATCCTCCATGTCGCGCGTGGCGTTAATCAGGGCCGCCAGGCCGGAGCTGTCGATATAGGTCACCCCTGACAAATCCACGACCAGGCGCGCCGGTTTGTCTTTAATCAATTCGCTGATTGTCTCTGTTACCTTGGCGGAAACATTGAGGTCGATTTGGCCTTCGAGCGGTAAAACGTTACGCGGTTGCGGGAGTGACATATTACGTGGGAGTCGAGCAAGATGGTGTATACAGCACCTGCGAGCCAGCTAAAAATCGCGATCGATCAATCGGAATGAATATGTCGCAGGACGCCATTCTCCAAATGAAGGATCACCGGGCCGTTCGGGCCTTCGTAGGTCCACTGTTCTTTTTTCGAGCCGGCGACTCGCTCGATTTTCGTTGGCTCACCCAGCAGCGAGACGACTTCATTCGCACTCATCCCGATTCGAATTTGCCCCTGAGCCACGGCCGTCTTCGCTTCAATTCTTGCATGTTGCGTCCGTCCGCTCCTAAATTTTCCCGTCGTCATGCCAACGACAAAGATCAATGCCAGCACGCTGATGCAGATTAGCGCGATCGCCGGCGCCGAACGCTGACGCGGCTTTCGAATTGCCGGGGGCACAGCTGCCCCGTCATCCATCACGATTACCTCGGTCTTTCGTGCTACTCGAAATTCGCTGACGGGCCGCCAATCGCTAAAGCCCGGAATCCAATACCAATCGCTGGGACGGATTTCACCGGAGAAAACCTTGTTGCGAAAAATTTGCTCTTCGAATTCTCCCATTACCGCGCCGTCGCGCGCCACGTGAAATCTCATTGAAAACGCAACGTGACAAAATCCCTGCCTTATCGCTAGCAGAAAAAGTGTGGTCGACGAAAAATTTAGACTGAGAGGGAGACGCTCACGCCTAGGGGTTTACAACGCATTTTGGGGACGCCACACTTTGAACGGCAGAAGGTGCATCGGCCGCTCCGCCAGACGCCAGCCCGGCTGGGCTGCTGCCAAAGTAAGGGCGGCTTTGCCGCCAAATTTAACATCGAGGTCCGAGCTGGAGCGGCACGACTACTCCATCCACCTTTTACCTTGCAACGCAGTATGCGATGCCAGGCTAAACGTTACTTCCCGTCCATTTCAGCTTGTGGCGCAGGACGCTGAAAAACGAGATTTCCGGCAGGAATCCAAGCTGCAAAGTGATCTTTGCCCGCCGGATGGCAATTCGGGCGTTCCCGGGAACTCGCACTGGTTCGCGACCATCCACGCTCAGGAAACAAGGGTACTCTGTAGTCCCAGGCGAAATTTCGACGACAGATGAATCGCTGATGATAATCGACCGGTTTGTGAGGACGTGCGGGCAAATTGGCGTGATAACAAAGACACCCGATTCCGGCGACAGGATAGGACCGCCGGCGGAGAGTGAGTAAGCGGTCGAACCGGTCGGTGTCGCGATGATTAATCCGTCGGCGTTAAATTCCGTCAGGGCTTCTCCGTTCACTTTTGCGTCCAGCTTGATTAAACGCGGTAGATCGCCGCGGCTGATGACGGCGTCGTTCAAGGCATGAACGCTTGAAAGCGCGCGCTTATTTGTCCGCAGTTCGACCGACAAGAGCGATCGTTTGCTGTAGGAAATGCGGCCGCTCGCAATGGCATCGACCGCTTCGCGGTAGGCGGACGAATTCACGCACGTCAAAAAACCAAGGGAGCCGACGTTGATGCCAAAGATGGGTTTCAGGTTTTTCCCCGCCATGTTGACGACGTGCAAAATGGTTCCGTCACCACCGAGAACCACGATCAGGTCCGAGCGTTTTGCCACCTGCGCAATGGTGCCGCCAGCCTTCGCCTTCGCGATTTTGGCGGTCCCGTTTTCGACGATCACTGGGTGCGAACGCGTGGTAAATTCGCGAATGACATCGCGCGCCAGGTTTGCCACGCCCGGCTTTTCCGCGTGCGCGATCAGGCCGACGGTTTTCGTGCGCATATAAAAAATTCCTGGTTGCCATCGGTCCCTGTAATGGATGATGGCGAAATTCCAACGACCACGTTTCCTCCGCCTTCAATAAACGACGCGATCTTACGCTTCGCTTTTTCGTGCAGCGAGGGGTCGCGTACAATTCCGCCACGGCCGACTTCCGCCCGCTCCAACTCGAACTGTGGTTTGATTAAGGCCAGCACGATTCCGCTCGCACTTACCAACTGAAATGCATTCGGCAATATCAAAGTTAGAGAAATAAATGAAACATCGATCACACAAATATTCGCAACTTCATCAATTAGCGAAGGCGTGATCGTGCGAGCATTCGTTTTCTCAAAAACGGTCACGCGCGGGTCGTTACGAATTTTCCAGGCCAGTTGGCCGTGGCCAACGTCGATTGCATAGACTTTGCGCGTACCGCGTTGCAGGAGGCAATCGGTAAACCCGCCGGTAGAGGCGCCGATGTCGACCGCGATTTGGTCGCGGACGTCGATTTCGAAAAAGTCCAGGGCCCCTTCTAGTTTTACTCCGCCGCGTCCGACAAACCGAGGACTCCCGGCGGTTGCGATGAGAGCATCGGGATCGATCAATACCGACGGTTTTTGGGCTACTTGCTCGCCGATACGGACCTCGCCCGCCATCACCGCGCGTTGCGCCTGTTCGCGGCTTGGATAAAGCGCGCGATCAACAAGGACCTGATCGAGGCGGATTTTCTTCATGATCTCACTGGAACCATCGCCATAACGCCAAAGACGCAAGCCGGAAGATAGGCATCTTGCTGTCTCGGTCGACGGGCTCTTGCCCGTCGACAATTGCGAGCGCGACAAGCTGGAAGCTTGCCGGCCGAGTCAGGCTAGAAGCCTAACTTCCAACCCCCTTCGCCATTTCTCGAACGGACAATAGCTCCTCCACCGTCGCGCGCCGTCGGCGATATTTTTTCTCGATGATTTCCTTCAATGCCAGCAAATCAGCCGGCAATGGCCGATCGTAATAAGTCCAGGATTCTTCATCCGCGCGTCTCGATTGCAAACGCCAGACTCCGCCGAACCGCGATGCTCGCACTTCGCGTTTCACCCCGTCTTCTTCGCGTTCCTTCCATACATGTTGACGCGGCATGACTTCGCGCCCTTAGATTAGCGCCCTTGAAAGATGCCGCCAAACTGTTCGCTTATTTTTTCGCGGTCGTAATCGGCGGCGCGCTGCTTGCCCCTCCGCTTTTCTGGAGCGCCCGGCACGTCTCGCCGTTCTTCCTAAAATTCGATTTCGAAAGCTTTTTTCATCGCGCGCTTCTGATCTGTGCGGTTGCATTTCTTTGGCCCCTGCTGCGCTCCCTTCGGCTTCATTCCTTTCGGGATCTGCAATTAGACAAGAATCGACATGCCGTGCGCGATATCGTTGCCGGAACTTTGCTGACCAGCCTTCCGCTCTTGATCTGTTCCTTCTTCCTCATCGCCACCAGGATTTTTATTTTAAAAGCGGTGATGCCATGGAGCTCGCTGGTCGGCGTGCTCGGCGCGGCCATTGCGGTTCCGCTGATCGAAGAGCTTTTCTTTCGCGGCCTGCTTCTCGGGATTCTTCTTCGCGGTCTGCGACCGACTCTCGCGACGCTTCTCACCTCGGCGTTTTTCGCCATCCTTCATTTTCTGAAAGCGCCTGCCGCCACCAATGACGTTGTCACCTGGTTTTCCGGATTCCGTTCCATTGCTAATTCATTCGCGCAATTTACTGACCCCATGATGGTGCTTGCGCTCTTCGCCACGTTATTTTTGATCGGCTGGATTTTGGCCGATGCTCGCCTGCGCACTCGGTCGCTGTTTCTGCCAATCGGGTTGCATTCCGGTTGGATTTTGGTTGCCGGCGTAGTCGGCAAGCTGACCAGGCGCGGAACGATCATGTTGCCCTGGTTGGGAGCGAACTTGCTCACCGGATTGCTGCCACTTGCTTTGGGATTGATTACCTGGGTCTTGATGGTTGTCTGGCTGCGCTATGCGAATCGATCGCACACTTGAGCCGCTGCGAGCGGTCGCGTCGCTTTTTTACCCGGCGTTGTGTACCGTTTGCCACGCACCGGTTACGCGGGGCGATTACGTTTGCCAGGATTGCCTCGATAAAGCACAACGCATTGTCGCTCCCTTTTGTGCAAAATGTTCAGAGCCATTCTCAGGAGCAATCGACGGCGAGTTTACCTGCGCTAACTGCGCGCATCGCATCCTCGCCTTCGACGCCGCCGTCTCCGCTTATCGCAGCCGCGGCGTGGTTCGTTTTGTCATTTTGCAATTCAAATACAATCGCCAGTTACATCTTAGACATCCGGTTGCGGAGTGGTTGTTCGAGGCGATGAACGATGACCGGCTGCGCGATCGAAATTTCGATTGCATCGTTCCCGTTCCACTTCATCCCGCTCGATTTCGCGAGCGCGGTTTCAACCAAGCCGAGCTGCTCGGGAAAATTTTGGGGCAAAGAATAAACCTTACGCTCAGTCGCGCGCTCGAACGCACCCGCTACACCACCACCCAGACCGCGTTCGATCGAATCGATCGCATGGAAAATTTGCGGGGCGCCTTTCGTTTACGAAAAAGGATCGACGTGCGAGGATTGCAAGTACTTCTCGTGGACGATATTCTTACCACCGGTTCGACGTTGAGCGAATGCGCGCGAGTCCTGCGCGAAGCGGGCGCGCTCTCGGTTTACGCCGTCACCGCCGCGCGCGCATAGAGTCATGGCTATTTTCAAAAAACCCCCAACTGGTGGAGGCGGAGGAAGAAAACGTCGCGAGGACATTCCGGAAGGGCTCTTTCAAAAATGTCCCGGCTGCGGCGAAGTCGTTCACGAAATCGAGTTAATCGAAAACCAGCGGGTTTGCCCGCATTGCGATTACCATTTCCCACAGTCCGCCAAGGAGCGGATCGAAAGTCTCCTCGATCCCGGTAGCTTCCTGGAAATGGATGCCAGTTTGCATTCGATCGATTCCCTCAGATTTCAAGGCATGGCCACCTACAAGGATCGGCTGAAGAAATACCAGGAATCGACCGGACTGATCGACGCGGTGTTGAGCGGCTACGGAACGCTTGAAGGGATCCGGGTGGCGATTGCGGTGATGGATTTCGCTTTCCTCGCTGCCACCATGGGTTCCGTCGTGGGCGAACGCATTACCCGTGTTATCGAGTACGCTACGGCCGAGCGCATTCCCGTAATCATCATCTCGGCTTCCGGTGGCGCGCGCATGTACGAAGGCATGCTCAGTCTGATGCAAATGGCAAAGACCAGCGGCGCGCTCGCCCGTCACGCCGAAGCCCGATTGCCTTACATTTCTGTTCTGACGAATCCGACTACGGCCGGCGTGATGGCGAGTTACGCCTCGCTTGGCGACATCATCATGGCCGAGCCGAAGAGCATGATCGGGTTTGCTGGACCACGCGTGATCAGAGAAACGACGCACCAGGACCTGCCCAAAGGATTTCAGACGGCCGAGTTTCTCGAGGAACACGGTTTAATCGATCAAATCGTGCACCGGAAAAATTTGCGCCCGCGAATCGCAGAGTTCCTGCGCTTCCTCGGGCCGGCGGCAGCGTGAATTACCGCGAAGCGCTGGCGTGGCTCTACGCCACCCAACGATTCGGAATCAAGCTAGGGCTGGAAAACATCGAGCGATTGTTAGTGGCGCTCGCTGTCGTGGAGGGCCGAGCTTTGCGAGACCGTTCCTCCGGGTCGGCCCCCGGTAACGCAATCGTGGCCTCGCAGAGCTCCGCCCTTCCGCTGGCCAGCCAGTGTACTCTCATTCACGTCGCCGGCACGAACGGGAAGGGTTCCGTCTGCGCTATGATCGACGCAGTCTGTCGCGCCGCCGGTTATCGCGCCGGTCTGTTTACCTCCCCTCACCTCGTCACCTTTCGCGAACGGATTCGGGTAAACGGCAAAATGACTTCCGAAGATAGTGTCGCGCGCGGTCTCACTGAAATTCGCGAACGCATCCGCGATTGGGATCCGCATCCGACATTTTTCGAAATCATAACTGCCTTTGCGCTGAAACATTTTCAACAACGGCAGTGTGAGGTTGTCATTCTCGAAACCGGTATGGGCGGACGACTCGATGCCACAAATGCGGTGCAATCGTCGGTTAGTGTCATCACGCCGATTGATCTCGATCACGAGAAATGGCTGGGGCATTCCATTGCCGAGATTGCCCGAGAAAAGGCGGGAATCATTAAGCCGCACATTCCGGTCGTCTCCGCGCCACAACTCGCGGAAGCGGAAGCAATCATCAGGCAGCGCGCTGAGGAATGTGAGGCGCCGCTGCAATTCGTTAACGAGCCGTGGACGAAAGCGAAAGTTGCGCTTCGCGGCGAACATCAAAGAATGAACGCAGCCATCGCCCTTGCCGCCCTGCACGCCGCCGCCATTGAAATCTCAGATGATGCGGTTGGAAGCGGTCTCCAGTCGGTTGAGTGGCCAGCACGTTTTCAACTCTGGGATAAAACAATAATCATCGATGGCGCGCACAATCCGGCTAGCGCGAGAATTCTTGCGCAAACGTGGCGGGAACAGTTCGGTGCCGATCGTGGAATCGTGGTTCTCGCAATCTTGCGCGACAAAAATGCGGCCGCGATCGTTGACGCCCTTCGGCCAATCGCGACAAAATTTTTGCTCCCATACATCCGGAGCGAGCGCGCACTGCCACCGCACGATCTCGCCTCCATCTTCTCCTTCAAGACTCCATCACTCCCCCACTCCATTACACCGTCACTCGCCGAAGCATTAACCGCCGCGCGGAGAACGAAGGAACGAATCCTGATCACCGGTTCCCTCCATTTCGCCGGCGAAGCGCTCGCACTTTTGCGCGGTGAGCCGAATGCGCTGGAAGAGTGTGCGCAGTGATGATTCCGGGTTTCGGGGAGCGCGGGCAGCCAGCCCGCCAGTCTCGCCAGCTTGCCGAGACTGTTAGCGGACGTTGATTTGTCGGCACCATTGAAGGTTGCCGGCAAGCTGCCGGCAACTGCAGGCTCGCAGCCTGCGCTCCCCAGAAATGAGACTCGGCGCGTGAGCGCGAGCAGGTGGATCGAGCGCCTCGTCGCTCGACGTCAATTTCGATAATCGCGCCGGGACTGCGCGATCCGCCTAGGTCTCGATCCGCGGAAATAACGGCACAGGTTTTCCGACAACATGTCCATCCGGCAAACCGCCCCATTTCGCATCTTCGAGGCGAAACCGGCTTTCTTTTCCGCTCAATTCCATTTTCCAATTCAGCTGATCGAAGATTCCATGCGCCCCGCGTGGCAACAGGGGCGAAATCCAAATTGCAATGACGCGAAGAGATTCCGCCAGATGATACAGAACCGCGTCGAGCAATTTTTCCTGCTGATGTTCCTTTGCTAAATTCCATGGCGCGCTAATTTCCACAAGTGCATTGCATGCAAGTGTATGCCTAAGTGGCGCGCTGAAAGCATTCCCTGGTCGGAAGCGATCGAACTTTTCTCTGTAGAACGTTCGACCGTCTTCAAATTCGCGGTTAGACCAAGTTTCCAAGTGAGAGCGTATTTCACTTTCGGGTAGCGTCGGAAGATCGATCGGGTTGATCCTACCACTTCGAAAACGGTGGATCATGTTCAGTGTTCGGTTTACGAGATTCCCCAGCGTATTTGCCAGATCCACATTGAATTCTGAAACTAAAAACCCCTCTCTGAAATCAGCGTCTTGGCCAGTATCGACGCTCATCAAATAGTACCTCACCGCTTCGGTGCCGTACTTATCCGCAAGTGCGTTTGGATCGACGATATTCCCCGCGCTCTTGCTCATCTTTGCGCCCCCGAGGTTCCACCAGCCGTGGACTAGCAACTGCGGCATTGCTTCATCCGGAAAGCCGACCGCGTGCAGCATGATTGGCCAATAGATTCCGTGCGCGGGGATGAGAATGTCTTTGCCGATTATTTGAAGGGCCGGCCATTTCTCGAGAAATTCTTTTGGCTGGTTCTCGTACTTGTCGATCGTCGGATCGTAGCCGGCGAAGCTGATGTAATTACTAAGTGCGTCGAACCAGACGTAGTTCACGTAATCGCGATCGAAAGGCAGTTCGATGCCCCAACTCAATCGCGATTTCGGACGCGAGATGCAAAGATCGCCGGAAAGTCTTTTGACGGCATTGCGCAATTCCGTTTCACGAAAATCAGGAATGGCGAATGGTTTTTCGATTCTCGATCGTTTGTCGATCAACTCGAGCAACCACTGTTTGTGTCGCTCGAGTTTGAAATAGTAATTTTCTTCCTCGCGAAACTCGACCTCGCCCCATTCTGGTCCGAATTCGCCATCGAGGGCGCGTTCTTTATCCGTAAGAAATTGTTCCTGCCGAACTGAGTAATAGCCGGATTGTTTGTCTTTATAAATTTGGCTTTGGTCGAACAACCGTTGCAACATTCCCTGCACGACTTTTTTATGGCGCGGATCAATCGTCTCCGCCCAGTCGTCATATTCCACCTCAAGCTTTTTCCAGAGATCTTTGAACTTTAGCGTTGTCGATCTTACAAATTCCTCCGGCGCGACGCCTTCTTTTGCTGCGGATTGCTGGACTTTTTGTCCATGCTGATCGACACCGGTCAGAAAGAAAACCTTGTCACCTTTCAGCCGTTGATACCGCGCGATGACATCGGCGAGCACTTTCTCGTACGCATGACCAATGTGCGGCGCCGAGTTGGTGTAATCGATCGCGGTCGTAAT
>Ga0207693_10005786_pt1 | contig 10254 bp, 7 predicted proteins | sample LARL81metaG_FD_184347 | JGI IMG/M metagenome (GOLD analysis project Ga0207693, IMG submission 184347) | Corn, switchgrass and miscanthus rhizosphere microbial communities from Kellogg Biological Station, Michigan, USA - LAR L8-1 metaG... | ecosystem: Host-associated > Plants > Roots >... | reverse complement strand
TCGGCGACAGCGGCAACAACCGGGTCCGGGTGATCGCGGCCAGCACCGGCACGTTCTACGCGCAGGCCATGACGGCCGGGAACATCTACACGGTGGCCGGCGATGGCATCAGCGGGTGGAACGGCGACGGCGGGCCGGCCGCCAGCGCCGAGCTCGGCTCTCCCCGGGGGGTGGCCGTGGACCAGGCCGGGAACCTGCTGATCGCCGACGACTTCAACCTGCGGGTGCGTGTGGTGGCCGGGAAGAGCGGCACGTTCTACGGGCAGCCGATGACCGCCGGGCACATCTACACGGTGGCCGGCGACGGCAGCCGCGGGTTCAGTGGCGACGGCGGGCCGGCCACCGATGCCGAACTCAACGCCCCCACGACCGTGTCGCCGGACGCCGCGGGCAACCTGGTGATCAGTGACCAGAGCAACTCCCGGGTCCGGGTGGTCGCCACCAGCACCGGCACGTTCTACGGGCAGGCCATGACGGCCGGGGACATCTACAGCGTGGCGGGCAACGGCGCCGCCGGCTTCACCGGGGACGGCGGCCCGGCCACCAGCGCCGAGCTCAACATCCCCGACGGCGCGGTCACCGACGGCATGGGCAACCTGGTGATCAACGACCAGGGCAACGCCCGGGTGCGGGTGGTCGCCACCAGCACCGGCACGTTCTACGGTCAGCCGATGACCGCCGGGAACATCTACACGATCGCCGGCAACGGCAAGAACGGGTTCTCCGGCGACCACGGCCTGGCCACCGCGGCCGAACTGAACCAGCCCTACGGGATCGCCGTGGATGGCAACGGAAGCACGGTCATCGCGGACCAGATCAACGGCCGGGTCCGGGTGGCCGCCGCCGCCACCGGCACGTTCTACGGTCAGTCGATGACCGCCGGGCACATCTACACGGTGGCCGGCGACGGCCGGGGCGGGTTCTCCGGGGACGGCGGCCCGGCCATCCACGCCGGGCTCACCCCGCTCATCCCGGCGGTGGACGCGGCGGGCAACATCCTCGTCACCACGGTCACCGGCCAGGTGCGGGCGATCGCGGCCAGCACAGGCGCCTTCTACGGGCAGGCCATGACGGCCGGGAACATCTACACGATCGCCGACAGCGGCGCGGTGGGCCGGGCGTTCGGGATAGCCGTCGACCATGCCGGCAACGTGGTGGTCTCTGCCAGCTTCATGAGCCTGGTGCGGGTCATCGCGGGGAGCACGGGCACCTTCTACGGGCAGGCCATGACCGTCGGCCACATCTACACCGTGGCCGGCACCGGCACCCAGGCCTACAACGGTGACGGCATCCCGGCGACCCAGGCGGACCTCAGGCTTCCCTGGGGGCTGGGTCTGGACGCGGCGGGGAACCTGGTGTTCTCCGACTCCGACAACCAGCGGGTGCGCGTGGTGGCCGAGAAGACCGGCACGTTCTACGGCCAGGCCATGAAGGCCGGGGACATCTACACGGTGGCAGGCTGCGGCGACGCCTGTGGCTCCTTGGCCAGCGGCATCCCCGCCACCACCGCCCAGCTCATCAATCCCGATGCCCTCACCGTCGACGGTTCGGGCAACCTGATCCTTTCCGACAACAGCTCGCCGGTGCGGGTGGTGGCCGCGAGCACGGGCACGTTCTACGGGCAGGCCATGACCGCCGGGGACATCTACACCCTGGGCGGAAGTGGGACCACCTTCCCGGCCAACGGCGTCCCGGCGGTCAAGGCCGGGTTCGACGCGCTCGGCCTGGCGGTCACCACCACAGGCAATCTGCAGGTCTCCGACCTGCCTGCCAACAGGATCCTGGAGATCGGCGGCTGACGGACCGGTTGATATTGACCCCCGGTTTGGGGTCATGACGGGCCGGCACGGCGCGCTTAGGCTTCCGGGGTATCGAGTGGCCGAGGACGGGTATCTCCTGTTGCCCCTGCTCGGAGGGGGGGTTCCTTGCTAGGGCGGTGAAGGGAGATGCCCGTCCTCGACGGCTCGATGGTACAGGTCGACTTTGGTGGGCGCTGCACGGTTTGCCTGGGCGTACTTTTCGCGAACTCTGCGCACATACTGCTTCGCGGTTTCCTCGCCGATGCCCAGCCGCCGGGCCACCGACTTGATCGGCAGGCCGGTCGCGTAAAGCCGCAGCGTGCGGGTCTCCTGCGCGCTCAGCGTCGGCCGGTCCAGGGCGTCATCGGTCGCGAAGATGTATGCGAGCCGTGGCGAAACCCAATCCTCCCCCGCCGCCACCGCCCGGATCGCGGCGCGCAGTTCGGCCGCCTCCTCCTGCTTCAGCACGTAGCCGCGGGCGCCCGCGCGGATCGCGTCCCGGACCGCGGCGGGCCGGTCCGAGGCGGACAGTACCAGGACCGCCGGACCGGCGGCCAGGATCGCCGCCACGTTCTGCGCGACGGTCGTCCCGTCGCCGAGATCCAGGTCGAGCAGGACCACATGCGCGCCCCGGCCCGGCCCGGCGAGAACGGCTTCTACCGTCGCCGCGGTCGCCACCACCCTGATGCCGCTGTCCGGCCCGGTGACCCAGCCGTCGATGCCGTCGCGGACTATCGGGTGGTCGTCCACGACCGCTACGTCGATCGGCCCGGCATCCCCGGTCACGCTGGCATCCCACCCGCCTCCCCTTCCCCCTTCTTCTGCCAGCGGACCTCCAGGCAGCCCGGCCCGTCACCGTCGGCCTCCAGCACCGCCCGCCACGCCGCGCCCGCGGGCACCGCGCCGGCCGGCCCGGCCACGTCACACCCGCCAACCGGCGGCCGCACGTAGGTCAGGTACATCTCGGCCTCGTCCCCGGAGCCGAGGACGGTCAGTATCACCGGCTGCGGCGGCAGTGCCGCCAGCACCCGGTCCACCGCGGTCACGGTTGCCCGCAGCACGTCCTCGCCGGGGTCACCCGGATCCCCGATCACCTGGACCTCGACGGGCACGTTCCGCTCCCGGGCGGCGCCGAGCACCGGCTCCAGGCCGGCCAGCAGCCTGGACGGCTGACACGTCCGGTCCACCAGGGCACGCCGCAGGGTCGCGGCATGCTCGGCGCACCGCTGGCGGACCGCGCCGTCGGAAGGGTCGAGGGTTCCGTCGGCGATCCCGCGCAGCAGCGGAAGCGCCTCCATCTCCAGCAGGGCAAGCCGGTCGCGGCGCACCTCACCGATCGCGGCCACCGCGGCGCGTTCGGCCGCCGACCGGCTGGCCAGCGCGGCGCGCCGCACCTCCATCCCGGCGTGCATGCGCAGGGCCGGCCGCAGCGCGGCGAACACGGCCAGGATGCTCACCACGGCGTAGGAACTCGCGGCCAGGCGGGTGAGCCCCAGCGGGCTGAACCCCAGCACGTGCACAACGAAGACCGAATGGATCCCCGTGACCAGGGCCGCCCCGGGGACCCACACCCACGCCGGGGTGATCAGCGCGAGCAGGGCGAGCAGCCAGATCACGCCGAGTATCGTCCAGTCCACGTTCATGGCGGCGCCGCCCGCCCGGCGGTCCAGGCCGATCGCGGTCACCGCCGCCACCGCCACCGCGATCGCGACGGCCGCGTGGGCGTTGCTCAGGTCGCCGGCGCGCGCCCGGGGCATCAGCCACGCCGCGACCGCCAGCATGCCGAGCCACACCACGACCGGGACCACCGGGTGGCGGTAGCCCGCCTGGTCAACCAGCGCCTGCACCAGCAGGCCGGCCGGCAGGGCGACCGCGACCGCGCCCACGAACCGCGGCGCCGCCGACTCTGCCGCCTCCGCCACCGCTCCCTGCGGAGTGTCCGCGCTCCCCCGGCGCTCTGTCTTTTCATGCCTTACGCCCCTGCGCAGCAATGCCCGGCTCACCACTGGGCTGGCTCCCCCCGGCCGGTTGCGCCGGCAACCTGGAGCCCGGCCGGTCTCGCGCCGGGATCGTCGGCGGGCCAGCACAGCGACACCGTGGTGCCCTCCCCCGGGGCGGACCGCACCCAGGCCGAGCCGCCCCAGTCCTCGACCCGCTCGGTGATCGACCGCCGCACACCCAGCCGGGCCGGGTCCACGCCGCCCGGGTCGAACCCGGGGCCCTCATCCCGGACGATCACCTGGATCCGCGGTGGCCCGGCAGGGTCAGCCGCTGGCGTCACGCTGACCGTCACCCAGGCCTGACCGGTTCCCGCGTGCCCGGCCACGTTCGCCAGCGCCTCCCGGGTCGCGTGCGCGATCGCGGCCACGACCGGTTCCGGAACCAGACCGGATTCCGGGGTACCGTGCGCCGCGTGGCCCCCGGCGATCTCCAGGTTCACGGTCAGGCCCCGGGCGCGCATGTCGCCGACGACCGTTTCGACGGCGCCCACCGGACCGGGGCCAGCCCGGCCCCGGTCGTGCGTAGTGTCTGAATCACTCAGCGCGCTCTGCAGCAGGCCGATGTCCTGCCGGCACTGGCTGATCGCGGCCGGAGTGCCGCCGGAACGCGCGATGGCGGTCAGGGTATTCAGGATCGTGTCGTGCATCAGGCGGTCCTGCTCGCGCCGCTCGATGTTCTCCGACAGGACCACGTACTGGTCCCGCGCCTCCCGGTCCGCCGCTGCGAGCCTTGCGTCCGCCCGGGTGGCCCGGCCGCAGAGCGCCCGCCGGATCAGCCAGTGCGTGGCCACCACGACGAACAGCAGGGCCAGCGACGCCCGGCGCGGGCTGGCAGTGACCAGGCTGGCCGCCGGTGCCAGCGCGGTGCCGACGCCGAAGGCAATTCCCGGCGCGACCGCCAGTGGCAGCGCCCGCGGCGCGAACCAGACCGTCGCGATGGACTGGGTGGTCACCATGATGAACAGCCAGCTTCCGGCCTCGCCGCGGATGGCCGCGGGCACGCACCAGGCGGCCCCGAACGCGAGCCCGGCGTACACGGCGGTGTCCACGCAGACGAGCTGCCAGCTCGGCCGGTGACGCCGCAGGTAGGCCATGGTGGTGGCGCTCCAGGCGATCGCGGCCGCGGGCCCGGTGAGCCGCCACGGGCTCGCCAGGTAGAACGAATGCCAGATGAGCACCTGCACGACGATCTCGGCCGAGGCGATACCGCGCACGATGACCACGACACGGGCGATGATCGTGCCGAGGGCGGTCATCGCGGGCCCGGATGACGGCGCACCAAGATCCCAAGCCGCAGGTCGCAGCGCCAATGGGAGGGGCGGCCGCATCGTCCGATGATAGAACCGGCCTGGGCGGAACTCGGGCGGTTTGCGATGACGTGACGGCATGCAGGCGTAACGCCAGGTAGTTTCCGCCAACCCGCCGTCGGAGCCGGAAGGCATACGCCGACTAACAAGGTAGATGTCGTCACCGCTTGGCAGGCTTGGACTCATGACCGGAGAGGGACGCTCGGCGCGCTCGGTGCTGCGCCGGCTGCGCGCGCGGCAGGAACTGCAGCTCGCGGAAGCGTTGTCGCGCGCCGACCGGCCGATGGCCGCCGGGTGGTGGACCGTGCTCGGGGTCAGGGGCCTGCTGCCCGCCGGTTTCTCCGTGGCCACGGGCGTAGTGGTCGGCGCTATCGGCCACCATGCCAGCCTCGTGGTGCCGCTGATTCTCGTTGGGGTGCTTTTCATCCTGCTACAGGTCCTTGGCCCGCTGCATACGGCGCTGAGCGCGAACCTCGGCGACCGGACCGCGGCGTGGCTGTTCGACGAGCTGACGGGCGCGTGCGTGGCCGTTCCCGGGATCGGGCACCTGGAGGATCCGGAGCTGGCCGCCGATCTCCAGCTGGCCAGGGACTTCGACCGCGGCATGACCGGGCCGCCGCTGTCGGGGTCGATGGACCTCATCGCCGGCGGCCTGGTGAACATGGTCGCGGGCCTGGCCCAGGCCTGCGTGCTTTTCGGGTTCGCCTGGTGGGCGCCGCCGGTGCTGGCCGGTGGCTGGCTCGGCACGCACTGGCTGCTGCGCGAGAGCGGGGTCTGGAAGGACCGCAACACCGAGGAGGTGCGGCAGGCCCAGCGGGACGCCGACTACGCCTACCGGCTGGCCGTGGACCCGCCGGCCGCCAAGGAACTGCGGATCTTCGGGCTGCCGGACTGGGTGCTTGAGCGGTTCCTGGTCAGCCGGCGGCGGCTGCACCGGCTCCAGTACGAGGCGACCCGGATGCGGGAACGCTCGGTCCTCGCCAGCCTCGCCCTGGTCCTGGCCGCCAACGTGCTGGTCTTCTGGGCGCTCGCGGCCGCCGCGCTGGATCACCGTCTCGCTGTCGGCGCGCTGGTCGCGTACGCCTCGGCGGCGATCGGCACGTCCATGATCGCGTTCGGCGGGCTCAACTGGGCCCTGGACAGCGCCGCCGCGCCGGCGGCGGCCGTGGCCAGGCTCAAGGCCGCGATGGCGCAGGCCGTGACGATCACGCCAGGAGACCAGCCGGCCGACGGCATGCCAGCGCATCACATCAGGTTCCGTGACGTGACGTTCGCCTACCCGGCCGCGCCGTCGCGGCCCGTGCTCGCCGGGCTTGACCTGGACATCCCGGCCGGCAGCTCGCTGGCGATCGTCGGCCAGAACGGGGCCGGCAAAACCACACTGGCCAAGCTGCTGTGCCGCTTGTACGACCCGCAGTCCGGCGCGATCGAAGTCGACGGCGTCGATCTGGCGGACCTGGACCTGGAATCCTGGCGCCGGCAGGTCACGGCGGTGTTCCAGGACTTCGTCCGGTTCGAGCTGACGCTGCGGGAGAACGTGGTCCCGCAGGAGGCCGAGGGCGGCTTTTCGGACGGGGCCGGGGCGCTGGACGACGCGGTCGAGGCCGCGCTCGATGAGGCTGGCGCGGGAGCGCTGGCCAGCCTGGACACGGTCCTGGCCAAGGGTTACTCGGGCGGCACCGAGCTGTCCGGCGGGCAGTGGCAGCGGGTGGCGCTGGCCCGGGCACTGGCGGCGGTGCGGCTCGGCGCGGGGCTTGTGCTGCTCGACGAGCCCACGGCCCAGCTCGACGTCCGGGGCGAGGCGGAGATCTTCGAGCGGGTCCTGGCCGCGACGAGGTCGTGCACGACGATCCTGATCTCGCACCGGTTCTCCACGGTGCGGTACGTGGACCGGATCGCGGTCGTGGAGCACGGGGCCGTCGTGGAACTCGGCAGCCACGATGAGCTGATGGCCTTGCGCGGCCGCTACTGGACGATGTTCACGCTGCAAGCGGAGCGGTTCGCCGAGGGGACGCCCGAGGAAGGCGAGGAGGAGGTCACCTTCGATGTCCTCACCTGACGCCGCGCCGCCGCCCGTGGAACCGCCCGCCGAAGGCGCGGGGCCGCCGCCCACCGAGCCGCCCGACAAGCTGCCGCCGGCGCTCTCGTCGATGTGGCGGCTGTGCCGCCTCGGCTTCCACTACGAGCCGGCGCTGATGGGCGTGGCCTTCGTCCTGGCCCTGGTCGCCGCGCTGCCCGATGCGCTGCTCGCGGTCTGGTTCACGCTGCTCGGCGAGGGGCTGATCGAGGACAAGCCCGGCCTGCTCAGGTTCGCGGCCGCGGCGCTGGCGGCCTCTGCCGTGGCGACCTGGCTGCTGGCGACCGTGTCGACCCGGATACAGCGGCGGTTCCGTGACAAGGTCACGATCGCCCTTGAGTCCCACGTGGCGCGGCTGCAGGCCAACATCTCCACGATCGCGCACCAGGAGCGGCCGGAGTACCTGGACCGGCTGTCGGTGCTGCGGGAGCAGCTCTTCACCCTCGACCACATGTACATGTCGGTCTTCTCCACCGCGGGCTGGATCCTGCGCCTGGGCATCACCCTGGTGCTGCTGGCCAGGGTGAACCCGGTGCTGGTGACCCTGGTCCTGTTCGCGATCCCGACGGTGGCGGCCACGTCCTGGCGCCCGGCCATCGAGCGCGCCGCCCAGGAGCGCGGCGCGCAGGCGGACCGCCGTTCGAGGCACCTGTTCGCGCTGTCCACCAGCGCCTCGTCGGGCAAGGAACTGCGCGTGCTCGGCATCGGCCCGGCCCTGGCCGGGCGGCGCCGCACGTCGTGGGAGAGCTGGTACCAGCCGGTGGCCGCGGCCAGGACCCGGTCCTCGGTCTGGTACTCCGCCGGCTGGGCGGTCTTCGCGCTCGGCTACGTCGGCGCGATCGTGCTCGTCGCCGCCGGGCCGCACGCCTCGGCGGCGTCGGCCATCCTCGTGCTGACCGCTGGCGCGAGGCTCTCTTCCTATGTCGGCGCCACGGTGAGCGAGATCGGCTTCCTGCGCGGCATCTGGATGGACGGGGCGCAGCGGCTGGCCTGGCTGGAGGATTACGCGGCCGCCACGGCCCAGGCCGCGGACCTGCCCGCCCCGGACGGCATCGCCGAGGGGATCCGGCTGGAGCACGTCACGTTCCGCTACCCGGGCTCGGACCGGCCCGCGCTCACCGGCGTCGACCTGTTCCTGCCCGCCGGGTGCGTGGTGGCCGTCGTCGGTGAGAACGGCGCGGGCAAGACCACCCTGGTGAAGCTGCTGGCCAAGCTCTACGCGCCGACCTCGGGCCGCATCCTGATCGATGACGTGGATCTGGCCCGCATCGACGCATCGCAGTGGCGGGACCGCCTGGCCGGTGCGTTCCAGGACTTCTTCCGGTTCGAGTTCCAGGCCGGGCAGACGATCGGCCTCGGTGACCTGCCGCGCATAGACGCCGAGCCCGCCCTCCGGGCCGCCCTGGACCGGGCGGGCGCGCGGGACGTGATCGAGACGCTGCCCGCGGGCCTGGGCACGCAGCTCGGGCCGACCTGGCACGAGGGAGTCGACATCTCCTACGGCCAGTGGCAGAAGCTCGCCCTGGCCCGCGGGTTCATGCGCGACGAGCCGCTGATCGCGGCGCTGGACGAGCCGACGGCCGCGCTCGACGCCGAGACCGAGCATCAGTTGTTCGAACGCTACGCCAGCAGGGCGCGGCAGGCCCGGGGCGGCGGGAGCACGACCATCCTGGTGTCGCACCGGTTCAGCACCGTGCGCATGGCCGACCTCATCGTGGTACTCGACGGGTCGCGCCTGGCGGAGGTCGGCAGCCACGACGAGCTGATGGCCCGCGACGGGCGGTACGCCGAGCTGTACCGGATCCAGGCGAGGGCCTACCAGTGACCGGTGGACGGCGGTTCAGCGGGCGTCCGCGCCGGGCAGCACCAGCCTCCCAGCACAGTCACCGGCGGCCATCACGTGCCCGCCGACGCGCTCCAGGGTGAGACCCCCGCAGGCAGTGACCGCTGTCTGAGACCGCGAGAGTCTGCCGCCAGCGGGGCCGCCCGGGGCGGCGCGCGCCACGCCAGCGGACACCAGCAGGCCGGCGGCCGCCGCCACGAGCACGGCACCGGCCGGGTAACGCACCCAGCCCGTTCTCATGCTCCTTGGACGTCGCGCGGCTGTCCTCGGTTCCCGCTCGCCCCCTGCCACGGGCGGCAGGCACGGCGGCGTTGCCCTCCACGCCACTGCTGCGGCGTGCCGGCTGGTCAGGGCCGGCCGGCGCCGGGCACCTCGACGGGGAGGGTCAGGATCTCTCCGGTGCGCGGGCCGTCGGACAGCCGGTCGAGGTTGACCACGTGATCGTCGGCCAGCCGCCACTCGGCGGTCAGGATGAACAGCGTGCGCCGGTCCGGGCCGCCGAGCATCAGCGCGAACGGCGCCCGGTCCTCCGGCAGGTCCACGTGCTGCAGGACCCGGCCGCCGTCGGCGACGCGGGAGACCGAGAACGCGGTCTGCACCCATACCGCGCCCTCGGCGTCCAGGGTGATCCCGTCCGGTGCCACGTCCTCGGCGAACGCGCGCCGGTTGGACAGCCCTCCGTCCGGATCGATGTCGAATGCCGTGAGCCGCCTGGCGAACGACTCAGAGATGATCAGCGTCCGGTTGTCCGGGGTGATGACCATGCCGTTGGGGAAGGCGATGTCATCGGCCACCTGGCGCATGTGCCCCGCAGGCGTGATGAGCTTGATGTAGCCGGGCTTGGGTGGCGCTCCGGCGACAAAGTCGAAGTCCGCGCCGTTGATGTAGATGTTGCCGCGCGCGTCCACGACGATCTCGTTCGCGTGCTGTTCCGCGACCGTGACCAGCGACCCGTCGCGCTCGTGCCGCCGCACCTTTTCCCCGGTGGTGAGCAGCCTGCCATCGGGCAGCCAGTCGATCGAGTAACCCATCGAGTGGCTGTCCGGGTCCCGCACCACCATGACCTCCGCCTTGCCGTCCATGTCCACGGCCATGACCTGCCGGTCGATCCAGTTGCAGAACCACAGCCGGCCCTCATGCCAGCGCGGCGACTCGGGAATCCCCAGACCAGTCAGCAACACCTTCAGCTCAGCCATGACGACCTCCTCGCGTGCCCGGGCCGCGCCGC
>Ga0207693_10005785_pt1 | contig 10255 bp, 9 predicted proteins | sample LARL81metaG_FD_184347 | JGI IMG/M metagenome (GOLD analysis project Ga0207693, IMG submission 184347) | Corn, switchgrass and miscanthus rhizosphere microbial communities from Kellogg Biological Station, Michigan, USA - LAR L8-1 metaG... | ecosystem: Host-associated > Plants > Roots >... | reverse complement strand
TCATGCCGCGTCTGCGCCTGCGGGTTGCGGAACCGGCCGGCCGTCCTCCTCAGCCGCTTCGATCCAGCAGGCAATGGCGTCCATAACGTTCTCGACCGCCTCTTGTGGCGTTTCGCCGTCCGACATGCAGCCAGGGAGCTCGGGAACCTCGGCGAGCCAGCCACCCCCGTCCGCTGTACTGAGCGGACGTAATGTGATTCGATAACGATAGGTCATTTATCCGTTCTTCCCTTCACGGAAACGATCGGCGAGCGCGACGAGCGCGCGAATGTATATCGGCCTGACGGGCCGCCGCGCGGGAATCGTCAGAGTCGTTCCGCTCGCTGGATCGCGCACCGTGTTGTAGTGCGAGCCGCGCCGCGGCACTGTTATCGTCGAGCCGCATCCACGGCAGAGCCGTTCGATGTCGGCTATCGTCCAATCCGCCTGCGGGTTCGCACGCATCCGCTCTAAAAGGTCGACCGCCCTCATCGCCGATCCGGGCAGGCATTGTCGTGTCGACCTGGTCGTTCCGGCGGGTAATCATCCGGGCAGCGGATGGTACTCAAATCCCCCCTCCTGGGAGCGGCCCGCGCACGAGCGAGGGGATATCGAGCGGCAAGAAGCCGTAATGCCGCAACCAGCGCAGGTCGGAATCATAGAATGTGCGAAGGTCGGGGATGCCGTATTTCAGCATCGCCACCCGCTCGATGCCCATGCCGAACGCAAACCCCTGATACTCGGACGGGTCGATGCCACAGTTTTTCAGGACCTGCGGGTGGACCATGCCGCTGCCGAGGATTTCGAGCCAGTCGCCGCCGGCACCGATCTTCAGCTCTCCGGCGCTGCGCGAGCAGCCGATGTCGACCTCGGCCGAAGGCTCGGTGAACGGGAAATAGCTCGGGCGAAACCGCACCGGCAGGTCGTCGACACCGAAAAACGCGCGGCAGAACTCGATGAGGCAGCCCTTCAGATGCCCCATATGGGTCGAGCGGTCGATCACCAGCCCCTCGACCTGATGAAACATCGGCGAATGCGTCGCGTCATGGTCGCAGCGGAAGGTTCGCCCGGGCACGATGATGCGGATCGGCGGCTGTTGCGCCAGCATCGTGCGGATCTGCACCGGCGAAGTGTGGGTGCGCAGCACGAGGCGGGAACCGTCCGCCCGCTCCGGAAGATAAAAAGTGTCATGCTCCTGCCGAGCCGGGTGCTCGGGTGGGATGTTGAGCGCGGTGAAATTGTAGAAATCCTCTTCGATATGCGGGCCCTCGGCTACCGCGAAGCCCATTTCGCCGAAGATCGCGACGATCTCGTCAACCGTCTGGCTGATCGGATGGAGGCGGCCGGCGGCGGCAAAGGGCACCGGGAGGCTAACATCGGCGCGCTCGCCGGCGAGCCGTTGCTTGAGCGCGGCCCGGCCGAGCCGTGCAGCTGCCTCGCTCAACGCCGCCGTAATGCGGTCCTTGGCGACATTCATCTCCGCGCCGACGCGCCGGCGCTCATCCGGCTCGAGCCCGCCCAATTCCCGCATCGCCAGAGTCAGCGACCCGCGCCGCCCGAGCACCCGGACGCGCAGTTCTTCGAGCGCCTCGGGCGATGGCGCGGCGGCGATCTCGGCGAGGATCGCATCAGTCGAGGAGTCGAAATCTTTCACTGCTTCATTCCCGAAACAAAAGGGGCCGATAACCGCGGCCCGCTTGGCTATAGCATGCCTACACTAGGACTCAACTGCATGGGTGGCTGATGGTTCGAACGCGCGGTACCAAGGAGAGATAGTGTGGGGACCGGAAATCGGCATTTGCTACATGGGCAAATGAAAATTACCGTGGCCGCACGCGGCGCTCAGGAGAAAATCAATGGAAGTCGGCGTCTATCATGAATTTCACTGCCGGCCCGATCAGGACGCCGCAGCCGCGTTCGAGGAGGCGCTGGGACAAATCGAGGCGGCCGACCGCTGGGGGCTCGACGCGATATGGCTCGCCGAGATTCACCAGCAGCCGCGCCGCTCGGTATTGACCGCGCCGCTGACCGTCGCCGCCGCGATAGCGGCGCGGACGCAGCGCATCAAGATCGGCACGGGGGTGCAGGTTCTGCCGCTCTGCCATCCGTTGCGGCTCGCCGAGGAGACCGCGACGATAGACCAGATCAGCAAAGGCAGATTGCTGTTCGGTGTCGGGCGCAGCGGCAATCCGCGATCCTATGTCGCCTATGGCGTGCCTTATTCGGAGAGCCGCGAGCGTTTTCTCGAAACGCTCGAGATCGTCAAGCAGGCGTGGACGCAACCGACTTTCTCGTATGAGGGCAAATACTACAGCTTCAACAATGCCTCCGCCGTGCCGAAACCCTATCAGACGCCGTGTCCGCCGATCCGCGTCGCCGCCGCCAGCGAGGAGACCTTCCCGTCCCTCGGCGAGGCCGGGTATCCGATTTTTGTCGCGGTGCGCAGCGGCTCGCTTTCGGGATTGGCGCCGGACCTTGCCGCGTATCGCAAGGCTTACCGCGAGGCCGGCCATCCGGGCGAGGGGGAGGTTTATCTGCGGCTGACCCTGCACATCGCCGACACCGACCGACAGGCGCAGGAAGAAGCCGAGGAGAGCATCATGTCCGGCTACCGGACCTTGAGCACCCGGCTCGAGAACTCGCCCAATCGACGCCGCGCGGCCGAAGCGCAGACGGTGCGAACCATCTCCTACGAAGAGGTCATGCGCGACAAGGTCATCATCGGCGGCCCGGAAAGCGTCGCCGACCGCCTCCAGCAACTGCACGAGGCACTCGGACTGAACGGCATCCTGGCAGAGCTGAATTTCGGCGCGCTGATCCCGCCGGAACCGATGACCCGCTCGCTGCAGTTGCTGTGCGAGAAGGTCATGCCCCGCTTGCAGTAGCTTCAGCGGCCAGAGTCGGGCAAGGCGGACATGACCGAGGCGATGATCGGCATGCCGATCTCGGCCTGCAGCGTCATGACCGATTCCGGATGAAACTGCACGGCCGCGATCGGCAGATGCCGATGCTCGACCGCCATTACGACGCCGTCCTCGGTCTCGGCGGTGACTGAAAGCTCCGTCGGCAATGCGCTCCGCCGCGCGTGCAATGAATGATAGCGCGCGACGATGAACTCGCTCGGAAGGCCCCGCAGTAGCCGGCCGCCGCGCACGCAGACCAGCGATGGCTTGCCGTGCATCGGCGGGTCGAGCACCGCGAGCGAGCCGCCGAAATATTCGACGATTCCTTGCAGGCCGAGGCATACGCCGAAAACCGGCAAATGGCGGCCGATTGCGAGATCTAAGCTCTCCGCCATCGCGAAATCGGAGGGTCGGCCCGGCCCGGGCGACAACACGACCAGATCGTGATCTCGCCCCTGCCGCAATTCGGCGCGGGCCAGATCGGGGCGCATCGTCACGACTTCGGCGCCAGTCGTGCGGATGTAATTGGCCAAGGTGTGGACGAAGGAGTCTTCGTGATCGATCAAGAGCACTCGACGGTCTTTGCCGACCTCCGCCGCCGCCGTGCTGGCGGCGGGCGCTGCCTTTCCTCCGCGGATCGCGGTGAACATCGCAGCGGCCTTCAGGCGGGTCTCGGCTTCCTCGGCCTCCGCGTCGCTGTCGTAAAGCAATGTCGCGCCGGCGCGAACTTCGGCGACCCCGTCCTTCATGCGGATGGTGCGCAAGGTCAGGCCGGTGTTCATGTTGCCGTCGAAGGTCACCCGCCCGATCGCGCCGCCGTACCAGCGGCGCGACGAGCGCTCTTCTTCCTCGATAAAGCGGATCGCCCAGCGCTTGGGCGCGCCGGTTACCGTCACCGCCCAGGCGTGGCTGAGGAACCCGTCGAGCGCGTCGAACTCCTCGCGCAATACGCCCTCGACGTGATCGACAGTATGGATCAGCCGCGAATAGAGCTCGATCTGCCGCCGGCCAATGACTCGCACGGTGCCAGGCACACAGACCCGCGACTTGTCATTCCGGTCGACATCCGTGCACATCGTGAGCTCGCTCTCATCCTTCGCGGAATTGAGCAATTCCCGGATGCGCTCGGCGTCCTCGACCGGGTCGCGGCCGCGCGCGATCGTGCCGCTGATCGGGCAAGTCTCGATCCGCTTCCCGTCGACCCGCACATACATTTCGGGCGAAGCGGAAACCAGGAACTCACCCTCGCCGAGATTGATCAGGGCGCCGTACGGGGCCGGATTGGCTTGGCGCAACCGGTGAAACACGACGCTCGGCTGATCCGTGCAGCTGTCGGCGAGAAGCTGCCCGCACACCACCTCGAACAGGTCGCCTCGAACAAATGCGGCCTTGGCGCGCTCGACGAGGGCGGCGTATTCGCCCGGACCATGGTCGCTATCGGTCGGGCGGTTCGCCGGCACGTGGTCGAGGCGATAAGGGGCGGGGGCGGTCGAGCGCGGCAAGCCGCCGGTCGACACCCCGGCCAGCTCGAATTCGTAGCGATGCGTCGCCGAGATCTGCCGCATGTGATCGACCACGAGAATCTCGTCGGGCAGATAAAGGACGAGATCGCGCTGGTCGTCGGGCCGCGGCAGACGCAGCGACATCGGCTCGAACTGAAACACCAGATCGTAGCCGAACGCGCCGTAAAGTCCGAGATGCTGATCCTCGGCACTGCCGAACAGGTCGATGAGGGCGCGCAGGACCGAGAAGACAGAGGGCTGCCGGCTGCGGCTCTCTTCCGGGAAACGGTCCTCGGTCTGCTCGATCTCGCCGGATATGCGATCGTGCCCGACCCGCTCGAAGCGAATTGCGGGGAGGTCGGCGATGCTTTGCGCAACCGCGTCCAGCAAAACATGGCCGCGCTCGTTGAGGGCATCGGTCGTAAACTGCCGGCCCCGCGCGGTAAAAACCAGCGGCGGGTCGACAAAACCCATATCCCACCGCGTGTAGCGGCCGGGAAACTCGAAGCTCGAGGAAAACAATACGCCGCGCCGCCTGTCGAGCGATTGGGCCAGCGCAGTATCGGCCGGCTGATACTCGCGATTGCGGATCTCTCGCGTGACGCGGATGCCGCCGTTGGTGAGATAGCTTGTGGGCTTCATGGGGATCCCTCTAGGCTGGGGATCGCCCAGGGTCCGGAAGGTCCGCTCTGAATTGAGAAGGCCGCCCGGAGCTTCCTGGGCGGCCTCAGTCGGAAGAAATGAGGATGGCCGCCTTGCTAGACGGGCCACCACCAAATGGAAAATTGCGCAGACTGGGTCATAGAACGCACGATAGCTGCCCAGTTGCGGCACTGCAAGCCCCAAAGATGCCTCACACGCCGTCCTCATATCCGGCGGCGGCGAGATCGAATTCCCGCGGGCGGCTGAACATTTCGCTGCGGACATCCCACAGCTCCGGGTACATCGGATCTTCGAAAAGCTGGTTGGCGACGGCCCGCAGATATCGCAGTCCGCTCGACCCGCCCGTGCCGGTATTGCTGCCGATCACGCGCGACACCGTGGCAAGATGCGCAAAACGCCATTTCCGAAAGGCGTCTTCCAGATCGATCAGCTTTTCTCCGAGCTGATACAGTGCCGACGCGCTGATGCGATTTCGGTAAACATAGCTCCACGCCGTGAACACCGCCGCATTTTTCCGGTGTTTGCGCGAGTAATCTCGCGAGCCTGGGTCCGCAATGCCGAAGTCCGGAAGGGCTTTGGCCATATACGAGATCACGGCGTCGTAGATGCCCGGTCCGGCTAAAGCGCCGCGCAGCATCTCCTTTTCCTTTTCGCTCTGCGCGTTTGCGAACACGTCGATGGTTTGCGTCTCGCCACCGGGCAGCTCGAAATCGATAAAACGATACTTCAGTCCGAGCTTGTATTCCAAAATTCTGTACTGGACGGATTGGAACCCCGAGGCGCCATCCCGACCGACCGTCTCGCGGAACAGGATGAATTCATCGGGAGTCAGGGTGGCCAGCACGTCCCAAGTGGATATCAGAATGTGCTGGATTGCACTGACCCGCGACAGCCGCTTGAACGCGATGATGCAATCGCCTTCATGCGCCTGGTCCGTCATCAAAGAGCTGATCGCGCAGTCAAGCTCGTGGATCATCAGCTTGAACCACAGCTCGTGCTGCTGGTGAATAATGACAAAGAGCAGTTCGTCGTCGGAGTTCGTCAGTAACGTCTGCGCAGAAAGCAGCTGCTCCAGCCCGAGATACCCTGCATATGTATTCTTCACCGCTGCGGATCGCGCGCCGGCTCGAGCCTACGCGGCCGCCTCTACGGCCGAGCGCCTGACGAGCACGACCTTCTGAGCCGACCGGCCGAGGAAGTGGTAGCCGGACCCACCTTCGGCGAGCGTTTCGAGAAATTCGTCCGGCGAGGTAATGCGAACAGTTCCGAGAATATCTGTGCCGCGGCGCAGGAACGCGTCGGGCAAGAGGCTGACCGTCGGGCCGACCATCGTCACCCGGGCAGTCGGCTTTGCCAAGCTCAATAACTCTTCGAGTGTGTCGTTGATCAGAGTCGTGCCGGTGATCAGCAGCACGTCGGCCTCGGGCACGACGCTACGCGCCTGTTCCGCCGGGCGGAAGAAAGGTAGTTCCTCGGCTTTTAGGGTCGCCGGGTTTTGCTCGAGCACGAGGAACGGCTGATGCCGGCGTTTGAGCTCGCGCAGGAACGGCACAAAAGCACCGACCACGACAACCCTGTCGCCGGGGCGTATCTCGGTCGCATCGAACGCGTCGATGCCGAGGCGCAGCTCGGTGTCTTGATGCGGACGGCGGCGCCAGCAGGTGTCGGCGAGCGCGTTCATCGCCGCGATGCCGACGGCGCGGCGAATGCCGTGATCGCTCAGCGCTTGCCCGGCGAGGTCGAGCGCCGGACGGCCGCGGAGTTTGCCGGGAAACGGCATGGCCATCGCTGATGTCGGGCAGCAGACAGCCTCGGGGATCGTCTTGATCGGCGTGGCACAGGCTCCGGCAATGCCATTGCTGAGCTTAACCCCGGTGAAGAACAGGCCAATAACCGCGCGCTCGACCGTCAGACCGGCCAGTTCGTGGCCGAGAATCTCCGGGATGGCGGCCAGAGTCTCGCGGAGGATCGTCGTTTCGTTGGTTTCCATCATTCTTCCTGTCAAGGCGCAAGCGGCGGGCGGCGTTCCGGTTGCGTCGCCTCAAACGCGCGGGCGGCGCGCAGGACGCGGTCATCGGCGTAGAGCGGGCCGACGATCTGCAGGCCGACCGGCAGCCCGCTGCCGGTCAGACCGCAAGGGATGCTGGCTGCCGGCTGGCGGGTCAGGTTGAACGGATAGCTGAACGGCGACCAGTCGATCCAATGCCGCTCGGTTGTGGGATCGTTTAGATCCTGTCCAACAGGCAAGGCTGGGACCGGCATCATCGGTGTCAGCAGAAGATCGTATTTCCGGTGGAACTCAGCCATCTGGTGACCGAGCGCGGTGCGCACAAGGTCGGCACCAACATAGTCGACGGCGCTGATCCGTTGCCCCTCTTCGGCCGTCGCCACCAGCCCGGGATCCATCACCTCGCGCCGGGCATCGGGGAACCCTGCGAGAAGCTTGGCGGCGCCGGCCGCCCACAAGGCGAAGAGAACGTCGCGCGGCGGATCAAAGATCGCGTCGACTTCCTCGACGATCGCCCCCAAAGCCTCGAAGCGCCGCGCCGCCTCGCCGGTTACGGCAGCGATTTCGGGATCGACTTTGGCATAGCCGAGCGTCGGGCTGTAGGCGATACGCCAGCCGAGCACGCCGCCTTCGAACCCGTCGCGGTAATCTCGTTCCTCCGGTGGCAGAGCATAAGGATCGCGGTGGTCGGGACCGGAGAGGACGCTCAGCAGCAACGCCGCGTCCGCGACCCTTCGAGCTATCGGCCCAATATGCGACAGGAGGCCCATCGGCGAAGGGGGATGGGCGGGCACCCGGCCAAAGCTCGGCTTCAGACCGAAAATGCCGGTAAAGGAGGCCGGAATGCGGATCGACCCGGCGCCGTCGCTACCGACATGCAACGGCCCGATCCCGGCAGCACAGGCGGCCGCCGCGCCGGCGCTGCTGCCGCCCGGGGTCCGCGAAAGATCCCACGGGTTGCGGGTGATCCCGGTCAGCGGGCTGTCGCCCAACGCCTTCCACCCGAATTCCGGCGTCGTCGTCTTGCCGAGTATTACGGCACCCGCCTCGCGCAGCCTTGCCGTCGCTGGCGCATCCTCCGACCAGTCCTGATCCCGCCCGACGATGCGCGACCCGCGCAGGGTCGGAAAGCCGCGCATCAAAATCAGGTCCTTGATCGTCACCGGCACCCCGTCGAGACCCCCGACCGCTTCGCCGCGCTGCCAGCGCCCCTCGGATTCCCGCGCCGCCGCCAGCGCACCGTCCCGATCGACGATGCAAAATGCGTTGATCTTGGGCTGCAGCGCGTCGAGCCGATCGAGGATCAGCCGGGTCGCCTCGACCGGCGACAGCGCCTTCCTGCGGTACAGGTCGAGCAGTGAAACCGCCGGTGCATACGCAACCTCGTTGTGGTCTCCCGCCATCCTATGATGCTCCGCATCCGCCATCCGGAATCCCCTCCCCCGCGTGCGGGGGAGGGTTAGGGTGGGGGCCCATTGCCGGACGAGAAGCAAGCGTGGCTGCGATGATCTGCAGGATCCCTGCTCGGTTCTCCACGATATCGTTGTTCCAGAAACGAAGTATTCGCCACCCGTTTTGGCGCAGCGCCCGGTCCCGCATTTCGTGATCGCCGGTGCGCTCGTGTTGTCCTCCGTCGGCCTCGACGACGAGACGGGCCTCTACACAGGCAAAGTCGACAATATAGGGTGGGATTGGATGCTGCCTTCGAAAGCGCCAGCCGAGCTGGTCATTGCGCAGCTCACCGCAGAGGAGCCGCTCCGCTTCTGTCGTGTTCCGGCGCAAACGGCGAGCACGTCCGATCATCGCAGGTCCGCCTCGCATCGACCCAAACTGGCCTAACTTTTCTTCGCAGGCAAGCTTGGCAAGCCGCGCCCCCACCCGTTCCCTCCCCCGCGCGCGGGGGAGGGAACGGCACAGCATGGTCCGGCTTTTGCACTGTCAACTCAGAAATGGATGGCGTAAGTTCGCAGGGACAAAGTAATGCCTAACAGGGAAGCACGATTTCTTTGACGCACACATTTAGGTCGGCGGCAGCGGTAGCGCTCTTCAGCCTTCTCGCTCCTGCCGTCGGATGGAGCCAGCCGGTACAGAAAACGCTACGGTTCATTCCGCAAGCGGATCTGCGGAGCATCGATCCGATCTGGACTACCGCCTATGTCACCCGAAATTTCGGCTACCTGGTATTCGACACACTGTTTGCGCTCGACAAGGATTTCAAGCCGCAGCCGCAAATGGTCGATCGCTGGACTGCCAGTGACGATAAACTGACGTACAGCTTCGTCCTGCGCGACGGCTTGAAATGGCATGACGGCCAGCCGGTCCGGCCCGCCGATTGCATCGCCTCGCTGGAACGCTGGGGCAAACGGGACACGCTTGGCCAGAAGCTGATGGAAGCGGTCGCCGAGATGCGGCCGGTCGACGACAAGACTTTCACGATCACGCTGAAATCGCCGTTCCCGCTGATCCTCGACGCACTCGGCAAGCTATCGAGCAACGTACCTTTCATGATGCCGGAGCGGCTGGCCAAGACCGACGCTTACCAACAGATCCCCGAGGCCATCGGGTCCGGCCCATTCAAATTCGTCAAAGAAGAGTGGGAACCCGGCCACAAGGCGGCTTTCGTCAGAAACCCCGATTACATGCCGCGCGAAGAAGCGCCGAGCTTTGCCGCCGGCGGCAAGGTGGCCAAGGTCGATCGCGTCGAGTGGCTCTACATTCCCGACACGTCGACTGCCGCGGCAGCGCTCAATGCCGGCGAGGCCGATTGGTACGAGCAGCCGCCGGCGGACCTAGTCCCGGTCTTCGCCGCCAACAAGGACATCACCGTCACCACGGTCGACCCGCTCGGCAACCACGGCATCCTGCGCTTCAACCACATCCAGCCGCCCTTCAATAATTTAAAGTTGCGCGAAGCGGTGCTGAACCTTGTCGACCAGAAGGATTATATGGGCGCGGCGGCCGGTGATCCGAAATACTGGAAGACCTGTGCAGCGCTGTTCGGCTGTGGCACCCCGTTCGAGACAAATGCCGGCGCCGATGCCCTCCTCAAAGGGCCGAGCGTCGCCAAGGCAAAGCAGCTGATCCAGGAAGCCGGCTACAAGGGCGAGAGAATCGTGCTGCTTTCGGCCACTGATCAGTCGATCGTCCACGGGCAGGCGCTTGTGACATTGGAAGCACTGCGCAAGGCCGGGCTCAATGTC
>Ga0207693_10005783_pt1 | contig 10256 bp, 6 predicted proteins | sample LARL81metaG_FD_184347 | JGI IMG/M metagenome (GOLD analysis project Ga0207693, IMG submission 184347) | Corn, switchgrass and miscanthus rhizosphere microbial communities from Kellogg Biological Station, Michigan, USA - LAR L8-1 metaG... | ecosystem: Host-associated > Plants > Roots >... | reverse complement strand
TCGTTCTTGGCGAGTGCCTCGAGCACGACCCGGCTGCTGACCCCGTGCGCCACCCCGGTCTCGATCACGACGTCTGGCTGGTTGTGCAGCACGATGCACCACATCGCACTGCACAGCTCAAGGTCTGCGTCGCTGTACCAGCCGTAGGTGTGCCGGCCCGACCTAAGCCCGTTCTGGATGAGCAACTCGCCGATCTCGGCAAGCAAGACATGGAGCTGCCCCGCTTCCTGGCACGGCCATGGCGCGCCAAGCAGGTCATGCAGATGCTCGAACCAGTTGTCGTCGAATTCCGACTCGGCCCACGGGGACCGGCCGCGGCGTTGCCGCCACTCGCTGGGAAGGGCCCTGGCCGCTCGCACCGGATGGGCAGCGAGCGCGCGCAGGACCGGCCCAAGCTCGCGCTGCAAGGTCTTTGCATCCATCTGCGTTCTACTCCTCGCCGACTAGCGGACCTGCGCCGGCTCCGGCGCCTTGAGCCTGGGCTCTTTCCTGCTCGCCCGGGCATGCCGCGCCGCCGACCTGGCCAGCTGGGCCGCCAGCGTGTGCGTGCCCGCGACGAACCGGGCCGACGGCCCAATGGACATGACGGTGGGGGCGCCAGCGAAGTACAGCCCCGTCACCGACGTCTCACCAGACCGGCTCACCGCCGGGTGGTTGCTGACGGTCTTGACGACCGAGCGGAGGTGCTCCGGCAGGAACGGCAGCCGGTCAAGGCCGACCCGGAACCCGGTGCCCGCGATCACGTGGTCGGCATCGATTTCTGGCTGGCCGGGACCGTCGAGAACGAGCCGCACCCCATTGCCCTTCGCGACCGCCTCCTTGACGCCGTACCCGGTCAGTACGTCGATGACGCCGTCGACGCGGTCCTTCAGCCACCATGCCCCCGAGGGGCCGAGGACGGTGCGCGCCTTCTGTATCCGGTAGCCCTCCGGCAGCATCCGGAAGGCGGCCGGGGCGTTCCAGAAGGCGCAGCGCCAGCCCTCGCACAGCTGCACCACCGGCCGCTTGACCTGCCCGAGCGTACTCACGTAGTCAGGGTTCTTCTCGTTCCAGCTGAGCTGCGGCGCGCGCACGATGACCTGGACATCGGCCCCGGTCTCGTGCAGCAGCGCGGCCGTCTCAAGCGCCGACTGACCCGCTCCCACCACCACGACCTTGCGCCCTTTGAACTCATCAAGCGCAATGTGCCTGGCCGTGTGCGTGATCAGGTGGTCAGGCAGCTCGGCCAGCTGGGTCGGCAGGTAGTAGTAAGGGAGCACCCCGGTCGCGACGACCACCTGCCCGGCGGTGACCGGCGCCGCGTCCGCGAACGACACGCGGAAGCCCTCGTCCACCGGGGTGACCTCGGTCACGGTTTCGTCCTGGACGCCCGGGACCAGCCGCTCGGCGTACCAGTCGACGTATTCGACGAACCGTTCGGCGGTCACCGGGCCGATGCGGTCAACGTAGTCAAGGCCGTGCGCCGCGCTGAATGCCGCGAGGCTGTGCTTACCGTCGGGCGAGGCGATCGACGAGGCGTACGGCTCCGACTTCATGAGCATGCCGTCCGGCACGATCGAGCGGTACGTGTTATTCGTGCGCCCGACGATGAGGTGGTCGACGCCGAGCGCGCTCAGGTGAGCGGAGATCGAGAGCCCTTGGGGGCCGGCCCCGATGATGACGACCTGGGTGTCGGACACGCACTACTCCTTTTGCAGGGATCGGCAACAAGACACCGCGCCGGGGGCCGGTGATACATACGTTCTTGCAGGTAACGGCTGTTTGCTGGCACGAACTCATGCGCTTTCCCAGGTACCATGCACGCGACGACCGAGCGGGTGGCTAAGGGGACGCGGTTTGCGCAAGTGGCGAATGAGGGTCGTTGTTCTCGCTGCCGGTCTCCTCGTGGTTTTCGCCGCCTCGACCGCACGGGTGCTCATCTGGCCTGCGCAGGGTGCGCCAGCGCACGTGGACGCCATCGTGATGCTTGGTGGGCCGGGTTACCGCCTGCCGGCCGCCCTCGCCCTCGCTAAAGATGGACGGGCTCCTGCCCTCGTGATCTCCCTGGGCACAACGGGCTCTAGTGGCCCGTGCCCCCCGCCTATCCCAGGGGTGCGAACGATTTGCTTCAACCCCGACCCGGGTAACACGCGGGGCGAGGCCGAGTACGTGAGCGCGCTCGCGCGTCGCAATGGCTGGCGCTCGCTACTTCTCGTGTCCAGCAGGCCACAGGCCGTCCGCGCGCAACTCATCTTCGGCCGCTGCTTCAGCGGCAAGGTCTACGTCTCCACCGCGCCGTTCTCCGCCAGCAACTGGCCTTATCAGATCGCTTACAGCTGGGGGGCTCTCGCCAAGGCGGTGTTTGTCCAAAGGAGTTGCTGAACACGCGTGGTATCACGGCCCACCGGTGATCTCTCCACTTATCGATCTCCACGTGGAGCCGATCGCAAGCGACAGGAGTCGAACTAGATGGCCGGAGCGGCGCCTGATGAAGGAATCCGGAGCGCATCTGAGACAGGCGGAGGGCGTGCAGGCTACGACATCCTGATCCTGGACGCTATGAACAAGCAGAGCCTGGCGAGCGCTCGGCGCCTCGGCCGGACCGGGCTCCGCGTTGCCCTTGGCGAGAGTGTCGGACAATTCCATCCGGGCAGCCCGCCATCGTCGTTCGCCTCCCGTTACTGCGCCCGCACCCTAACGCTGCCGGAGCACACCACCGACACGGGGTCGTATGCGACCGAGGTCGTCTCGTTCGTCCGCGATCACCGCGTCAAGGTCGTCCTGCCAACGGGAGACGAGAGCATCACGGCGCTGGCACCTCACCGGGAACGCTTCACAGAGCTTGGCTGCGTGCTCGCGGTGGCGTCGGATGCGGCGCTCGAGATCGCCAACGACAAGGTCCGTACCCTCGAAATCGCGGCCAAACTCGGCATCGATTACCCCCGGTCCGTCGAGGTAGCCGACGTCGCGGAACTGCGGAAGGCCGAGGCAGAGTTCGGCTACCCGTTCGTGGTCAAGCCGACGGTGTCATGGACGGGCAAAACCGGTGTCCGGGTGGCTCCCGTCGAGGTGATCAACGAAGCTGAGGCCCTCGACGCGACCACGCGCTTCCTCGCGACCGGCGCCGGAGTCCTCGCTCAGCAGCTCGCGACCGGTCGCCGCGAGGGAGTGTCGCTTTTCATCGCCGATGGCGAGGTCCTAGCGCACTGCGGCCACGTAGCGCATCGCACCTCCCCGGCGCTTGGCGGCGCCTCGGCTATGCGGGAGAGCATCGAGGTTCCCGCCGAGATCCTCGACGCGGCCGTGCGACTGGCGCTGGCCATCGGCATGGAAGGCCCGTGCGAGGTTGAGTTCCGGCGGGACGCCAGCGGCCACCCGCTGCTCATGGAGATCAACCCGCGGCTCGCCGGAACGCTGGAGAACGCGATCCGGTCAGGCGTCGACTTCCCGTTGATGATCTGGCAGTGGGCGACCGGGCAGCCGGTCCAGCCGGTGCGGGCTTACCGCGTCGGTGTCAGGACGCGATGGCTACACGGGGACCTGCGCTGGCTCGTGGAGAACCGGCAGCGGATCGGCCGTCCGGATAGCATGCCGGCGGCCCGCGCTGCCTGGACATTCATCTCGGAATTTGCCCGCACTCGTTACTACGATTTCTTCGACCGCGACGACATGCGGCCCGGGCTGGCCGAGATGCGGTACACGGCGGCGGTTGCGATCAGGAGATCGAGGCACCCTTAACCCTCAGGAGAGGCAATGGCCGCCTGCGGGGCGGTTGCGGCGGGCTGGCGGCCATGGCCGGCGGCCCGCCGCAGTCCCGTGCCCGCCGCCATCCAGGCCAGCCACCGTGGTACCGGCACCTGGCCCGATTCCTGCATCGCCTTGACGAAGAAGCGCCAGGAGATGGCCCCAGTGATGAGCGTTCCGAGTGCGGCGAGGAGCACCGTGCCGTACGTGCCCCACACCGCCGCGCCAGTGAGGGCGAGCGTCAGGCTGATCACGGCACCGATGAGCGTGGAGCGCACACTGCGCCGCGCCGCGCCCATGGCATGCAGGCCGATGCCGGCCCCGGTCCCGGCGCACCCGAACAGGGTGGCCAGCGCCGTGGGAATCAGCAGCGGGTAAGCCGACCGCCAGATGCTCCCCATCATCGCTTGTCCAAGCCCGAGCGGAAGCCCTACTACCAGCACCAGGGCCCACGTTAGCGCGAGCGCGGCGAGGCCGGCGCTCACGGCCACGCAGAATCGAGGCAGTTGCCGAGGCGAGTGCCGCAGCAACTTGACCGCCTCCGGGATCGTAATCATGCTGGCCCCGAGGGAGACGATCCGGAACGGCCCCATGAGGACGTTGGCCGCGCTGATGTTGCCAACCGCCGTGACGCCGAGCAGCGACGAGACCCCGTAGCTCTGCACCGTGCTCCCGGCGTTACCGCCCGCGTTCTCCAGCACGTAGCGCGGGCCGAGGTCGCGGTGCGCGATCAGCCAGGACCGGGCGCTGGCCAGGCTCGGCACGACCCGAGCCTGGAAAGAGGCGAGCACCGAGCCAGCGGCGGCACCCGCGCCCCACGCGATGACGAACCAGAAGACGTCCGCGTGGCCGGTCGCCTTCATGAGCACAAGCAGGGGAAACTGGACCACCGCCCAGACGGTGTCATTGACGAACGCGTGGTACCCCCGCTGCACCGAGAAGAACGCGTACCGCCAGCTGTCTTGCAGCAGCAGCACGGGCAGCATCAAGCCCAGGGCAAGGAACGCTCGCCCGGTCGTACCGCCGATCAGCGCCCCCGCCGCGAGGGCGCAGGCACCGGTGGCCAGCCCCACGACGAGCGCGGTACCCGCGCACCCGGAGGCCGCTCGCCGCCAGACCTTCATGTCGGAGTTGCTGAACCTGATCAGCAGCGGCTCGAAGGAAAGCCCCCGTGACACGTTGAGTGCGAACCCGTAGGTCACATAGGCCAGGGTGAACGCGCCGAACTCCGTCACCCCCAGCGAGCGAGCGACGTAGATGTTCAGCAGGAAGTTCGTCAGGCTGCCCACCGCCTGGTCCGCGACACCCCAGCCGAGGCGGCTAACGACCAGCCGTACCTGGCGCCATGGCAACCAAGGCGAGATCCGTTGGGGCATCGGCCGCTGCTACCTCTCCCGTATCGGGTGTCATCTTCTCCCAGCCGCTTTCGGCGGAACTCACCAGCAGGTGCGAAACATAACGATCCGCGGCGGCGGTCCCGTGATACATGTGCGGCGAAGTATCAGAAACCGGTCATCGATGCTCATATATGCGTGAATCGGCGCATCTTGATCATCGTTCAGAACCTCCCGGTGCCGTTCGACCGGCGGGTATGGCTGGAGTGCCAGGCCCTCACCGCGGCCGGCTACCAGGTTGCCGTGGTCTGTCCCAAGGGCAAGGACGACCCTGGCTATCAGGTCATCGATGACGTTGAGCTGTACAAGTACAAGCCCTACGCTCCCGGCGGCAGCAAGCTCAGCTTCGTGGCGGAGTACTGGTACTCCTTCGCCGCTACGGCCTGGCTGGCCCTCCGCGCCCGGGCCCGCGGCGGAGCGCTCCGCGGCCGGTTCGCGGTCATCCAGGCGTGCAACCCGCCCGACATCTTCTGGCCGCTCGCCATTGTCTTCCGGGCGCTGGAGCGGACCAAGTTCGTGTTCGACCACCACGACCTGTGCCCTGAACTCTTCGAGTCCCGCTTCGGCGGCCGCTCGCTGCCGTACAAGGGGCTGCGGTTCCTTGAGCGCAGCACGCACCGCAGCGCTGACCACGTGATCTCCACGAACGAGTCCTACCGGCAGATCGCCATCACCAGGAGCGGCAAGGATCCCGCGGACGTGACGGTGGTCCGCACCGGGCCGGACCCGGACAAGCTCTACCGCGGCGAGCCGGATGACAGCCAGCGCCGAGGGCGCGCGTACCTGGCCGCGTACATCGGTGTCATGGGCCCACAGGACGGCGTGGACATCGTGGTCCGTGCCGCCGCGGTCATCGTCCACGACCTGGGGCGCGAGGACATCGCCTTCACGCTGATCGGCAAGGGCGACTGCTTCGATGACCTGGTCGCGCTGCGGGACCAGCTGAAACTGGGCGGCCACGTCGAGTTCACCGGCCGGGCGCCCGACGAACTGGTCGGCACGGTGATGTCAGCCGCCGACGTCGGGCTGTCCCCGGACCCGATGAATCCGCTCAACGACCTGTCCACCATGAACAAGACGATGGAGTACATGGCCTTCGAGCTTCCCGTGGTGGCCTTTGACCTCAGGGAGACCCGGGTGTCGGCCGCCGACGCCGCCGTTTACGTGCAGCCGACGGGGAACCCGGACCAGGATGTCAGGGACTACGCCCAGGCGATCGTCGATCTCATCGACAACGCGGAAGAGCGGGCGCGGATGAGCAAGCTCGGCCGAGCGCGCGTCGAGGAAGAACTCGCCTGGCCCTACCAGCGGCGTGCCTACCTCGGCGTCTACGCCCGGCTAGCGCCGCTGACCGCCGCGAAGCCGGGGAGCTGACCCGCATGTGCGGTATCGCCGGGTGCTACCAGCAGGCCGACGGTCACAAGCTGACGGATGTCATGACCGAGCGGATCGCGCACCGGGGCCCGGACGCGGGCGCGATCTGGAGCCACGAGGACGAGCGCTCCGCTATCCACCTTGGCCACCGGCGGCTTTCCATCATCGACCTGTCCACGGCGGCCAATCAGCCGTTGGTCAAGCGCGGCCTCGCGCTCGTATACAACGGCGAGCTGTATAACTACCGTGAGCTACGGGGCGAGCTGGAGAAGCAGGGAGCGTCCTTCATCACCAGCTCCGACACCGAGGTCGTCCTCGAGGCCTGGCGGTACTGGGGAGCAAAGGCGCTGCCGCGATTCCGCGGCATGTTCGCGTTCGCGATCGCGGACACGGCAACCGGGGAACTCGTGCTCGCGCGGGACCCGCTCGGGATCAAGCCGCTGCTGTACACCCGCAGGGGAAACGGCATCGTGTTCGCGTCGGAGCTCAAGGCGCTGCTGTCAGCCGTCGGACCAGAACTGAGGATCGAGCCCGACGCGATGATCGCGTCGATGCTCTATTACTGGGTGCCGGAGCAGCAGTGCTCCATCCAGGGCGTCCACAAGCTTCCCGCAGGCTCCTGGGCGCGCTTCCGCTCCGACGGCACGCATGAGGAGCACGCCTACTGGAGCGTGCGGGATGTGGCCCGGGAGGCGGCCCATGGTCCCGCCGCCGACCTTGAGACCGTGATCAAGGAGAGCGTTACCGCGCACCTGATCGCGGACGTTCCCGTGTCGAGCTTCCTGTCTGGCGGGCTTGACTCCAGCATCGTCACCGTTCTCGCCCACCAGCAGGCGGCAGGCGTCGACGCGTACACGATCACCTTCCGGCCGGAGGACCAGAAGCTGGAGGCCATGCCGGACGACGCGGCCTACGCACGCAAGGTCGCGCGGCAGTACGGCATTGACCTGCATGAGATCGAGATCTCGCCGGACATCGTCGACATGCTTCCGAAGATGGTCGACATACTGGACGAGCCGATCGGCGACCCGGCGGCCATCAACACCTTCCTCATGTGCCAGGCGGCCCGCGAGCGCGGCGTGAAGGTCATCCTCTCCGGGATGGGCGCGGACGAGCTATTCGGCGGTTACCGCAAGCACCTGGCGTGCCTGGTGGCGAGCCGTTACCAGCGGCTGCCCGCCGCCTTCCGTACCCCCGCCCGGGCCGCCGTCAACGCGCTGCCGGTATCCATCGGGAACCGCGGGCTGCGCTATCCCCGCTGGGCGAAGCGCTTCATGACCTTCGCCGAGCTCCCGGAGGAGGCCCGGTTCCGGCGGAGCTACACGCTCTACGATCCCGCGGACCTCACCAGCCTGGTCGGCCCGGATCTCGCGGTCAGCGTGGACGGCGTCATCAGCCAGCACGCCGACATCTACCACGACAACGACCTCGACGACGAGGTCAACCGGATGTGCCTGGCCGACACGCGACTGTTCATGGCCGGGCTCAACCTCACCTACACCGACCGGGCGAGCATGGCCGCCTCCGTTGAGGTGCGCACGCCATTTGTGGACCCGGTCGTCGCGCGCGCCGCGTTCTCAATCAAGGGCAGCGACAAGATACGGGGCAAGACGGCCAAGGCCGCGCTGAAGGACGCCGCGGAGAACTGGCTGCCGCACGAGATCGTGCACCGGCCGAAGGCTTCCTTCGGCGCGCCGCTGCGGGCCTGGGTGCGCAACGACCTGCGCGAGCTGATCAATGACGTCCTCGTGGGCGGCGAGCTCACGCAGCTCGGCATGCTCCGCCGGGACCAAGTCAAGCGCCTGATCGCCGACGAGCAGGCGGGCCGCGAGGACTACGCCAAGCAGATCTGGCAGCTGCTGTCGATGGAGCTGTGGTACCGCCAGGTGCGCGCGGCCGGCGTCGGGGCGTGACCGGCAGGCGGCAGCCGGCAGCTGATGAAGGCCACTAGCTAAGGAACCCCTTGATGAAGCAGATTGCGCAGAACTACAAGTCCGGGGAATTGACGGTGCTCGACGTTCCCGCGCCGACCTGTCGCCCCGGTGGCGTGCTTGTGCGGTCGCTGTTCTCCCTCATCTCCGCCGGCACCGAGATGATGAAGGTGAACGAGGCAAGCATGTCGATGGTCGGCATGGCCCGGGCCCGGCCCGACCAGGTGCGCAAGGTCCTCGACCAGGTGCAGCAGCAGGGGGTTGTCACCACCTACAAGAAGGTGATGAACAAGCTAGACTCCTACACCCCGCTCGGCTACTCGCTGTGCGGCGTCGTGACGGAGGTCGGGAAGGGCGCGGAGGAGTTCAAGGTCGGCCAGCTCGTCGCGTGCGCCGGCAATGAGCAGGCGCTGCACGCGGAATACAACTTCGTCCCGGTCAACCTGTGCGCGGCCGTCCCGGACGGCGTCTCGCCGGAGCATGCGGCCTTCGCGACCGTGGCATCGATCGCGATGCACGGCGTGCGGCGCGCTGAGGTGCAGCTTGGCGAGACCGCGGTCGTCATCGGCCTTGGCCTGATCGGCCAGCTCGTGGTTCGGCTGCTGGTCGCGGCCGGCGTCCAGGCCGTCGGCGTCGACCCGGTCGAGGCGCGGTGCCGGCTCGCGGAGAAGGCAGGCGCGGCCATCGCAGGCTCGCCCGACGACCTCGACACGCTCGCGAGCAGGCTGGCGGCGATCACCAGCGGACGCGGAGCCGATCACATCTTCCTGGCCGCAGGCGGCAACACGAACGGCCCGGTCGAGACCGCGGTGAAGCTCGCCCGCGATCGCGCGCGGGTCGTCGACATCGGCAAGATGAAGCTGGACCTGCCGTGGAACGCCTACTACGAGAAGGAGCTTGACGTCCGGTTCTCCAGGTCTTACGGACCGGGCCGGTATGACAGCCGCTATGAGCTCGAGGGCATCGACTACCCCGTCGGGTACATCCGCTGGACCGAAAAGCGCAACCTGGAGTCCTTCCTGGAGCTGCTTGCCCGCAACTCCCTCGAGGTGGCGAGCCTTATCGACGGCATCTTCCCGTTCACGGACGCCGCGCAGGTGTACGGCGAGCTCAAGAACGGCAACCTCACCGCCGTCGGCGTCCTGCTGGAATACGAGCAGCCCGCCGCGGACGCGCGTGGGCCGGCCACGAGCAAGGTAGTCCAGAACGCGAAGGCACCATCCGTTCGCAGCAGCGGTGGGAAACAGCGGCCCGAGGTACGCATTGGGTTCGTCGGCGCGGGAAATTACGCCTCGTCCATGCTGCTGCCCCACCTGGCGCGGCTGGGCTCGGCCAGCCTGGCGCACGTCGCCACGACCAAGTCGCTGTCGGCGGAAAACGCGCAGCAGAAGTTCGGCTTCACCACGGCGAGCACCGACGCTGACGCGGTATTCAACGACGAGAGCCTGGATGCGATCTTCATCGTGACCAGGCACGCGACGCACGCGAAGCTGGTGGGCCGGGCGCTGGAGACCGGCAAGGCGGTGTTCGTCGAGAAGCCGCTCGCGCTGACCCGCGACGAGACAGATGAGATCGCCGAGGTCATCGCGCGGACCGGCAACGACCGGCTGATGGTCGGCTTCAACCGCCGGTTCGCGCCGCTGCTGACCGCGATGCGCGGCAACTTCGGTCTCGCGGCGGCCAGCTCCAGCGTCCGCTACCTGATCAACGCCGGGAAGCTGGCCGCCGACAGCTGGTACCTCAACGAAGGTGCCGAGGGGTCGCGGTTCGCCGGCGAGGGCGGGCACTTCATCGACACGCTGGCCTGGTGGCTCGGCGCTCTTCCCGAGGAGGT
>Ga0207693_10005782_pt1 | contig 10256 bp, 10 predicted proteins | sample LARL81metaG_FD_184347 | JGI IMG/M metagenome (GOLD analysis project Ga0207693, IMG submission 184347) | Corn, switchgrass and miscanthus rhizosphere microbial communities from Kellogg Biological Station, Michigan, USA - LAR L8-1 metaG... | ecosystem: Host-associated > Plants > Roots >... | reverse complement strand
ACGTCACAAATCCCAGTCATCTCCATCAATCAACGCCAAATATAAACATCCCCGGCATGTCACAATCACCCCACCCCAATTGCTATTCTAAAATTAGGCCAGAGATGGCGTTGTTCCGGGTGTCCTAGGCAGAACCGCGCGGACCCTTATCGCGGGCGTGCACCCCTGTGGAGCGCGGGCGAACATCTGACGCGCCGTAGGCCGACTCACCCGCTACTGAGTCATACAGGGCTCATAGCATGCGTGAACCGTACCCGCAGCGGGAGTGATCACTCCTCATCGCTCTAGCCAGCGATGAAGACCCAGCCCCTGAAGGGGCAGAAGGAAGAAGAATCTACGGCGCGGCTGAAGCCGCGCCCTGATGCAAAAAGAAAACGTGTGGGGCGGACACTCTTGTCCGCCCGGCCCGCAAATCTACCCCACTCTTCGCAAACGAAACTTCCTCGTAGCCGTCCGTCCGCCGAAGCTCGCCTGCACCAGCACCGACGCATCCGGCAACGCCGACTCTTCGAAGTCCACTTTCATCTCGGCATAGCCACCGGAATTCGTGGCCACCTGCGTATAAAACGGCGCAGCATCGGGGCGTGAAAAGCGAAACGTCAGGCGCGCGCCTTCCACGGCAGAGCCGCCCTCGGTTACGCGCAGGTTCATGATCACGCTGTTCTCGCTGCGCACCGAATCCGCGTTCAGCCACTGCAGGTCCAGTTCCTTCACCGTTGCCAAATTTTCCGCGGAATCCTTGCGATCGAACATTTCCTCGACCCGGCCTTCACGGATCGCGTCGAGTACATGGCGGTGCTGGTCACGCAGGATCTGCTCCTTCTGCTGGTCCGAAAAATCGCCGCGCGCGATCTGTTCGGCATAGGACGTTGCCTTTTTCCCAATGCAGCGGCCGCGTACGAACACCTGGGTTTGCAGGATGAGTTCGTTTTCACGCGCCTCACTCTGCACGTGATAGACGGTGTCGCCCTGCTTCACGTCGGTATTAAAACCAAAAATCATGCCATCTCGATTCGTGATTCACGAAATGCCTGCATGTCAGTAAAAACACTGAGTTGCAGAGGCCGGGGTCGCTTGACACTACTCCCTGTGAACTCTAATCTAGAACGTTTAAGCGAGTCTTCGCGCGAAATTATATATAGCTCTCCTATGCCGGACAATTACTTCGCCCGCTACCTCCCTCTCCTGCTGCACATGCTTGTGGCCGGCATCGTGGCGAGCGCAATTGTCACCTTGTCGTGGCTGCTCGGCAAGCGTCGGCCCACACGGGCCAAGATGACGCCCTACGAGTGTGGCATGGATCCGGTCGGCGACGCGCGCCAGCGCTTCTCGGTGAAGTTCTACCTGGTCGCCATGCTCTTCATTCTGTTCGACGTAGAAGCTGTCTTTCTGTATCCCTGGGCAGTCATTCTGCGCGATCTGAAGATGTTCGGCTTCTGGGAAATGCTGGTGTACATCTCGGTCGTGCTGGTGGGCTTCTTCTACGCGTGGAAAAAGGGCGTGCTGGACTGGGGCAAAGTATCCGCGAGACGAGGTGAGCTCTGATGGGTTTGGCTCCAGCCATCACCAACATTGAAGAGCTTAAGGGTCATCCGGCCCTGCAGACGCTGCTGTCGTGGCACGCCCCGGCGGTGCTGGGTGTGAAATTCGATCGCGACGAGATGTCGATCACCATCGATCGCGCCCACATCCGCGAAGCCTGCGCGCTGCTGCGCGACAACCCCGAGTTTCCCTTCAACTACTTGTCGGACGTGACGTGCGTCGACTGGTACCCGAACGAACCACGTTTCGAAGTGATCTACCACCTGCTTTCGATTCCGAAAAAAGAGCGCGTGCGCTTGAAAGTGCGTCTCGATGGATCGAGCCCGGTGGTCGAGTCGATCACATCGGTGTGGCCGGGCGCGAATTATTTCGAGCGCGAGGTGTTCGACCTGTTCGGCATCCGCTTCACCGGACATCCTTACTTGCGGCGCCTGCTGATGCCGGAAGATTGGGAAGGCTACCCGCTGCGCAAGGACTATCCCGTGGAGGGCTACCGGTAATGTCGCACCTGAATCCCACGCCGGTGCTGGAGCCGCTGCAGGATCGCACCATGATCCTGAACATGGGCCCGCAGCATCCTTCGACGCACGGCGTGCTGCGCGTGATTCTCGAGATCGATGGCGAAAACGTGGTCCGCATCATGCCGGACATCGGCTTCCTGCACACCGGCATCGAGAAGACCTGCGAGGCCAAGTTCTACCAGCAGGTAGTTCCGCTGACCGACCGGATCGACTACCTGTGCCCGATGACCAACAATCTCTGCTACGCACTGGCGGTGGAGAAACTACTGGGGATCGAGATTCCTCCCAAGGCGCAATGGCTGCGCGTGCTGATGAACGAACTCACGCGCATCAATTCGCACCTGGTTTGGCTGGGTACGCACGCGCTGGATATCGGCGCGATGACTGTGTTTCTGTATTGTTTCCGCGAGCGCGAAGACATCCTGCGCATTTTTGAGATGGTGAGCGGGCAGCGCATGATGACTTCGTACTTCCGCATCGGTGGCATCGCGCTGGAACCGCCTATTGGATGCTTCGAGAAGGTGCGGGACTTTGCGGGCCGCTTCCCTTCCAAGGTCGATGAGTACGAGAACCTCCTGACCGGGAACCCGATCTGGGGAATGCGTACGAAGGGTGTGGCAAAGATCAGCGCAGAGGATGCGCTGGCCCTGGGCGCGAGCGGGCCGACGTTGCGCGGGAGTGGCGTGGATTTTGATTTGCGGCGCGACATGCCGTACTCGGGCTACGAGAATTTCAAGTTCCAGGTGCCGCTCGGTACCGAAGGCGATGTGTTCGACCGCTACATGTGCCGCGTGCGCGAGCTGCGCGAGTCGATCGGCATCGTGCGGCAGGCACTCGATGGCATGCCGGAAGGGCCGATCAAAGCCGATGCCCCGAAGGTCGTTCTGCCCGATCGCGAGAAGATGAAGACGGAAATGGAAGCCCTGATCTATCACTTCAAGATCATCACCGAGGGCTTCACGGTGCCGGCGGGCGAGGTCTACCAGGCGGTAGAGTCACCGCGCGGCGAGATGGGCTATTACGTAGTGAGCGACGGCACGGCCAAACCGTATCGCGTGCACATGCGCGCCGCGTGCCTGGCGAATCTACAGACCATCCCGACCATGTGCGAAGGGCAACTCATCGCCGATGTGGTGGCGGCGATCGGGTCGATTGACATTGTGCTGGGGGAAATCGATCGCTAGAGATTGAGTAATTGGGAAATTTAGAAATTGGGAAATTGGGAAATTTGTAACTTGGTAATCGGTAATTTGTAGTTTGAAGGCTCTGAATTTTGAGTAGGCCGGTGTAGTCGGACGACTGGCGCACTGGAATGGCTAGTGCACTGGAGTGCCTGGGATGAGCCCCGAAGGGGCGACATTCATTAGCCCGGGGCGCAAGCCCAGGGTAGGGCGATAAAAAGCAGGCAAGCCCCGGAGGGGCGAAAGCAACCGAACATGCAGTTCTCGCAAGAATTCGAAACGCGGTTCGCGGAGATGCTGACGCATTATCCGACCAAGCGCTCCGTCCTCGTCCCGACGCTGCTTTATGCGCAGGATGAAGTTGGCTTCCTGAGCGACGAATTGATCCAGGAAATCGCCGGCCGCCTCGAGCTGACCGAACTCGATGTGCGCAACGTGATCAGCTACTACTCGATGCTGACCACTAAGCCACGGGGGAAATACAACGTGCAGGTCTGCACAAATATCGCGTGCATGTTGCGCGGAGGTGAAGAACTCTACGCGCACTGCCGAAAGAAGCTAGGCATTGGTCACAAAGGCACAACGCCCGATGGAACGTTCACGCTGGAAGAGGTGGAATGCATCGGCGCCTGCAGTTGGGCGCCGGCGGTGCAGGTCAACTACGATTTCCATGAGAACCTCACGGTGGAGAAGTTGGATAAGGTTTTGGACGGATTGAAGAAGTAAACGGAATTTGTAATTTGGTAATCGGGGAATTTGTAATTTAAAACCCCTCGATCATTCGCGGATTTTCCAAATTACAAATCACAAATTACCAAATTACAAATGGCTGACCTGGTTTCCCATCCCGATGAAGTAAAAGTCGTCTCCCGCCGCTTCGGCCAGGGGGCGACGAACATCGATCGCTATCTCGAGCTCGATGGCTACAAGGCCGTGCAGAAGGCGCTCGCGATGGAGCCGGACGCGATCATCAACGAGGTGAAGAATTCCGGGCTGCGCGGACGCGGCGGTGCCGGGTTCTCGACCGGGATGAAGTGGTCGTTCGTGCCCAAGCAGTCGGTCAAGCCGAAGTATGTGCTGTGCAACGGCGATGAGAGCGAGCCGGGCACCTGCAAGGACCGGCTGATCTTCGAGCACGATCCGCACTCTGTGATTGAAGGCGTGATGATTGCGGCGCTCGCGGTAGGGTCGCAGACCGGATACATCTACATCCGCGGCGAGTATCGCTACCTGTCGGTCATCATGCAGAAGGCGATTGCCGACGCCTACGCACGCGGCTTCCTCGGCAAGAACATTTTCGGCAGCGGCAAAGATCTCGATATTTTCTGGCACGGCGGCGCGGGCGCGTATGAGGTCGGCGAAGAGTCGGCGCTGATGGAGTCGCTCGAAGGCAAGCGTGGCATCCCGCGGATCCGGCCTCCCTTCCCTGCCGTCGTTGGATTGTGGGGTGGGCCGACGGTCATCAATAACGCCGAGACGCTGGCCAGTGTTCCGCACATTATTCTTGGCGGCGCCGACTGGTACGCGAAGATCGGGACGCCGAAAAACGGTGGCACACGGCTGTTCTGCCTGGCCGGAAATCTGGCGAAGCCCGGCGTGTACGAATTGCCCATGGGCTACAACCTGAAGAAGATGATTTACGACGTGGGCGGCGGCATTCCGAACGGGCGCGGATTGAAAGCCGTGGTGCCCGGCGGATCGTCGACACCCGTCTTGTTGCCCGACGAAATTGATATCGCGATGGATTTCGATTCGGTGGCGAAGGCAGGATCGATGCTGGGCTCGGGCGGCGTGGTCGTGCTCGACGATACCAACTGCATCGTGAAGTTTGCCCTGCGGACCATGAAGTTCTATCAACACGAGAGTTGCGGATGGTGCATTCCTTGTCGTGAGGGTACCGACTGGCTGAAGAAGACGCTGACGCGCTTCCATGCGGGTGGTGGGTTGAAGAAAGACATCGACAACATTTACTACCTGTCGGAAAACATGCTGGGCCGGACGTTCTGCCCACTCGGCGATGCGGCGGCCATGCCCACGATGGCGTTTGTGAAGAAATTCCGCGCAGAATTCGAAGAACATTTGGACGGAAGGCCGTGTCCGTTTGAGGCCGAGAGCAGTGTGGAGGAGTTGCCAGTCCTTACTCATTGAAGACATTTGTAATTTGGTAATCGGGTAATTTGTAATTTGTGAACCTTGATGGCTTCGCCTCAAGAGCTTCGAGATCGCACCAAGTCGTTTGCGGTGAGGATTGTTCGACTGTACCGTTCGTTGCCGTACAAGGCAGACGCTCAAGTTCTGGGTAAGCAGCTTTTGCGATCCGGCACCGCGGTAGCGGCAAACTATCGTGCTGCTTGTCGAGCACGATCGAAGGCGGAATGGATTGCGAAAATTGGAATCGTGGTTGAGGAAGCGGACGGATCACTGTTCTGGCTCGAAATGTTAATCGATTGTGAACTTGTTCCTGCCAGGAAATTGCAGGCGCTGGTTAAAGAAGGACACGAACTCAGCGCCATATTCACCGCGTCGCGTCACACGGCACGATCAAAATAAGGACAGTCAAATTACAAATTACCCGATTACAAAATTACAAATTCCCCAATGCCAGACGTAACGCTCACTGTCGACGGTAAGAAAATCACGGCTCCCGCGGGAACGCTGTTGATTGAGGCCTGCAAGTCTGCGGGTGTTGAAGTTCCTTCGTTCTGCTACTACCCCAACCTGTCGTTACAGGGCGCCTGCCGCATGTGTCTCGTGAAAATCGAGAAGATGCCCAAACTCCAGACCGCCTGCACCACCGTTGTCTCCGAAGGCATGGTCGTCATCAGCGACAACGAGGAAGTTCGCCAGGCTCGCAAGTCGATGGTCGAGATGCTGCTCGGGAACCATCCGCTGGACTGCCCGGTGTGCGATGCGGGCGGCGAATGCGAACTGCAGGACATGACGTTCTCCTACGGCGCCGCCGAATCGAAGTACATGGAGGCGAAGAACCACAAGGAGGAGCAGCAGTGGTCGCCGGTGGTGTTTTTCGACCGGCCGCGCTGCATCCTATGCTACCGCTGCGTGCGCGTATGCGGCGAAGGCATGGACGTTTGGGCGCTGGGCGTACAGAACCGCGGCGTCTCGTCGATCATCGCTCCCAATAAGGAAGATCATCTGGAGTGCGAAGAGTGCGGCATGTGCATCGACATCTGCCCCGTAGGCGCACTGACCTCGGGAGCGTACCGCTACAAGACGCGCCCCTGGGAGATGAAGCATGTCGGCACCATCTGCACGCATTGCGGCGATGGCTGCAAGACAACCTTGGGCGTGCGCCGGTCCGATACCGGGATGGAAATTGTTCGCGGCGACAATCGCGACAAGAGCGGAATCAACAACGACTTCCTGTGCATGAAGGGCCGCTACGCCTTCGACTTCGCCGACAATCCGGAGCGCATCCGCCAGCCGCTCATCCGCAAGCACGGCAAACTGACGCCTTCCACCTGGGACGAAGCGTTTGAGTTGATTGGCAAGCGTTTCGCCGAAGTCCGTGACCGCGATGGCGGCCAAGCGATCGGCGTGGTCGGCTCGAACCGCACGACGAACGAAGAGAACTACCTGCTCTCGAAGTTTGCCCGTGTCGTGCTGCAGACCAACAACATCGATCACCACCGCACGGCGGACTTCCCTGCATTCGCGGCAGCTTTGAGCGGCAAGCCCGAAGCGACCGCAACCATGCGCGAGATCTATGACGCGCCGGCGATTCTCGTCATCGGAAACAATCCGACCGAGCAGCATCCGCTGCTCGCGTGGCAGATGCGCAATAACGTGCGGCTGCACCGCTCCCGGCTCTACCTGATCAACTCACAGGCAATCAAGCTGGGTCGGCAAGCGGCAGGATTCACCCAGGTCGCGGCGGGCACAGAGGGAAAAGCCGCGGCGTTTCTGGCCGGAGACGATTCGGCAGCCGACGCGATCGGGAACGAAAAGACCAATCGCGAGGCGTGGGTTGCGCTGCGCGACAAACTCCGCGGCGAGCAAAATCTGGTCATCATCTTTGGCTCAGAGATCCGCGGCAATGACGTTGTCGCCCTGGTGAAATTTGGGTCTGCGATCCCGGGCGCAAAGTTCGTCTGCCTCGCGGACTACGCGAACTCGCGCGGCGCGGCGGATATGGGCCTCTATCCGGACCTGCTACCCGGCTATCATGGCGTCGCCGATAAGACCAAATTCCATGACGAGTGGGGCAACGTACCCACCGCGCAGGGGCTGACCTTGCCGGAAATGATGGAGAGCGCCAAGGTCGGGAAACTGAAAGCGCTGTACGTCGTAGGCGCGAATCCCGTAGGAGGTCTGTCGGTCGATCCCTTCGCTTTTTCAAAAACCTTCATGGTCGTACAGGAAATGTTCCTGACCGAGACGGCCTTCATGGCCGACATCGTTCTGCCGGCGGCCAACGCTTACGAGAAGTCGGGCACGTACACCAACACGTGCGGCGATCTACAGGTCGTCAAGAAGGCCGGCGAAATTACGGGCACCAAGGGCGATTTCGAGATGATCGTGCGCGTCGCCGACGCGATGGGATTCGATATCCGCAAGCTGGTACCGTTCGGCGCGGGTGAGCAAACCGACATGGGCCAATCACGCGGAGCACAGTCCGGCGAAGCCGACCGGCACGCGGTGTGGCTCGAAGCGCACGGGTTGGAGCCCAAGATGAGCCCGTTTGAGCCGACCGCGATTCTCGACGAGATTCAACGGCTGGTGCCGGGATACGATGTCTCGCGCATCAATCTGCTGGCGGGCAACGATCAGCACACGACATTGTCGGGCAGCGGTCCGGGTGCGGTGCACAAGCCAGAGTTGATCAATCCGGCCAAAGACACGCTGTTCAGTTCAGGAACACTCGGCCGATACTCGAAGGCGCTCAACTCGGTCATCGAAAATCACCAGGCAGTGCCGTCGGAAGTCGCGGCGGACTAGGCCGTTCACGCAAACGCAGTCCCAGGTTGTTCGTTCTTAACGGTCTCACGAACAAGGAAAAGCATTGTCCAGTCTCCAGGTGTTCATCCTCGCGTCAGTCATCAAGATCGTGCTGGTGATCTTCATACTGCTGACGGCGGTCGCGTACACGGTGTGGCTCGAACGCAAAGTCGTGGGCCACATGCAGAACCGCTGGGGACCGTCGCGCGTCGGGCCATTCGGACTGCTGCAGCCCCTGGCTGACGGCATCAAGTTTCTGGTGAAAGAAGATCTGACACCCCCGCACGTTTATAAGCCGTTGTTCATTGCGGCGCCGATGATCGCCGTGATTTGCGCGCTGACTTCGATTTCGGTGATTCCGTTTGGCACGGCGATCGTAGTGAGAGGCTACACAATTCCGCTGCAGATCACCGATCTGAACGTCGGCTTGCTGGTGATTTTGGGAATCACTTCAGTAGGCGTGTACGGTGTGGCGCTCGCCGGATGGTCGTCGAACAGCAAGTATTCCCTGCTGGGCGGCCTGCGCGCGAGCGCGCAAATGGTCAGCTACGAGATTTGTCTCGGACTGTCGCTGGTCGGTGTGCTAATTGTTTCGGGCAGCTTCAGCTTGCGGGAAATTGTCGAGTCACAGAGCGGGCACTTCTGGGGATTCATTCCCAAGTGGAATATTTTCTACGGATGCCAGTTTGTCGCCTTCTTTATTTACCTGATGGCGGCCTACGCGGAGACGAATCGCATTCCCTTCGATCTGCCGGAAGCCGAGACCGAACTCGTTGCGGGCTATCACACCGAGTACAGCGCAATGAAGTTCGCCATGTTCTTCATGGCGGAGTACGCGAACATGATTACGGTCGCGTGCCTGGCCACGTTGCTGTTTTTGGGCGGATGGAGTGGGCCGGTGTTCGGGCCTCCGTTGCTGCAGGTAATTTTGCCGACATTCTGGTTCGTCGCCAAGATTTTCGTATTTCTCTTTATCTATATCTGGGTGCGAGGCACTTTGCCGCGCTTCCGGTATGACCAACTGATGGCGTTTGGCTGGAAGTTTTTGTTCCCGCTGGCGATTGCGAATCTGGTAATCACGGCTCTAGTGGTGGCGTACCGCTCGTGAGGCGAGCGATTTCAGATTGTGGCTTTTTGATTTCAGATTTTCGTTTTTCAGGGTTGGACAGTCGACGATGCTGCACTTAGTCCTATTTCTTGTGTTCGCGGCGATCTGCGTGGCGGGGGCCGTGAACCTGCTGGTGCAGAAGCATCCCATCAGCAGCGCGCTGTCGCTGGTGGTGGTGATGGCTTCGCTCGCGGTCGAGTACTTGCTGCTGGGCGCTGAGTTTGTGGCCGCAGTGCAGGTGATCGTTTACGCGGGCGCGGTCATGGTGTTGTTCGTATTCGTCATCATGCTGCTGAACGCAGGCGAGGAAGAAACGACCAAGGGTAGTCGGGTGGCACTGGTGTTGGGAGTACCGGGCGCGCTGGCCGGTGGACTTCTGGTGGCGTGGGTGCTGATCCGGCATTCCGGCGACACGGCACTCAGTTTGGGCGCGCTGCCCGGATATCCGAAGACGATTGGCTGGCTGCTGTTTCACGAATTCCTGCTGCCGTTCGAAGTGACGTCGATCCTGGTCCTGATCGCAATTCTGGGCGCGGTGTTTCTGGCGGCGAAGCCCGAGACGCCTCCTGCGCCTACCGGGAGGAAGGGCTGATGGTCCCCATCTCCTATTACCTGATTCTGAGTGGAATTCTGTTTGCGTGCGGCGTGATCGGATTTCTGATCAAGCGCAACATCATCACCATCTTCATGTCGATTGAGCTGATGCTCAATGGCGTGAACCTCTCGTTCGTCGCCTTCGCGGCGCAGTGGGGCCATTTGAGCGGCCAGATTTTTGTGTTCTTCGTGATGGTCGTGGCCGCGGCGGAAACGGCTGTGGGATTGGCCATCATTATCGCGGTGTTCCGCACACGCGAGACCTTGAACGTCGACCAGGTAAACCTGCTGAAACTATGACGCCTTCTCTGCATTTATGGCTGATTCCGGCGCTGCCGCTGCTGGGCGCCGCGA
>Ga0207693_10005781_pt1 | contig 10259 bp, 6 predicted proteins | sample LARL81metaG_FD_184347 | JGI IMG/M metagenome (GOLD analysis project Ga0207693, IMG submission 184347) | Corn, switchgrass and miscanthus rhizosphere microbial communities from Kellogg Biological Station, Michigan, USA - LAR L8-1 metaG... | ecosystem: Host-associated > Plants > Roots >... | reverse complement strand
CCCGGAGTAACAGCCGCAGCCATCTTGAGCATGACGGCGTTGATCACGACCAGGAACAGCCCGAAGGTCACGATGGTCAAAGGGAAGGTCAGGACCCGCAGGACCAGCCCAAGCGTGGCGTTTACCAGGCCAAAGACGACGGCGGCGATCAGCGCGGCCACAAATCCGTGCAGAACAAATCCGGGAACAAAATAGGCCACGATCAACAGCGACAGGGCATTGATAAGCCAGCGAACCAGGAGTCGCATCGTTTACGTCCTCTCCGGCAGGGACCAAAGCTCCGCCTCAAGGCATTATTGCAAAGAAAAAGGCCGCAGCGTTAATGCGGCCTCAAGAAATTGATGGATGGACCCTTCAGCCAAGCTGGCGGAAACCTTTGAAGATGCTGAAGAGGAAAATCCCGTGGACCACGATGGACACAACATGCAGCGCCGGATTGTCGGACAGAAGCAAGAGCGCCGTATCGCCGGCATAGAGCAGCAGGCCGATAAGAAACGCGGCTTTACTTCCTCTGCTGGCAAAAAATCCCAGCGCAACAAAAATGCCGATGGCAACAGCATTGATCGCCAGCACCGCGCCCATTTCTCCTTCAGCGCGAATTCTGGTCACGGCCAATCCGATGGCCAGCACGAACGGCGCGCTGGCAAGGATCAACACGGTGTTGATCGCGGAGAATCCGGCAATCAAAAAGAAAACCGATCCTGCCTTGGACGGCGCCGGCGCCGCAGCCGGCTGAACCTGTCGCGCAGCCGCGCCCTGGCGCGCCGGGTTGTAGACCGTGGCGCTTGTTTCCTGGTTGCCGTAAACTGTGCCGCCCGCGCCCAGCCCGTTATAGACCGTTCCCACAGCTTTTGGAGCAGGTCCGCCGTATACGGTGCTTCCGCCGGATGACGCTGACGCTGATGGTCCGCTGCTTTGCCTTGGTTGCGGGCTGGGACCGCTATAGACCGTTTCCTTTTTTGCTCCCGGCCCGAAGGTGGTGTTGGACATGACTTCGCTCCCTCTCAATGCTGGAAATGAGACACAATTGGCGCTGCTGTGGGGATGGCGAATCATACCTTTGTGGGCGGCGAATGGCGCAAAAAATAGCACGGCAAGGGTTACGCTTGGCTGAAGCGGGTCATTCCTTTTAGTAACCGCTTTTAGTAACCGTTCACTTCACAAAAATCGATTTCGGCATCATCACGTGCACGCCTTTATTGCCGTCCACCAGTTCGGTCACGTCCACATCGCCGGCGACGCTCGTCAGCATGTAAGCGTCATCGCGGCCCAGATGTTTGGCGCTGACCAGAAAATCGATCATCTCGCGCACGGCAATGCGCGTGGCCTCATGCAGCTCAGGATGAAAGCCCATGCTGATGTAATGCGTGGGCGTTTCCGCGCGCGGATATTTCTGCCCTGTCCCTTTGTGCACGATGAACTGGAGCGTCCCGACCAAAGAAGTTTCCAGCGCCGTGATGTCCACTTCGCCATTGCCCTGGCCGGCGTGCCCATCGCCGATCTCAAACAGCGCGCCGCGCGCATGCACCGGCAGAAACAGCGTTGTCCCGGCGACGAGTTCCTTGTTGTCCATGTTTCCGGCGTGCAGGCTGGGAGGCGCGCTATCAATGCGGCCAAAACCTTCCGGCGGCGCAACGCCCATGCTGCCAAAGAACGGATGCAGCGGGATCTCAATGCCCGGCGCGAATTTGGCGATCATGCGGTCTTTATCCAGCGGAATGATCTTCATCTTGCGATAAGGAAAATCTTCCGGCAGAAAGCCGCGCGTGGGGCCAAACGCGTTGTACGCATACGGTATGGCCAGGTCGATCTTCTGTATGCGGACTTCCAGCGTGTCTCCGGGCTCGGCTTCTTCCACGTAAACCGGCCCGTTCAGGATGTGCCCGCCGGGCCCCTTGTTGGTTACTTCCTTGTAAATATCGCGCAGGCTCTGCTCAACCTGGTCCGGCGCCACTCCGGCTTTCTCCAGCCCCGTGGGACTGTTGGTGATCAGCGTGTCGAATTCCACGGTGTCACCTGAGTGTATGCGAAGCACCGGCGGCGCGGCCGCGTCATAGTAGCCCCAGGCAACCGTCTTGGGCGAGGCCGGAAGCTTGAAGTGCTGCGGCGTGGCGGGCGGTTGGGTCTGGGCCGCGGCCAAAGACGACGACAGAAGGATCAGGACAAAGGTAGTGCGCATGTGCCTCCAAAAGTGCAGCGAAGAATGGTGGCATAGAGGAGGAGGAAAGGGCAAGAAGGTCAGTTCGCGCTTGCAAATGACCGTCGGCCAATGAAGCATTCGTGTCACCAGAAGGCGAACGCATTCCACCGAAAAGAAGATCAACCGCAATCTCTGAGAGCGTATTTCTCATCACCAGGAATGCGAGTCTGCCATTATCAAACCGCTATGAGTACCGTTCTCGCCGCGCAAAGAGCGGTGGTAGCTGGGGGCCCATAAAACGTCGAAGCAATGCTTTATTTTCCTGTTGAACTTCCGCTCGATACTTCCTCGATGAGCTTCAAAAATCTTTCCGGATCAGCAAGCCCGTAACAGCGGATCCATCTGCCCTTTTCCGCATTACCTATAAAGATAGCGGGCGAGTGTTCTCCCCTTGTTACCTGTGCGCCAGTCAGCGCTATTGCCACTTTGTCGATTTCCGATTTGGCGCCCGTAACCAGTGTCCATCCGGGTTTCAAGCCAAACTGCGCGCCCCATGCCTTCAGGCGCGCAGGAGTATCGGCTTCCGGATCCATGCTGATGGAAATCAGATTGACCTCTCTGCCCAACCGATCACCCAGAGCTGCCTGCAATCGGGCCAGGCTTGCCCCTTGCAGAGGACATACCAGCCGGCAATTGGTGAAGACGAAGCTGATGATAACCACCTTCCCTTTCACCAGATCAGAATAGAAGGAAATTGTTTTGCCCTCCTGATTCACGGCAACAATATCTGGAATAGAAGTCCTGGCCTCCGGCTTCTGCTCTCGCGATGATTCAGCAGAAGAACCAGACGAAGCTGCCGCCGACTCCAGTGGCTTGCCGTGCGGGCCATGGGAAGCCGCTGCACCGGCATGCAGATTCAGGGCGCAGAACAAAAGGGCCGTCACTAGAGCCGATCGCGCACGGCCGATGCGCTCCATTGCGGTCAGATTGTTATACAAGTAGCTCATGTTTTTCCGCCGTTCTCAGTGCCAGATTTGTACTTCCGACATATGCAGGTAGTTTGTCCCGGACAACTGGACACGAACATAACGACCTGTGCGATTTACGGGAACTATGATCGGTCGCCCGGCGGGGCCGGTTTGAAAATACGTTCCCACGTCAGGCTGGCCGAGCGTGATACTGAGGCTCGAACTAAAAAACGGGGTATCTGACACGAATACGTAAAAGTTACTGAGGCGCTCAGGACAGCAATCACCCCGGTTATAAATAACCACGTTCTGAATGGACTGCACGGCGCCCAGATCCACCTGCCACCAGGCCGTGGCGTCGAAGTTCGTGTGGGTCACACTGCCATTGGCAAAGGTACCGTCAGTATTGCCGTCCACTGCCCGGTTGGCAGAGGCGGTAATGCCGTTAATGACGGCGGTGCTGGATTGCGTTGCCGGTTTGTTCACCGCGATATTCGTCCAGGTGTACGGAGTCCCCCAAATCTGCACTTCAGCCATGTGCAGGATATTGGCGCCGCTCAATTGAATCCGGACGTACCGCCCTGTCCGGTTGATTGTTATGGTTGATGGACTTCCCGCCTGGCCTGACTGAAAGTACGATGAAACTCCCGGCTGGCTCAAGGTGGTGTTCAAATCAGTGGAATTGAACGGAGTATCTGAAACCAGCACATAAAAATTACTCAGGCGCTCGGGGCAGCAGTCCGTCCGGTTATAAATCTGGATGGTTTGAATGGACTGCGGGGCTCCAAGGTCAACCTGCCACCACGCCTGATTATCAAAGTTTGTATGCGAGACGCTGCCATCGGCGAAATTGCCATCTGTGGTGCCGTCTACGGCGCGGTCAGCCGTGGCCACGATACTGCCAAAAGTGGCGGTGCTGGATTGCGCTGCCGGCTGATTCAAGGCAAGGTTGATCGGAGCAATGGCCGTACCAAGCACCTGAACTTCCGCCATGTGGAGGTAATTGGTACTGGTCAATTGGACACGCACGTAGCGTCCGGTACGGCTTACGGGGAGTATAAGCGGGCTGCCTGCTTGTGCTGACTGAAAGTAACTGGAGACGCCTGACTGAGCCAGCGTCGTGGCTAAATCAGTCGAGGTGAATGGCAGATCAGACACCAGCACGTAGAAATTACTGAGCCGCTCAGGACAGCAATCCGTGCGGTTGTAAATCTGAATATTCTGGATGAACCCCAAACCTCCCAAGTCCACCTGCCACCACGCCTGGTTATCGAATCCGGTGTGCGTGACACTGCTATCAGCAAAATTGCCATCGGTGTTGCCGTCCACCGCGCGGCTGGCCGAGGCGGCAATGCCGCCGAACACCGCAGTGCTGGATTGACTCGCCGCCTTACCTTGCGCCAGGTTAACCACGGTTACAGCCGGCGCCGGAACGTTGACAATGGACGCCACTGAAGGCACACCGCTGCCATTCAGGATGAACAGCATGTAATATCCGGGCGGGCAAAGGTTTGCGTTTGTCGGGGCCGTAACGTTCAAACCGCCGGAGACCTGGGAAAAGCTCAGGTTATTGATGCGCTGGTTTTGGTTGAACGAATGGGTCACCGAGGGCAATCGGATCAGCGTGACCTTGGTGATACCGGCCGCGTCCGGCGTTTGCACAACAAAGTTCTGGCCATAATTAATGGTTGCGGGAGCAGACGTTATCGAAGGCCGGGCGCCCTTGAAAAGATAGGGCGGTGAATATATTTCAGCATCGGAATGGTCTGCATCGGAGTGAGCGGTGTCCGCGGGCATTCCGCCACCAGCGGAAAGGACACGGCCGTCCGGCAGAAGCAAGGCCGTAGAATGATAAAGACGCCTGACTTGCATGCTGGCCATGGTGGACCAGGTCTCTGTGGCCGGGTCCCACATCTCGGCCGCAAATACAGACCCCGTTGAATCGATGAAACCGGGACTGCTGGTACCGCCGGTGGCCAGTACTTTGCCATCCGGCAAGATGGTGGCATTCACATGGTGCCGCGCAAAGGCCATGGCGCCGACATAGCGCCAGCTCGGCCTGGGCACGTTGAGGTCTATCACCTCAACGGTGTTGGTGGGTGTGCCTCCACCCAGAATCATGACCTTGCCGTTGTCATACATCACTGACGATCCTTGATCACGCAGGCCGAAATTGCTGGTAGGCCCGAGCGACCACACGCCCGAGCCGGTAATGTTCAGAAAGCGCGTGAACTGGTCTGGTCCGGAGTTGAAGATCCTGCCATCTGGAGCCAGCAACATCCACGGGTAGAGCTGGAGTCCGCTTTGTGCGTTGGTCAGAGTCCGCCAACCGCCCCCGGTTTGCCAGATCTGGGGAATCGAATTCACCTGGTGGTCATGGGTGCCATCGCTATTCACCGGGCCATCCCAAAACAAGCCAGAGACCGAGAGCACTTCCCCGGAAGGCAGGGCGGTGCTGGTGGGATACCAGCGGCCGGCATTCATGTCCGCCATGCGGGTCCAGGTATTGTTTGTCGGATCAAAAATGTTGGCGTGAGGCTCGCCATCGCCGTCAACATCATGGTGACCTCCGCTCACCAGCAGCCGGCCGTCTGGCAGAAATGAATGCCCGCTACAGAACATGTTGGTGTTCGGATTGGAGACTGATGTAAATGTGTTTGTCGCCGGGTCCCATAGATAAGCGTCGGTCGTCAAGGTTATATCACTGCGTTGCCAGGCAAGTACCTTCCCATTGGGCAGCAAGTGGTTATGAATCGCAACCACCGGCCATGTTGCCGGTGCAGACCATTGCCCCACGACGGATGGATTCTGGGCGAAGGCGGCAAATGAGCAGAACAGAAATGCAACGACCATACTGGTGCGAACACGACGCCGGAGGCAGATCATGGCGCATCTCCTTAAAGGCTGGATTTGCTTGCGTTTTGGAGCGGGGCCGGATACGACAGGTGCCGCGCGTGCAGCGGCGCACGTTGCCAACTATTTGCGGTGTTCGATCAAGCGCTGTCTGGCCAGCCGAACCTTTAGTCGGCAGTACAGAGCATGCCTGCAACGGCTGGCGTTCTTATGCACTTCAAAAAGGATTTTCAATATGCACGGGCATGAATATCACACAGCTGTGGGCCGGTCAATAACGATTAAGTACAGCCATGCGTGTGCGTTCTGGAACCTATTTCATGTGGGAAAGGTCAGTAGAAGAACATGGGATGGGAGTTAGCAATCTAGTAATTAGTAATCTAGCAATCTAGCAACTGGCTAGTAGACTAAGCTCGCTGTCGCGCCTAACGGCGCTTCATCTTCGCGGGTAACGCATCTTCTTTTCCTTCGAGGGTTAAACGTTGAATTCCTGTCCTTTCGCAAAAAGCGAGAAGGAAGATGAATGTAAGCTTTCCATTTTTTGACAGCCGAGATGGCCCAAACATTTTGGCTAAATGTTTTTTCCACTGAGCCTCAAGTATTGCGTTGGATGCATCTTTGACATAGGACAGCTCATAAGACTAGTCACTCGTCCCCCAAGGCGCACGTCCTTTCAATGATCGGTATGGTGTTCCTGTTAGCGCGGCGGAGCAGATCCCTCGCCTGCGCGTCCAAAGATTGTGGAAGATGGACGCCGCTGAGCAGCACTCGGCTCGGGATGGCACGTGGTGGGGGAGGTGGATTGGGAATCCCTGAACCGGCATGGTGGAGGAGGTATGGCGGTATCCCTCGACGTTGCATTCATTGTCGCTTCCGACCACGCAAAGCACCATCGGGGGAATCTTGATGAGGCTTGCTCCAATTCTCGTTCGGAATTGTGCCGCCCCTACAGGGCTCGGATTTATTTCTGCTTGACCCACCCCTCCGGCTTCGCTGGCGCTCGCCTCGGAGTGGGCTAAACTCTCGTCGCGCCTGACGGCGCTGGATTCCCGTCACGCATGCGCTCTTGTAGCTTCCGTTGACAGTCTTGCTTTCTGGTTCCGAGACGGCAGCCGGGAAGCCCCTCAAGAATGCTAATATCCCTGAGCAGCGCTCGTAAATTTAGCCCTTTGGTGACAGGATGGAGAGCTGGTTTGCGGTTGATCACCTAGATGTTGAACGACTTCTTGCTGACTGGCGTTGGCTGTGTCCCAAGCACATGACGTTGGTAGCCAGAAACGTGTTTGGAGACTTGTTTCTCCGCGATGAATCGGGAGAAGTATTCCGGCTCGAGGTTGCAGTCGGGAAAGTGGCGATGATAGCGGATTCCGAAGCCCAGTTTCGTAAACTAGCAGCGATTCACGAGAAGCGAGAAGAGTGGTTTGCAGAGGCCGATGAACAGGCGGCAGCTGCGCGGGGGCTGAAGCCCAATGCTAGTCAGTGCATCGGGTTTAGCGTACCGCTTGCCTTTGCCGAAAGCGGCTCTCCCGATACCCCCTACGTTTGCGATCTCTATGACCATGTTTCGTTTCTTGGTGACCTAACCCGCCAGATTTCAAGCCTGCCCGACGGAACAAAGGTGCGCATTAAGGTTGTTCCGTGAAAGGCATGGCCGGGAAAGCATAAACCGGATCGTGTCACCTCGAATGCAGAAGTAGTTGTTTTTCTTGATCTTGTTCGCGGCATAAATGGCCGCTCTTCTACCGGAAAAGCAGTAGGCCATCAGCAGTCAGCGTTCAGCCAGAACGAAATCCAGCAGCTTCGTGGGCCACAAATTGTCAAGACAATCCTGCCACGGCGTGGTGGGAACGTTTTGGTTTCCGCAGCGACGAGGGATTTGTTTCGGCGGGCCCCCGGATAATTTGCAGGATGCGTTCTCATCCGCTTGTTATCAGACATAGAGAGGCATTGCCAAAATTGCCAGGAGTGCCAAGATTGCCAAAATTTGCAAAAGTGAACAGCAAAACTTTTTGGCGTTTTGGGCCACGTAACTACAAATAATGCTTGCATTCGTGGTTTATTCGTGCTATAAAATGGACGGCCCGTTGGGCTGGCGGGCCAACGGCTTTGTTTTAGGGCCACCTATAGGCCTGCTGTTCTCAGACTTCCTCGAAGTCCTGCTTGTTCAGCTCTTTAAGTTTTAAAGTCGTTTTTTAGGCCGCATTTGAAGCCGCATTTTGAAGTCTTTTGAAACCAAACCGATTCGAAACCGGGGAAAAGTGTGCTTTCTGCGAGGTTGATGCCATGAATGTTCCCAAGCCAACAGGCAAGAGTAAGACCAAAGAAGAGATCATCGCGGCGGTGCAGGAGGCAGCACGGAAGCTGGGACGCGCGCCGAGAAGCCGTGAGTTTACGCCGCTCAGCGGCATCAGCGTGTGGCAGGTAACGGGACGGTTTGGCACTTATTGCAATGCGGTCCGGGCCGCCGGACTGACGACAAGGCACCAAGGCATGAAAGTGGAGACGGCGGCGCTGCTGGAAGACTGGGGCAGGGTGGTGCGCAAAGTGGGCGCAGTGCCAACAAGGGGCCAATATAGGGAGGCTGGAAGCTACTCGTCCGATTGCTATTCAGACCGCTTTGAAAATTGGGCAAAAACTCCCGAAGCGTTTACCCGGTTTGTTGCCGCCGGCGCATTGCCGGGCGACTGGACGGACGTGGTGGAAGCGATCCGGAAGGGGCCGATACCGCAAAAGGGCGAAACCGCTTTACTGGCGTGGTACAAGACGGCAAAAGCAGCGTATGAGGCACGAAACCAGGAACAGCAGGAAACCAGCACAAACCCACCACTGGCAACCGGAATGATACGGCACTTGGGTGCGGGCGTGGATACGCGGCAATTTGAAGCGACTGGCGAGGGTGGAACGCCGCTTCCTCCGACGCCGATTCCGCCGCCGCTTAAGGGCAAGAAATGCGTGACGGCTACGATGCTGGCGGTTTTTGTGGCTGAACTGGCGCCTTCCGCTTTTCCGTTGGTTACCGCAGCGTGTTTTACGCGACGCCCGCTGCCGGACCGGCCGATGCTTGGTCCTCCGATACGACCCTGCGGGCTGGCTTATGAGCCGGTGAACGAAATGGGAGTGATGGCGCTGTTTTGCATGCTCTCACGGCAACTGGGGTTTGTTATTGAATCAGTGCAGTCAGGCTTTCCTGACTGCGAAGCCAAGGTGGAAGTCGAGCCCGGAAGATGGCAGCATTTCAGGATTGAATTTGAGTACGAAAGCCGCAATTTCAGAGACCATCGGCATGATCCGGGGAAATGCGATTTGATTGTGTGCTGGCGGCACAACTGGAAAGACTGTCCGGCGAATTTGCAGGTGCTGGAACTGAGCAAGGTGATGAAAAACCTTTACCACTGATTCACACTGATGACACTGATCAGAAAAGACCAAGAACTTTTACCACAGAGGACACGGAGGAACACGAAGGAGAGATCGCCGAAATCGCGCGTAATCGCCGGAATCGGAAAGACAAAAGCTTACCGCGGATCAACACGGATGAACGCGGATCAGAACCGGAAGGCAAAAACTTGAACCACAAAGGACACGAAGGAACACAAAGGAGGAGAGATTGCCAAAATTGCCATAATCGGGTACTTCCACCCCAGCAAGCCAAAACCGGGCTTGTCGGGGGCCCCGGATTGCCAAAATTGAACCCCAAGAACGTCTCGGCGATAAAAAAATTACCGCCTCAACAGCGTCTCCTCCGGATCCAGCAAGATCTGCTTTGTGCTGGCCGGGGCCGTCAAGGTGAATTCGGTTTTGGGGTCGTCGGCGAAGACGAACGCCAGGAAGCGCGATTTACCGGCGGCATCGATGGCGTAGAGAGGGACGGCGGTGACCATGTCCTTAGCGGCGTGGTCCTGAACAATAGTCCCGGTCACTTTCAGTTTGCCCGCTGCGGGCGTCATGCGCAGGCCTTCCAGCGAGAACTGCGGAATGGAATTGCCGTTGACCCAGCTATCGAAGAACCAGTCGAGCGATTTGTGGCCTTCATAGCCCAGCGAGGCGGGCATCACGCGCTCAAAGGCGCGCTGAAGGTCGACGGTCGAGACTTTATGGTTGGGCGCGGCGGCCAGCAGGTCTTTGAGCGCGGAGAAAAAGACGGCGTCGCTGGCGCCTCCGCCGGCTTGGCGCAGCATGGTGCGCAGCATGTGGATGAGCCAGGTGCCGCGGCCATAGAGCACGCGCTCATAGGCGTCAGGAAATTTTGACGACGTGAGGCGGTGCCCCAGCGTGACGGGGCCGGCGTCGGCGATGAT
>Ga0207693_10005780_pt1 | contig 10259 bp, 11 predicted proteins | sample LARL81metaG_FD_184347 | JGI IMG/M metagenome (GOLD analysis project Ga0207693, IMG submission 184347) | Corn, switchgrass and miscanthus rhizosphere microbial communities from Kellogg Biological Station, Michigan, USA - LAR L8-1 metaG... | ecosystem: Host-associated > Plants > Roots >... | reverse complement strand
GGCGACCAGAAGGTTCTGAACGTGGAAAATCCGGACGCGCTGAAAGGTCATGAGGGCCATCACGTCGCGGTCAGCGGCCATGTGACTGGGGATACCATCCACGTGACCGGCGTAAAGATGCTGTGAAGTAGAAATTTACGGAAGAGAAGAGAGCGGCTTCGCGGCCGCTCTTTTTGTTTTTGGGATCATATCCCAGGTTCGGCAGGCGAGGACGCCCGCCGCTCCATTCGCGCCAAGACTTCTACCGCACGACGCCTTCTAGCGGGGAACTGGCCGTGGCGTAGAGTTTCTTCGGCATGCGTCCGGCGCGATAGGCCTGGCGTCCCGCCAAGACTGCGTTCTTCATAGCTTCTGCCATCAAAACTGGATCTTGTGCTCCCGCGATGCCGGTGTTCATGAGGACGGCGTCTGCGCCTAACTCCATGGCAATCGCGGCGTCGGAGGCCGTGCCCACGCCCGCGTCGACGATCAGCGGCACGCTGGTGATGACTTCCCGAAGAATTCGAATGTTCGCCTGATTCTGTATGCCCAGGCCGCTGCCGATAGGAGCGCCCAGCGGCATGACAGCGGCCGCGCCCGCATCGAGAAGGCGCTTGGCAAAAACGACGTCGTCGGACGTGTAGGGAAGGACTGTGAATCCTTCTTTTGCGAGAACCTTCGTCGCCTCGAGCGTGGCCTGCACGTCGGGGTAAAGAGTTGCCTGGTCGCCGATGACTTCGAGCTTCACCCAGTCGGAGAGTCCGACTTCGCGCGCCAGACGCGCGGCGCGAATGGCTTCGTCGGCGGTGTAGCAGCCGGCCGTGTTGGGGAGGAGGAAGTATTTCTTCGGGTCGATGTAATCGAGCAGCGATTCCTTGCCGCGGTCGAGGTTCACGCGTCGAACGGCGACCGTGACCATATCTGCGCCACTGGCTTCGAGAGAGCGCGCGGTTTCCTGAAACGACCTGTACTTGCCCGTACCAACGATCAGGCGGGACTGGAAGGAGCGTCCGGCAATCAGCAGTGCATCTGACATATCTTTATTGTAATGAAATGGGCGGGAGGGCGTGCGGAAAGGTCACCCGCTGATGTGACCCACTACCGGAGCGGCCTCGGCGTGCGCGTAGACGTCTTCGATGAGCTTGCGGTAGCGGTCTTCGACCGCGCGGCGGCGGACCTTCATGGTGTGGGTGAGGGTGCCATCGGCGGGCGTGAATTCATCGGGGACCAGGATGACTCTCTTCAGCTTTTCGAAGCGGGCGAGATTGCGGTTGACGTCTTCGACGATTCCTTCGTAGAGCGCTTGTACCTTGGCATTTGCTACCAAATCAGAGCGTGACTGGAAGGCGACCTGATTGTTGCGCCCCCAATCTTCTAGCAAAGTGAAATAGGGAGAGATCACTACGGCAGGAAACTTCCGCTTGTCGCCGACGATGATGGCCTCGGCGATGAGTGCGTTGTGTTTGAGAGAGTTTTCGATGGGCTGGGGTGCGATGAATTTTCCGCCTGACGTTTTGATTAGATCCTTCTTGCGGTCGGTAACGGAAAGGAAGCCGTCGGCATCGAGATTGCCGATGTCACCCGTCTTGAACCATCCGTCGACGAAAGCGTTGGCAGTTTCGTCGGGCCGCTTCCAATATCCTTTGAAGACCGAGGGGCCGCGCACAAGGATCTCACCATCGTCGGCGATCGTGACTTCAACGTTACCGAGCGGCTTGCCGACGGTGCCAAGTTTGTGCGCGCGAGGAGTGTTGACGGCAATGACTGGTGAAGTTTCCGTGAGGCCGTAGCCTTCGTGGATGCGGATGCCGATCCACGAAAACCATTCCGCCAATTCGCGGCCCAGTGGGGCGCCGCCGGAAATGAAGACTTGCCCGCGTCCACCCATACCTGCGCGGACCTTCGAGTAGACAAGTTTGTCGGCCAGCCGCCATGCAGGGGAATTTGGGGTCTCGCCCTTTAAAGTCTCCGCGCCGTGGGCACGCCCCACGGCTAGCGCCCAGCGAAAGATGAGATTCTTCGGAAAGGCCTTTGCCTTGATGTCGGCTTGCGTATGGATCTTTTCGTACACGCGCGGGACCGACACGAACATGGTGGGCTTCACTTCAAGAAGCGTTTGGGATAACTGATCGACGAAAGGACAGTAGGCCAGCGTGACGCCGTTGTAGAGCATGGCGAAGTCAACGTGGCGTGCCGTGATATGGGAAAGCGGAAGGAATGAGACACTCACGTGCTGTCCAGCGAACTCGAATCCGCGCAGCGAATACGCAATGTTCGAGGCAAGATTGTCGTGCGTGAGCATCACACCCTTGGAAACACCGGTAGTGCCGGATGTGTAAATCAAGGTTGCGAGGTCGTCGGGAACAATTTTTCGTGCGCGCGCGTCGAGCTGGGGATCGCGCTCGACGGGGCCTTCGCACATGAGTTGGCCCATATGAAATCCCTGATTCGTCTCCACCGAGTCCATGACGACGATTTTCTCGACCAGCGTTTGGGCGCGAGTCGACTGGACTTTGCGCAATTGCTGCTCTGACGAAACGAAGATCGCGCGGCACTGTGCGTCTTTCAGGATGAAGGCGGATTGGTCAGCCGTGAGCGTGGAATAGATCGGCACCGAAACAATCCCCAACAATTGGCAGGCGAAATCGGCAATCGTCCACTCGGGCCGATTCTCGCTGAGGATGGCGACGCGGTCGCCTTTGCCGATGCCCCAGCGCTCGAGAGCATGGGAGACTCCGGCGACATTCCGATAGAGCTCCTGCGAGGAGATCGGTACCCACTGGATGGCCTGACGATGCATCATCACGCGCTCATGAGCGCGGTCGACAATGGCGAAAAAGATGTCGTTGAGAGTGGCGATGCTCATCCCGAAGAGTGCGCTCCTGGGGCGCGGAAGATCACACGTGTGAGATGTATCGCGAAAATCGCTGGTTGTAGGTGTTCCCAGGCGAGGCGAACGTATAAACGTTGTGCACTCATGACCGATGGGTGGTGCGCGTCAAAATGCCGAAGCGCGCGTGAGTAAACTGTAACGACTATATGACGCGGCGCGCAATGCGAAACGTGGGCGAGATGTTGCGGCTTGAGTTGCGGGGTCGAGGAAAGAAGGAGAGGTCAACGTAGGTGTGGGCAGGTTGGGCTGGTGCTTGTGGCCTGTAGAGTATCTGCAACTATCGATGAGGGTAGTGCCTAGACCGGTGAGGCCAAGTCTGCGGTTGTTTTTCGAGTCCGAAAATGCACTGACCAGGCTTTTGCGGTTGGGTTGAAGTTTGACGCGACATGGGGTGGTTGTTATGATCAATGCGCGGGGTGGAGCAGTCTGGTAGCTCGTTGGGCTCATAACCCAAAGGTCGGTGGTTCAAATCCACCCCCCGCAACCAACCTCAAAGCCTTCAGGCTACGCGATTTGCGTGGCTTTTTTCATCGGCCAACGCGCTCCCCAAATTGGGTCTATTGGGTCCAACTTCGAGATTAAGCCCCGCTTTGCTTGCAGCCAGACGCCGATACTCAAGTTCCTCATGAGTGTGCGAGTACCTGTCCGTTGTTCGCAAAGAGGAATGCCCAATCCACTGCTTCTGTAAATCCTCTGGCGTGCCCCTCTTTCGCAACATGGTGACCCGAGAGTGCCTGAACGCATGAAGTCCAGCCCTCGGGATTCCTAGCTGCCTCAGAAGAGGAGGATGTTGCCGCCCGAAATGGGTGAACCGTTCCGAGCCTCGAAGACGCGGCCAGCCTTCTTGTCCCCAACATGCTGCTTCAATAGATCAGCAAGACCGGGGTCAATGTCAATCTCTCTGACAGCGTTCTTGGTCTTCGGAGACTGCTCTTTGCTTTTTCGCAAAAAAGGCGCATGATTTTGGGCACCAGTTCCTCCAATTCAGCATACTAAGGAGGGCAAGGCGATGATTACCAGCCCCTCGCCTCTTCGTTTTCCTGCCGAGTCGACCCCGAACGCTGTAAAACAGAACGCAAGCAAGGCCGCAGACTTTGAATCTGTGGCTCAACTTCTGGAAGACTTCATCCCGAGATTTAAGAACGAGCACGAAAGACAGTTCTACCGAGAAGCCGTGGACGCCTATCGAACAGCAGCACGCGACTTTCTTCGCCAAGGATAGTCAGACGATAAGGGCCAAGACATCGCAGAATACGCGGTCATGCTGGCAGTGATCCTTAACTGTTGTTGGCACAATACGACTGGTTGGCTCCAACGCCAATACAGTGTCCTCGCAAGCTGCGAGTTCCATTCAGTGATTTCGACCGATGCCAAAGACCTGCGGTGTGACGGGGATCACAGACGCCAGTCCAGACCTGCCATACTCTCTGCCCATCTCAGGGGGTGAGACATGCAGCGACCGTCGGCGGCACAGGCCGTTTACAAGCTAACGAGTGCAGGTGAGCAAGCTGGGTTTACTGTCGAAGAGATGATCCAGATGCTGAACGCCGGGATCACTGTGGAGACCCTGCTCCACTTGATCGAGTGGCGACTTAGAGGAATAGACCCCAGCCCAGCCCGTTCCTCCCGCTGGATCATGTAGCCGCGAAGCATTCGAGAGAGCGGACCGATTAGCCCCCCGGCACTGCCGATTCCCACCGCGATAAGAAGGGTCGTTGCACCTTTCTTCAACGTGTAGTCGCCAACAACAGACAGCGTGTCCCACCCATCAGATCATCTTGCGAAGACCACTCGCGTTGACAGTCATACAGTATGTGAGATACACTTTAACTTGGGGTGGTTACCACCTTCTCCTCTTTCAGGTTCCCTGAACTAAGTCAGCTCATCTGAAGTTATCTCCCCTTAGCTGCTAATAAACCTTTTAGGAGGTTTCAATGTTTGCACGCACTGTCACTTTTCATCTGAAATCGAATACATTTTCTGATTACACGCGAACCTTCGAGAACGACACGCTTCCTATGCTTCGCAAGCAGAAGGGCTTCAAGGACGAAATCACGTTGTCGAATCCCGGCAGCCTGGATGTGATTGCCATCAGTCTGTGGGACAGCAAGTTCAATGCAGATGCCTACAACACCAGCGGCTATCCAGAAGTGTTGAGAACACTTGGACGAATGATCGACGGAACGCCCAAGGTTCAGACGTTTGAGACGGTTAGTTCTACCTTTCACAATGTTCCAGTAACAGCGTAGAGGTCTGCAAACATGTCGCGCGGGAGGGCGGTTCAATTCCGTCTTCCCGAGTGACAAGTGCAGAGTCAGTCTTTTCGACGCATGACTCTCGACCCAAAGGAGACGGTTATGACTTCTTCGGTGAGATTAAAACATCTCAAACGAATTGCATGTTATCGAACATTGGCGTGACCATTGGCCAGCACGTCGTTTCGGGGTAGGCCAAGCAGTGCTCGTCGGACTGGAAGGCTTTTCGTGACGTCTATCACCTTCATCGGTTTCGGCTCCGCATCTTAACAAACCGAACTGTAAGAATGACAATTGAGATGAGGCATAGGACCTCAATTACATTCGCTAGGCTCATTTCTTCCTCCCCAAGTCTTAGCTCGTCTTTCTCCGAGGTCCGGTCACCTCGGTTTACTCCGCGCCTGCACGCGAAGGGTATTTCCTGCTCGGGTCGCATCCGCACAATTGCCGCTCGTCCTGCAGTTCGTGCAGATGTCATTCAAAAAAGATGCGGCGCAGTGGTGGGGTTGGGTCGGGTCCAAGATGGTACTTGGGTCACAGACTGCGCCACATGGAGAGACGAGGCGACATACTGAGTCGCGCTCGTTCCCGTCTCGTTATGCATACAACTTACGATGGTTCCGCTTGTGCGTCTGCTCAGTATTGCTCAGAGTCTGGAAACATTCTGACTGCAACATTGTAGAAAGGATCGAACAGCTGCCTTGCAGCGGATCAGCAAAGAATGTCCGTTTCTGCGAGGAAGAGAATCGCAGCGGCTCAGAAAGCGCGTTGGGCGAAATGGAAAGCGGCAAAGGGGGAGATTGCGACCCGACGGTCCGCTCAATTGCTAACGGGTTCTTTGGCCGATTTCTTGCAGGAGACTTGAGCGAATGCTGCTTTCAGGATCCATTTTTCCCTTCACAATCTTGACAGAACCAACACGCTTTCGAATGACGCTAATCGCCGTTCACCGTATTCCAAGTGGGTCATTCTCCCTCTTATCCAGATCAGAGCAAAGAGGCGTGAGAGCGAGTTGAGCACAGCTTACCCCGTTTAGGCTCCGTCCTTGCTTGGTTATACTCCCGTCCTTGTTCACGCAAATGAGATCGGTGGTACGGCATGATCTCCCGTCATCTCGCAGAGCAATGAGACCACCTGTGCCGTCTACTACTGAAAACTGATGTGGCTTTGAGACGACCTGAGGAGGCGGCCCAGCGCCTTGATGATCTTGAAGACCTGGCTTTTCATGCGGAGGTTATCGTTCTGGACGACGCCGGACGAGGGATACACTTTCCGGCGGACCTGGAGCAGCATCTTCGAGATGTGAACCTGCAGCCCGGCGAGGTCCTGGTATTTCAGCGAACCATGCAGGACCAAACCTTACTGTGGTTCATGGATTCGCATCGATCCATCGTTTATAAGCTGGTTTTGACGTTTACGACTAATATCTCATCTCAAATACGGGACCGGTTGTGGACATGGCCGGCGGATCCCGATTCTGCGGTCGCAACAGCCCCTTCCTTTCCTTTGGGCGAAGCAGGGGAAGTTGTCGGGGAAATTCTGGCTGAACTGGATGGCAAGCTGGCTTCTCCCATAGTCGAGACACTGCAGAAGATGGGAGCGCGGATGGCCTTCCTCGTGGCCGGCACCGAGATTACAAGTCTGCCGATTGATAGTTGTGAATCATGGCGGAGATCGAAAATCAATCTATCGTATCTTCCCGGTGCTCGCGGGCTGGGCTTCAGCCGGTCGGGAAAATATGTCTCACCCGATGTGCCTTATCTTCACAATCGAGCTGGTCGTCTAAGATTGGCAAGAACGCACGCACGGCAAAGGGAACAGCGAGGTTTGGTCGTTGCTGACCCGACTGGAACTCTCAAATACGCGCATTTGGAGGCCGCCGTCGTGGCTTTGGAAGCGAACAGGTTCAGTATGAACACGCTGTCTGGCTCCGCAGCAAATGAATCCATTCTCAGCGAAGCCGCGGGCGATGTGGGTTTGTTTCATTTGATCAGTCACGGCGAGTTCGATGAGGCCAGCCCCTATCGCTCAGGAATCTATGCCGCAGAAGCTGACGGAAGTGATGGGATGTGGATGGTCGCGGAGGTGTTTGGCGATGTCAAAGCCGTAGCGGGGCGATTGGCATTTCTCTCCGCCTGTGACACGGGGAGAGTGCGACCCAACGTCGTGTCCGAAGATATCTCATTGCCTTCCGCATTTCTAGCAGCGGGCTTCTCGGCTGTGGTTGCAACCCGCTGGGCGATCGATGATCTCTCAACCGCCTTGTTAGTTGGGGAATTCTACAGGTGCTGGGGGACAGGACAGGTCGGCGTCAGTGAGGCGCTACGCCAAACCGTGGAATGGCTTCGAGGATTGGATAAGCTGGGCTGCAGATCCCACCTCAAAAAGTTAGGCGATCGACTGAAGCAATTGAAATCACCGGTGACTAGGAAAGCTCGCCAAACGTTGGCGGACGCGATGACCACTATCGAGAATGGGGACAACCGTCCGTTTGCCAATCCCAGGCACTGGGCTGCCTTCCACGTGGTTGGGGATGGCAATTTGACATCCGCGTGCTTGCCCTCGCAAAGGCTTAAGCCTATACCAGCACGATCAATACCAGGGCGTCACCACGTCGGGACGTCTTCCCCACGACAACGCCCCTGAGCAGGCCACAAGGGAAGTTACGAGATTATTTGCAGGGAAATGCCGTAGGACGAGAAGAGTATTGGATCCGGCCGGGCCCATCCTCCGCGACGCTGGTCAAGATGCCTGGAGACGAACGGAATGCCGGGATTTTTGCGCGTGAAAATGGTTAAACCCGTAACCTATTGGAGCAGCACCTGGTCGAGCAGTTGGCCGACAGCGCGATGCGCCTCTCCGATGGCTGTACGATGATCTGGCGTGCCGGATAGGTCCGTATTCGCGAACGCGATTCGTCCAAAGGGTGCGGACCGCAAGATGGCCCGTGCTGGAGGCTTTCCGCTGCTGCCGAAAAAGAATCCGGGCTGAGGGCTCACATATGCATGTCCCCAGCGGTTCAGAACAATGCCGGCAATATCGCGAGCTGCATCGAACCCGTATGCCGAGAACATCTCGCTTAATTGTGTGCGGATCTGTCGCTCGTACTCGCGAAAAGGAGTAGTCAGCAGCTGACGGCGTCCCCAATCTCCCTGATGCTCGAGCGGCAAACCGTAGCGCGGGAAAAGAACTTTAAGCGTGAGCACGACGGGAGAGTCCGGACCCAGTGTCTTTGTGTCGGTCGAAAATGTCGGAACCTTTCGAACCGCCGTAAAGCTCCCCAATCCTTCAAACCACTGGCAGCCCGAGATACCCAATTTGTAAAGAAACCGCCAATTGCGCAGAGCTACATTCGCCATCATGCACGGTGAACGGTAGAACTGATCGTATGCTTTGCGATGGGTGTCCGGCAGGTCGCGAACCACGCGCTTCGTCGTCCAGCAGCCTCCCCCCATAACAACCGATCGCGCTTTGATGCGGTACAGCTTCCCGGCGCGAGTGTACGCGACAGTAACGAAATTCGAGGTGGACGGTTTGCCTTCATGCTGCACCCATACCGCGGTGCTCGCCAGTCGAATTCGAGTTGCCTGACCGGGACGATCTAGCGCTTGAAAATCAATGTCGTTCCGGCACACGGCCTCGAGCGAGTTGGGACCAGGAATCGAATCCGGGATGAGTCTCTTCACCATGTGCCGCGCAATTCCATCGTTTCCGCCCGGGAACGAGAGCGCAGGTTCATCCATGGAGCGATCCACATCGAAGGCATAAATGCAATATGCGGAAACCACGTCCGGTCCCGCTCCGAAGCCACCGCCTTCCTCGGCCAGAAAGGTTTGAATGGTCTCGCGGCTCAAGCCGTAGGTGTCCATCAAATAGCGTTCCATCGTGACACTATCCAACTGCCGCGATTTCTCATCGCCGGGATATGCAAAGGGTAAACCCGACCTTTGTTGCTCGTTGTACTTGAGAAGTTCAGTGCGCATCTTCTCTGGAATTGGCGCGCCTTGCAGCTTTTTCCTCCATGGATCAATCAGCCACATGCCCGGCTGATGCCCAAACTTCGCTCCAAAGTAAAACCCGATCGGATCCCTTGCATCTTCAAAACTATTCCCCAAAGGAATTTCCGGAGAAGAGCTATTCCACTTCTGATATTCGAACTCACGCCAATTCAGGCCGATCAGCTCGAAAAACCTCGCCAAGAAGCTGTGCGGCAAGGGCACCTGGAAATGATCCGCGCCCTGCGGACCCACGATGCGCTGCCCATCCACCAGAAATTCATTTCGTTTGGCCTCACCCCCGAACACAGGATGATCGTCGAGAACCAAACAAGTGAACTTCGGGCCGGCATACGTTTGGAAAAACACTGCTGCGGAGAGACCGCTGACTCCCCCGCCCACCACAACGCAATCAAATACCTCGCCTGTGTCTACCGTGTCCGACGGAAGTGATTCAAAGATGCCATCGCGAATCTGGTGGCCCGCGTTCATCACTTCCAGAGTGTTTCCGTTTGAATTGGCGTAGTCCCCAATGCCGCCGTAGCCCGTCCAGTCATCTGAGGCGGTGGCCAGCAGTTGCTGCGGGGTGAGGGAACCAAGCAAGACACCACCAGCAGCCAGCAGAGTTGAATTCAGGAAGTCGCGCCGGCAAATTGGTTGATGAACGCCCAGCGCTCGATCATGTCTTTTCTCGTCTGAAAACACAGTCCTTTTCTCCAGTTCTGGCCATTATTTTTCTAGATTTCAGGCAATGGTCGGAGAACAATTGCCAATGTCTGCTTGTTGTTGTCAGATTCGCGTGCGAAATCGCCCAGATCAGCATAGGCATGCCATGTTGCCTCCTCCGGTCGCTGATTTCTGCATATCCTAGTTCATTTGTCCGGCGGCGCTCTCAAGGTCTGAGTGCCGCTGTATCAGTCGCTGTCAGGTTTCTGAGTACCACCTTCTCCCTGTAGAGCGCGTCTAGTTTGTAGCCAGCAAGCCAATGACTTGCTGCAATTGCGGCAGAGGCAGTAATCGGGTTCTAATGCGCAAGTGCGCGCTCGGTCAGGTTTGCGTGACTCGAGTTCACATCCGCACCCGTCGCAGAGCGCTTTCTCCATTTTCTTTAGCCTATTCTCCAATTTCCACACTATT
>Ga0207693_10005779_pt1 | contig 10259 bp, 11 predicted proteins | sample LARL81metaG_FD_184347 | JGI IMG/M metagenome (GOLD analysis project Ga0207693, IMG submission 184347) | Corn, switchgrass and miscanthus rhizosphere microbial communities from Kellogg Biological Station, Michigan, USA - LAR L8-1 metaG... | ecosystem: Host-associated > Plants > Roots >... | reverse complement strand
GCGGAGCAGGTCGGAAAGTCCGTGTTGGAGATCGCCACCGGCGGGCGGCCGGACCACCGCGCATACACGCTCTCCGCCGCGGGCCTGTCTCCGTTGGGCTGAGCACGCGCGAATGTGGGTATTCAGAGGACATCGACTTGAGCAACCACCTGAAGCGGAGGCCTCATCATGGCGTTCAAACTCACATACACCGACGGGCAAGAGTCCGACTACGACGACGGCACCAAGTGGGAAGTCGACGGAGGTGTACTCAAGCTGGGCCGTGAGGACGGGGAGTGGAGCGTCTTCGTCTCGCCGGGTCACTGGGCCACGATCGAGGTGGGCAAGGACACGAAAAAGAAGGACGATAAGGACGACAAAGCGGACAAAGACGAGAAGAGAGACAAGGACGACAAGGACGAGGACAACTGAGCCTCAGACTTCGATGCGGGAACCGATGATCACCGTGCGGTCCAGCGGCAGGCTGAAATACGCGGCGGCGTCTGCGGTGATGTAGGACGTCGCGATGAAAAGCCGCTTGCGCCACGGCGTCATCGTGGGTTCCTTACCCGCCATCAGCTCGAGCTTGGACAGAAAGTACGACGCCGCATCGACGTCGATGTTGCCTTCGGTATGCGCGGGGTCGAGCAGGCGCAGCGCGGCCGGGATGTTCGGCCTCTCCATATACCCGTAGCACGCGCTGACGTGGATGACGCCGTCCCGCTTGTAGCCGAGCTCGTCAATCGTTATCCGCTCGTCGTCGGACAGCCGCGGCACCGGCACGGTGTCGATCGACATGACGATCACGTGCCGATGCAGCACCCGGTTGTGCTCGACGTTGGCGCGCATCGCAAGGGGCGCCGTCTCTTTTCCGCGGTTGAGGAACACCGCCGTGCCGGACATGCGCACCAGCGGCGGCTTGCAGTCGCGCAGGCCGTTGATGAACTCGCGCAGCGGTCCCTCGGCCTTTTCCCTTGCCCGCGTGACGATTTCGCGTCCCTTCTGCCAGGTCGTCATCACCGTGAACGCGACGACGCCGATGAGCAGTGGCAGCCACGCGCCGTGCACGAGCTTGGTCAGGTTCGCCGCGAAGAACATCAGGTCCACCAGCAACAGGAACCCTCCGCCGATCAGCACCAACGGCAGCCGCCAGCCCCACCGGGTGTGGGCGTAGTAGAAAAACAGCGTGGTGGTGATGGTGATCGTGCCCGTCACCGCCATGCCGAACGCGTAAGCCAGCGCAGCGGAGCTACGGAATGCGAAAACGAGGATCAGCACCATCACCATCAGCAAACCGTTGATCCACGGCACGTAGATCTGACCGATCGTCGACGCCGAGGTGTGTTCTATGCGCAGCCGCGGCAGGTAGCCGAGCTGAGCCGCCTGTGACGCCACCGAGAACGCCCCCGTGATCACCGCCTGCGACGCGATAACCGTCGCCGCGGTGGCCAGCAGCACCATCGGAATCCTCCCCCATTCCGGGGTGAGCAGGAAGAACGGCGCGCTCACCTTCGACTCGTCGGCAAGCACCAGGGCACCCTGACCGAAGTAGCTCAGCGTGCAGGCAGGCAGCACGAGCCCGAGCCAGCCGTAGGTGATGGCCTTCCTGCCGAAGTGCCCCATGTCGGCATACAGCGCCTCCGCGCCGGTGACGGACAGCACGATCGCGGCGAGCGAGAAGAACGCGATGTGGAAGTGGTCCGACAGGAACGTCGCGGCGTAGGTGGGCGAGAGCGCCTTCAAGATCTCAGGATTGTTGACGATGCCCATCACTCCGCACGCGCCGATCGCCACGAACCAGGCGATCATCACCGGCCCGAAGAATCGCCCGACCGCGGCAGTGCCGTGCCGCTGCAACGCGAAGAGCCCAACGATGATCACCGCGGTGATCGGCACGATCCAGTCTTCGAAGTCGGGCTGGATGACCTTGAGGCCCTCCACGGCGGACAGCACGGAGATCGCAGGCGTAATCATGCTGTCGCCGAAGAACAGTGCGGCGCCGAACAATCCCAGGCCGGCAAGGAACATCGCGGTGCGGCGGCCGCGCTGGCCGGTCCATCGGCGCAGCAGCGTGATCAGCGCCATGATGCCTCCTTCGCCGTTGTTGTCGGCGCGCATCACCAGCGTGATGTAGGTCAGCGTGACGATGATCATCACCGACCAGAAGATCGTCGACACGACGCCGTACACGTTGTCCGTGGAGATCGGCACGGGATGCGGGTCGCCGGGATTGAACACGGTCTGGATCGTGTAGATCGGACTGGTGCCGATGTCACCGAAGACCACGCCGAGTGCGCCGACCACGATGGCTGGGCCCAATGCCTGCTGAGTGCTCACGGCTCATATCGTTGCCGAGTGCACGCTTGTTTGCCGGTCATCTCGACGTTTACGCGCAACAACCGTGCGCTCGGCGAAGATCATGGGAGCCATGGCCGACGAACTCGACAAGCTGTACGAGATCAAGCCGGAGGAGTTCACCTCCCTGCGCACAAAGCTCGCCGCAACGGCGAAACAGCGCGGCGATAACGACACCGCCAAACAGATCTCCGCCGCGCGCAAGCCCACAACGGCGGCATGGGTCGTCAACCGGCTCGCGCTTCGGGACCGGGACATCAGGACGCGGCTCGCCGGGCTCGGCGAGCGGCTGAAGGATGCCCACGCTGCGATGGACGGCGACCGTATCCGGGCGTTGTCCGCCGAGCAGCGCCGGCTGGTCGACGACGTGGCCCGGGCCGCATTCGAGGAAGCAGAGCTGGCCGATCCGACCGCCGCGCTGCGCGACGACGTCACGGGAACCTTGCAGGCCGCGATCGCCGACCCGGACGTCGCGTCTCGCCTTGGCAGGTTGACCAAGGCCGAGCAGTGGTCCGGCTTCGGCGAGTTCGGTGATACGGCAATGGTTTTCACCACGACACGCAAGTCCGCCGCGCGCAAGGAGCCGACCGAAAAGCCGGAGCGCGACAAAACGCGCGACGACAAGCCCGACGCCGCGCGGCGCGAACGTGAGAAGGCGCGGGCGGCATTGGCCGCCGCCGAGCGCGCCAAAGCCGATGCGGACGCCGCGCTGCCCGAGCTGCAATCAGACCTCGCGGCCGCGCGGCTGCGTCGCGACGATGCGCGCAGAAGACTGCAGGATGCCGAACGCGCGTTGGCGGCAGCCGAAGACGCCTACGACAAGGGCAAGCAGTCCAGTCGCGACGCGGCGGCGGTGGTGAAGGAAGCCAAGAAACGGCGGAGGTAGGTATCCGTGATGGACGCAGAACTCGCCGACGGCGTGACAACCGTCCGAATCGACAATCCGCCCGTGAACGCATTTGATCTCAAGCTCGTCGACGACGCGGTCGCCATCATGCGCAGCATCGAAGGGCCGATCGTCCTGACAGGGGCGGGTGCCTGTTTCTCGGCGGGCGTCGACCTGCGCGCGATCCTCGACGGGGGAGCCACCTACACCGACCGCTTTCTTGCCGCGGTCTCCGCTGCGTTCCTCGCCGTCTTCGACCACCCGGCGCCCGTGGTCGCTGCCATCAACGGGCATGCCATCGCCGGGGGCTGCGTACTGGCGATGGCCGCCGACGTCCGGCTGATGTCTACAGGCCTGATCGGTCTCAGCGAGGTAGCGGTCGGTGTGCCGTTCCCCGTCGCGGCGCTCGAGATATGCCGATACGCGATGGGCCCTTCGGTGACACGTGCCGTCCTGCAGGCCGACAACATCGATGCGCGCACTGCGGCCGGGCGCGGTTGGATCCATGAAATCGTCGCGCCGGATGACCTGCTCAGCCGAGCCGACGGGATTGCTCGCACGCTGGGGCAGCACGGGCCCACCGCCTATGCCGCGATGAAGGAGCAGCTACACCGGCACGCCCGCGAGGCGATCGACGCCAGTGCCGAGGTGGATGCGAATGTGCGCGCGCTCTGGAAGTCGGACGAAACACGCGCACGCATCGCCGCGTTCCTCGACGCGCTCAAGTGATCGCGCGGCAGCTGATCTCCATGCTGTCACCCTCGCGGACAGGGAAGTTCACACTCACGTAGCCGTTACCCGGATCGCGCACGTGCTCCAGGTACGGCTTGGTGTCGTCCATCGACGTGTTGTCCGCGACGATCAGTGCCCCCGCCGACAGTTTCGGCTCGAGCAGCTTGGCCACCGGAAGGTACAGCTCCTTCCAGCCGTCGAGCAGCACGAGGCCGACCGGGCCGTCGACATCGGCCAGCGTGATCAGCGCATCACCCTCCAGCACGGTGATGAGATCGTCGAGCCCCGTCTCGGCGAACGTCTTGGACGCCGCGGTCACCTTCGCCCCGCTGAGTTCCGTGGTGACGACGCGACCGCTGCCGTTGTCGCGCACCGCCGATGCGAGATGGATCGCCGAGATCCCCAAGGACATGCCGAACTCGACGATGGTGCTCGGCCGTGTCGCCCGCACCAGCGCGTACAGCAGCCGGCCCGCGTCGGGGGTCACTGGCATGTAGATGTCGCTGAGCGCGTCGGCACGCTCTTGCGCGCTCGCCTTGGCGATGCGCTCGAACACGTCGCGGTTCTCGCGAAGCCGAGCGAACTGTTCGGTGGACTCCGTGTACATCCGGTCGAGGGCGGACGCGACTCTGGCGTCCTGCAGTGTGGTCGTCACTGCGCCAAAGATAGCGGCGATTCCGATATATCGCCACGTATCGCCGATGCAACGTTGGCGTGCCGTAATCGGAGCCGGACGCAGCTGGAATCTCCATTGCCCGGATCCGCGGACGTGCCAGGATGGGGATAAGCCAAGCCGATTGGTGTGCCGATGGCCGGTATCGACAAGTCGACAGCGCGAGCGACGGCGGTAATCGCGCTTTTGTTCGCCACCGCGTGGGCGCTGCGCGGCTATCTGCCCGGCAGTGAACCGGTGGCCGACCGACAGCGGCCACAGAGCAGCCCGGCGGCGCTGGTCGTCGACGTCGCCTTGCTCAGCATCTCGGTCGCCATCATCGGCTACGCGATCATCGCGCGGCTGCGCAATCGTGAGGCGCGGCGCCCAGAACCCGGGCGGTTACCCGAGGGCCGGGGCACCATGGGGCGCCCAACGTGGCGCTTCTCCCTGATCGCGCTCGCCGTGGTCATCGCGTGGCTGCTGCTCGTGATGCTGCTGAATCGGCTGGGCGTGCACGGTCCAGGGGATCAGCCACCGTCGGGAACGCCGACCATCGCGGACCCGGGCAGCGCTCCGCCCACCAACACCAATCCCGTGCCGCGGCCACCAGGTTCACTGGACGACCCCGGTACAAACGTCGTCGGTTACCTCGTTGCGCCGATGTTGATCCTGATGGCGCTGATCGTCGTCGGCATGGCCGTCACGGCGCGCAGGCGGCATCGCGTCGCGACATCGTGGGTGTCCGACTGTGAATTCCCCGAAGCTCCCGCTCAGGCAGGCGCGGCGGAATCACTCGCGCGGGCAGCCGAAGTCGGCCTGGCCGAGATCGGTGACCTCAGCCGCGAACCGCGCGAGGCGATCATCGCGTGTTACGCCGCGATGGAGCGCGAACTGACACACGTGCCCGGCGCGGTTCCTCTGGACTGCGACACCCCTTCGGAGGTGCTGGCCCGAGCCGTCTCCCACCATGCGCTGCGCGCCGCCTCCGCGACTCGGCTCGTCGAGCTGTTCGAGGAGGCGCGGTTCTCCCCGCATGTGATGAACGAGGGACACCGCGATATCGCGGTCGACGCGCTTCGCCTCGTGCTTGTTGACTTGCGGAGCATCGCATGAAAAAGCTTGTAGCTGCAGGGGTTTTCGTCGTGGTACTGGTCGAGGTGGCGGCGTTCGCGGTCCTCGACCGCGAGCTCGTGCTGGTGGTTGTCGGTGTCATGGTCGCCTTGGTGCTGCTGGCGCTGCGCTTCTACCTCGTGCGCGAACCCGGATACGGATCCGACAGCGCATTGAGCAATGACGCCGCGGAGTCCTTGCGCCGCTGGCTGTCTCGGACCGAGACCTTGGTCAGCCGGTCGGACTCCACGCGGAGAGACTGGGACAGGCACCTGCGTCCGATGCTGGCCCGACAGTTCGAACTCGCGACCGGACAGCGGCAGACCAGGAATCACGCGGCGTTTCACGCCACCGGCACCCTGCTGTTCGGGGCAGAGCTGTGGGCGTGGGTGGATCCGCAGAACGTGTCCCGGACCAGCGAGGACGAACCCGGCCCCGGCCGGGACGCCCTCGATGAAATTCTGCGACGGTTGGAGCAGGTATGACGGCGAATATGGGGCTGCCCGCTGCGACGACGACCGCGCACTGCGAGGCGGTGCTCGACGAGATAGGACGGGTGGTGGTCGGCAAGCGCGGTGCGCTCATGCTGATTCTCACGACCGTGCTCGGGGGCGGACACGTGCTGATCGAGGACCTGCCCGGCCTTGGCAAGACGTTGATCGCCAGGTCCTTCGCCGCGGCGCTGGGCCTTGACTTCACGCGAGTGCAGTTCACGCCGGACCTGCTGCCGGCCGACCTGCTCGGCTCGACGGTCTACGACATGCAGTCGGGGCGTTTCGAATTCCGCCGCGGACCGATCTTCACCAACCTGCTTCTCGCGGACGAGATCAACCGAACACCGCCCAAGACCCAGGCGGCGCTGCTGGAGGCGATGGCCGAGGGGCAGGTGAGCATCGACGGTGTCACCCACAAACTCCCGGTGCCGTTCATCGTGCTGGCCACCGACAACCCGATCGAGTACGAGGGCACCTACCCGCTGCCCGAGGCACAGCTCGACCGCTTCTCGATCCGACTCGAATTGCGGTATCTGTCCGAGCAGGAAGAGGCTTCGATGTTGCGTCGACGCCTCGAACGGGGCTCGGCCAGGCCGACCGTGCAACAGGTCGTCGACGCGCACGACCTTATCGCCATGCGCGAATCGGTGGAGCAGGTGACCGTGCACGACGACGTGCTGCGTTATGTGGTCTCGTTGGCGACCGCGACGCGGCAGCATCCGCAAGTCGCCGTTGGCGCCAGCCCACGCGCGGAACTCGACCTGGTCCAACTCGCCCGTGCCAGGGCGCTGCTGCTCGGCAGGGATTACGTGATACCAGAGGACGTCAAGTCGCTGGCCGTACCCACCATGGCGCACCGGATCAGCCTGCGACCGGAGATGTGGGTGCGGCGAGTACATGGGTCCGACGTCGTGGAGGAACTGTTGCGACGCCTGCCGGTTCCCCGAACAAAGAACTGACCAAGGGCTGGCGACGTGATCGAGAGTCACAGCACCGAAGTCGAGTTACGCTGGCGTCCATCGCCTTTGACACGTGCAGTCATCACGTCTGCCGCGGCCGCACTCGCGGTCGCCGTAATCGGCGGCTACTGGCAGCTCGTCGCGTTCGCGGCTCCACTGGTAGGCGTCCTGGTGTCGATCGGGTGGCAGCGCACGGTGCCGAGGGTTCACGTGCACGCAGAGCCCGGCTCTCAGCGTTGCTTCGAGTCCGAGGAATCCCGGCTGGACGTGTGGGCCGTCAGGGAAGACACTGAAACCGCCGACGTGGCGGTGGATCTCACGCTCGAGACCGTTGAAGGCATGCGGCTCGAAACGGTCGAGTCGGCTTCCCGGCAGCGGCAGACGGTCGCCGTCTCCGCGGACAAGTGGGGCCGGTATCCGATCGTGACCCGCGTGAGAGTCCTTGGGCGCGGCGGGCTTGTCGTGGGCACCGGCGTGGCCGACGCTGCCAACGTCTTCGTGTTCCCTTTGGCGCCACCACAATCCACCGCTATCCCACGCACAGAACTGCTCGACCGCCTCGGCACCCACCTGACGCGACACATCGGGCCTGGCGTCGAGTACGCCGACGTCCGCCGATACGTGCCCGGCGATCAGTTGCGCACGGTCAACTGGCCGGTCAGCGCGCGGCGCGGCAGCCTGCATGTCACGGAGCGGCTGACCGACCGCGCCGCCGACGTCGTGGTGCTGATCGACGGGTATCCGCAGCCGCCCGGTCCGGCGACCGAAGCAACCGACCGCATCGCGCGCGGCGCCGTACAGGTCGTGCAGAGTGCGTTGCGCAGCGGTGATCGCGCTGGCGTCGTCGCGCTTGGCGGCCGCCACCCGCGCTGGCTCGGCGCGGACATCGGGCGTCGACAGTTCTACCGGATCCTCGATGCCATGCTCACCGCCGGCGACGGCTTCGAGACCACGCCCGGGACGCTGGCGCCGCGGGCCGCCGTCCCGCCCGGCGCGATCGTCATCGCGTTCTCCACGATGCTCGACACCGAATTCGCGCTAGCGCTGATCGACCTACGCAAGCGCGGTCACACCGTCGTCGCCGTCGACGTGTTGGAGGGCGCGCCGTTCGAAGAGGAGCGAGACCGGCTGGTCGCCAGGATGTGGTCGCTGCAGCGCTCGTTCATGTACCGCGACATGGGCACGATCGGCGTCGACGTGGTGTCGTGGCTCGGCGATGCCACGCTCGATCAGGCAATGCAACTGGTGCCCGATCATCGGAGGCCATCACGGCGGCGGGCGGCGCGCACATGAGGGCCGCGGCTTCACCCGTCACCCGGGCCGTTTCGACGGCGTTCGGGTTGGTGATGGTGGCGTCGGCTGCGGTGCAGGCCGACGGCCCGGGTTTGGTCGCGGCGGTTGTCGCGGCGGCTGCGGTGTTGGTGGGCAGTGTGTTTCGTCCTGCCGCCACGATCGCGGTGCTGGCCACCGTGGCGGTGATCGTGCTCGCCGACGCGGCCCCCGTTTTGACCGCGACGTCCGGGCTGTGCGCCGCGGGGTATCTGGTGTTGCGGCACACCGCTGCGGTGACGTCACCGACAATGCTTGGCGCCGTGGGGTTTACCGCTGTGGGTCTGGCGGCCGCATCGCTTCCGATTCAGCTGCCGTGGGTGCCGCTGCTGGCGCCGTTGGCCGTGCTGGTGCTCTACGTTCTGGTCACTCGCCCGTTCTGGGCGACGTAGTCTCCTCGCCGAGGATCCCGATCCGCCTGCGAGTGTGCTGTCAGCGACCAGCGGCCGGATACTCGTCGTGCCGGTGCCACCATACGTACGGCGGCGTTTGCGGATACCCGTCGGGCGAGTCCTCCCACTCCTCCTGACGGCCGAGAGCGGTGATGTCCAGATATGCCCAGGTGCTGCCCATCGCCTCGTCGCCGCGGTTGTCGATGAAGTACGTGCGGAAGATCGACTGCCCGTCGCGCAGGAAGGCGTTGGTGCCGTGCCACTCGTCGACACCGAAGTCGGCGTCGAACGAATCCGTGATGGTGTACCAGGGCACGTCCCAGCCCATCCGCTTCTTCAGCTGCGCAATGGCGTCCTGAGGAGCACGGGAGACGAACACCAGCGTGGTGTCGCGGGCGTTGAGGTGTGCCAGATGGCCGACCTGGTCGGCCAGCATCGAACACCCCGGGCAGCCGGCGTCGGGCCAGCCGTCCACATCGGGCTGGAAGAAGAAGCGGTAGACGATCAGCTGACGCCTGCGATCGAACAGCTCGAGCAGGCTGGCCGGACCGCCGGGCCCGTCGAATAGGTAGTCCTTCTGGACCGCCACCCTCGGCATCCGCCGGCGCTGTGCGGCCAGCGCATCGCGGGCGCGGGTGAGCTCCTTCTCTTTCACCAACAATTCCTGGCGGGCGGCGTCCCACTCCTGTGGTGTGACGATCGGCGGCAAGTCCATCGCCGTACCTCCTTCGAATCGGTCCGGTATATAGACACCGGCGACGACCGGAAATCATCGCCGGCCAGTTCGCTGCCCGTTGGGGAGCCGCGAGACGGCATCGTCGTTGCCGGGCTGACAACAGCGCTGCGAACCCGAATCGAGTTGCTGTGTGATGTATTCGACGTGGGTGGGCAACCGCTCCCATTGGATCCGGATGTAATCAGTGTGCGCGGTCGAAGACGACCGGCAATCGTCGCATGGTTTCTGCCATCGATCGCTCCCCAGCCGGTGCGTCAAAATGGAACCGTTATCAGGACACGTGCGACATGCGGAAGTCGCGGCCGCTATCTTTTTCAATGAAAGCGGGGCTCACGTCGCCCGTAAGCGAAATACTAAGCGGGACGCTTACTTTCGGGAGAATCGCCATGCCAGCCAGCCGGGGCGAGCGCAGCGGCGGGACATCGGATGTGCGTAAGGCTGTGACCGGAGCTTCGATCGGCAACGCCGTCGAGTGGTTCGACTTTGCCATCTACGGCTTCCTCGCAACGTTCATCGCCGCCAGTTTCTTTCCTTCGGGAAATGAAACCGCGGCTCTGCTGAACACTTTCGCGATCTTCGCGGCGGCGTTCTTCATGCGACCACTCGGCGGGTTCGTGTTCGGACCGCTGGGC
>Ga0207693_10005775_pt1 | contig 10262 bp, 15 predicted proteins | sample LARL81metaG_FD_184347 | JGI IMG/M metagenome (GOLD analysis project Ga0207693, IMG submission 184347) | Corn, switchgrass and miscanthus rhizosphere microbial communities from Kellogg Biological Station, Michigan, USA - LAR L8-1 metaG... | ecosystem: Host-associated > Plants > Roots >... | reverse complement strand
ATCCATGGTGGTGACGGCAATCCGAAGCCTCGCGTGTTCCAGCTCGGCCTGCTGAGCGGCTTGCAAGGCCAGTACGTTGCGGTCCACTTCAATACGATCATCGCGAAGGGACCAGGCTACAGCCACGCAGTCGTAGCTGTCGCCCGTCCGTAATACGTGACGCAAGCATGCGAGTGATGTGGTTCTGCGTTGTCCTCTGGATATTCGCAGCAGCCATCATTGGCAGCTTGCTCGATGCACTCATCCATGCGGGTCGGCGTAAATCCCGATCCGCATTGATTCTTAGCAAGGTGAACTATGGCGATTGAGATCAAGAAGTCTCATGAGGGGCTGTTGCACAAGCGCTTGCATGTGCCGGAAGGTCAGCCAATTCCGGAAGCAAAGATCAAACGAGCCGAGCACTCGAACGATCCATCTCTGCGTAAGGAGGCCCAGTTCGCCGACAACGCAAAGAAGTTTCATCACCCAAGTAATGGCGGTCGCATTAAGTAGGAGCTGAAATGGAATTTCTCCTGGATATGCTCCGCCTCAACGCCGAGGAAAGGGCTACCGTCGAAGCGGCAATGCCGATCCTGGCTAGCCTGCTGGAGAAAGTCGACTGGGACATGCTCCTAGCGGCTTATGCGATGTTGGTCAAAGGTCAGCCGGTTGCTAACCGATTGATCGGCGATCTCAAACTTCTTAGCCCTGTTGCCGTCAAGATGCTCAATCGTACTGGTGGCATGTTCGAGGCAATGGGTGCGATGGGTCCGGCTAAGGACGTCGAAGCTACAGTTCAGGCAAATCAGTATCTCGTAAAGCACCTCGGCGACTATTATAGCAAGGCTACGCCGCTAATTCTCGAAGTCGAGAAGGAATGGCCGAAAATCCAGCCGGCTTGGGACATTGTTCTCGGAAAGTTGCGCGATCGCGGCCTGGTAAAAATCTGAACGGTTTAAATAGTCGTGGAGGCACGACATGCTGATCCGCTTCTGGCTTGGTCGATTGCATATCGGCCGGCCGAGCGGGATCACTGGCGCTCCCTACGATATGGCGGTGACGCTGTGCTGGGGATGGCGCGGAGATGTCCCGCTTGCTGCTCCTCAATGGCGTCATCTGTGGCGCTTCTCGTGGGATTGGCTCCCTATTCGTTTCTATCAGTCGATCAACGCGGTCAAGCCACCGGAGCACCCGGCATTGACCAAGATACGACAGACTGTCTCGGTCATTTCAGGGAAAGATCAAGTTTCGCCTAACAGTGAAACTCTCCTGCCGAGTGAATTTTGGGGAGCGATTGATTCTTCACGCTGGACCGGAAGGGATCGGCGTTTCGTCGGCTTTGGCCAATGGCGCCATAGCTTCCTACACTACCGTGCAACGTGGAGGTCATTGATGCACGTTTACCTGACTGGCGCCAAGGAGCGCGCAAATCCAAAGCACATTATGTATATCGCTCCGGCTACACAAGTGCCGAGAGCTGAATGTCCGAGCGAGTGGCTGAACGAGGACAATACCGTGAGAAATTTTACGGTAGAGTTCAAGTTCGGTCGCGCCTCCGTCGATGAGAGGCTAGGGGAATGGTTGGTCAAGTCCGGCCACGCCAAGAAATCCAATATCGTTCGCGCTACCACTGGCAGCCTGGTCGGTTCTCTAGCTCGTACCATTCAAGGTCGTTGATATGAAGAAACTGGTTATTGCTGCTGCTATCCTCGCTACTGTCACTACTGCGTCTCTACCGGCTCGCGCCGACGATGTAGGCGCTATCATCGGCGGCAGTGTTGGATTCTTCGTGGCTGGGCCGATCGGACTGATCGGTGGGCTTATCATCGGCGGCATTTTCGGAAAGCCGTTTTGGGGTCCCCCTTTTGGCCCTGGTGCTTGCTGGGTTGACACACGTTTCCATCGTCACTGCCGGCACTTTCCTATCCCGTCAAATATGTAACCGATTTTACGATGTAACTCAGACGGTCCTGCCATCACATTTTTCAATGGATAATCGGCGATGTCTCGTCAACTAGGCGCTAACGAATACTCGCCGATTGCGGCGCATGGCCCAAAGGCTGAATACGTTCCGGCTGCGCTGATTGCCGAGTTGCAAGCAATTTCATCGATAGCAGCCTCCAGCAACTATACTACCCAACTATACTCTGCTGACGGGTACTACGATTTTGTTCTTGGTCTAAAGTCTACGCAGGCTGGAGCAATAAATTTTCTGCGCTATATCGACGACGCTGGAACTGTACTTCTCGATGGAACGGCGCCTACTCAGGCCCTCGTAGCAAATACCGCGGCAGTATTTATCGAAACTGACGCTAAGCCATACGCCTCTTTCAAGGTGCAGATTACCAATTCTTCTGGCACTACAGCGGCAACTCTTTCCAATATCGCGGCGCTGATGAGCGCGCATTAAGGCGCTCCTATGCCATCCGAGTACATTCAGCCTAGCGAATATCCGGTTTACGGGCTGCCATCATCTACCACTCAGTCACAAGTATATGAGGCGTCCCTGCTGGTTGATGCATTCCTGCGACGCCCCGAGGGAATGGTCTGGTCGCCGGATTGGATGGGGCTCCCGGCGTATATGGCTGGACTGAATCCGTCGCTTACGTTTCAGAGTTCTGGGTCTATAACTGCCGGCTCTAAGGTTGCTGTTCCCCTGACCAAGAATGTTCCAGCCTGGTCAGATATGATTGGCGAGGTCGTAATCCTCGATCGATCTAATCAGTCAGCGGTTGAAGCCTGTGTCATCACCGCAATGACAACGGGGCAGATCACTCTAGGCAGCGTAGTAAATAACCACAACCCGAATTGCACAATAGACTTTGGCTTGACGATCTTCGAGGAGAAGTCGTTACCAAGTCAACGCTCAATTACACGCACATCTCGTTCTCCTGTTCGCCTCCTTTCTGGTATGGGTCGTTACGGATATGGCCGTAAAACCGATCAGGAAATGGGGATGTATAATGAGGTCAATCTCCTTGCTGCAATACAGGCGTTTGGCGGCCCTCCGATGTGGGTGCCATTCGATGTGTCACAAGCCAGCGTCTCTTATACAACGCGAGAGGTTTGGGTTCCTGCCGGTATCTTGATGGCCTACTTCTCTGAGGTTAGGTTACGATACATTTCCGGTTTCCAGTATTCCGCTCTACCTCCTATTATCAAGCAAGCGACTGCTCAGATCGTATCAGCTTTCCAGGCTAATCCTGAATTGCAAGGTCAACTAAAGTCCATAGGTGCCGGTAATACCAAGATCGAGCGGTTTGCTCCGTCTCAAATTGATAATGACACCCGCCTCGAACTTGAGCAGTTTCGCATTAACCTAGTGATCTGATCGTAGGGTACGGAGGCTCCTGATGAGCATTTTGTATCCACGCACGATCTCGATACGTCGAGAAAGCACTATTACTCCTCCTGCTCAGCAAGGGCAGATTGGATATGGTGGCGCCGCTCCGGTTTCTGAGAGCATCATAGCGTCGGGTCTATCGGCGTCCATCCAATATGAGCGCGTTGGTCGTGAGAATCCATCACGATTACCTACAGATACCAGGCGGTCTACCTGGTTGATCCTCATTCCTCTTTCCGACGCTGATTTTGGGCTGATAACCGAGAACGACATAGTTCTCGATGACCTAGGCAAGCGCTACCAGGTCTACGCTGCTGATTTTCAGCCACTTGGCTATAATCTGCACGCCGAACTTCTGAACGTGTGATGCCATGGCCGATGAAACAGACGTAGAAAATACTCTCGTCGGTATCATCGCCGCAGCGTTGTATCCGAATGGAACATCCCAGCCATGCGCTGCCGGCGTTCCCTGTATGGTGTTTCGCGGCTGGCCAACTACCCAGCAGCAGGAAGCATCCAAGAAGCAGAATTTCGTCAACGTAAGTGTTGCTGCCCGCAATGGCGTTGAGCGCAATACAGCACGCTATCCGCTGTTGTGGCAGACCACTACTCCTCCTGTTCATACCCTGACGGTACACGTCAGCGGCAATACGATCACCATTGGCGGTACTGTATCTACGCCGCAGAACGTCATTGCGATCGTTGGTGGATCGGCTTCGCAGAAATCATTCTCTTACGCCGTTCAGCCTGGCGATACGCTGTCGACCATTGCCACTGGATTGGCAACAGTTATTGCTGCGACATTTGCAGGAACTACATCATCTGGTCCGGTTGTCACGGTTAACTCAACCTTGCCGGTGATTGCCAGGATAGCCTCCACCGGCATACTGAGCCAAGAGGTCGGCCGTCAAGAGAAAAGCTTCCAGGTGACAATATGGGCGCCTCCGTGCGCCACTGTCGGCTCTGATGCGGATGCCTGGCGTACCGCGGTAGTGAAGATCGTTGATCAGACACTTCGCCCTCTAATACGGATTGTTATGGTCGATCAGTTCTACGCTCATATCCGTTATGAGCGGACTATCACCATAGATGCAGCTCAGTCCGAGGGTATATACAGGCGCGATCTGTACTACTGGGTCGAGTACGCCACCACAATTACCAAGACCGGTTACGAGATCGGCATCGCGCAGACTCAGCTTCAAGGCGGCACTCCACCTAATGGTGATTTGCCGCTCAGTGACGATTTCCCCACTCTGACCGACAACAGCTAACTTCTCTTTAAGGAGACCACTGTGTCCATCCATCTCGTTGTCACTCAGCCGTTCGGCAACTTCAAGCGCGGCGATCTTATCGTTGACGCCGACAAGGTCGCCGAAATCATGTCTGGCCCGCATCAGCATTCGGTCGTTCGCAGCATCATGAAGCCCGAGCATCGCTCCGGGGAATTCTTTCGTAATGATGCGCAGAAGAAGTTTGTGAAGCGCTAATGGGTAAGGCCAAGAAGATCGCTGTAGTTGAATGCGACAAGGACCTCTTTATTGAGGTTTCCACGACACTTCAGCACGCGATTACTGGTAAGCCTATTTTCTATAGCGATAGCCTGGTTGATCTAGTCAATCGCCATTGTCCAGAGCTGTATGAGATTTGCAGCGACGCTGGTTTCAGGTTCGTCCCGAGCAACAGCAAGGATGAGCTGATGGAATCTCCGCCTAGCATCTGGTTCGATATCATAGAGATTACTGAGCCGAACTGACAGTTCTGGCTAGATATATTTTCCCTTTCATTTGCCGCCATAGGGCGGCTTTTCTTTTTCAGAGGAATTTAATATGCCTCAGATTGTCCAGCAGGGTCAGGTAAATCTTGCCGCGCTGAATGTTCCTGATCTTATAGTCCAGATCATCCCGCCGCAGCTTCTGATCAATGGCGTTCCCTCCAATATCGTCGGCTTTGTCGGCACCGCCTCGTGGGGTCCTACCAACGTCCCGGTCATTGTTGGTGGCTATCAGGGCTTCACGGCGCAATTCGGCAACCCGGTAGCGCGCAAGTACGATATGGGTAGCGCGATCTATGCCGCTACGCAGCAGGGCGCACAGGCATTCCGTTGCATTCGCGTTACCGATGGTACTGATACTGCTGCCTCGGTTGTGATCCAGTCGAACTGTCTTACCGTCACCAGCATCTACACTGGTGTCGTCGGCAACAACATAAACTTCTCAATCGCCAATGGATCGTTGTCAAATTCTAAGCGAGCTGTTGTTGCTCTTGGCGGGCAGGTTGCTGAGGTCTTCGACAACATCACCCAAGGCGTAGTCTCGTTCGCTGTTACCCCTGGAACATATACTACTTGCCCGACGCTGTTGACCATTGATCCTCCTTCGATCTCGACTGGCACTCAGGCCGTGGCTCATCCGATCCTCTCGGTTGTAGGAACTCCTACTACGGCTAATGCTGGTAGCGGATACGCTGTCAACGATTTGGTCACCCTATCGAATGGTGTGGTCATCAAGGTTTTGACCGTTACCTCTGGAGCTATCGCGACCCTTTCGGTGCAGGATGCTGGCTCAGTCGGGGCTGGTCTAGCAGTTCCTTCCAATCCTGTGGCGCAGACGTCTACCACCGGCAGCGGCACTGGCGCTACCTTCACTCTGTCGTGGGGTTTGGGCACTCCGATCCTGGAGAATGGCGGCAGCGGCTATACCACTGCTCCCACCGTCACCCCTGTTGGCGGTGTCACCACCGGTGCCGGCTCGATGACCGCCACGATCTCCTACTGGACCAATATGGCGAACGCCATCAATAACGGCATCTCCGGTCTTCGTGGTCCCTCGCAGCGCGTCACCGCTGCGGCTGGTGCAGGCACTTCTACGCCAACGCTGGCTGGTCATTTCCTCTCTGGCGGAACTGACGGTGCCAACGCTACCGCGATCGGTGCGGCTGGCGCTCCGGCGCTGATCGGTCAGGACGCTATTCCGCGCACCGGCATGTATGCCATGCGCTCGGCTCTGATTTCGATCGCCGCCCTGGTGGACTGTGACGACTCGACGACCTGGACCACGCAAACCTCGTTCGGCTTGAGCGAGGGCATCTATATGATCGGCACTGGCCCGGTTGGCGATACGATCTCCAATGCAGCCGACGTGAAGGCGACGGCCGGCATCGACAGCTTCTCCTTCAAGTTGATGTTCGGCGACTGGATTTACATCAATGATCCGGTTACTGGCGCGCAACGGCTGATCTCGCCGCAGGGATTTGTTGCCGGTTTCATGGGCAATCAGGACCCGAGCCAGACGCCGATGAACAAGCCGATGTTCGGCATTGTCGGCACGCAAAAGAGCCAGACCAAGATTCAGTACACCAATGCTGACTTGCAGGCCCTGTCGGCAGCCGGAATCGATGTCATCTGTAATCCGAATCCTGGTGGCAATTACTTCGCTCTCCGTCTTGGCATCAACACGTCCTCCGACCTCGCCGTCAATGGTGACAACTACACGCGCATGACCTACTTCATTGCGCGCACCATTGCACATGGTTGCGGCAGCTACGTCGGCCAATTGCAGACCCAGACCGAGCGCTACGAGGCGCAGACCACCTTGGCGGCGTTCCTCGCCAACCTGGAGTTCTTGGGTCTCATTGGTACTCCGGATGGCTCGCCGAGCTATGAGGTGCAGATCAACGACGCTAACAACCCGCAGACGCTGGTCGCTCTCGGCTATCAGACTGCCTACGTGAAGGTGATCTACCTGGCCGTGATCCGTTACTTCATTGTCGACCTCGAAGGCGGTCAGACGGTCACGATTACCAATTCGCTGCCGACCGGTGTTGGCGCCGCTAACGCTGCTGGGCAGGCCCCGACCATTGGCTAATCCGAATGGTGAGGAGTGACCACTCCTCGCCCATTTCCATCATTCGATTTTAAGGATTTACTCTCATGCCCGTTAACGGCTATACGGTTGGTCGTGACGTTACCGTCACGATCTCGGGTGCTGGTGGCAACAACATCATCATCTCGTCGGATCAGGTCACGCACTTTGAAGCGCGCCCTGTCAAGCGTCAGGATTGGGCACGTCCACTCAACCTGCCGCCGCGCCCGCTCTATATGCCGGATGGATGGCAGGGTACTTTCGAGGTTGACCGCGCGGACGCTACCCTCGACAGCTATCAGGCCGATCTGGAGTCGGAGTTCTGGAATGGTCAGAACATTCTCGCCGGCACGCTCCTGGAGACGATCACCGAAGACGATGGTTCGGTCACGCAATACCAGTTCGATGGCGTGATGTACTGGGTCGAGGAACCTGGCGCCTTCCGCGTCGACGGCATTGTTCGTCAGCGCGTGGAGTTCTGCGCCGGACGTCGTCGCCGCACGAGCTAATGGACGATTTCTACGCTCTGAACTAGCGTCCAGAGGCAGCTAATTTCTCCTTGTGGCCTTATACAGAAGGTCCCATGGTATAAGCTGCCTCCATCTATTTTTACGAGAGTGCCCTGCTCTACAGCCTGGCATTCGCCGCCAGCCATGAGCATAACGATCAGCTTTTGCAAGGCCGCCTTGTCATCTTTGACCCGCTCAAGCTGGTCTACGTAGGCATTCTTCAAGCACGCCAAGGCAGTAGTCTTCATGCGTCCCTGCTCTGAGGATGCTGCGGACGCCACCGTTACTGGAAGAAGGATGGAGATAGCGAGCAAGCTATAGGGACGAGCTTTCACTTGGAATGTTCTCCTTTTGTTCTACACACTATGTGAGCGGAACATGGGAGCGGGTTTTTATGCTGTCAAGGAGGTAAAGATGGCACCCAAGGCAACCATGAGAATGGCGGAGGAGACCGCCAGTGCGACGCCGGAGACTCCGGCAATGGACGACAAGAAGCGAGTCAAGACCAGCGACGGTCATACGATCGCGCTGCGCGATCTTTCCGTGTTAGAGGAGATGCGTCTCCTTAAGGTTCTCGGCGAGTTCAACTCCAGCTACTACGCATTTTGCAGTCAGGTGGCCCGAGTTTCCGAGATCGATGGATCGCCCGTGCCTATCCCTAACAATGAGCGCGAGATCGAAACTATCGCTGCGCGTATCGGGCGCCCAGGCGTCGCTGCTCTGATGCAGGCTATCGCTGGGGCGGTCGAGGAAGACGGCGAGAAGGAAAAAGAACAGGTAAAAAAATAGTCGGGCATCCCGCCTTCCGCCAAGTGGTAGCCCTCGTCACCAGCGGGGTGCCGTGGGACATAGTGAAGGGCATGGATCGCGTTGAACGCATGGCCTGGTTGATCGCAATAGGCGAACGCAACGGCGGAGAGTTCAACTACCGGACCTGGCAATGGCGTGAGAAATGATCGACTTCGAGGAGTACGCCAAATTCCTTGCTATCCAACCAGAGTTGGTTCTAGTAAAGATCATAGAGACTGCCGCCAAGGTCGGCGAAGCCGCCAAGGAAATTGCCGCCAAGAAGATGATCGGCCATGAGCTGTCGATATGGAAGCCATTGGACGAAGTTACCATTGAGCGGAAAGAGCGTGAAGGGTTCACCGGGCAGGTTTCCGCAACCGATCCATTGTTACGCACTGGTGAGATGCGCGAATCCATATCATACGAAGTGATCCCCAATCCTGAAGGTGCTACTGTCATTATTGGCTCCAGCAGCAAGCACGCGATCTACCAAGAACTCGGAACGCCAACTATCCCCCCTCGCCCATTTCTCTCCGTCGCTACGGCGGAATCCATACCAGTAGCAGAGAAAGAATTAGGCGAAACTGCGATTACATTGCTGACCCCGAAGGTTTAGTCCACCATGATTACATCCTTCGAGGTCGGGTCGGTATTCACGATCGTCGACAGGGCGTCGCCAGTCATCTCTCGGCTTTCTAAAGAGATGAGCGACTTCTCTGCGATCGTGGCGGATACCAAGAAGAATCTGCAAGGCGTTGGCGAAACTAGCTTCGCCGGCTTGACCAGGAATCTCAAAAGCGCCACTGACCAGGTTGCGACGCTTGCCGGCGCTACCGACAAGGCGATGCAGGGGATTACCTCTGCTACTACGGCTGCATCGGCGGCTATCCAATCCATGACGGCGGCGATGCGCTCTGCCGCCGCGCAAGCCAGGATGCTATCGAATACCAGGATCGGTCCTATGGGCGCTGCGGCGCCGTGGGGCGCCTGGGGTACTGGTCCTAATTCTCCGGTGAGGTTCAATAACGCTACCGGAATGTTTTCGCCAGCCGCGCAGGCGGCAGCGCAGGCGGCAGCTACTCGGTCTATGGGTGGATCGAGGGGTGGTGGCGGACATATGTATATGTCGTCTCCTGGCCTAGAGCTGCCTGGCGGCGGCCGGTTGGGGGCGTTTGTTCATCCCAGTCCTGGTATGATTGGCGCTGCGCTTGCTGGCTACGGCGTCTACAGCGAAGCAGAACTACAGCATTCCATCATGGGAATGATGATTGCGTCTGGCGAACCGCTCGATCAGAGCGGCAATACCGCCATGAGATTGCGCCGGCAGATTCAGCGCACCATGATGCAGACCGGCATGTCGCAGGAGGATGTTTCTGCGGCGGCAGCAAAAGTCATGCTGCAAATGCAGAATCTTCCAGTAAATACACGGCTGAATTTGCTTCCGGATATCTTGAAATTCTCGTTCGTTGAACACGAAATGAAGGGTGTCAGTGGCGGTGAGGCTGCGCAATCACTAGTTGGTCTTCTTCATCTAAGCGGCGCTTATAGCGAAGAACAGTTGAAGAAGCTAGCTCCCGAGATCGCTTTCGCGTCTACTCTTACTCCTGCCAGCATGCCGCAATTGGAGCGTGCTGCTTCTTACGTGCTACCGTTCTCTGGCCAAGCAGGCATCGATCCAGGATTGATGTTGCTAATCGCCGCTCAGGCCGAAGCATCAGGCATTATGAACACCAAGTCTGGTACTTGGTTTCGTGGTCTTATAGAAAAACTAGGTAAGGGCCA
>Ga0207693_10005774_pt1 | contig 10262 bp, 7 predicted proteins | sample LARL81metaG_FD_184347 | JGI IMG/M metagenome (GOLD analysis project Ga0207693, IMG submission 184347) | Corn, switchgrass and miscanthus rhizosphere microbial communities from Kellogg Biological Station, Michigan, USA - LAR L8-1 metaG... | ecosystem: Host-associated > Plants > Roots >... | reverse complement strand
GGAGCAGTCAGGTAGCTCGCCGGGCTCATAACCCGGAGGTCGCAGGTTCAAATCCTGCCCCCGCTACTGCGGAAGGCCCTGGAAACGGGGCCTTTCGCTTCTAACGGACGCTGGCGACGGCCAAACCTTTTTGCCGAACCTTTGCCGGCTCCGAACGAGCCTTCCTCCAAAGAGGCTCCCAACTGGCCTTGAGTCGGCACGTCCGAGGACGCGGTAGCGCCTCAGCTTCGTAGTTACGGAGACGGATCGCTCCGATTGGAGGACGAGATGGCAGGGCAGGTTTCTCGGACCATTGCACTGGTTTTGGCGAGCATCGCAGCGACGATCGTGATTGCGGCTGCAAAGGCCGACGGACTGCCGGTCCTTGGCATTGATGTCGGCCCGACGGGAGTCGCGACTCCATCGGGCGAGGCTCGGTACGTGACCCTTCCGGCCAGGGGAGGCACGGTCGTCGCCCGCGTCCGGCGAAGCGGTGGCCAAATCCTGAACTCGGCCACCCTGCCAGGAAACTTCACGATCCCCGCTGTCGCCTATGACGGAAGCGCCGGCGGCCTGTCCGCCGACGGCCGCGAACTCGTTCTAATCCAGCCCCGCGTTCGCTTCCCGCGCGCTCGCACCGCCCTGGCGGTTCTCGACGCGCAGAAGCTGCGGCTGAAAACGATTCTGCGGTTCCGGGGCGACTTCAGCTTCGACGCGATTTCCTCGAAGGGCAACCTGCTTTACCTGATCCAGTACGTCTCGCCGAAGGACCCGACTCGCTACCTCGTCCGCGCCTATGACCTGCGGCAGCACCGGCTGCTCGAGGCGCCCGTCGTCGATCCGCACGAGCAGAGCGACAAGATGCGCGGGAATCCGCTCTCGCGCGCACTCAGCCCGGACGGCCGTTGGGCGTACACGCTCTACGAGGGCGGCGGCCAGATGCCGTTCATCCACGCACTCGACACGAGCCGGCGCATAGCCCACTGCATCGACCTCGACGCGCTTGCCGGCAACCGGTACCTCTGGCGACTGCGACTGCACACCACCGAGGACGGTCGCGAGCTTTTGATCCGGGACCGCGCCGAGACCGAGCTCGTTGTCGAGACGAAGACGTTCCACGTCCGCAGCCCCACCGTAACCGGGGGCAGCCAGGGCGGAGTCAACTGGGAGGTCGTTGGTGTCACGAGCGCCGCGGCCCTCGTCGCCGCGGCAGTCTTTCTTTTCTTGGCGAGACGTCGGCACCAGCTCGCCGTCGAACGGTGATGATCGGGCCGAACAGAGAGACGGACTGTCTCTGCTGATCAAGCCGAAGGGGATTTCAGACTCGAACCCGGTGACTCCGGTTTGCTCCGTAACGGGCTCATGTTCCCTCGCGTGAGCGATCCCGTTCCCTCGCGTTAGCTATCCGCGCCGGCGCTCTGCCTACCGATCGTTCACCCACTCGGCCAAGCGCGCCCGCACTTTCGCCCCCGAGTAAACGCCGCCAACTGAATAGGAGGATCCGCCGCATGCAGAGCGCCGCCACACGCGGTTTCACGGTCGTCACCGTCGTGACCATGATCTTCGCGCCGGTATGGAAGGGAAACCACTGGGTCAGTGTCTTGACCGGCAAGAAGACTGAGACGACGCTCGTGAAGTGCCAGCCGAACGATCCCTGTCCGGCACAAAAGCACGTCACGCAGAAGCTCGTACTGCCGCACCCGTAGGTGTCCTCCTATCTTCTGCTCGCGTTCGCGATCTTCCTAGTCGCGTTCGAGTTTCAGAACCTGCTCTCGTGGGGCGGAGCGCGCACGATCAAGCCGGGTCGAGAGAAGTCGCAGGACTTCACGATCGTGGTCCCGGTCTTCGGGCACCCGCGCTACTTCGACGGCGAGCGGCTTCGACGCTATCGGCACCGAGTGCTCGTCGCGATGGAGATCAGCGCACCCTTGATGGCGGAGTTTGCGGACGAGCTCGAAACCCAGGGATGGAACGTCGCGCGTCTGGTCGCTGAGGATCCGAACCCGGCATCGCTCCTCGCGGCCGCGCTGCCGGCGGTCGCCACGACGTATACCTTCCGCCTCGACGCTGACACCGCGATCGGCGATGACGTCGCCGCCGCAGTCGCCGCGGCAGAGGTCGGCGGCGCGGATCTCTGTTCGGTCAAGTGCGCGGTCGGCAACCGCACGAACGTCGTCACGAAGCTGCAGGCGCTCGAGTACCGGATGGCGATGCTCAGTCGCCACTTCCGTCCCTGGCTGACCTCAGGCGCCTGCTTCCTCGCGCGAACCGACGCGCTGCGCCAGATCATGGCCCGGCACTCGAATTGGACACCCGGGGAGGACATCGAAACGGGCCGGACGGCGCTCGCTCTGCGCATGCGCATCCGTCACCTGGACATGGTCGTGCACACCGACGCGCCGGAGAGTTGGCGCGCACTCTTTCACCAGCGACGCCTCTGGTGGGCGGGCGCGTTTCGCCACTGGTGGATCAACGTCGATCGGAACTTGCTCCACCTGCCGGTGCTGACGAGCTATTACCTGATCGCGATCTGGGCGTCCTGGTACTTCAAGTGGTGGACGACGCTGAGCCCCGCGGCGGTCTTGTCGAGCCTGCCCCTCGTCTATGCCGCCTACCTCTTCGTCACCGTGACCTCGAACCTCCAGGTGATCTCGCCGTGGATGATCGTCTTCCCGTTTTACGCGCTCGCCCAAGTCCTCGTGCTGCCGCCGTTCGGCGCTCTGAAGTACTTCGAGCTCGCGAGGCGCCGACGGCGCGTCGGGCGTTACCAGTTTGGCTATCGCCGTCGAGAGGTCCTGCGGGTTATTGCCCGCGTGATGACCTACCCCACCGGGCGGCAGTAGACGAGTCTCACGCGGCGAGTGCTCCACCCGCGACGCCCGCTGCTTGTTGGAGAGCGGTTCTTGCGTCAGGCTGTCGTGTCGTCACGCTCGAGGGCAGATCGTCCGGTACTGGACACCGGGGAGAAACCGCTTCCACTCGGCGCGAGTGAGGTTGCGGTTCGCGACCGCGCATGCCCGTGCGGCCCAGGCGGCCGGATCGACGCTCCAGATGATCGCAGTGCCGGAGCGGAGCATTCCGAGCGCGTGCCCCCCGTCGGGGAAGAACTCGACCGAGCCGCTGCTACTGCTACCGGGAAGCGGCTCCCCGATCAGTTTGTGCTGCGAGACGTCCCAGAGACGCAGCTTGCCGTCGCCGCTAGCCGTGACAAGGACCTTGCCGTCGCGGCTCCAGCCAAGGCCGACGACGCCACCGTTGTGACCGGACAAAGGTGTGCCGACGCGTTTGCCGGACGCAACGTCCCAGAGGACGACTGCTCCTGTGCTGTCGCCCACTGCGAGCAGCTTCCCGTTCGGCGCGAACCTCGCGACGTAGTCGCCGCTCTGGCCGGCCAAACGAGAAACGGGAAGGGTCCGAGGCAGAGCCCAGACCGTTGCCCTCCCGTCGAGACCGGCGGCGACGAGGTTCCCGTTCCGGCCGTAGTCGACCGAGTCGATGCCGGCCCGCGTTGGCAGCGCGAGTTTCTCGTCGCCGGTTCGCAGGTCGTAGAGCCTGACACCGCTCTTCCCGCTGCCGGCAGCGAGCGTGCTGCTATCGGGGCTGAACGCAACTGCGTCTGCACTCGCGAAGCGGTGCGTCAGGCGTTTCGTAGCGACTGCCCAGACGACGACATCCCGCGAACCGGCTGCGGCGAGCAGCGTGTCGTCAGGACTGAACCGCAGCTCGTACGTCTCTCCGAGTGGCCCACGCAAGACGGTGACGAGGCGACGAGTCTGCGGGCTCATCAACTCGACCCGGTCCTGGCCGGGCGAGACCGCGACGAGCGAGCCGTCCGGACTGACCGCGGAGGCCGTCGCAGACCCGACCGAAGCCGGCGCGAAGGAGAGGGCCCGGCCGAGACGCCGATCGCCCCCGGCGTCCAAGGCGATCGCCGTCCCGTCATCGGCGGCACTGAAAACCGTGCGCCCGTCCGGGCTGAAGGTAATCCCCTGAACTGCAGCCGAGTGAGTGGCAAACGTTTCGCGGAGCCCCTCGGCGAGCGTCCACAGCCCAACGGTGCCGTCAGCCGCGCCGGTTGCAAGCCGCGTGCCGCCAGGAGCGAACGCAATCGCCGTCCCGGCGGCGCTGATACGCCCGGCAAGCGTCCTCGACCTCCCCGTCCGCAGATCGACGATTACAACGCTTCCGTCGTGTCGGACGAGCGCCGCCGCCCCGCCGCCCGGGGAGACGACCGCCGCATTCGCCGCCGGCAACGTTCGCACGCGCTCCAACGTCCGCGAATCCAGCAACAGGGAAGCCGCGCGACCGCGCGTCACCAAGAGTTGGCTTCCGCCGAGGGCAAACCCGATGAGCCTTCCCGCACGAATCGTCTGGCTGTCGCGTTCGTGGAAACCCGTACGGCCGTCGCGGACGACGATGATCTCTTTCGCGGGATTGTCGTGACCCGAGACGACCTCTCCGGTTGCGAGCTGACGACCGTCGGGACTGAAGGCGACGTCGGCGATCAGCTGGTTCAGCGAATGCACGACTGCCCGCTGTCGCTTCGTGCTTGCGTCGAAGAGTTGGAGCGTTCCCGCTTTGCCGTCCGTTCCGCCGATCGCGAGCGTGCGGCTGTTCGGCGAGAACGCGACCGCGTGCAACGGTGCCGTGATGTTTCCGAAGAATTGGATTTGACTGTTGCCGTAGATCGGTTTGCTTTCGACGCGGTGCGATCTCGCGTCGAAGAGGTCGGTGGAGCCGTCGTCATCACGCACGGCCAGGGTGCGGCCGTCGGGGCTGAGCGCTTCGTCACGAAAACGAGCGCCGCTGCCGCGCATCACGGCAATCGCGGCAGTGTTGCGAAGCAGTGCAGCGAGCAAGTATCCGCGAGTCTGAAGAGTGTCATCAAGCGCGAGGCCTGTGCGCGCAAGCAGAAGCGATCGGTCGAGGCTCGGCTCGACGAGCGCCTGCGCGCCGAGTCGCTCGGCATCGGCGCTCTTGGCAGCCGCCTGCGCATCGTGACGCTTTACGAATGCGAAGGCTCCGGCCGCAATTGCGACCGCGACCAGCGCGAACGCCAGCGTACGCTGCCGGCGCAACCGGCGATTCGTCCGCTGCTCGCGTTCCAACTCCGCCGTCGAAACATGCCGGCTCTGCTCGAGAAACGCCCGCTCGCGGGCGTTCAGCTCGTCGGCGTGATCTTCGAACCACTCCAGCGCGCTCGCGAGCCGCGCGCCGCGATACAGCTCGGCCTGGTCCTGTCCACGTTCGTCCCATTGAGCGGCGGCCTCCATGAGGTGTCGGTGGAGCGCCCGGCCACGCGCGTCTTCGTCGAGCCACCGTCGAAGTCGCGGCCAGTGCGTGATCAGCGCCTCGTGCGCAATCTCGACCGCTGTCGCGGAGCTCGTGACGAGACGCGCGTCAGTCAAGACCTCCAGGACCCGCCTGCGCGCCGGGTCCTCGACGGCTTCGAGCTCGACAACGGGAACTGTCCGCCGCACCGCAGGCTCGTCACCTCCGCCTGCGACGAGCCGTAGCAGGATCCCACGCGCGGCCCGTTGCTCGTCGCCGTCGAGGCGTGCGTACGCACGCTCTGCGAGCCGCGCGACCGCACCCTTCACGCCACCGGTCTCCTCGTACGAGGTGAATGTGAGCGATCCGTTTTGGCGCCGCTGCCAGAGCTCGACCAGGGTCGTCGACAGGAGCGGTAAGCCACCGGGCTCGCCGGCGACGTCGCGGACGAGCGCCGCAACGAGCGCAGGTTCGACAGTGAGGCCGACACGCTCGCACGGGCCTTCTATCGCCCGAGAAATCTCCCGCTCGGTCATCGGCTCGATCAGGATGTGGCTCGGTCCGACAAGCTGCGCGAGCTCCGGATACGTCGCAAGCTGTCCGAAGAAGTCAGCGCGCAATGCCAACGCGACGAGGATGCGGCGCTGGGGATCCCAAGCGGCGTCGACGATCTGGTCGATGAACGCTTTGCGCTCGTCCTCGTCTGGGCACGCCGTAAACACTTCCTCGAACTGGTCGACCGCGATCACGATGCGCGTCTCATCGCGGAGCCTTCCGCGTGCAGCAAGACCAGGCCCCAGGGCTTGTTCGAGTGCGGCGAGCGGCCGCGAGCCGGGACGCACCAGGACCTCGCGGCATCCGCCGCCGAGCCCAGGCAACAAGCCGGCTCGCAGGAGCGATGACTTACCACTTCCGGACGCTCCCACGAGTGCGATGAGTTGCGTATCCGTTGCGAGAGCCACCAGCTCCTCGACGAGACGTTCGCGGCCGAAGAAGAACGAGCCGTCCGTCCGGTCGTACGGCGCGAGCCCCTTGAAGGGACAAACGGCGCTCACTTCGGGAGGCCGCGTAAGAGCGTCCGGGCTCGGAGTCCGAAAGTCGAGCGACGGTTCCTGGGCGAGCACCGCGTGTTGAAGCTCCTTGAGGGCTATGCCCGGCTCGAGACCGAGCTCCTCGCGAAGCAGCGTGTGCATGCGGCGGTAGCTCTCTAGCGCCTCCGCTTGCCGCCCCGATCGGTAGAGCGCCAACATCAGCTGACTGCGAAACCGCTCGCGCAGCGGGTGCTCCAGGGTCAACGCCTCCAGCTCCGGAACGAGCTGCGAGTGCCGTCCGATTGCGAGCTCGGCGTCGACCCAGTCCTCGACGGCCGACAGTCGCATCTCTTCCATGCGCTCGATCTCGATCCGGACGAAGGGCTCGAACTCGAGATCGGCGAGCGGTCGCCCGCGCCACAGCGAAAGCGCTTCGCGGAAGAGCTCCGCAGCGCGTCCATTCTTGTTTCTCGCGAGGTGTTCGCGACCGTCACGAACGAGCCGCTCGAAGCGCGAAAGGTCGAGCTCGTCCTGCTCGACACGAAGGACGTAACCGGGTGCGCGGGCGAGGAGTCGAGCTTCTCCTTCGTCCGAGCGGAGTGCCGTTCGCAACCGCGACACCCGCACGCGCAGCGCTGTGTCGGCCGGAGTCGGAGTCTCGTAGCCGAAGAGTTCGGTGACCAGCCGGTCGCGCGAGACGACACGGTTCGCACTGAGGAGGAGCAGCGCGAGCAGCGCGCGCTGTTTAGGGCCGCCGACCCGGCGCGGCACACCTCCCAGCAAGACTTCGAGCGGACCGAGGATTCGAAACTCGAGCGACTCGCTCACCGCACGATTGTTTCGCGGCGACGGCGAAAACTCTAGAGGGGGTAACGGTGCTGTAACGCGATTGAAACGTACAGCGGCGATGCTCGTTGAGTGCTCTACGCAGCGAAGTGCTATTGGCCCGGAGTCACCGAGGTTGACGTCGAGGACGCCGCTGCGCGTCTCCACCGCGACGTGAGCGTCGGGTATGTCGGATCGCTCGTCTTCGCCGGTGAGGCGCTCGTGCTGTGCCTCTTCAGCGCAGAGGCGAAAGGCGCGGTGCGAGCGGCGAGCGAACGCGCCGGCATCCCGTGCGAACGCGTGATGAGCACAAGCTGGATCGCAGAAGAAAGAGGCATCAGGTGTTGATAGCCGTACCCGCGCGGCCGAAGTTCGCGTTCCGCAGGCTCCGGTGTCTCAACGTCGTCTGCGCTGCCAGCCCCTTCGCGAACCAACCAAAGGAGGAGCCATGAGCTCGCACGCCGGTCGTACGGCTTCCAGGGCACGATCTACCTCGTTCAAGGAAGGAGCGAAGATGTTGAGAAAGCAATCGCTCGTTGCGGCGCTGGTGCTCGCCGGCTGTGTCGCGTTTGCGTGCTTCGCGTCGAGCGCCGGTGCGGCTGCGCCGGTGGACCAGGGCCACTTCCGTTTCGACTCTGGCCCCTACGCGTCGAATCTGTGCGGACTCGACGGCACCGAGGACGACGTTGTCGTCGGCTCGTTCGTCTCGTTCGCAAGCGGCTTCAATATCAACCCGAGCAATGCGATCAGCACGTTCACCGCGACGGCGAGCGGGAAGACGGTCGAGTTCCGGATGGCCGGGAATGTCATCGAGCAGCCGCCCGTCGACAACGGAGACGGCACGTTCACGCAGGACATCACCGTTACCGGGACGTCTTCGATCTACAAGCTGATCAACGGCCCCGTGATCGTAAAAGACATTGGATCAATCACCTTCGCTTCTACCTTCGACAGCCAGGGGAACGAAGTGGGATTCAGCGTCGTGAAGATCGCCGGCCCCCGTCCTGCTGGTTGCGCCGCGATCGTCGCGGCGCTGACATGAGCGCCGGTCGGGACGGCTCATAACCCGGAGGTCGCAGGTTCAAATCCTGCCCCGCTACTGCGAAAGGCGCTCGAAAGGGCGCCCTTCGCTTCTACCCGCACGATCACCTATCTTGTTTGAATCGGAGGGCGCCGGTGCACACCTAGCCGGAGCCTTCGGCGGCCCAGGATCTCGCGTGCGGCGTTGAGGCCGGGGGTGCCCATGACGCCTCCGCCGGGGTGCGCGGCCGAGCCGCACAGGTAGAGGCCGCGGATCGGCGTCCGGTAGCGCGCGTAGCCAGGCACCGGACGGAACGCGAAGAGCTGGCCGGGGGTCATCGCGCCCTGGAAGATGTTTCCCCCGGTGAGGTTGAAGATCCGCTCGAGGTCGGGCGGCGCCAGCACCTGGCGGTCGATGACTGCGCTCTTGAAGTTCGGCGCGTACTCGTTCAGCACGTCGAAGCAGCGATCGGCGAACGCGTCGCGCTGGTCATCCCAGGAGCTGTCGCGAAGCTCGTACGGCGCGTACTGGATGAACATCGACATCAGATGCTTCCCGGCTGGCGCCACCGTCGGATCCACCACCGAGGGAAGCTGGCACTCGATCACCGGCTCCGCCGAAGACCGCCCGTACTTGGCATCGTCGAACGCGCGCTCGATGTAGTCCTGGTCGGGACAGAGGTGGATGGTGCCCCGATGCTGGGGCCCGGGCTCCGTCCCGGGCAGTGCGCTGAAGTTCGGCAGCTCCTCCAAGGCCACGTTGATTTTCAACGAGGCGCTCGCGTAGCTGATCCGCTCGACGTCGGCCACGAACGCCTCCGGCAGAACACTCCGGTCGATGAGCTCCAGAAACGTGATGTTCGCGTCAGCGTTGCTGGCCACGATCGGTGCGTGGAACTCGTCGCCTGAGACGAGAGCGACGCCCGCGACCCGGCCGTCGCGCACGAGAATGCGGGCCACCTCGGCCTCGCAGCGGATATCGGCGCCGAGGTCGCGTGCGGCAGCGGCGAGCGCCTGCGTGATCCCGCCCATCCCTCCGCGCATATATGCCCATACGCCTCGGGTCCCCCCGGCTTCGCCCATGACATGGTGGAAGAGCACGTAGGCGGTCCCCGGCATCGACGGGCTCGCCATCGCTCCGATTATCGCGTCGGTCGCCAGCGTTCCCTTCAGTTCCTCGGACTCGAACCAGCGGTCAAGGATCGGGCGCGCCGCTCCGGTAAGGATCTCTACCGCCTCGCCGGTTGCGTCACCGAGCTGCCGGAAGGATCGCCTCAGCGTGAGCAGCGTCCGGAGATCGCTGGGCCGGGGCCTCCGCAGATCGGGCGGCGCCATGGTGAGCGTAGGCTCGACCACGGCCGCCACGCGCTCGAGCATCGCCTCGTATTGGGGGTACCGCTCGGCATCGCGCTTGCTGAACTTCGCGATCTGCTTGCGCGTCATCTCGGCGTCCGGGCCGATCATCAGCGAGCGCCCGTCCGGAAACGGCGTGAAAGACGACGGGTTGCGCGGAAGCACTTCGTAGCCGTATGAGGTGAGCTTCAGGTCGCGGACGATCGCCGTGTGGAAGAGGCTGTTGACGTAAGAGGCGGTGGAGACCTTGAAGCCGGGGAAGGTCTCCTCGGTGACACAGGCGCCGCCGACGATGTAGCGCCGCTCGAGCACCAGCACGCGCAAACCGGCGCGGGCGAGGTAGCAGGCGGTCACGAGCCCGTTGTGCCCGGCACCAACCAAGATGGCGTCGTAACGCGCGGGGTGCTGCGCCATGGACGCAGATCCTGCCACGTGCCGCGGCTTTCGGCCGGCCGCGAAGGCGGCGGGGCTCACGGGAGTCTTTTTCCACTCGATGCCCCCACGCTTTTGCATCGCGAATGATCGACCGTGGCATCTCCGCGACCGTCTCGCGAGGCTTATGGGTCACGAGTCCGCCGTGATCACCGCGCCGCTACGTCCACCTTTCGACAAGCAGCACACGGACGACTCGGTAAGTCGGGCGATGACATGGAGCGACTAAGACGAGCGCCACAAGGGCTTGTGGATCGCCCTGCGGGCGGAGCGCTCAAGTCGCTTGCGATGCCGACCTGGAGGCGTGGCGGCTTTGCCGCCGCGCCGTTCAATCCCGACCTCACGGAGATG
>Ga0207693_10005773_pt1 | contig 10265 bp, 8 predicted proteins | sample LARL81metaG_FD_184347 | JGI IMG/M metagenome (GOLD analysis project Ga0207693, IMG submission 184347) | Corn, switchgrass and miscanthus rhizosphere microbial communities from Kellogg Biological Station, Michigan, USA - LAR L8-1 metaG... | ecosystem: Host-associated > Plants > Roots >... | reverse complement strand
CGCGCATCCCGCCGGTATGTATACGCGCGCCATGGCGCCGGTCCGGTAACGACTGCCGGCCGGCGCATTTGCATCGGATGAGTGAAAATCCGGCGCGCAGACTGATCCCGTAGTCCGACACCACCGATCGTATCGACTCCAATGGCTCGCCTCGTGATGAAATTCGGCGGAACCTCGGTCGCCGATATCGACCGCATCCGTAACGTCGCGCGCCACGTCAAGCGCGAGGTCGACGCCGGCAATGAGGTCGCTGTCGTGGTCTCGGCGATGTCCGGCACCACCGACCAGCTCATTACCTGGTGCGAGGAGGCACTCCAGCAGCGGCGCATTTTTGATGCCCGCGAATATGATGTGGTTGTCGCCACCGGCGAGCAGGTCGCCGCCGGACTGCTCGCGATCGTGCTCCAGGACCTCGACATCAATGCGCGCTCCTGGCAGGGCTGGCAGCTGCCGATCACAACCAGCGAGGTACACGGCTCGGCGCGGATCATTGATGTCAACGGCGAGGAATTGGTTCGGCGTTTCACCGAACGCAAAGAGGTGGCAGTGATCACCGGCTTCCAGGGCATTCATCCGGACACCGGCCGCATCACCACGCTGGGGCGCGGCGGCTCAGACACTTCGGCGGTGGCGATCGCGGCGGCGATCCGCGCCGATCGCTGCGACATCTATACCGACGTCGATGGTGTCTATACGACCGATCCGCGGGTCGTGCCGCGCGCGCGGCGACTCGAACGTGTCGCCTTCGAAGAGATGCTTGAGCTCGCCTCGCTCGGCGCCAAGGTCTTGCAGGTGCGTTCGGTCGAACTTGGAATGATGCACAATGTGCGTATCTTCGTCCGCTCGAGTTTCGATCCGCCGGAAAAGATCAATCCGCACAACAACCCGCCAGGAACACTGATCTGCGACGAGGGGGAAATCATGGAACAGCACACCGTTACCGGCATCGCCTTCTCGCGCGATGAAGCGCAAATCTCCGTCCGCGAAGTTCTGGACAAGCCGGGAGTCGCGGCAGCGATTTTCGGACCGCTCGCCGAGGCCAATGTCAATGTCGACATGATCGTCCAGAATGTTTCGGGCGACGGCAAGACAACCGACATCACCTTCACGGTGCCGGCCTCGGATTATCAGCGATCGCTGGATGTGATCGCCAAAGTCAAGCGTGCGGTCGGTTACGCCCGGCTCGACGGCGCAACCGATGTGGCCAAGGTCTCGGTGATCGGCATCGGCATGCGCAGCCATGCCGGCGTGGCGGCGCAGGCGTTCAAGGCGTTGGCCGAGCGGTCCATCAATATTCGCGCTATCACCACCTCCGAGATAAAATTTTCGCTTTTGATTGACGCCGCCTTCACCGAACTCGCAGTGCGCACGTTGCATTCGCTGTATGGACTCGACAAAGCGGCCTGATTTGCCGCGTTTGCGTTGCGGCGCACAATAGCCTGATCCGTCATACCGCTGTCTTTGGCTTGCGGTTTGCATGCCGCATTCGATATAGGCTTTAGGACATTCGCTTTCGGACCCGCTCCGGGCGAATTCCTCTTTGACGAAGACCGGCGCGTCACGGGCTAACGCTCCGGTCATAGCCCGGCCCGAGGGACCTCACGCCATGCGTGGCGCGCTTGGTGGTCCGCGCGTGTTGCTGCGTCGGCTTCGCGAAGTCATGGCGGAGCCGGTCAGCGCGCAGGAGCGCCTTGACAAGATCGTGGTGCTGATCGCCGCCAACATGGTTGCGGAGGTCTGCTCCGTCTATGTGCTGCGCGTCGATTCCACCCTCGAACTTTATGCCACCGAAGGCCTCAATCGCGACGCGGTGCACCGCACCGTGATGCGGTCCGACGAAGGGTTGGTCGGCTTGGTGGCCAGTCAAGCAAGCGCGATCAACCTGTCGAATGCGCAAGCGCATCCGGCGTTCTCATACCGGCCGGAAACGGGCGAGGAAATCTATCACTCGTTCCTCGGCGTGCCGGTGCTGCGCGCCGGCAATACGCTGGGCGTCCTGGTGGTGCAGAACCGGGCGCGGCGGACCTATTCGGAAGAAGAAGTCGAGGCGCTGCAAACCACGGCGATGGTGCTGGCCGAGATGATCGCCTCTGGCGAGCTCTCGGCGCTGGCGCTGCCGGGCGCCGAACCCGCCGCGCGGCGTTCCGTTCATGTCAAAGGCTCGGCGCTCAGCGAAGGAATTGCGCTGGGGCACGTCGTATTGCACGAGCCGCGCGTCGTCGTGACCAATTTCATCGCCGACGACATCCAAAAGGAATTGGCGCATCTGAACTCGGCAGTGGAAAGCCTGCGCACCAGCCTCGATGAAATGCTCGAGCACGGCGACGTGGTCGAGGGCGGCGAACATCGCGACGTCTTGGAAGCGTACCGGATGTTCGCCTACGACCGCGGCTGGGTGCACAAGCTCGAAGAAGCGGTGATGACCGGGCTTACCGCCGAGGCCGCGGTGGAGCGCGTGCAATCCGATACCCGGGCCCGGATGCTGCGGCAGACCGATCCGTTCCTGCGCGAGCGTTTGCACGACCTCGACGACCTCGCCAATCGCCTGATGCGCCAACTCACCGGCCGCGATCACGCGCCCTCGCGCGAGAGCCTGCCGGAAAACGCCATTCTCGTTGCCCGCTCGATGGGGCCGGCGGCGCTTCTCGACTATGACCGCAAGCGCCTGCGCGGCCTGGTGCTCGAAGAGGGCGGCCCGCATTCGCATGTCACCATCGTGGCGCGGGCGCTTGGCATTCCGGCTGTCGGCAACATCGAGAACGCGACCGGCGTCGCCGATCCGGGCGATGCGATCATCGTCGACGGCTTGACCGGCGATCTCCACGTCCGTCCGCTTCCCGACATGGAAGCGGCCTATGCCGAGCGGGTGCGGCTGCGTGCCCGCCGGCAGCAGCAATATGCGGCGCTGCGCGACAAGCCCTGCATCACCAGGGACGGCCAGCAGATCGAGCTTCTGCTCAATGCCGGCTTGAGCGTCGACCTGCCGCACATCGCCGACACCGGTGCAGGCGGCATCGGCCTGTTCCGCACCGAGTTGCAGTTCATGGTCGCGCCGAGCTTCCCGCGAACCAGCGAGCAATATGCGCTCTACCGCGCGGTGCTTGACGCCGCCGACAGCAAGCCAGTGACTTTCCGCACCCTCGACATCGGCGGCGACAAGTTGCTGCCCTATATGCGCAACGTTGAGGAGGAAAACCCGGCGCTGGGCTGGCGCGCCATCCGGCTTGGCCTCGACCGCCCCGGCTTGCTCCGCACCCAATTGCGGGCGCTGCTTCGCGCCGGCAGTGGGCGCGCGCTCAAGATCATGTTTCCGATGATCTCCACAGTGCATGAATTCGATCAGGCCAAGGAGCTTGTCGAGCGTGAACTGACGCACCTTCGGCGCCACGGTCATAAACTGCCAGACCAAGTCGAAGTCGGCAGCATGGTTGAAGTGCCCTCGCTGCTCTACCAGCTCGACGAATTGCTCGAGCGGGTCGATTTTCTCTCGATCGGCTCGAACGATCTGGTGCAGTTCCTCTACGCGATCGATCGCGGCAATCCGCGCGTGTCCGGCCGCTTCGACGCGATCTCGGCGCCGGTCCTGCGTGCGCTAAAGGATATTGCCGATAAGGCGCGGGCGCACGGCAAGCCGGCGACCGTCTGCGGGGAACTCGCCTCGCAGCCGCTCGGCGCCTTGGCGCTCGTCGCCATCGGCTATCGGTCGCTGTCGCTCACCGCCTCCGCGGTCGGCCCGGTCAAGGCGATGCTATTCGACGTCGACTGCCGCGAGGCCGCCGCGTTTCTTTGCCCGCTAGTGGAGAAATCCCCGGACGGCACGTCGATACGCGCGCAACTTGAAAAGTTTGCCGGCGAAAACGGCCTGCAAGTCTAACGTTCGACAAGTCTAACTTTCGGCAAGTCTAATCAAATCTAACCATCAGCGCGGCGCAAGATGTTACCCGATCAGAAACTCGATGCCCTCGTGACACGGCACACCGCATTGGAACGCGACCTGGCCGCGGCTTTGCCGGCCGAAACCTATGTGAAACTATCGCGGGAATTTGCCGAGCTCGCTCCCGTGGTCGACGCGGTCAGATCTTATCGCGCCGCGCGGCGCGAATTGGACGACCTCACCGCGCTGATCGCCGACCCCGCGACCGATTCGGAAATGCGCGCGATCGCGGAGTCGGAAAGGCCGGAAGTCGAAGCGCGCCGCGCCGCGCTCGAACAAGAATTGCGGCTCGCGCTATTGCCTAAAGATGCAATGGACGAGCGCAACGTCATCCTGGAAATCCGCGCCGGAACCGGCGGCGACGAAGCCGCTTTGTTCGCCGGCAATCTATTCCGGATGTACGAGCGCTATGCCGCCAAGCAGGGCTGGAAAGTCGAGATTGTCGCCGCCAGCGAAGGCTCGATGGGCGGCTATAAGGAAATCATCGCCGAGATTCGCGGCCGCGGCGCCTTCGCCCGGCTTAAATACGAATCCGGCGTGCATCGCGTCCAACGCGTCCCCGACACCGAAGCCTCCGGCCGTATCCACACTTCGACCGCGACGGTTGCGGTGCTGCCGGAAGCGCAAGACGTCGACGTCGCCATCAACGATATCGATCTCAAGATCGACACGCTGCGTTCGAGCGGCGCCGGCGGCCAGCATGTCAACAAAACCGAATCGGCGGTGCGGGTGACGCATATTCCTTCGGGAATCGTCGTCATGATGCAGGAAGACCGGTCCCAGCACCGCAACCGCGCCAAGGCGCTCGCCGTGCTGCGCACGCGGCTCTACGACCTCGAGCGGCAGAAGCAGGATACGGCGCGCGCCGCCGAGCGGCGCGGCCAGGTTGGAACCGGGGATCGCTCCGAGCGGATCCGCACCTACAACTATCCGCAAGGGCGGGTTTCCGATCACCGGATCAACCTGACGCTTTACAAGCTGCCGCAGATTCTCGAGGGCGAAGCGCTTAGCGAAATCATCGACGCTTTGGTCGCGGAAAATCAGGCGGCGCAGCTAGCCGCGCAGGACACGTGAGAAGACGCGTGAAAGCACGCTTGAGAACGCGACAAGCCGTTACACCCGCCGCAGTCAAAGGCGTCAACCTTGCCGACTGCCGGCACGCCTGGGCCGCGGAATTTCGCGCCGGCGGCATCGATTCGCCGGAACTCGATGCGCGCGTGCTGATCGGCCACGCGCTGGGGCTTGACCACGCCGCGCTGGCCGCTCGCGCCAAAGAGCTGCTCTCGGCCGAACAACAAAGCGCAATCGCCGGGTTGGCGCGGCGGCGGCTCGCGCACGAGCCGGTGGCGCGGATTACCGGAACGAAGGAATTCTGGTCGCTGCCGCTGCGCGTGACCGGGGCGACGCTGGTGCCGCGGCCGGAAACCGAAACCGTCGTGACCGCCGCGCTGCGCGCACTCGACCGCCGGGGGCCGCGGTCGCGGGCCTGGCGCATCGCCGATATCGGGACGGGCTCTGGCGCAATCGTCCTGGCGCTCCTCAGCGAACTGCCAAATGCCTTTGCCGTCGGCACCGACATCAGCCTGGCGCCGCTCGCTGTCGCCCGCGACAATGCCGGCCGTCTCGGCGTGAGCCGCGCCGCCTACGTCGTCTGCGACATGGCGTCCGCGCTCAGCGGTCCCTTTGACCTCATCGTCTCGAACCCGCCCTATATCGCCACCGCAGATCTCGATCGGCTTGCGCCCGAGGTGCGGCTGTTCGACCCGCGCGTCGCGCTCGACGGTGGTGCCGACGGGTTGCATTACTATCGGGCGCTGGCGGCAACTGCGGCGTCACTCCTGGCGCGAAATGGCGTCCTGGTGGTTGAGCTGGGAAAGGATCAGGTGGAACCCGTTGCAGCACTAATTGCGGCGGCAGGGCTTGCGCCGATGGCACCGCAACCCGATCTTAACGGTACACCGCGCGCCTTGATTGCAGAGAATGTTCGCTGCGAGCTATGACGGACAACATTGCAGGTCTGGACTGCAGATCCGGTAAACAGGCGTGAGGAATAAAAAAGCACTTGGAATATCGGCCGGAACCGATTAGCTTGCGGCCTATGGAATCGCCCTTGAATGAGGGCGCCGCGTTGCCCTGAACGCCCGGAGCATAATTTCTCCAAGAGGTCGGCAGCGCAGGTCAGGCAGAAAAAACGAAGCTGAATAGCGAAAGCCGGATTGGACGGCATACAGGATCGCCAGATTCAGATCGTGCTCAGATCGTGACGCTTCATGGGTTCGGCCTGCACGCAATTGGCGCGCGCGAGGAAGAGTTTTGCCGATGCAGCGCGACTATCGAACTCGTGACGTTGGGAACTGAATTGGGACCGAGTTACAGACCGGAAATTAAGGTTAGGAAATCTCGCGCGGCCCGCGGCCGCACGATGGAACCTGGTGAACTCGAAGAGAATCGGCGGCAAGGCGCCGTCGCTGTAAACGGGGGTTGGCGGAACAGCAAGCCATGAGAAACGGTCAGAACAAACGCATGCGCGGTCGCAACCGCAAAGGTGGGCATCATCATCAAAATCCATTATCGCGAATGTACGAGTCCAACGGGCCGGACGTAAAAATTCGCGGTACGGCGTCCCATGTCGCCGAAAAGTATCTTCAGCTTGCCCGTGACGCGCAAAGTTCCGGGGACCCGGTTGCAGCGGAAAATTATTATCAGCACGCCGAGCACTATTTCCGCGTCATCGCTGCGGCGCAGGAGCAGCTCCGGCAGAGTCAGCCCTATTACCAGCAGCAGCCGCCCGGCGAGATGCGCGCGGCTGCCGATGACAGCTACGACGACGGCGATGGCGAGCAGCCCCATGTCGGCGGCGAGCCGTTCGCCCCGCGCGAGCCGCAGCCTTATTATCCGCGCGAGCAACACCACAATCAGCAGCACTATCAGCCGCAACAGCCGCAACAGCCTCAGCAGCAATTTCAGCCGCGGTCGCAGCAGCATTCGGGATCGGAAAACCAAGGCGACGTCGACCGCCTGCCGTCGTTCATCACCGGCACCCAGCCGCAGCATCAGCAGCCCCAGCACGGCAATAACGGGCCGCCCGGGCAAAACGGCCCGAACGGCTATGACGGATCGCAAGATCGCTTCCCGCTGCACCGGCGCCGCCGGCGGCATCGCGGCGGCGGACCGCGCGACCACGCCGTGGATCATTCCGCCCGCGGCGACGATGATGGAAATCCGTCCGGCTCGCATTCCGACGAATAAGCACGGCGAGCTGATACGAAAGAGAAACCGGCCGGGCACTCGCCCGGCCGCGTTGTTTTGATCCGCGACTTACAGTCCGCGCGGCGCCTTGGCCAGGCGTGCCAAAAACCAGATCGGCACAACGATCACCGCGCCCAACAGGAAATAGCGCCACAACCAGCGCACCGCATCGAATCCCATGTTCCAGATATGTTCGAGAAGCCGCTCAACGGATTCGATGATATTCCAGGGATCAAGCCCGATAGCGGCGAGAATGACCCCGACCAGGATCGACAGCAGGATAAGCCGGCCGATCACTGCCAGGGGCGGGCCGCCGAAAAAACGATAAACAAAGGGCTGGGACGTTCGCGAGTCCAGGGATTGAGTCATCGAAACCCTCCCGTGGCTCAATTAGGCGTTCGTTGAGGCTATCGCAAGCGGCGCGGGCCGGGTTTAGCACCTGGGCGCGCCGGTGCATTGCCTGACATTGACCACTGGCGCTAAGTTGCGGCCGCCCCCTCGCTATAGGGCATCTTAAGGACCTTTCATGGCCAAAGTCGAAGACCGCGCGCTCGCGCCGAATGCGAGCCTCAACGACGATATCGGCGAGGAACGTCGGCTGCGCATGTACCGCATGCAGGTCGAAATTCGCGAGGCCGAGCAGCGTGCATTCGATCTGTTTTTGCAGAACCTGGTGAAGGGCACGAGTCATCTTTCGCTGGGCCAGGAGGCTGTCGCGGCCGGCTGCGCGGCGGCCATGCAGCCGGGCGACCTGTCGTTCTGCACCTATCGCGGTCATGCCCACACGCTGGCCCGCGGCGTGCCGATCGAGAAGGTGTTGGGCGAGCTGATGCAGCGCGACAACGGATTGATGCGGGGCAAAGGCGGCTCGATGCATCTGACCTCGGTCGATCATGGCGTGATGGGCTCCTACGCGATCATCGGTGCGCATTTGCCGATCGCCTGCGGCGCGGCCTGGCGCGCGCAGTACAAGGGACAGAAGGACGTTTCGGTTTGCTTCTTCGGCGACGGCACGACCAATATCGGCGCTTTTCACGAAGCGCTGAATTTCGCAGTGGTCTGGAAATTGCCGGTGATCTTCGTCTGCGAAAACAATCTGTACATGGAATACACGCCGATCGGCGATGTCACCGCGGTGCCGAATCCGGCGGCCGACCGGGCCGCCGCCTACGGCCTGCCGCGCATCCTGATCGACGGCAACGATGCCGATATGGTCTACCGCACCGCCACGGCGGCCTATGAAAAGGCGCGCGCCGGCGGCGGTCCGTCGCTGATCGAGTGCCTCACCTATCGGCACAGCGGGCATTCGCGCGCGGACCCGGCGAAATACCGTCCCGAAGGCGAGCTCGATAAATGGAAAGAACGCGATCCGATAAAAATCTATCGTGAGCGCTTGAAGCAATTCGGCGTCAGCGAGGACATCATCGCCAGCATCGAACTCCATGCGAAACGGCGGGTCGACGAGGCCACCGAGAAATGCAAGGCGGCGGCGCCGCCCGCGCTCGACATTCTCACAACCGATGTCTATGCCGACGGAGGCTTCGCATGGCGGAATTGACCTATCGCGAAGCGGTGGCCCGCGGCATCGCCCAGGAGATGGCGCGCGATCCCGACGTGGTGTTTCTCGGCGAGGACATCGGCAAAGCCGGCGGGGTGTTCAAGGCGACGGTCGGCCTCTACGAACAGTTTGGACCGCTGCGCGTGCGCGACACGCCGATTTCCGAGCAGGCGATCCTCGGCGCCGCGATGGGCGCGGCAATGACTGGATTGAAGCCGATTGCCGAGATCATGTTTTCGGACTTTTTTGCAGTCTGCTTCGACTACATCGCCAACGAATTTGCCAAGAGCCGCTACATGTCCAACGGCCAGGTCAAATGTCCGCTGGTGGTGCGGACTGGCAACGGCGCCGGCTCCCGGTTTGGCGCGCAGCATTCGCAGAGCGTCGAAAACTGGTGCATGATGATTCCCGGGCTCAAAGTGGTGGCGCCATCGTCACCGCGTGACGTTGTCGGGCTTCTCGCTGCGGCGGTGCGCGATCCCGATCCGGTGATCTTTCTCGAACACAAATCGCTTTATCCGATCAAAGGCGACGTGCCGGACGGCGAGATCGTCGATCGCCTGGGCACGGCAAGTATCGTGCGGCCAGGCCAGAACGCCACGATCCTGGCGCTGGCGCTGATGGTGCCCCGCGCGGTGGCTGCGGCTGAGAAACTTAAATCCGAGCACGGCATCGACTGCGAAGTCATCGATGTGCGCTCGCTAGTGCCGTTGGATACGCAGACGATTCTCGGCTCGGTGTCGCGGACGCATCGCCTGTTCACCGTCGAAGAGAATCCGCGGCTGTGCGGCTGGGGCGCCGAGATCGTTTCGATCGTCGCTGACGAAGCCTTTTATGACCTTGACGGGCCGCCGGTGCGGATCACCACGCCGCATATTCCGCTGCCGGCCGCCGATATTCTGGAAGACCTTGCGCTGCCGAGCGTCGAGCGGATCGTCGACCGGGTGAAACGCGCGATGGAGAGTTGACGCCGTCATCACCGGGCTTGTCCCGGTGATCCCGCCCGCGCCGAATTGATCGGGATGGCCGGAACAAGTCCGGCCATGACGTAAAAAGCGAATGAGGTAGAGCCATGGCTATGTATGACAATCTGCTCGCCAATGTACCGACCGATCTGTGGATCGGCGGCAAATGGCGGAAATCTTCCGACGGCGGGCGTTTCGACGTTATCGATCCGGCGACCGAGAACAAAGTCGCTTCGGTGGCGAGCGCCACCGTCGAGGATGCAATGGCCGCGCTCGATGCGGCGAGCGGCGCTTTCGCCGCCTGGGCCGGCAAGAAGCCGCGCGAACGCGCCGAGGTTTTGCGTAAGTCCTACGAATTGATCATGCGCGATGCCGAGCGGCTGGCGAAGCTCATCACCATCGAGAACGGCAAGGCGCTCTCCGATTCGCGCGGCGAGGTCGCTTACGCCGCTGAATTCTTCCGCTGGTATGCCGAGGAAGCGGTGCGCAATATCGGCCAGAATTCGGTCGCGCCGTCTTCCGGCGCCCGCATATTCGTCCATCACAAGCCGGCCGGCGT
>Ga0207693_10005772_pt1 | contig 10265 bp, 8 predicted proteins | sample LARL81metaG_FD_184347 | JGI IMG/M metagenome (GOLD analysis project Ga0207693, IMG submission 184347) | Corn, switchgrass and miscanthus rhizosphere microbial communities from Kellogg Biological Station, Michigan, USA - LAR L8-1 metaG... | ecosystem: Host-associated > Plants > Roots >... | reverse complement strand
CGGCTTCGATGCCGATAAGGTTACGCTGATCACCGACAAGAATGCGAGCCGCGGGGCCGTGTTGTCGGCGCTGTCGACGGTGCTGCGGCAATCCGCAGCGGGAGATGTTGCTTGCTTCTTTTTCGCCGGCCATGGCGGCCGCAGTCGTCTTGCGGACGGCACGTATTATGAAACGATCTGTTGCGCTGACGCGGGCGGCGACATATCGGATCGCGAAATCGATGAGTTCGCCGGACAGCTCTCGCCGGATTTCGTAAACTTTACGTTGGTGCTGGACAGCTGTCATTCCGGCGGCGTGTTCGATCCACCTGGTGAGACGACGATCCGCACCCAAGCCTGGGATGCCGACCAGGCGGCGGCCTTCGCGCAGTCGTGTCGTCTTATTGTCCCGCACGTCTGCCTCGCCGATCCCTCGACGTTGCAGGACAATGTTTCCGTCACCCAAAACCGGGACGGGTCCCTGCAGATGACGGTTGACGAGGACCTCAACTTTTCCGATAGCGCGAAGGCGACACTACTGGCCGCCTGCCGCTATGACCAGAACTCCGGCGGCACGGGTAGTCATGGCTGTTTCACCCAAGCGCTGATCGACACTATCAATCAGTGCGGCATGCAGGTCACGCATCCGAACCTGCTCACCCAGGTGCGCCAAGCGATCACGAAATATACCAGCAGCCAGGTCCCGCAACTGCGTGGTCGCCCAGTCAGGCTGGATGAGAGCTTCCTCGAAGGCTGGAATTACAGCATCTAGTTCTAAACATCTTTGCGACAAGCCAAGATGACGCGGGGGCGGCGCAGCGTCCCCGGTCAGACGATGCCCTCGTCGCGCATAGACGCGAGGTCGGCTGCGCTCATGCCGAGCCATTCGCGGAACACTTCGGCGGTGTGCTCGCCTAGTAACGGCGCAGGCTTGACCGGGGCCGGGTCGCCGTCGAAACGCACCGGGAAGGTCGGCATGCGCAGCTCCCCTCTGGGATGCCGCATGGTCTGGATGATGCCGCGCTGCTCGAAGCTGGGCTCGCCCAACAAATCGCCGGTGTCGAGCACCGCACCGGCCGGGACACCGGCGCTGCCGATCAGGCGCATGGCCTCATGTTTGTCGTGGCGCCGCGTCCAGCCGGAGATCATCCGGTCAATCTCGGCCTCGTGTTGGCCGCGCGCCTCTCGCGTCGCAAAGCGCGGATCCTCGATCAGATCCTCATGTCCGATGACCTTCAGCAGCCGCCGCCAATGCTCCGGGTTGGCATGGCTGGTGAAGACATAGACATAGTCGTTCGGTCCGCCGGGCTTGCACGGATAGATGCCGGAGGGCGCCATGCCGCCGGCCAACGGCTTGGCACCGTTGCGCATTGCCGGCTCGCCGCTTCTCGCGTGCTGCACAAAGGCGCCGCGGGTATATTGCAATTGGGCGTCCTGCATGGCGATCTGGAGCCGCCGTCCCTCCCCGGTGGTATGGCGCTGATAGAGTGCGCCGAGGATGCCGATCGCCAACAGCATGCCGGTTCCGGTGTCGCCGAGGGTCGGCCCCGGCTTGCACGGGCGCCCGTCGCGCTCGCCGGTTATCGCCATCGTCCCACCACAGGCTTGCGCAATCATATCGAAGGCGAGGTTGTTCTGATACGGACTGCCTTCGCCGAACCCCTTCACTTGCGCATAGACGAGACGCGGGTTGACCGCGTGCAACACCTCCCAGCCGAGCCCCAGCCGCTCGATCGCGCCGGGAGCAAAATTCTCGACAAAGACGTCCGCGCGCTTTGCCATGTCCTTGACCAGCTGAAGGCCCCGCTCGGATTTGAGGTTGACGGTGGCTGATTTCTTATTGGCATTGTAGATCATGAAATAGTAGGCGTCGGCGCCGGGCTGAGGTCCCGTGCCGAGCACCCGGCCGGGCTCGCCGCCCTTCGGATTCTCGACCTTGACGACCTCGGCCCCGAGCCAGGCGAGAGCCTCTGTGCAGGACGGCCCGGCCTCGAATTGCGATAGGTCGAGAACCCGGACACCGTCGAGACAATTCGGCGCTACGCCTGTTCCACCCATCGCTCGTCACTCCATGTGAAAACACTGAGTGACACGATAGAGCAAACCGGCCCTTGGTTGAAACGCCTTCTGTCGGAGAATCAGAATGACCGATCCGTACCACCTGCAACGATTTGTCGATGCCCAGAACCCTGTGTACGGCAAGGTTTGCGCCGAACTGCGGGACGGCCGGAAAAGAAGTCATTGGATGTGGTTCATTTTTCCGCAAATCATGGGTTTGGGCTCCAGTCCTTTGGCCCGCAAATTTGCCATTTCGTCTCTGGCCGAAGCCGCTGCCTACCTGCAGCATCCGATCCTCGGCCCCCGGCTTATCGAGTGTACGACACTAGTGAACCTTATCGAAGGGCGCCCGATCCAACAGATCTTCGGGTACCCCGATGATCTGAAGTTCCGATCTTCGATGACTTTGTTTGCCCACGCCGCGGGGGAAAGTCAGCTTTTTGTCGATGCCCTGCAAAAATATTTCAAAGGCGAATTCGATCCCACCACGCTGGCCCGACTATAGGCTCGGCAGCGCTCGACGAACGCAGACAAATTAATGCCGCGGCGCGCAGCGGTAGCCTTCGACTGGAATGGTGCCGTAAGCTGGGAACTTCGTACGCGGTCGGAGGCCCACAGTGACGAGCATCGATACATCCTCCCATAGCCGGCATTCCGTCGCCGCACGGCACAATGATCATCATGCGCTCGGCGACGAGTGGCGGAAACAGGTGCCGATCGATGCGCACGCCGAATGGCAACCGCCCGCCAGCCGGCCCGATCCGGTCGAAATCCTGATCGAGCAGGGCAAGAGCCGGATCCCGGAACTGCTGCCGGTACGCTACGCGCGGATGAAGGCCGATCCATTTGCCTTTCTGCGCGGAGCGGCGGCAATCATGGCGGGCGACCTCGCATCGGGTCCCTCCACAGGTCTGCGCCTGCAGACCGGAGGCGATTGCCATCTTGCCAATTTCGGCGCTTATGCGACGCCCGAAGGCACGCCGGTTTTCGACATCAACGATTTCGATGAGACGTTACCGGCGCCGTTCGAATGGGATGTGAAGCGCCTCGCTGCAAGCCTCGCCGTCGCCGGACAGGTGGCCAAGATGCCGGAGCGGGAATGCCTGCGTCTCGCCCGCGGGGCAGCGCTCAGCTATCGCAAGCACTTGGCGGATTTAGCCAAGCTTCCGCCGCTCGATGGTTGGAGCTCACGCATCGATCTCAAGGACGCAGTAGCCGACACCGACTCCGCCAAGATCCGCCGCAACCTGAAGAAGCGCCTAGCTGCCATATTGGAGGGCGGAGAGGCACATTTCGGGCTGGTCGAAAGAAAAAACGGAGGCTGGCATATCAAGGAGAAGCCGCCGCTGGTACGCCATATGAGCGGCCACGAGCTGCATGCGCACAAAGCGCTCGCATCCTATGCCGAGACATTGCAGGAGGACAGGCGCGTGCTGCTGCAGCGCTATCATTTTCATGACATCGCCTTCAAGACTGTTGGGGTCGGCAGCGTCGGCACGTATTGCGCGATTGCACTGCTCGTCTCCGACGGCGGTGCACCATTGCTGCTGCAGATCAAGGAGGCGCAGGAATCGGTGCTCGCCCGGTTTGCCGGAGCGTCGGCCTATGTCAATCACGGTGAGCGGGTGGTGGTGGGGCAACGCATGCTGCAAGCAGCGACCGACATCTTTCTCGGTTGGCCTCAAGTAGCGCTCGATGGCCGCTATTTTTATGTCCGCCGGCTGAAGGACCAGCGGCTCGCGAATATTGGAGCCCGGCTCGAAGCGGCGCTGCCATTCTACGCGGATCTGTGTGGTCGCACCCTGGCACGCGCCCATGCCCGAGCCGGCGATGCCGTCGCAATATCGGCCTACATCGGCAACGGGTCCGAATTCGACAAAGCCATCGCAGAATTCGCGATGGCCTACGCCGATCAGACCGAGCGCGACTGGCGCGGTTTGCTCGACGCCATCGAGGCGGGGCGGATCATCGCCGCGGAAGCGCCGTAAAAGTGAGGACCCACCGTTCGCGGTTGCTTTGGCGGGGTAGCGCAAGCAGATTCTCAAAAGTTATCGCGGCGGTCCGCTCTCGCTCAATAACCAATGGTTGATGGCGCCCATGCGAAGTTCGGGACAATACCGCATTGACCGAAATCGACGATTACCGCATCTGAGGCTGACGCTGTATCTCGCCGAACAATCTTCTCGGCACCACGCAAGGGAGCACCCTACCGATGGCCACGCCCGCAGCGGCTGGCGCTTCGAGCCCGACCCGCCAGCCGATACCCGCGCCGTTGACGCGGGCCGCGATATTTCTGGTCGTGACGGTCAACTCCGGAGACGACGCCGTCGCGGCGGTGCGATCGTTGTGCGCCGACCTCGCCGCGCTGCTCCGTGCGGTCGGGTTTCGCGAGCCCCGCGAAAATCTCACCTGCATAATGGGGTTCGGGTCTGGGGCCTGGGACCGGCTCTTCGGGGAGCCGCGGCCGGCCGAATTGCATCCATTTCGTGAATTCCGCGCCGGATCGCGCCATGCGGTCGCCACGCCCGGCGACCTGCTGTTCCACATCCGCGCCGAACGGATGGACCTTTGCTTCGAGTTGGCGACGCAGATCATGGCGCGATTGGAGGGCGCCGTTGCTCCGGTGGATGAGGTGCACGGCTTTCGCTATTTCGACAGCCGCGACCTGCTCGGATTTGTCGACGGCACCGAGAACCCGACCGGCCAGGAAGCGGTGGACGCCACGATTATCGGCGAGGAGGATCCCGCCTTTACCGGCGGCAGCTATGTGATCGTGCAGAAATATCTGCACGATATGGCCGGCTGGAACGCACTGCCGACCGAGGCGCAGGAACGCATCATCGGGCGCACCAAGCTCTCGGACATCGAGCTCGACGACACGGTGAAGCCGAGCTGGGCGCACAGCGCGCTGACGGTGATCGAAGAGAACGGGACGGAGATCAAGATCGTTCGCGACAACATGCCCTTTGGGCAGGCCGGGCAGGGCGAGTTCGGCACCTACTTCATCGGTTACAGCCGCTCGCCCGGCACGATCGAGCAAATGCTGGAAAACATGTTCGTCGGCCGGCCGCCGGGGAATTACGACCGGATCCTGGATTTCAGCCGGGCCGTAACCGGCAATCTGTTCTTCGTGCCGACTGCGACCTTCCTCGAGGACGTGACGTCGGGCGCGCCGGCTGCGGCGCAACCGGCGATCGAGCCGCCTGCGGCCGAGCCTTCACAATCCATCCCGCCGGTGGCCGATAGTTCCCTCGGCATCGGCTCACTCAAAGGGAAACCCCGCTGATGAACAACCTGCACCGCGAGCTGGCCCCGATCTCCGACGCAGCATGGGCGCAGATCGAGGAAGAGGCGTCGCGGACGTTGAAGCGCTATCTCGCCGGACGCCGGGTCGTCGACCTGCAGGGCCCGAGCGGCGTCGCCGTGTCCGCCGTCGGCACCGGCCACTTGCAGAACATCGCGGCGCCAGGCGAGGGTATCCTTGCCCGGCAGCGCGAGGTCAAGGCACTGGTCGAGCTGCGCGTTCCGTTCGATCTCGACCGCCAGATGATCGACGACGTCGAGCGCGGCGCCAACGACTCGGATTGGCAACCGGCGAAGGATGCCGCCAAAAAGATCGCCTTTGCCGAGGACGGTGCGATCTTCGAGGGCTATGCCGCGGGCAGCATTCAAGGCATCCGCCAGGGGACCAGCAACCCGATCGAGGCGCTGCCGGCCGACGTGCGCAACTACCCTGACGCCATCGCCCACTCGTTGAGCCAGTTGCGTCTCGTCGGCGTCAACGGTCCCTACTCGGTGCTGCTGGGCGCCGACGAGTACACAGCCGTCGCCGAGGCCAGAGACTACGGGTACCCGGTACTGGAGCACCTCCGACGCATCGTCGACGGCGAGATCATCTGGGCCCCGGCCATTGCCGGCGCCTTCGTCCTGACCACCCGTGGCGGCGATTTCGACCTGCATATCGGCCAGGACATCTCGATCGGTTATCTGAGCCATACCGATGCCGCGGTCCGGCTCTATCTGCAGGAAAGTTTTACCTTCCTTCTGCTAACTACCGAAGCCGCCGTGGCGCTGGCCCCCGCGGCGACAACGTCGTAATCCCGCTCGAGCGCCAGGCGGTTCCGCCCACCGGGCGCCGCTGCGGCTGCGTAGCCCCGTCAATGGCAAGACATCAGCTCCGTATAAAACGGGTTTACAAGCCCCCTGACGACGGGGACGGCGTTCGTGTTCTTGTCGATCGCCTGTGGCCGCGCGGCCTGTCGCGGGAACGGGCACGGATCGATCTGTGGCCGAAGGAAATCGCCCCGAGCGATACTCTGCGCCGCCTCTTCCACGGCGACCCGGCGGGCTGGGAAGAATTCAAGGCCGCCTATTACGCCGAAATCGGCCAGCCTGCGGCGCAGGCGGCGGTTCGGAGCCTGCTCGATCTGCTCAGCCGCGAACCCGTCACCCTGCTCTTCGCCGCCCGCGACGAGGACCGCAACAATGCAGTGGCCCTAAAGGAATGGCTGGAGAAGGCGTAGAATGAGCCTGGCTGCCAGAGCTCATTTTAAGGCGAGCGGCTAAACGGCGCTTGACCGCCTCAGGATTATAAAAGGGGGGAATCACGATGAGTCGGCGTCTTGAAACTGTATTTCTCAGTCGGCTGACGATCGCGGTGTTGTTCGCCAACATTCTTGGCATTGGCCTATTTTCGGCGCCTGCGGGCGCGGTCGGCGACACCGTACATTTGACGGCCCCGCACCAGCAGACGGGAAGCGGGCAATTCCTGATCACAATCCTTTCGGCGCGAAACGATTTGATCAGCGGGGACAGCGCTCTCATACGCATCGGCGTGTCGTCCCCAATACCGCTGGCGCAGGTGGGCGTCTATCTGAACGGGGTCAAAGTCACCTCCGCCTTCAAGGAGACGCCAGCGGGCAGCCATGTGCTGCAGGGTGTCGCGACCGGCCTTCGGCGCGGCGACAACGCCCTGCTCGTTCGCGACGAACGCAACCAAAGCACGTCGTCGCAGCTGACCCTGACGAACTATCCCATTACCGGTCCGATCCTTTCTGGACCTCACATTACTCCCTACGAGTGCCGGACGACGCAAAATGGGCTCGGCGCGCCGCTCGACACAGATTGCTCGGCAGCGACGAAAATAACCTACTACTACCGATCGACCAGCAAGACCTTCAAGGTCCTGGCCAGGCCAACCGGACCCCGTCCGACCGATCTGGCGTCGACGACGACAACCGATGGCAGGACCGTCGCCTATATCGTGCGGGTGGAGACCGGGACGATCAATCGTGGCGTGTATCGCATTGCCATCCTGGACGATCCGGCGCAATCTTCGACGGGGCCTTGGAAACCGGGACCGGGATGGAACGGCAAGCTGATCGTTACATTCGGTTGCTGCGGCTCCGCACAATATAATCAGGGGGTAATCAGTCCCGATGCGATATTGAGCGATACCGAACTATCGCGCGGCTTCGCCTTCGCTCATTCCACCGAGCTTTTCAATCAGCAGCACGCCAATCCCCATCTGCAAGGCGAAACCTTGATGATGATAAAGGATTATTTCATCAAGAATTACGGCGTGCCGAAGTGGACCGCGGGAACAGGGGGCTCGGGAGGCGCTATCCAGCAATATCTGATCACCCAATTGTATCCCGGCCTTCTCGACGGCATCCAGCCCGGAATCTCGTTCCCTGAAACGTTGATGCCGGCGGTATGGGAGTGCCGCTTGCTCAATCGGGTTTACGCGTTGGATCCCGCCACCTGGACGACGGCGAAACAAGACGCCGTGAACGGGTTCAGCACCGGCACCTGTGGCGCATGGGACCAAAGCTTTGCGAACATCATCGTCGCCGACTACGCTCCGGGTTGCGGGCTGACGAGCGCCGCGAACAAGCCTTACAATTCCAAGACCAATCCGACCGGGCCGCGATGCGACGCCTTCGACACCAACGCCAATCTGCTGGGCCGCGATCCGGCGACCGGTTTCGCCTATCGGCCGACCGACAATATCGGCGTGCAATACGGCCTAAACGCTCTGAACCGGGGCCGGCTGAGCGTGGCCGAGTTTCTCGAACTCAATGCGGCGGTTGGCGGTTTCGACGCGGACGGCCATCCGCAATCACAACGCATGGCAGCGGATTCGCAGACATTGATGCGGGTCTACAGCGGCGGTTTCCTCAACAGCTTCATGGGGGGCTTGGCCACGGTTCCGATTATCACCCAGCGGAACAATGCCGATGCCAGAGGAGACATTCACGACCAGCTCGAGGACCAAATCGTCAGGGCGCGTCTGATCAAAGCCAATGACCGCGCCGATAACCAGATCATTTGGAGAAGCGGCTCGACGAGCGGCGCCGACATGGCCGCACTGTCGCTGGACCTTTTGAACAAATGGCTCGACAACATTGTCGCCGACCCCGCGCCACTCTCGCCGGACAAGGTCGTCCACGACAAGCCGGCTGATGCCGCGGATACCTGCTGGGACCTCAGAGGCAACAAGATCGTCGAGCCGGCGACGACAGACCCCAACACGCGGTGCAACAAGATCTATCCCTACTTCAGTCAGCCGCAGCTCGAAGCCGGACAGGCATTGAGCCGGGATGTCTTGAAATGCGCGTTGAAGCCAATCAACTTTGCAGACTACAACGTTGTCTTTTCAGCGGCGGAACAGGCTCAGCTGCGCAGCATCTTCCCCAATGGTGTCTGCGACTATTCCCAGCCCGGCGTTGGCCAGCAGCCTCTGCTAGGCACGTATTTGCTCGTCCAGTGACTCTGACGATGCCGATCGGATGACCGCCCGCCGGCGTAGTTGCTAGACTCGGCGTACCTGCCCCGGCACCCCGATGGGACATTCGAGCGCCGCGCGGTCCCAGCCACCGGTGTCGGCCGCGGCGGTATAAGTGCTAACCAGAAAATCAAGCAGGAGAGCGTCGGGATTGGCGGCAGCGCGGACCGAATCGTAAGGCAGGATGAACTCGTGAAGCATCGCGTCGAAATGGGCACCCGGCGTTACCGGCCGGTCGCGGAAGCCCGCTGGTTCAGGATAAGCGTAGGAGTAGAAAGCAGCCTGCGGAAACGCATCACTGCCGGGCCAGAAACCGGCACTGCTCACCTCGTGCGAATAGGCTTCGCGTGTGACTGCGTCGGGCAATCCCGGCACGCCCCCAGGATGTCGCGGCGCCGGCCGTCCGGAGAAACGCGTCACCGCGAGATCGAAGCTCCCCCAAAAGAAATGGACTGGGCTCGCCTTTCCTAAGAACCCGGTACGAAATAACTTGAAGGTGCGATCGACCTGTACGAGCGCACGCCAGAAGCTATGAGCCGCAGCGGCGTCATATGCTGCGTGGGTGCGGTCCTGGGAAAAGCGGATCGGGTTCGCCACCTCGTTCGGCATCTCGTGGATAACCACCGCGACTCCAACGTCGCTGAGGACATCGATCAGGCGGTGATGGAATTCGGCGACCGTTTGCGGCTCGAGCGGGAGTTCCTCTGTATTGCCCCGGCTGGTCCGGGCGACGACGCAGTGGCTGATGAAGTCGAACTCGATCTCGAGGATCTCCTTGCCGACCGGGATTGGCGAGGTGCCGAGCCCACGAGCGGTGACGTAGAGCGGGACCTGCCAGCCGTGGTTGAGCCAAGGGGTCAAGGTCAGCCGCACCTTCCCCACGATCTGGGTCCAGAGCTGCAGCGTTGCTGCTGTCTCGCGCCAGCTGGCATAGGACAGAACGGGCCAAACCGTGACAGCGTCGTCCATGCACTCCTCCTGTCGAGGGCGAATCTGTCGAAGGCCAACGAGTGTGCCTCGTTTGAAAGGCCCCTGGGATAGGTGGGAGCGCGGCCTTTGCCGGCGAATAAGTCAGTATCGCTCATAGAGTTATCGGCGTCAGCAGCGGAGTGGCCGCGATGGTGCTGTTGGCGGGTGTTTCTCCGTAGCGTCATGCCTGTCCCGGCCGGCTTGACGATAAGGGAAGCAGGATTGCGAACACCGTGCAGGTCGACGCCTTCGCAGGGCTGCCGTTGGTCGTCCGTATGATCGCTGTCGCCAACAATCGCTCATCGGCAATTTCGCGGCGTCGGAAGTTCGAGCGCGATGATGCTACCCCATGGCCGAGAACCCGCCGTCGACCGGGATCGCGACGCCGGTTATGAAATCTGAGGCGGCGGAGGCGAGGAAGACAGCGACGCCCGCGAGGTCGTCGGGAATGCCCCAGCGGCCGGCGGGGGTG
>Ga0207693_10005771_pt1 | contig 10266 bp, 8 predicted proteins | sample LARL81metaG_FD_184347 | JGI IMG/M metagenome (GOLD analysis project Ga0207693, IMG submission 184347) | Corn, switchgrass and miscanthus rhizosphere microbial communities from Kellogg Biological Station, Michigan, USA - LAR L8-1 metaG... | ecosystem: Host-associated > Plants > Roots >... | reverse complement strand
GCAGCCGGATGACTGCAGATGACTAACTAGCGGCTGAGAGTAGTCAGCCGCTGGTCGGTCGCCCGGCCGGGCATGAGCGCTCACACGGCCTCCCAGGCGTACGCGAAGAACGTGACCGCTGCCGTGGTTCGGTGCGGCCATTGGGTCGCGGAAGAGATCCCCGAGGTCCTGCTCGGGCATCTACTCCCGTTCCTCGCCTAGCAGTCGAGACGAGGCGGGCCGTGTACGTCGGCGGTCAGCGCGGCCAGGTCTGCGCTGGTCGGCGACGTGAACGCGTAAGCGACCCGCGTATCGAACTCGTCTTTGGTCAGCCGGCCCTGCACGAACGCATCTTTGACCATGTCGACCACCTTCTCGCGGGTGGCGTCCGGGGCCATGAGGCGGCCGGGCGGCTCGGGCGGCGAAGGAGCGCTCGGGTCGCCGGCACCGTGGCCACTGGTACCAGGCGAATTGCGGGCGAGTCGCCCGGCGAGGGAGCCGAGCCCGGCGCCGAGGAACGGTACGAGCAGCAGTGCGGCAAAGGGCATCCCACCCGCTTGGCCGACGCTGAGTTCCACCCAGTATTCATGCCGGAGACCCGGCGGGATCGCGACGCTGTTGTCGCAGGTTTCGCACCCGCCGCCGGGGGGTGGCGGGGGGTTTTGGAGCGGCACGTGCTGCGGGAACAGCGCGATCGTGGCCGAGGTGAGCACAGCTAGCAGCAGGGCACTCGCCGCCATGGCGCAGGTCGCGGCAAGGCCGCCCTGCCAGGCGCCGTACTGGCGGGGATCGGTGCCTGGTCGCTCGTTCCCGGCTGTCACTCGCGCCGCCAGGAACCCGGTCGCCAGGGGCAGCGCAAGTGCCGCCAGCCCCCACCACTTCGCTGAGGGAGTCGCGGGGTCCACGTTTGCGCCCAAGGGGGCCAGCGCGTACAGCACACCGGCGGTGACCGCGCCGAACCCGATTCCGATCGGCAAGACCCAGCGACTGATCCGCACGCGCTCGGAGGTCAGGATGAGCAGCCCGGCCACATAGGCGGCGATGAGCAGCAGCAGCACGATCTCGAGGGCCCAGATGCCGGGAACGACCGCGAAGTAGACGCCGAGCTTGCTGCCGTCGCGGTCCTTCACGGTCTTGGCGGCGATCAGCACGAACACCATCGCGTACCCGCCCACCCGGGCCGCACGCGGCGCCCAGCCGCCGTGAACCGGCCCGAAGTACCGGCGAACCACCACCGGCAGCACGACCAGCAGCAGCACGGTGCCGACGACGTACATCCGGTTGACCGGCACGGCCGAGTTCGATGAGCTTCCCGGCCAGCCGACCCACACCACGCCCGCCGCGGCGGCGGCGAACGCCAGCACCTGGATGACCCGCATCAAGACCTCCCGTGCCGCCAGCCACAGCCCTCCGCAAAGCCAGGCCACCCGCCCCGCCCCGGCCGGAACCTCAGCCACCTCGGCCAGCACCGCCTCGGCCCAGTCGCGACGGGCCGCCGGAAGCAGTCCGGCCGAGCGCCTCAGCAAGCCCGCCAGTACCTGCGTGAACCGATCCATCACGTCCCCCTCACCGCCGCCCGGCGCACGCCCGCCGCGGCTGCGCGCGGTTGCCTCAGCTGTGCCTGTTCGGCCAGGGCCGCCCTGGCCGCAGCCAGGCCGGCGGAGGTGAGCCGGTACAGGTGCCGCCGCGGGCGCCCGGCTGGCTGCCCGTCCTCCCAGCACGCCTCGACCAGGCCGCGCTCAGCCAGCCGGATCAGGATCGGATACAACGTGCCCGACCGCAGCCCGGTCTGTTTGGCGAGCACGTAACCGTGCCGCCAGGCTGCTGGGTCTGCCTCGACCAGCGAACCCAGTACCGACAATGTCTGGGAGGAAAATCCGGAGCGGCGAGCCACAGCAGCAAACTCTACCTAGGTAGACATCCTGGGTCCACCCCTTGGAAGAAACTCCCGACAAGTCTTGATCAAGATGGTTTCTAGTCACGACCCGCCTTCTCAACGTCCGCGCCTTGTCAGCAGCAGCACGGTAACCTTGGTCGCTCAGCAGGATCAGAACGCTGTGACCTGGGCCTGGCTGGTGCTGGCCGTTGACGAGTTAAGTAGCGACTAAGACGCCGCCTGCCGGCCCGGCAGTCTGGTACGTTTCCGGCGTATCGGGAACGGGGTCGCCCTAAGGAACCCCGGAGCGTCCCGAAGAACCACTGAACCTCGAATGGAGAGTCGCTATGCGCAAGAGCGGGTTTGCAGCAGCTGCCGGGCTCGGTTCGCTAGTCCTGCTGCTAACCGCGTGCGGGGGATCGTCGGGATCGTCGAGCACCTCGGCTCCGGCCACGAGTGCGACCGCCCAGGCGGCCGGCCAGGCGACCAGCGGTGCGCTGAGCAACATACCGCCCGGCTCGACTGTGCTGCACGTGCAGAAGTCCGCCCTCGGCTTTGTGCTCGCCCTGGCCAACGGCCAGGTCGTCTACATGTACGACAAGGACACCAAGGGCAGCACGCCTGCCTGCTCCGGCTCCTGCGCCTCGGTCTGGCTGCCGGTGACGGGCAACCCGGTGGTGAGCCCGGCGGACACCGGCTTTGGCCCGCTCGGCACGGTGGCGGCCGCGAACGGCGCCAAGCAGGTCACCTACAACGGCATGCCGCTGTACACCTACAAGGGTGCCAAGCCGCTGGTCACTCCGGGCAACGGCGTCGGCGGCACGTGGCACGTGATCAAGATGTCGCAGAGCAACATCGTCGGCAGCTAAGGGACTGCTTCCTCAGGAGCAGGCCATCTTTGCGAATTGGAGATCTGTTATGCGTAAGAGCGGGTGGGCCGCAGCTACCGGGCTCGGATCATTGGTACTGCTACTAGCCGCGTGCGGGGGGTCGTCGGGTTCCAGCACGGTCGCGGGCGGTGCCCCGAGCGCGGGTGAGCCGAGCAGCGCGGCCAGCGCGACCGCGCCGTCGTCGTCCGTGTCGTCGGCGACGACCGCGGCCACGGCCACGGCCACGAAGAAAGCCCGAGCGAAGGCATCGGCGACGCCCCATCGCTCGGTCGCGCCGCAGCCGAGCAGCGGCGATCAGTCGATCCCGCCGGTCGGGACGACCGTCATCATCGTGCAGAACTCGGCCATCGGCTACGTGATGGCCGAAGCCAACCACCAGGTGCTCTACACCTATTCGAAGGACAAGCAGGGCGGCCCGCCGACCTGTACCGGTTCCTGCGCCGCGGCCTGGCCGCCGGCCACCGGAACGCCCCAGGCCGGGCCCGCCTCCCACTTCCCCCACCAGTTCGCCCTAGTCAAGGGCGCGGGCGGGGTCTCGCAGATCACCTACAACGGCTACCCGCTCTACTTGCTCAAGGGCGCGAAGGCGCTGTCGACAGCGGGTAACGGCGGTGAGTGGCACGTGATCAAGCTGTCCGCCAGCAACATCGGCTGACCAGCTTGACCCGCCTCGCCTGGCGTTGCCGGCCCGCAACCCGGGTATAGCGCGTTCGTATCCCGCTTTCACTTGTGCTGAACGGGGGACGCGCGCGTGACCAGCCAGGCCGCCGACGAGCAGCCCGCGCCTCAGCGCGGGCTGCTCGTCATCTACAGCGCGCTGATGCTGGCCCTGCTCCTGGCCGCGCTGGATCAGACCATCGTTGCCACCGCCCTGCCCACCATCGTCAGTGACCTGGGCGGCCTCAGCCACCTGTCCTGGGTGGTCACTGCCTACCTCCTGGCCAGCACGGCGACCACTCAGGTGTGGGGCAAGCTGGGCGACCAGTTCGGCCGCAAGTACCTGTTCATCGCCGCGATCGTCATCTTCCTGATCGGCTCGGCCCTGGCCGGGCTGTCACAGAATATGACTGAGCTGATCGCGTTCCGCGCGCTGCAAGGGGTGGGCGGCGGCGGCCTCATCGTGCTCACCCAGGCCATCGTGGGCGACATCGTCCCGCCCCGCGAGCGGGGCAGGTACCAGGGCGCGTTCGGCGCCGTCTTCGGCGTCTCGAGCGTCATCGGCCCCCTGCTCGGCGGGTTCTTCGTGGACAACCTGTCCTGGCGGTGGGTGTTCTATATCAACCTGCCGATCGGGGCCGTCGCGCTCGTCGTGATCTGGGTGGTGCTGCCGGCCAGCTCGACCCGGCGCAAGCACACGATCGATTACCTGGGCGCCCTCCTGCTGGCCGGCTTCGCCACCACCGTGGTGCTCGCGACGTCGTGGGGCGGCACCACCTATCCCTGGGGCTCCCCGGAGATCATCGGGCTGTTCGCCGCGGCAGTGGTGTTCATCGTGGGATGGTGGTTCGCCGAACGGCGGGCCGCCGAGCCGGTGTTGCCACTGCGGCTGTTCCGCAACCCGGTGTTCCGCGTGAGCGCGGCGATCAGCCTCGCCGCCGGTTTCGCGCTGTTCGGCTCGATCTCCTACCTGCCGCTGTTCCTGCAGGTGGTGCACGGCGTCTCGCCCACCGTATCCGGCCTGTACCTGCTGCCGATGGTCGGTGGGCTGCTGATCACCTCGATCGTCAGCGGGCAGCTGATCGCCCGTACCGGCCGGTACAAGGTCTACCCGATCGTCGGCACCGCGGTGCTCGTGGTGGCGCTGTTCCTGCTGTCCCGGCTGGACGAGAACACGTCCACCGCCATGTTCGGCCTGGACTTCTTCCTGCTCGGCTTTGCCCTCGGGCTCATTATCCAGGTACTGGTGATTGCCGTGCAGAACGCGGCCGACTACCAAGACCTCGGTGCCGCGACGTCCGGGGTTACCTTCTTCCGCAGCATCGGCGGGGCCTTCGGCGTGTCGGTGTTCGGCGCGATCTTCTCCAACCGGCTGGCCACCGATCTTACTGTGGCATTGCGCGGGATCACGCTGCCGAAGGGCTTTGACCTGGCTACCGCCCAGTCCAACCCCGCGATGCTGAAACTCCTGCCCGCCGCGCTCAGGGACGCGATAAGGCATGCGTTCTCGCTGGCTCTGCATGGGGTTTTCCTGTGGGCCATCCCCGTGGCCGTGGTGGCGTTTGCCCTGTCCTGGTTCCTGCGCGAGGTCCCGCTGCGCACGACGAGTTCCGTCGGCATCGGCGAGGGGCTGGGGGCCACGCCGCCTGCGCGTACCTCGGTGGACGAGGTGGAACGCTCGCTGGTGCGGCTCGGGGGCGAGGATATCCGGCGGCGCGGGTACGAGCGGCTGACCGCCCTGGCCGGACTTGACCTGCCTGCGGGCAGCTCCTGGATCCTGACCCGGCTGGCCAAGCAGGGACCGGTACGCTCGGAGGCCCTGGCCCGCCAGGCCAACGTGACCATCGACTACGGACGGCCCTTCGTCGACCGGCTCGTCGACGAGGGCATGGTGGTCCGCGCGGACGGGACGCTGGCGCTCACCGATGCCGGGCACGCGGCCGCCGAGCAGCTGTTCGCGGCCCGCCGCGAGGGACTCCGCGAACTGCTCGCCGACTTGTCGCCCGAGGAGTACGCCGAACTGGGCGAGCTGCTCACCAAGCTGTCCCGGGCCCTGCTCGGCGCCGACGCCGACCGCCATCTCATCACCACCAGCCCCACCGCCACATCGACCACCGAGACCTAGCTGTCGGCAACCTGTTGCCCGTCAGCTACGCAACGTTGCCACTTCCGCACCATCAAGGACGATACGCCGCTATTCTTGCGGTGTGCTTGCGCGACTCCGGAGAATGGGTCGCAGCCGGGCGTGCCGTTGTGGCCACCCGAGCGCGGCCCATCAGCACTTTCACCCTGGGACATACTGCTCGCTGTGTGAATGCTCAAGATGGTGGGGCGGCTTGTTTCGGTGGCCCAGGCGTCCCGGTCAGTTCCGGCGTGATGCCGATGCCCGGCTGGAATACGGGCGCAGCCCGGAAGCCGCCGGTCAGTCTCTTTCCTAGCGCTTCTGGCAACTAGCTCTCGTAGGCGGCGCGCAGGCGGGCCGTGGCGGCGGCCGGGGCGCGCACGTGGTCCAGGCCGAGCAGGGCGGCGCCCGCCACCGGCGGGACGTCGATCACGCGGACCTCGGCGGCCGGGGCGGCCTCGGCCAGCCGCCGGGTGATGCCGGACATCAGCAGCGGGTTCCGCGCGGTGATCACTCCGCCGCCCAGCACCACCGGGGTGGCCAGGCCGGTCAGGCCGAGGCGGCGCATCGCGGTGATGGCCATCACGGCGATCTCGCCGGCCAGCCGCTCGACCACCGTCCGGGCCACCGGATCGCCCTCGTCGGCTGCGCGCAGCAGCAGCGGCGCCAGGCCGGTCAGGTCGTCGTCGCCGATCTTGCCCTTGTGGATGCCGAGCGTGACCTCCTCAACCCGCTCCACGCCGAAATGGCTGGTCAGGTAGCGAGCCAGCGCGGTATCCGGCCCGCGCCCGTCTTCCGCGCGCATCGCGTGCCAGAGGACCTCCAGGCCCAGGCCGTGGCCGCCGCCCCAGTCGCCCGAGATGGTGCCAAGGGCTAGGTACCGAAAGACCCGGCCGTCCGGCGCCACGCCGACCGCATTGATGCCCGCGCCGCAGACCACGGCGGCGCCCCAGTGCGGCTCAATCCCATCCGGCAGGCCCGCCCGCAAGATGGCGAAGGTGTCGTTGACCACCGTGGCGGTCGCGCTCCAGCCCTGCGTCTGCACGGCCGCGGCGTGCTCCGCCTCTTCTTCCGGCAGGTCGGCGTTGGCCAGGCAGGCCACCGTGTGCCGGGCCACCCGGCCGGAAGGAACCCGGTGGCGCCGGTCCAGCTGCGCTGCGGCCTGCTTGACCACCGCGTCCAGGATCAGCACCGTCTGGTCGACGCCGACCTCATGCGCGTTGATGCCGGGTCCCCGGGCTGAGGCGAGCAGCGTACCGTCGTCGGCCACCAGGGCCACGTCGGTCTTGCTGTTACCTCCGTCGATGGCCAGCACCGCGGGCATGAGCGGCGCTACGTTAGCCAAGGCCAGCCGCGCCCAGGGCGAACGCCAGCAGGGAGTTGGCCGTGTAGTCGCTGGCGGGTTCGACCGAGGGCCAGGCCACCACGTTGTCCTCGTACGCGGCGGTCTTGGTGTTGTACGGCGCGAAGTGACCCGCGCTGCACGCCCGCATCCCGTCCACCGTGCCCAGGCCCACGAAGTTGGCCGGGTCGCTCGGCCCGTCGGTGGTCGCGCCGAGCTGGATGTTGCCGCGGCCGGTGAGCGATCCGGACAGGTTGGCGATCTCGCTCTGCATGCAGTGCGGGAACACCGTGCCCGCGCCCACCACGAACGAGGTGCCCCAGCCGTTCGCGCCCAGCGCGAAGTTCAGCTGCTGCTGGGCGAACGAGCCGAACTGGCCCGAAGGGTCGGAGCCGCCGTATTTGCGGTATAGCGCATCGGTGATGTACAGGCCGAACGCGTGCGGCGAGGCGTCGGTGGCGCCCAGCTGGCCGCCGAGCGCGAACGGGTCGCCCTTGGCCTGCGCCTGCCCGGCGCGCAGCTGCGCGGCCAGGTCGCCGAGCAGCGTAGCCGGCGCGACCGGGAACATCCCGGCCTGCCGCATCGCCTGCAGCAGCTCGGCCTCGGCCACCGCGCCCGTGTCGTAGAGGTTGAACGTATCGTCGTGCCCCTGGGCGATGTACGCCCGGGCCCAGCGGGCCGCCGCCGCCAGGTCGGCGCGCACCCGCGCGGCCGGGGCGCCAGCCGCCTCGTCGGCCAGGGCGATCTCGGCCGCGCCCCATGCCATGTCGCTCTTCCACTGGGTGGCCGGGTAGAAGTCGTGCGGGAACGCCGTGACCAGCTGGCCGACCTGGGTCGTCTTGGCCATCGCGTACACGCTCCGAGCCAGGCTCAGCAGGTGCGCAGCGTGCGCGGGATTACCGGCCAGCTGCGCGCCCAGCGCGAAGTCGGCCGCGAACCGGCCCGCCAGGTTGGGGCTGACCTTCTGGCCCGCCGGGGCCGCCGGGAACACCGGCCGGTACTTGATGTAATACGCGCTCGGACCGGGGTTGCCGCCGGGAGAGACGTTCAGGCGGTCTTCCTGCTCGGGCAGGAACCAGAAGTTGTAGTCGCCCTGGATCGTGTTGCTCGCGTTGCCGGCGCCGATCCCGACCTGGGCGTACAGCACCTTGCGGGCCGGATCCCACAGCTTGGTGATCCAGTCCAGGCCGAACGCGGCCTCCTGCGCGAGCATGTCATACGACTTCGGGCCCTGCTTGTTCGATTGGGCTCGGGCCGCCACCTCCATGAGCGCGTCGGCGTAGCTGGCCGTGTAGCCGAACTTCTCGTAACCGCCCCCGGCGTCGAACCAGCCGCCGGAGACGTCCACCGGGCCGCCGATCCGGCGGAATGAGCCGAGCAGGTTGTCGTTGCTGTCGTACCTGGGATCGGCGTAGACATAGGCCCTCGCGTCGGTCAGGTTGGCGGGCTGACGGGACAGGACCGAGGAAACGACGTCCGGCCCGTCCCGCTCAGAGGTGAAGTACCGAACGGAGTTGTCCACCAGTTCGCGGTACAGCTCGGGGCTATCCCCGATAAAGAACCCCGGGGAGGTCGCGGTGGCGGGGGAGAGGAGCTTCACCTGGTACTGGCCGGGCAGGTTCAGCCCGGAGAAGCTGAGCCGGTACACCGCCTGGTAGTTGGCGTTCCAGGAGCCCACGTCGTCGGCCGAGACGCCCCGGTAGGCGACGCCCCACGGCGTGACGACCTCGAACCGCACCCTCGCGACCTTCCGGGGCAGCATCGCGTACGCCACTTTGGGCGCGCTGGTCGCATACCCGACCTGGTTGACCCGGACCTGCGCGGGAGCGAGCTTGACCGCGGATGCCGCCGCGGTCGAGACTAGCGCCGCCGTGAGCACACCCCCTGTCACGACTGCGATCGACCATGCACGACGATTAGCTCTCACGGAAGGTGTCCTTACGTCCTCAGGTCCAGGGAAGGAAGCTCGCGTTCTCGGCGAGAAGCCGGTCGGTCAGGCACTGCGCCTGATCGGCCTGGCCCACCAGCGGGTGCGCGAGCAGCGCGTCGTACACCCGGTCCCGGCCGCCGCGCAGGGCGGCGTCCAGGGCGAGCTCCTCGTACGCGTACACGTGCGCGATCAGCCCGCGCAGCAGCGGCTCAACGGGATCAACGCGCACCGGGTCGGCGCCGCCGGATCCGATCACCGCGGGCACTTCGATCACCGCGTCGTCCGGCAGGAACGGCAGGGTCCCGCGGTTGAGCGTGTTCACCACCTGCACGTCGCGCCGGTCGCGGGTGAGCGAGGCGAGCAGGTCCACCGCCGCCTCGGAGTAGAAGGCGCCGCCGCGCTGGGCCAGCTGCGGCGGCTTGGTGTCCAGCGCCGGGTCGGCGTACAGCTCGAGCAGCTCGGCCTCCAGCCTGGCCACCTCCTCGGCCCGGGTGGCGGCCCCGCGCAGCGACTCGACCACCGCGTCGTGGGCGTAGTAGTAGCGCAGGTAAGAAGACGGCACCATGCCCAGGTGCCGGATGAAGTCGGCGCGCATCCCGGTGTGCGGCGCGATATCGTCGGCAAACTTGCCCAGCAACTCGGGCAGCACGTCCACGTCGTCGAGGAGAACCGAGCGCTCCCAGGTCAGGTGGTTCAGGCCGACGTGGCCCAGCGACACTCGCGCGGGCCCGACCCCGAGCAGGGAGGCGAACTCGCGCTGGAACCCGATGGCCACGTTGCACAGCCCGACCGCGCGGTGCCCCGCGGCCAGCAGGGCGCGGGTCACGATGCCCACCGGGTTGGTGAAATCAACAATGAAGGCAGAGGGCGAAGCCCGACGTGAGACCCGTTCGGCTATATCAAGGACCACCGGCACGGTCCGGAGAGCCTTTGCCAGCCCGCCCGCGCCCGTCGTCTCCTGCCCTACGCAGCCGCAGTCCAGCGGCCACGTCTCGTCCCGCTGGCGGGCGGCCTGGCCGCCGATCCGCAGCTGGAACAGGATCGCGTCCGCGCCGTCGGCGCCCTCGTCCAGGCTGTCGGTCCAGCGCACCTCGGCGGGATGGTCGTGTGCGGCCATGATCCGGGCCGACACCGGCCCGACCACGGACCGGCGGCCGGGGTCGGGGTCGACGAGCACCAGCTCGTCCACGGCGGGGAGCAGCCGCCCGATCCCGTCCGCGAGTTCCGGCGTATAAGTGGACCCGCCGCCGATCACCGCGAGCTTCATGAGAATGCCTTCACCTCTTCCGGACTGGTCTGGGCGACGTGGCAGGCCGCGTCATGGGCCGGCCTAAGCTCGGTCAGCTCCGGCGTGACCTGCGCGCACTTGTCGATGGCCAGCGGGCAACGCCAGCGGAACCGGCAGCCGGGCGCCGGGTCGATAACCCGGGGCGGCTCGCCGCGGTCGGTCTCCGCCGCCACCGACAGCGG
>Ga0207693_10005769_pt1 | contig 10268 bp, 8 predicted proteins | sample LARL81metaG_FD_184347 | JGI IMG/M metagenome (GOLD analysis project Ga0207693, IMG submission 184347) | Corn, switchgrass and miscanthus rhizosphere microbial communities from Kellogg Biological Station, Michigan, USA - LAR L8-1 metaG... | ecosystem: Host-associated > Plants > Roots >... | reverse complement strand
CGCGGCCCGCGCGACGGCGACCTCGCCGTCCGGGTGCACCGCCTGCACGCCGGTCGGCGAGATCAGCACCGGCAGCGAGATCTCCTGGCCCATCACCGTCGTGGCCATCTCCCGCGCCGCGGGCAGCCCGGCCACGTGCGGGGCAAACCCGAGCTCGGAGAATGCCGCCACGTTCTCCCTGGCGGTCACGCCCGCCTCGGCGCCGCCGACGAGTGCGCCGTATACCGACGGGGGCAGCCGCCGCTTCGCGCGCCGCTGTGCCACCGCGACCGTCTCAAACCACTTGTTAGCCATGGTGTTTCCCGCTCGCTACAACGCGCCCTTGACGGGGGAGCCAGCCGGGTGCGGCGTGAGCACCTGCACGTCCATAGCAGCAGCCAGCTTCCCGTTCAGGGCCTCCCTTAGCGCGGCGAGCCCGGCTGCCGCCCGGTGCGCGGCCACGGCGTCGTCCGACGCGTACTTCTCGATCATGACCAGCCGGCCGTCCGGTCCCTCATGCAGGGCGTAGAGCTCGCAGCCGTCCTCTTCGGCGTGCACCTTCCCGATGGCTTCCTCGAAGGCGGCGATCACCTCCTCGCGGTGTTCTGGCGCGGGATACGCGGTCGCGACGATGATGACGGCCATGCGGACTCCTGATGATCGGGCGTGCAGCGAGCGACGAATGGGGGGGTGTACGCAGTCTTACAGCAGCAGTACCCACGCGTCACGCGCCGGAATCAGTTACGCCGCATGGTGCCAGGCATAGTAACCATGGGGCAATGCATGGGACTCGCCCCCGTCGGCTTCCGCGCTGCGTCTGCGGTCATGACCGCCAGGCGCAGCGTCACTACCGTCCTGGCAGCGACTGTGGCGTGTGCTCCTGCCCTCGCTGGCGGCGGCCGTTCCTCCGGTGGTTCCGCCGTGATTCTTATCAGCCTACGCCGACAAGCGACCCGCGCTAGCGCTACTCACAGGGACGGCCACGTCACGCCTTTGGACCATGCCTGCAGTATGAGTCCATACGAGGCAAATGTGGTTGCGAGCAGAAGCACAGCCGTCAACATTGCCACGACTGATGGGGTAGCGCGTAGCCGAAGATATTCGCCTATGGAGATATGTAGTGCCCGAAGATCCTGGACCAGGATCACAATAAGCATCAACCAGAACAGTGCGCTTTCTTGTATAGCAAAGAACATATAGCCTTGGCAGTTGCCGCTATGATAGACGGCCATGTAGAACCAGCATGTCCCGAGGGAGAGCAGAATTAGCGCTACATAAGGGGTCAGCGAGGCCAGTCTCATAGGGCGCTGCCCGGAGCTCTTGACGCCCTTCGCTGTAATCATATACGGCTTCTTTACCCCAAGAATTACCTGCGCAAGTGCGCTCAGTACGATAACCCAGCGGGCCATCTGCAGAACGACGCCCCGCCAGCTCAGCTTCACTCGCGGTTTATGCCATGAACGGCTCCACCACCATACAGCGGTCCCGAGGAACCCGGCCGGGATACTATGGGCGAAGAAGGCCCATATACTCACGTTAGATATAGGCTTATTTAGCGCGAGCGACATTAGCGGAGCCATGAAGACTATAAGCATGGACACCGACCAGAGCGTGTACCATGTCTGCGCGAACAGAAATTGAAGGGCCTGCCGCAGCGTGTAGCGATGAAGACGCCTAGGAGTATATTTGAAAAGTACCTGGATCATGGAGAATGCCCATGCAAACTGCTGTCCTAGGTAGATTTCAAAATTTTCCGGGCCGTCCCCCGTTGCAATAATCTCGGGAACGTAGACACCCTCGTAACCTTCGGCGGCCAGGAATACAGTGTCAAGGTGATCTTCGGCGCGGGTGGGCTGGAAGCCTCCGATGTTGCATATGGCCTGCGTGTCATAGGTACAGTGGCTGCCGATTATGAAGGGTGTCCGGCTGAATCCAAAAAAACCCATCTGTAGTGGGCCTTGGAGCACGACCTCCTGCTCAGACGAGCCTCGTGCCGTCCAGTACTCGTGATTGCCGTATACGCTGGGCGCTTGAACCCAGGCTACCTTCGGGTCTTCAAAATACCCAAGGGTACTATCAAGGTAGTTGGGCAGCGGATGGTGGTCAATATCAAACTGCACGAAATGTGTATATCTATGGCTGTATGCCTCCAGCCAACTATTGACGTTGCCGGCCTTGGTCTTGGCCTGGAACGGCGGTTTCGGCGCGTTCCAGTGCGCTACCTTGGCTTCCCCCCAGGCATCCGTGTCATGCCGGCTGAAGTAGAAGACGCCTAGCTGGCGAGCGAGTCGCTTGATCTCAGGAGAGTGTTCTTTGTCGACGAGGATCCAGCAGTCATGGGGGTATCGGATCGCCTTCATAGCCGCCACTTGCCTGCGGACGATTTCCAGCGACTCGGATCCAGGTACGGTCAGGGTAATTACCGCTACGCGGCTAACGACGCCGAGTTCCTCGGCTCTCCGGGCGCTCATTGTGGCCGGTCGGCGCATACAGCCCAAATAAAATAGATAAAACGTCGGCAAGAGAGTGGTGCTGTAAAACCAGGCCACGGAGAGAACGATGAATAGGCCCCAGCTGCTCGCATGACTCGGCAATGCCCACCATTGCCAGAAGTATATGCTAAAAAGCAACCACAAAATGTAAAGCGCCCAGTATTGCCTTCGCTGCCGCGGATTCATGACAGCTTCAGTACGTACTCGTCGGCGCCTTCCCCCGACAGGTCGTGTGGGCTGGTATAGCGCGGACGAGGAGATACCAGCGGATGGGTCAACCGTAGCCGCCTTAGTCCCAGCTGAGGAGGACCGTAGTTTCGGAAAAGGTACTGTGCCCAAAACCTCTGGCGACTGCTGGGAGTCGTCCGATAGTGCAATCAAGGTTGTAAGACCAGCGATCTGAGCTGATGCCCTCGGCCCATTTGCAGGTGGAGGGCCATCGCTAGGCCTGCTGACGCCATTATCTTGTTCTATCTGCGTTTCCCTTGAAGTCAGGTCAGCGTCGGTGGCAGCCGAAGCCCGCGCAGATGGTGAATCCACGATCGTGCCCCTCCCCAGTGCATCGGTCGGCCAGGCCTCGCAAGTCCGGCAATCCACCCGGCAGGACCAGCAACCGTTTATACCGGTCTATGTAGGACGCCCGCAACCGATCCTTGGTTTACCGGATTAGCCTCAGATCTTCAGCGCTGCGGCCGCACTTCGAATATGTAAATGAGGTTCGAATATTTAATCGACCATCAGGTTATCTTGTGGGAAATAGCATTGCACTGACTCTTCGAATATGTAAAAGAACTTCGAATATGTAAATGACCGAGCCTCTCTGAAATTCTGAGAAGGTTTCACTGAACTCGTATGTAGATGTTTGTGAACCTCAGTACCGTGATGAACGTCTAACTCATATCCGGCAGACCATGCCAACGGCGGCACATGGGCGTTGCGAGCTTCGCCAGGGGACATGCCAGCACCTTGAGGAACCGGCCTGTGCAAGCAGGTCGCTCCTGTCGTGTCGCTCGGGGAGGGCGTGGTGTGTCACAGGTTGAGGGCGCGCGACGTTCTACAGGGTAGACGTCAATGCCGTTCTGGTTCCGCAGGGCCTTTGGGGGGTTCGTGAGCATTCTGGTAACTGGTGGCGCGGGCTTTATCGGCAGCCATACTTGCGTTGAATTGCTGCGGCGCGGATACGCTGTAGTCGTCGCCGACAACTACAGCAATAGTTCCCCGGCGGCACTAGCCTCTGTCCGGGAACTGTCAGGCATGGATCTCGTGATCCACGAAGCCGACATGAGGGACGAGCACGCGCTAGACAAGATCTTCGCCGCGCACGATATCGATGTGGTTATCCACTTCGCAGCAAAAAAGTCCGTCCGGGAATCAACGCAGATACCAGTTGAGTATTACGACAACAACCTTGGCAGTACCATTGGTCTAATGGCGGCGATGCAGCGGCACGGTGTCCAGAAGCTCGTCTTCTCGGGGTCCTGTTCCATCTATGGCGCACAATACAGCGAACCTATAGCTGAAGATTACGCCACCGGCCCCACCAACCCGTATGCTAGCACGAAGCTAATGTGCGAGCAGATAATCCGAGACTCGTGCAAGCGCTGGCCGGAGTTCTCCGTTATATCCCTCCGGTACTTCAACCCAATCGGCGCTCATCCAAGCGGCGTGCTCGGTGAGGATCCGAAGGGAATACCGAGCAACATTCTTCCTTACATGATGCAGGTCGCGGTGGGCAGGCTGGCAAAGCTGCAGGTGTACGGCGATGACTATGATACGCCGGACGGCAGCGGGGTTCGCGACTACATCCACGTGATGGACGTGGCCGAGGCGCATTGTGTCGCGATGGAGCACCTCGATGACGAGACAGGACTGCGCGCGTTCAACCTTGGCACTGGCGTAGGCATCTCCGTTCTGGAGTTGGTAGCCACATTCCAGCAGGTGAACGACGTGACCATCCCGTACGAGATCATCGGAAGGCAACCAGGGGACGTGGACAGCCTCATCGCCGACCCTGCGAAAGCCGAGAAAGCATGGGGCTGGCGCACTACGCGTGACCTGCGGGCCATGTGCGCTGACGCATGGCGGTTCCAGAGCCGGCATCCCAACGGGTATGCGGCGTAGCGACCCTCTCCGGCGATTCATCACTACTCACTCACACCCGGTTGCCCGGTGAAGGGGAATGGCATGCGTATATCTGTTATCGGCACTGGTTACCTAGGTGCCGTCCATGCCGCGTGCATGGCGGATCTAGGTCACGACGTGCTTGGCGTGGACACCGACGAGCGGAAGATCCTGGCGCTCACGGAAGGGCAAGCTCCGTTTTACGAGCCCGGCCTCGCTGAGCTACTCCTCTCCACGGTCAGGTCAGGGAAGCTGCGATTCAGCACTTCCCTGGCAGATGCGGCGAGCTTCGCGGAAGTCCATTTCATCTGCGTCGGAACACCACAGCTTCCCGGCTCGCTCGGCGCCGACCTCAGCTATATCGAGGCGGTGCTGCAGGGGCTAGCGCCCAATCTCAGGGAGGATTGCCTCGTCGTCGGAAAGTCCACGGTTCCGGTGGGAACGGCGACTCGCTTGGCTGCCCGTCTCGTCGAGCTAGCTCCACCAGGCATCAGTGCGCACCTCGCATGGAACCCGGAGTTCCTGCGGGAGGGCTTCGCGGTCGAGAACACTCTCCGGCCGGACCGGCTGGTCGTCGGGGCAACTTCGGCTGAGGACGACGCCGTGCTGCGGATGGTGTATGCGCCGCTGCTCGAATCCGGGACGCCGTACATCACGACAGACCTCGCCACCGCCGAACTCGCCAAGGTGGCGGCGAACTCGTTCCTCGCCACGAAGATTTCCTTCATCAACGCGATGGCGAATGTGTGCGAGGTAGCAGGAGCGGACGTGGTGACGCTGTCCGAAGCGCTCGGTCACGACACGCGGATCGGCCGCCGCTTCTTGTCCGCGGGCCTTGGTTTCGGCGGCGGCTGCCTTGGCAAGGACATCCGGGCCTTCATCGCCAGGGCCACCGAACTGGGCGTGGCCGACTCTGTCCATTTCCTCGAGCAGGTGGATGAGATCAACAGCGGGCGTCGCAGGCGCGTGGTCGATATCGCCCGTGAGCTAGCCGGCGGTATCTTCGCCGGAATGAATGTCGCGGTTCTCGGCGCGGCGTTCAAGCCGGAAACCGATGACGTGCGCGACTCGCCGGCGCTCATCGTAGCCGCCAAGATCCGCGCCGAGGGCGCGGCAGTCCGGGTACACGACCCGAAGGCAATTGAGAACGCCAGGCTGGCGGTCCCGGATCTCGACTACGCCGACAACGTCATCAAGGCGTGCGAGGGCGCCGATGTGATCCTGCACCTGACCGAATGGCAGGAATACCGGGAACTGGACCCAGCCGCTCTGCGAGCTGTGGTGCGCTCACCGCAGATCGTGGACGCACGCAACATCCTCCCGCTGCGCAAGTGGCAGGCAGCTGGCTGGACAGTGCGGTCCATGGGCGCCGCGGTTCCGGCTGGCAGTGCCTGAGCACGCGCCGACTGCGGCCACAGACCATAACTCACAGAGGAGAGGAATTATGCGGATTATCGTGACCGGCGGAGCCGGTTTCCTGGGGTCACATCTGTGTGATGCTTTGATTGCGCGGGGAGATGAGGTCGTCTGCCTGGACAACCTATCGACCGGCCGCCTGGCTAACATCGCCCATCTGACCGATCATTCCAGTTTCACCTTCTCTCAATGCGATGTGAGCGAGGGAGTGAGCGTGGACGGCAAGGTTGATGCGGTTGCGCACCTTGCGAGTGCTGCTTCGCCACCGGATTATCTTCGGATGCCGCTTGAGACGCTTGCCGTTGGCAGTAAGGGAACGGAGTACGCGCTGAGGCTGGCGGAGCGCGACGGCGCACGTTTCCTGATGGCATCGACCAGCGAGATATACGGTGATCCAGCTGTCCATCCACAGCCGGAAGACTACTGGGGCAATGTCAGCTCGATCGGACCGCGAAGCGTCTACGACGAGGCAAAGCGATTCGCAGAGGCGCTGACAACCGCGTACGGGAAGACTCGCGGTGTCCGCGTGGGTATTATCAGGATCTTCAATACCTACGGCCCTCGCATGAGTCCGACCGATGGGCGTGTCGTGACGAACTTTATTACTCAGGCGCTCAACGGCGAGCCCATCACGATTTACGGAAATGGCGAGCAGACCCGTAGCTTCTGCTATGTGGATGATCTTATTCGCGGTATCGTCGCGATGCTCGACTCTGATGAGCCCGGGCCGGTCAACCTCGGCAACCCAGAGGAGTTTACCATCGGCGATTTCGCCGAACTGGTGCTGAAAATTACAGGTTCAGCTTCGCCGATCGACTACCGGCCGCTGCCCAAGGACGACCCGACACGCAGGCGCCCGGTCATCACCCGTGCTAAGGAGCGCCTCGGCTGGCAGCCGGAGGTGCCGGTCGTAGAGGGAGTGACTCGCATGGTCGAGTGGCTGCGAGCGCAGGAGGCGTCCAGCCAGGTGGTCTGAGCCAACTACAAGGCGCCAACGTTCGGATGCTGAACGGGCTGGGTTTGGCCGGTGTAGTCGGTCGCGGCCGGGTGGACACCAAGCTTGATCAGATCGAGTCCGGCGCCGATGAGAGGCGACCCGGGTCTGAGGCCGAAGCCCGCCGCCGCGGCAGGGGCCATCGGGCTGTTCACGGATAGTCCCAAGACCGGGCCCTCCATCTCCGGGTCAACGTCGAGTCCGGTGGGCTGGCCAGCCGCAGTTTCCTGCGATGTTCCGGCCCGCCAGTCCGAAAGCGAGTTGTAAATCGTCTGGCCCCATACGACCTGCCAAGGGCCGAGAACCGAGAAGTAGTCGTTCCCCTGGAGCATGACCGCTGATTCCGATAGCGGGCTGCTCGTGGCGACAGCCGGGCCAGACTCGGTAGAGAACAGGTTATTCAGAATTGAAATGCCGCGCACTGCGGGCCCGAGGCGGAGCAACGGTGGCGTGCCTGTCGCCGCTGAATCCATAACTACGGTGTTCTGGTATACAGCCGAATTCTTTGTGTAGCCGATGACGGTGATGCCAGCGTAGAATGTGTTTCCGTCCCGCACGTCGTTGCTGCTGATGTTGTCCCGGATGATGTTGTCTTTCTGTGACCCGTTGTTCAATGCGCTGTAAAGCAGGTATCCAGTTCCGTCATTCCCGTAAGAGAGGTTGTACTGGAGAACGGAGTCTGCTGTGTTCTGGTCTAGGCCGAAGCCATTGCCATCTATTTTATTCGGTGTCTTGTTTCCATAGGATAGGTTGTGTTCGATGTTGACTCCGGTGGAGTCATAAGTCCAGATGCCGGCCGGACCTTCACTGGCAACCCCCAGCCCGCCGTTGTCATTAGCGGTTGACCAGATGACGCTACCGGCATCGACACTGCCCAAGACGATTCCGTTCCCAGTGTCCTGTTTGTGCTCAGCCCGATTCCCCCGGTTCATCGAGGCTTGCACATTAGAAACGGTGACACGCTGGTTGGCATAAGTTGGCGCCTGGGAGTCGAAGGTCGGGCCATAGGTAAGAAGCCCGGCGTCGATATTGTCGTGCAGGTTCGCGTTGCTGATCTTTACGTCGCTGAAGCCGGCGTTCTTATTCAGGCCGCCGACTGTAATTCCGTAGATGAAGCCGGACGCAGACACGTTACTGATGGTAATGTGCCCGAGGCGGTGTCCGGCCGGCAGATCGTTGTAGGCATTGATCCCGTCCCCCTCACCGGGGTGCGGGCTGCCGGTCAACTGCAGGTTCTCTATCTCGACGCCACCGGTGTCATGCACGTAGACGCCAGAGCCTATTGGCGAATGGATCTTCGCTGTTCCGTTGCCGTACGTGCCAACAACCACTGGGTCTGTCGCGCTGCCCCCGTCTTTGGGCCCTAGGGTCAGTTGTCCGGTGAAGACCGCTCCAGCCTGCAGCAGCAGCCTGGTTCCTGGCTTCAGGCTGGCAGCACTGGCCCTGCCCAGCGTTCGCCACGCCGTAGCCGGCGACGTGCCGGCCGCGCCGTCGTTGCCGGACGGGCTCAGGTAATAGGTCACCGGGGAGTGGCTGTCCGCACCGCTGGAGACTATGTGGCAAGCCGATACCGTCGCGGCGCTCGCTGTAATCAAAAGTGCGGTGGCGCCAGCACGTACAGCACGGGCTCGCATCGTTTTCATATTCGGTCCCTTTGCGGTGGAAATCGCAGCGAATTACGTTATCACTGACGCAAAACCGAATGTGGCGTAATTGGAAAATATGGGGTAGTGCCCGCGTTCTCGCGGCCGCGACGGGGTCGTTGCATGAGGTAGTCTGGCGTGCGCGATGCGTCAAAAATGGCTCAGCCTTGCCCGATCCAGAGCCCACGAACTTCCGCGGCGGAAATTCCTAGCAGGCGCAGCCGCCATCGGCGCGACGGCGGCTGCTGCCGCGCAACTGGCTGTCACCAACACCACCGCCGCGAGTCTCAAGAAGGGCGTGGGCGCCTGGACGTTTACCGGCGCCAACCAGGCGCTCTTCGACGCAGGAGTGTCCTGGTACTACACGTGGTCGTACGACACCGCCGGGATAGCAACCCCGACCGGCGTCCAGTTCGTGCCGATGATCTGGGGCGCGGCAGATGTGAGTGCCACCGCGCTCAACCAGGCGAAGCAAGCCGGCAGCACCCTCCTCGGCTTCAACGAGCCGGACAACCCGAATCAGTCGAACATGACGGTCACGCAGGCGATCAGCCTGTGGCCGCAGCTGATGGCGACCGGGATGACGCTGGGCAGCCCGGCAGTAGCCACCGGCGCAGCCGCGCCGGGGAGCTGGCTGAGCCAGTTCATGAAGAGGGCGGCTGCCCACGGGTACCCAGTCAGCTTCATCGCCGTCCATTGGTACGGGTCGAACTTCGCCACCGCCACCGCCGTGTCCCAGCTGGAAAGCTACCTCCAGGCGATCTACATGATGTACGGGCTGCCGCTGTGGCTCACCGAGTTCGCTCTCGTCAACTGGTCGACCAATACCTTTCCGACGGAGAGCCAGCAGGCTTCTTTCGCCATCGCTGCGACGTCCATGCTGGGGAAGCTGTCTTACGTGCAGCGCTACGCGTGGTTCGCGCTGCCGGTCCACCCGTCCTACGGCAACACCGGCCTGTACAACAGCGGCCCCGTGGCTACGCCGGTCGGCCAGGCGTACCAGGCCGTCGATGCGACGTGAACGCAAGGCGAGCAAAGCGCTAAAACGACTCGAGGGCCGGCTACGTCCCGACTCCGCAGCCACCTCGCTGACCTCGGCCTTCGGAGTGTTCCCGCCGACACGGCCCGTTCGGCACATCTGGAAGAACGCCCTTGGGTTACTCTCCAGCACCTCTTCCACCGGCTTGGAGGCGAACGACGCCAGGCTCATGACCGTCTCGATCATGACCAGCCGGCCGTCCGGCCCCTCATCCAGGGCGTAGAGCTCGCAGCCGTCCTCCTCGGCGTGCACCTTCCCGATGGCCGCCGCAAAGGCCGCAATCACCTCCTCGGGGTGCTCGGGCCTTACCGGATCGTGCAGCCAGCGTCGACGGTGAGCTCGAGGCCGGTCACGTACCGGGCCTCGTCGGAGGCCAGGAACAGCACCGCGTTGCTGACGTCGCGCGGCTCGATGGGGTCGACAGCCAGCGCGTTCATGTAGATCGGACCGAGGTTCGGGTCCTTGGCCAGCAGCTGGTGCAGCGCGCCGAGGCCGGTGCCCATCGGGGTGTTCACGCCAGTCGGGTGGACAGTGTTGACCCTGATGTTGTGCCTCGCGAGCTCGTTGGCCATCGACTTGGCGAG
>Ga0207693_10005768_pt1 | contig 10269 bp, 7 predicted proteins | sample LARL81metaG_FD_184347 | JGI IMG/M metagenome (GOLD analysis project Ga0207693, IMG submission 184347) | Corn, switchgrass and miscanthus rhizosphere microbial communities from Kellogg Biological Station, Michigan, USA - LAR L8-1 metaG... | ecosystem: Host-associated > Plants > Roots >... | reverse complement strand
CTCCGCCAGCGTGAGCGCGCGATCTATTGCGGTCAGCGACACGCCGCTGGGCCCGGGAGGCTGCACCCGGTATCTCGCCAGCGCTTGCTCCGCCTCATCGGCTCGGCCGAGAGCGGCAAGCAGCGCCACCCGCGCCACGACGTCACCGTTAGGATAGGTTGTCTCGTCATGCAGGCGCTCGCGTATGGCCGCGGACTCATCGATGAACCCCTGAGCTTCGGTATATCGTCCCTGATTTACCAGCACATAGGCCGAGCGCTCCAAAGCGGACAACATGTAGTCCGACTCAGGACGAAATTTCCGCCACGCGGCGGTGGCCGTCGAGAGGATTTCCATCCCGGGCTCGATTGGTCCGAACTGCGCCAGTTCCCAGCCGTAGATCTCGTTGACCATCGGGCGGTCAAGGGCATCGTCCGCTCCGCGGGTCTGTGTCACCGCAGCACTGGCCGCCTTGAGATAAGTCAGACCGTCCGCGATGCGCCCGGTGCGGCACAGGAACTGCCCGAGCCGCGACCCGAGCTGCAGCGTATCGACGTGCGCCTCGCCTTCGAGCGTGCGCGCCACGCGATAGCCCTCGCGATAACTCTTCTCGGCCGCGGAGAAGTCTTGGAGGAAGTATTGCGCTTCGGCAAGGTACGCATATAGTGCCGGCAGGTGGGCATTGGGATCCCCTTGCGACGCCTTGGAAACCCGGATTGCCTCCCGGAGTACGGGTTCTGCCTGGGCATACTGTCCGGATTGCGTGTGTAGCCATCCGATGAGCTCAAGTGCGTCCTTGAGATCCGCGGACGCCGGGTAGCGCCTCAGCATCTGCTCGCTCTGTAGCGCGTAGTCGAGGGCCTTCGGCAGATCGTACTCGGAGTAGTGCTGCGCAAGATCGCCGAGCAGATTCGCCCTGAGCGGCGAGCTCATGTCCCCCGCGCGGTCTAAAATGGCGAGCGCCTCGTGAATGACAGCGGGACGCTCGCTGACCGCCTGAGAACTGGGCAGGTCCAGGCTAAGATCGCGCAAAGCCTGTGCAACCCGCACATCGTGGGCACCGAAAAGCCGCTTCGCGAGCGCTATCCGTTTGCGGGACAGCTCGACCGCCTTCTCATTAAGGCCCAAGTCGTGGTGCATGTGTATCAGCGTCTCGTACACCTCAAGCTGCGCCTGCGGCGAGTCACCGAGTGCGCGGTCGATCTTGGAGGCGCCGATTTCCAACAGCTCGCGCGCTGTTGTCTGCTGCGCTTTCACGGGGTTCTGCTGGTCCTTGGTATTCGCCTCGAACACATCCTGCAGGAACGCCTGTACGGTCTTGGCGACCCGCGCCGCTTCGGTCGCCCGCCGCGCCTGCAGCAACGCGGTGCCCAGAGCTCCACCAAGCAGCAGGACTACGCCGCAGGCCACCCCCGCCGCGAGGCGATGGCGCAGCACGAACTTCCTGGATCGGTACCAGAACGTGTCCGGCTGTGCGAGCACCGGCTGCCCGTGCAAATGATGCTGAAGGTCGCGCGCCAGCGCATCCGCCGTCGGATAGCGCTCGGCCGGTGCCTTTTTAAGCGCTTTGAGCACAATCGTATCAAGATCGCCGCGCAGCGCCTTTCGCAGCGCCTTGACGTCGCGCGGATCCGCCGGGTCCGAAGGCGAAGCAAGCTGGCTCGGCTTGAGGGGCTCGACCTCCAGAATCGCCTCCTCGAGCGCACCGCGCGAATCGCGCGTCAGCCGATACGGGCGTGCACCCGATAGCAGTTCGTACAGGATTACGCCGAGCGAGTACACGTCCGCGGCGGTCGTGACCGTTGTGCCCGCAACCTGTTCCGGAGCTGCGTAGTCGGGAGTCAACGCCCGGCCGCCGACCAGGGTGAGCTCGGTCTCTCGCGCCTCGCCGGCGGTGAGGAGCTTGGCGATGCCAAAATCGAGCAGCTGGACCTGCCCCTCTGACGTCACCAGGATGTTCGATGGCTTGAGGTCGCGATGCACGACAAGATGCGCGTGCGCGTAGCTGACGGCGCTCAAAACCTGCAGGAACAGCTGCAACCGCTCATGCACCGACAGGTGACGGCGTTCACAGTAGGCCGTTATCGGTTCTCCGTCGACGTACTGCAAGGCGAGGAACGGCTGAGACTCCTCGCCAAAGCCTGCATCGAGTAAGCGCGCGATGTTCGGATGGTTAAGAGCAGCCAGAATGTCGCGTTCACGCGCGAACCTTTCCGTCATCACTCCGCCCGCCAGCGCGGGATGCACGAGTTTCAGGGCTACTTGTCGCGTGAAGAGACCGTCAGCGCGCTCGGCCAGCCAGACGCTGCCCATGCCGCCGTGCCCGAGCAAGGAAAGCACGCGGTACGAACCGAAGCGCCTGCCCGCCATCGCGTGCTCGTCCTGCTGAACGGCCGCGAGCCAGTGCCTTCGCAAATCACGCGTTTCCGGCAGCGCGGCGGATCCGTCACTGCCGTAGGCGGCGAGCAGCCTGTGCAGCAGCAGCGCCGATTGCGAGTCCTCGCGTTCTACCCGGGCGAACCACTGCTCGCGCGCCCCGGCGGGAATGTCGAGGTACTCATCGAGCAGCGCAGACAGTCGAGAAAACTGTGCGACGCTCAAGTCTTTGAACCGCAACACCGACTCCGCGTCGTGCACAAGCTAGCCCTCGCGCATCAATTGGCGCAGCAGCATGCGCGCCTTGGTCCAATCGCGTTCGACGCTACGCAGCGGCTTACCGGTGAGCTCGCTCACTTCCGCAACGGTGAGCCCGGCGAAATAGCGCAACTCCACCAGATCGCGCAATTCTGACGCTAAGTTTCCCAGCGCGCCCAGCGCGTCATCCACTGCGATAAGCTGCCCCTCATCAAGCACCGGTTCCCCGACTCCCGTTGTCAGGGCAACGATAAACTGGTCGCCGCCACGTTTTTGAGCTCGAATCTCGCGCACCGTGTCGAGCACCACACTGCGCATCACCTTGCCTACGTAGGAATAGAACGCCAATCGATCAGGAGGCGTGAGGCGTTCACGTTCCGCGAGACGCAGGAAGGTCTCGTGAACCAGCATCGTGGTATCAAGCTGCCCAGAACTCGAATTCTTGCGCAAGCTGCTGCGCGCGAGTCGCTTCAGCTCGTCGTACATGACCGAAAACAGGCGATGCGCCGCAGCCTGGTCGCCGCTGTTCGCTGCGCGCAGGAGTTCCGTCACGTCTCCCATCTGTCGCGTCCCCCAACCCAAGCGATATAAGCGCGCGAGACTCACCCCTGTCCAGAGGGACGGTCCCGCCGACTCCACGACTTCCGACCCTATGCGGACTGGGATGCGTCGGTAGCCGAATTGCGTCTTCGCGAATTAGCCCCTAGCTGACGCTCACGCTCGAACCTCAAACCTGTTGCTGGTGCTCGCGACTAGTGTCTTGGACCGCTCTCACGGGTAGCCGGGCGCTGGCACGAGGGAATTCACGACTGCCCGCGAAGCTCTTCAGGGCGGCTGAGCAGGCACGTACCCTGCGCATCGCCAACCGGGTACGCTGAGCGCCGCTCGATATCAGGCGGCTTACTTGGCGATCGTGCGAGCCCGAGCGAGATCTTGGAGGACAGTGTTCTCCTGGATCTGTTCATCAAGTCGCGATTTGACGATGTCGCCGATGCTGACAATGCCGACTACGCGGCCGAGCTCGACCACGGGCACATGCCGCGCCCGAGTCGCGGTCATCGTTTGCATCACGGATCGCACGGTGTCCTGCATGCTCGCAACCGGACTGTCACGGCGCATCACCTGGTTGATTGGCCGTTGAAAGGGATCGGGAACCTCTGGATCAAGCGAGTGGACAATATCCCGCTCGGACAGAACCCCGAGGAGACGCCTGTCCGCGTCGAGCACGACAACGGCGCCGACGTGCTCGCGCTTCATCAGCGCGATCGCGGTACGAATAGACGAAGTAGGAGCGACGCTGACGAGATCCAGGCGCTTGCCCGAAAGAATTTGGCTGATACGCATCGCATCCTCCTAGAAACGATCCGCGCTCGGTCAGGTGAGGAGGATATCGCCCGGATGTCCAAAAACGTAGACGTCGGTGGCGAACCGGCCTACGGCACATTGGGTATTGCCGTAACATGCTGATTTAACTAGGCAATAGAGGAGGATCAGCGCTGAGCCTCGCCAATCGCCCGCGTTCCGATCCCTCAGGCGTGGGCTCGTACCCAGCGGACTAGGTCAGCCTTGCCCATGACGCCGGACTGCCGCGCGATCTCGCGACCCGATTTGAACAAGGCTAACGTGGGAATGCTGCGGATATTGAATTGACTCGCGAGAGCCGGTTCAGCGTCAGTATTGAGCTTCACCAGGCGTGCCGTGGGCTCGAGCTCTGCCGCCGCCTCAGAAAATTGTGGTGCCATCATGCGGCAGGGGCCGCACCAGGGAGCCCAGAAATCCACCAAGACCGGCACGTCGTTGCGTTCAATGTACCTCTGAAAATTGGCTGCAGTCAGCTCAATCACGTGACCGGTAAACAGGGGTTGATGACAGTGCCCGCAACGCGGTGCCGCACCGAGGCGCACCCCGGGAATGCGGTTCACGGTTTCGCAGTGCGGACAAACGATGTGCAATTCTTCGGACATGGTGACTCTTTGGGGACGGCCGGTCTGGCTTCAAGACCAAGGCCGGGGCGCAAATTGGTGCCACACCAGCTCGCTCACGACAGCCGATCGCCCCCACCGTTCCCGCTTGTGCACCGGGCGTCCCGCTCACCCCTTTAACATTTTTGTGGGTGACGCGCTGGAATCCCCAAGAGCAGCCCGAGGGCCCCAGCAAGAGCGCAGGCCGCACCGTAGTAGAACACCGCCACGTGGCTGACCCGGTCCCACAACATCCCGGCGATGAGGCTCGCTACGAGCTGCAGCAAGCCGACCGTGGTGCTGTACCAGCCAACTGCACTGGCTCGCAGATGCTCGGGCACGAAGTCTGCGGCGAACGCCTTACCCACGGCGCGAAAGATTCCCTGAAACAGTCCGTAGAAAACAAACATTGTCGCGTTCAGGAGAATGTTGTGCGTAACAGCAAGACCCAGGTAGCCGACAAAAAAGATGATAAAGGCGGCAAGGAGGACATTTCTGCGTCCCCACTGGTCCGACAAAGACCCGGCCGGGTAGGAGATGAGTGCCGCCATCAGATTGAACGCCGCGTAAATCAGGATTGTATGCTGCAGCGAAGCCCCGACCTCCTGGGTTCGCAGGATGAGGAATGCGTTGCTGGAATTGCCGAGTCCAAACAAGGCCGTGACGAGCAGATAGTTCCAGTAGGCTCTCGGAAACTGGGCCACGCTGATGTCGATTTTGGACTTTGCCGTCACCGCAGCCGGTCGCTCGCGTACGAACAGCACCATGACAAAAGCCAACAGGCCCGGGATGAGGGCCAGATAGAAGATGCTGCGAATGCCTATCTGTAATGAATACAGCAGGAACAGCGCCAGCAGCGGACCGAGGAAGGCGCCCGCGTTGTCACCGACGCCTTCGAGTCCAAACGCCCTCCCTCGGTTTGCCGCATCCACCGAGGAGGCAATGAGCGCATCGCGCGGCGCCGAACGTGTGCCGGCGCCGAGCCGATCCAGCAGGCGCGCAGCGAAGAGGCCCTGCCAGATTGTCGCCATGCCCATCAGTGGCTTTGCGATGGCCGCCAGGGCGTAGCCAAACAGCGCGAGGGGCTTTCGCCGTTGCAGCCGATCGGACAGGGCCCCGGAAAAGCCCTGCACGACGTTCTGGGTGGCCTGAGCGAGGCCATCCACCAGGCCGACGACGCTGCCGCTTGCCCTCAGCGTTTGCGTCAGAAAGAGCGGCAGCACCGGATAGAGCATCTCCGTTGAGATATCCGCGAACAAACTGGAAAGTGCGAGCAGGAATGTATTCTTGGACAATCCGGCGAAGTGTCGGTGGATCATTGAATTCGCCGCGCTCCGTACTTTTGCACCGCACTAACCTGCGCCGGGATTACGAGCAGCAGCGCCCGGTGCCAGCGTCGCGCACACGTTCGCTAGAGTGAGTGCAATGTTACGACGAACAACAGGAAGCGGAACAGCCAGACTATGTGGAAGAACGACCAAGCAATGGAGGCTGCGAGCAGTCCTGCGTACCAATTGTGTACGCGATAGACGCGCCGAAGCATAACGAATAGATAGACCGCGAAGACCAGTTGAATGATGGTCGTGGGAACAATATCCGCCGTTACCGTGCTCGGGGCTACGCCCACAAGAGCACCCAGCCAGCTAAGTAGCATTAGAAGGAGTGGAATGAAGACGCCAATTAGGATGAGCGCGAAGGACCAAAAGTGTGTCGCCACGATCAGGTGTTCCGTAAAGAAGCGCTTCTTGCGCCACAGCAGTCCCCACAGCAGCAGTGCAATCACCGGTATTAAAGAAAACACCAGGGTTTTGGACAGGGTTGCGGTCTTCTCGTTGTATTTCTTTTCCAGCGCGCGGAACTCGAGTCCCGTGTGTCGTACGGTCTGCTCAACACTTGCCGCTGCAAAGCCCGGATAGTAATCGTTCATACCAAGCTGTACGGCGAGCGGCGTCGTGAAAGCGTTGTACGGGAAGATCGAATTAGACAGGTAGTAGATCACGCTCAACAGAAGAAACAGCCGCAGCGGAGTCATATAGCGAACCCGCCGGCCCTCGAGGTAGTTGGCGCTCAGCGCGCCGGGCCGCCTTACGAGCAGCCATGCGGTTCTCAGGATTTTTGAATCGAAGTGGGTGAGAGCCTCCAGCGCTTCGCCGACATAGTGTTGAACCGAGAAATCGTGATTGGCCCGGCGTTTTTCACCGCACCGGTCACAGAAGCGGCCCATGTGGGTGGCACCACAGGAAGGGCATGCGAGCGTAGCTGCCATCGTCGAAACTCCCGAGCCAGGTGCGTGAAGGAGGCTTGCAGCGCCTGAAGTGCCACCGCCTGGCGACTGTACGCGCAGCGCCCGTCGGCTGCCGCGCTGGTTTGCCGGCGTGGCCCGCTCGCATTGGACGTCCGTCGCCGACGCCGGCTTGCTAGCGCCGCCTCAATCCCGGGCAACCGGCGGACACGGCGCTCAAGACCGCCCGACACGATCTCAGGGGCCGCGCGGCCTCGATCCGCCCCCGGAGGGCGCGGTGATGCGGAGCTGAGAAGCCTTAATGCGCTCGCCGGAAGCGTCCGCCGGCCGCGCAACCGCGCTTCTGAAGCACGGCGGTGACGGTAGGCCCTTGGTGCAGCGTGTTAGCCTTCGACCAGAGTCGTGAATCCGCCCCAGATCATCCGCTTGCCATCGAAGGGCATCGCCTTCGGGTTCATCATCTTGGCCAGACGCGGGTCCCTCATCACTCTGGCGTTGACGCGGTCGCGATGCACGCGCGATTTGTACATGATCCACGAAAACACCACGGTCTCACCGGGCTTGAGCTTCACGCTGCGCGGGAAGGAGGTCCATTTGCCGACCTTAACGTCGTCGGCGACACATTCCCGATAGTCCAGTGCGCCGTGGTCACGCCACACCTTGCCGGCCGTCCGTGCCATGCGGCGGTACGCCTCGAGTCTCTTCTTCGGAACAGGCACCACGAAACCATCAACGTAGCGAGCCATGAGGACCTCCTCGATTAGCGAATGGTGAGTCTGAGGGGATTCAGCTCCTTGGATTCCTCCCGTTATCACGAGCTCGGACGCGTGCCGGGCTCCGTTCACTCATATTACGTCCAGCGTTCCCAGGACATTCTTCAGGACATCCAGACTCACGGGTTTGATCAGATAGTGGTCCATGCCGGCATCGATTGAGCGTTGCCGGTCCGCTTCTTGTCCGCTTCCGGTTAGCGCAACGATACGAATGCGCTGACATTCCGGCAGACTGCGGATCCGCAGCGCTGCCTCCGTTCCGTTTAAGCGTGGCATTACGAGGTCCATGAAAATGATCTGCGGCTGGAAGGTGCGAGCTTCCTCGATAGCCTCCTCCCCATCTGCGGCCGTGCGCACCTCGCAGTCCTCCATTTCAAGCAACAGCGCGAGGGATGCGGCCTCGTCCGAGTTGTCGTCCACCACCAGAACGCGCTGACCCTGGTTGGTAGCCGTCGAGCGCCGGGACGTCCGGCGGGGATCTGCGCGTCCTTTGACGATCGGCAGGCGAACGATGAAGCGGCTGCCGCTGCCGAGCCCTTCGCTGGAAGCACGTACGGAGCCGCCATGCATCTGCACCAGCGTGCGCACCAACGAAAGGCCGATTCCCAACCCGTCCGTTGCGTGCCCCTCCTCCGCACGTACCTGAGAGAACATGTCAAAAACATGTTCGAGCGCTTCGGGCGGAATGCCAATGCCGTTGTCGTGTACCGTAATCAGCGCATCGGCCTTCTCGCGTTCGAGCGTGATCGTAATTCGCCCACCGCCGTTGGTATATTTGGCACTGTTCGAAAGCAGATTCGAAAACACCTGTGCCAGACGGTCGGGATCACCGTCGACCAGAAGATTCTGAACGCGCAGATCGACTATCAGCTCGTGATGTTGTGCGTCGATGAAGGCACGTGACGCCTCGATGGCCTTTTCCAGCACCTCCGTGACCAGTATCTTCTGTCGTCGCAGTTCGAGCTTGCCGCGGGTGATGCGACTCACGTCCAGCAGGTCATCTACTAAGCGCGCCAGGTGGGTCATCTGCCGATCCATCATCCCGAGCGTTGAGGTCATGGTCGGATCGGCAGGTGAGGCTCTTTCCACGATATGCAAACCATAGCGCAGAGCCGCAAGGGGGTTGCGCAGTTCATGGCCCAGAACGGCGAGGAACTCACTCTTGCGCCGATCGGCTTCTCGCACCTGAGCTTCGGCCCGCTTTCGAGCGGTCACGTCGCGCAAATAGGCGGCCAATCCCTGCCGCGCAGGATAGGCCCGCACCTCGACCCAACGCTTGTTGAGTGGCGAGACTGCCTCGAAGGCCACTGAGCATTGGTCACGTACGGCGCGCTCGTACTCCTGCTGAAAGATTGTTCCCCGCGTCGCCGGAATTGCGTCCCACAAGATCCTTCCCAGCAGCGCTTCGCGGCGTGCTCCGAAGTGGTCCAGTGCTCGCTGGTTTAAGTAGGTGAAGCGAAACCCGCTGTCCAGTGCGTAAAAGGCATCGGTGATGCTCTCGAGCAACGTCGCCCTTTCCGCCAGTGCCTCACGTTCCGCCTGCGCACGCGCCTCAGAGCGCGCTGCCTCGTCACGCAGGCGCGCACCTTGTAGCATTGAGCGGATGCGTGCCCGGAGTTCACGTTCGGTGTATGGTTTGCCCAGATAGCCGTCTGCGCCCTCGTTGAAGCCCTCGATGCGCTGCTCGTCAAGAGCGCGCCCGGAGATCAGCAAAACCGGGACGGTTTGAGTGCGCCGACTGCTGCGCAGCGCTCTTAGAAGTTCGATCCCGTCAAGTTCGGGCATGACGATGTCCGTCACGACGAGTTCCGGTGGGCTTTGAAGCACACTCCTCAGAGCTTCGGCTCCGTTGCCGGCCGTCGCTACCACATATTCATCCGAGAGCGCTCGCGCGAGATGCTCCCGCAACGTCACCTCATCTTCAACCAGGAGGATGCGCGGTTTCGTCACGCCGGGCGTCAATGTGTGTCGGTCATGCATAACCCTGCCACCGTAGCGGTACGCGGTACTGCCTCCGGCGTGCACGCGGCGGAGCGCCACGTCAGATCCACCCTCCTCACGCAAGCGCAGGAGGACATCTTGAAAGGTTACTTCTCTGATTGCCAGCGAACCTGCTGACCTAGGACCCGCCGGCGCGCGGACGGACTAACCTAAAACTGTGTCTTAGCTGATTGCTGTCCGGCCTCGACTCATTACGACAGCGCACTCGTCAGCACGACAGATCCGCTCGCGGAACAGTCGATGCACACGAGCTCTGTCCAATCTGCTCCCGGAGATCATCCGCATTCCAATCGAACGTTCGAGCGAGGATTCGTGAGCAGCAACAAACCGATGCGTGTTGACATCGTCCGGTGGTTTAAGAAATGGGAGACGCACTCAACGTGGGGCCCGCTTATCAGCCCACAGCTGCGTCGCGTTGCCCGGACCGTCGCGATGAGTTGCATGTGACCGCCTCACCGGTAAGCACCAGAACCCCGGCGACGGCAGCATGGGTCGGCCGGCGGCGTACTTAGGGCAATACCCTACTTCTGCACGGGCTCGCACGCCAGATAAGGCCTACACGAGGTTTCGCCCTCACTGACAGGCGATTTCCTGTTATGGATATAGAGTGCGCGAGGCCTTCAGGGATGTGCGCCGGACACTAAGACCCATGCACCACCAAACGGGTACGTCCGGTGAC
>Ga0207693_10005767_pt1 | contig 10271 bp, 8 predicted proteins | sample LARL81metaG_FD_184347 | JGI IMG/M metagenome (GOLD analysis project Ga0207693, IMG submission 184347) | Corn, switchgrass and miscanthus rhizosphere microbial communities from Kellogg Biological Station, Michigan, USA - LAR L8-1 metaG... | ecosystem: Host-associated > Plants > Roots >... | reverse complement strand
GGCCTGCCACACCGGTTTGTCGCCCTCGCCGTGCAGGTAATACCGAAAGAACGGCGCCTCAATATTCTCGCGGAACTCACGCGAGGTCTCGTGTCCACCGAAAGGGATAAGTCCGATTGTGTCTCCCTTCGGAGCCCACCATTCGCCGTGATACCACGGTCCTGCCACGATGAAGTTCGTATGCTCGGGATCGCTCTCCTCGGCGTGGCGGAAAATCTGCCAAGGTCCCCAGGGATCTTCCTGGTCCCAGAATCCGGCAACATTCAGGTTCGGCACGGTGGAAGCATGTAACTGCCGCACCCACGCCTCCTTCTTCCAGAATTCGTCGTAGTCGGGATGATCGACGCTCGAATTCCAATAAGGAATCGACCCATGGAGATATTTCGCATTGATGTTCGAGAGCGGTCCTAAGTTGAGATACCACTCATAAGTGTCGTAGGTTTCGAACTCGAAATGGGTATTCTTGTTCTTGTCAGCCTGCTCCATTACTGCGTATTCGAAATCGTAGCTTTCTCGCAGAGCACCGTAACGATGGTCGTCGTCGTTCATCCATTGATCGACCGGGGAAGCCTGCTCGCTGATCGCCTTCAGAGCAGGATGCGGATGCAGCAGAGTGAGCGCCGTAGTCAGTCCGTCGTACGAAACACCGAACATGCCAACCTTGCCGTTGTTGTTCGGCACATTCTTCACCAGCCAATCGATCGAGTCGTAGGCATCTGTAGTTTCGTTAGTGGCTTTGGGATCGTTCAGGTCAACCCAAGACGATAAATTGAAAACGCCTTCCGACTTGAATCGTCCGCGCAGGTTCTGGATCACGAAAATGTATCCGTCGGCAGCGAGTTCCTTCATGTACGGCGGCATCTGCTCGGGCGGTTTCTCCGGAACTCCATAGGGAGTCCGGCGGAACAGGATGGGCAATGGTCCCTGCTGATCGATGGGAGTAAGGATCACGGTCTGCAGACGGACGCCCTCGCGAACCGGGATCATGACTTCGCGCAGATTGAAAAGCCGCTTCGGCGCCGGCTGATTAGTCGGCGGTTGCTGGCCTAGTCCGGAACAAGCGAGGAGAAGGAGAACAAAGAATCGCAGATTGGAAACGCGCACCAGTATTGCCTCCGCAAGGCGAAATACTTGAATTGAACTGAAGCGCGCAGTATACCAATCTGCGTCTAGCCTTTGGAATCGTTATGGCTACGCTTTAGGTACTCGGTACTCCCCGCTCGGGAGTGGGCGCGTTCTCTGTTATATTTCGATGAAGCCCCGTGTCCCGGACTATTGGGGTTTCTGCACGCATGGAACTGATTTCGCCCACGGAGTTTGCCAAGCAGAAGGTCCTGGCTGTTCAGGAATACACCGTCCTTGCAGTGCAGTCTGTCGCTAATTTGTTTCGGAAGCCTCTTTACATTGCTGATATGGTGCAGCAGGCCGACCTGATCGGCTTTGGCTCGCTGCCGATTGTGGTCCTGACCGGATTCTTCACGGGCGGCGTGCTTGCACTGCAGACTGCCAATACCTTGCAGCGGTTCGGGTCAATCACGCTCATCGGACAACTGGTTTCGACCTCTATGGTTCGCGAACTCGGCCCGGTTCTCACCGGATTGATGGTTGCCGGACGGAACTCCTCTGGCATGGCGAGCGAATTGGGGTCGATGGTAGTGACCGAGCAAATCGATGCCATGCGCGCGCTTGGCACCGATCCTATGAAGAAACTGGTCACACCGCGGGTGACAGCAACGGTGTTCATGTTGTTTTTTCTGAGCATTATTTCGGACCTGGTAGGCCTCGCCGGCGGGCTGATGGTGGCGAAGCTCTTCCTGAGTCTCGACGCGCGGCAATACTGGAACAATGCGTGGCAGGTGCTGGTGTTTCAAGACGTCTTCATGGGATTGCTGAAACCAACTCTATTCGGCTTCATCATCTCTACAATTGGCTGTTTCTATGGAATCACGGCTCGCGGTGGCACGCAGGGGGTGGGCCGCGCTACAACCCAGGCCGTCGTCGCAGCATCGGTGTTGATACTTGTAACGGATTTCTTCGTGACCAAGATTCTGATTTCCGTACTGTCGTATCACTAATATGTCGTCACCAACTTTACCCGCCGAACATTTTTCTGAGATTGCGCCGCCATCATCCGCTGCAATCGTGTTTGAAGATGTGCATATCGCCTTTGGCGACAATGAAGTTCTTCGCGGAGTATCTTTCCAGCTGCAATATGGCGAGACCAAAGCGGTGTTCGGAGTCGCCGGATCGGGCAAGAGCACGATATTGAAACTTGCACTGGGCCTGCTGCCGCCAGATGCCGGACACATTACGGTACTCGGCAATGACGTCACCGGCTTGCGCGAGATCGACATGTTCCCCATGCGTTCTCATCTTGGAATGGTGTTTCAAGAGAGCGCTCTCTTTGACTCGCTTACGGTGCGCGAAAACGTCGCCTATCGGTTGATGGAAGAAAGCGGGATCTATAGCGACGACATCGACCGGCGCGTGCGTGAGTCGCTGCGATTTGTCGAATTGGAGCACACTCTCGACCTGTTTCCTTCTGAACTATCGGGTGGCATGCGGCGGCGGGTTGCAATCGCGCGAGCGATCATCACGCAGCCGGAGTTGCTGCTTTATGATTCGCCGACCGGCGGCCTTGACCCGGTCACTTCGAACACGATCGTCGAGTTAATCATGAAGCAGCGCGATGTGTATCGCAGCAGCGCCTTGCTGGTGACACATCGCCTGCAGGACGCGTTCACACTGGCCACGCATGAGTTCGATCCTAAGAAGAATGAGCTGAAGGCGTTACCCAAAGGGCAATATTGTAATGTGCCAACGAGCTTCCTGATCCTGCGCGACGGAAAGGTTACGTTCGATGGCGACATCCGCCAACTCGCGCACACAAAGGATGAGTACATCCGCGAGTATATTTCTTAACTCAGCGGTGTCATGTTGAGCGTAGAACGAGTTCGCGAGGCGGACTCGTTCGGAGCCGAAATATCCCTACCCTGAGTTGTGCTGCGGGAATTAGAAACTCCTCGCTGGGAATGACAAACGCGGCTACTTCCCCGACATTGCATTCTCTACATCCTCTGCTTTCGATGGCAGGGCCGCGCTTAGCTTGATCAATTTCCCATCGGCATCTACGAGGTAATCGTCTTCAATGCGGACACCGATGTTCTCTTCCGGAATGTATATGCCGGGTTCAATCGTGAAGGCCATGCCCGGGCCGAGCGGAACTTTGTAGTCGCCTGGATCGTGTACGTTCAAACCAATGTAGTGTCCTAGGCCGTGGATGAAGTATTGATCGAGTGGCTGGCCATGCAGATCTTTTCCGTGAGTTTTGATGTAGTCACGTGCAACCTTATTCAACGAATTCTCCCCTTCCCCCACGAGCATCGACTTGCCGGATTGGAATGCCGCCGTAGCCGCTTCCTGCGCCCCGCGAACGATTTCGTAAATCTCTTTCTGTCGTGCCGTGAAGTGTCCGTTGATTGGGAGCGTGCGAGTGATATCCGCGGCATACATGGAGTACTCGCCGGCCGCGTCGATCACCACCACGTCTCCAGCTTTCATCGTATTTGTGTTTTCTGAGTAGTGCAGGACTGTGGAGTTGTGCCCCGATCCGACGATTGATGAGTACGCAGCGCGCTCACACCCGCGGCGCTCCCATTCATATTCCAACAGAGCCGAGATTTCGTATTCCTTTACATTCGGCTTCACTGCCTTCATCGCGGCCAGATGAGCTGCCGCCGACGCGTCCACGGCCTTGCGCAGGAGCCCGATCTCTCCTGCATCTTTGGCCGTGCGCTGGGCCGTGATGGTCTGCTTCACATCCTGGAAGAAAACCATCGCGCTGCTGTGATGCAAAAAGGCCAAGGCCTCCGCACTCGGGGAGGGTTCGCCAGTAGCTGACATCTCGGTGTGGACGACCGGCGGTCCGCTTGTGAGCAACTTGGCAACTTCGTCTGGCAATTTGCCCATCTCTTGGACACGATCGAAGCCTGTGATCTTTGTTGCCGCAGGATCGTCCGCGCCCAATTGAGGTCCTGTGAATTTTTCCAGCCGAAAATTTCGCGGCGGCAAGAACAATATCTCGGTATAGGTACGAGCCGGAGTTTCACCTCTTGCTTCGGCAGCGGGAGAAATCAACAGCGCTGCGCCGGGGACCGTCACCCCGGAAAGGTAGTAGAAATTATCATCCTGACGAAATCCGTAGACCGCATCCATGCGTTCGAGCGGCGCGACCAGCACAACCAAGCCACCGACCTTCTTGGCCAAGGCTTCGCGCCGGGCGTGGTAATCGGCGACCAGCTGGCGGTCAAGCGCGGCGCCCGCGACAGACAACACAACTACCGCCCCAAGAAACACAACTAGCTTCCGCATGATGAGGGTTCCTCTTTCTGGTTGAGATGTTCTTGAATTCGCTTATTTCGGCGCCGCAAGATTCTTTCCTGCCTGGATGAAGGTGTCGACGTTGCTCTTGTCGATCAGGTCCGAGCCTGTATCCACGAAACTCGGAATCGGAGCATAGCTGTCCTTCGACCAGTCTCTATCGAGAGACGAGGGCCTGTGATGATAGAGGTTGTCGAGCATCTGCATTCCTACGAACGCCATCGTGTACGGCTTTTGCGCAATGGTCGCTGCGATGACACCTTTCTGAATCCAATCGAGCGTCTCCTGGTCGGTGTCCATCGCGATCACACTCTTACCGCTCACGTGATAGCTATTCAGTACGCCTGCGACCTCTTTGCCCGATTGCGCCTCTAAACAGACGAAACCATCGACCTTATCGCGCTCCTTGCCGACGATCTGGGTCGTGGTATCGAAGGCGATTCGAGGGTCGCCTTGGATGTCGACAACGCGAGTGATTTTAATCTCCGGCGTCTTCGTGAGAGCATCTTTGTATCCGCGCAATCGGTCTTGCAGGTTTGGCTGATCTGGCATCGTGAAGACCACAACATTGCCTTTGCCCTTGAGCTCCTGCGCCAACCGCTGACCGCCCGTAAATCCCGCTTGGTAGTTATTCGTCCCGATGAAGAAAAGGCGTCTGCTGCTGGGTGCATCTGAATCCAGCGTGACTACAGGAATACCTGCCGTGATGGCTTTATCGATGCTATCTTTCAGAACGCTGGCGTCAGCCACAGACAACAGGATCCCGGTCGCTTTCTTCTGCACGGCCTGATCGAGGGCATCGCGCTCTGCCTTCGGATCGTAATTCTGCGGGCCAGTGAAATCGGCACGCACTTTTAACTGTGTGGCAGCGTTATTGAAGCCAGTTCCCGCAGTCTTCCAGTACGGTACCTGCAAGTTCGTGGACACGAAAACAAAATATTCGTCAGAATCGTGAGCACTGCCACAGCTCAGGAATGTGATCGACAATGACGCGGCGGCAATGGAGCGGAGAATTCCATTTAATCTGGTCATCGCACCCTCCTTGCGAAGGTCTGGAACACTCGGGCGAGAAAAGACTTTCGGCGACAGGATTGTAACTGAGTGGCCAATGGAAAGACTAGGACTCAGCACATAACGCGCTGCATACAAGTTGTCACGGCTACACTCCGACGGGGAACGGCTTGGTGTGAGAAGTGGTCCTGGAAGAGGCTCCCGCAAAACGGCCCTGCAGCAACGACATCAGGCCCGTGTACCAGTATCCGACTACGAACAGCAGCAAGAAAGGCACGGTGATATAGTTTTCATTCTCGACCGCGTAATACACGGTCATCGCGAAGTAAGCACCGATAACTAACTCGAGCCAGGGCACCCATCCAAGACGCTTGCGGTATTTTGTCGCGCCAACTTTGTCCTGCTTGGAAACAACCCGGTACTTGGGAGTGCGCGCAAAAGAACTTTGCTTTCCGATTAGCGCTTCAATGACGGCCTTTGTGTTTGTGATCGTCAGTCCAATCCCGAGCGCCATCAGGAACGGCAGATAGAGCAATGCTTTAGGCCAACTTCGCGGGAAAAGCTCCTTCTGCGACACGAGATAGAAACTCGAAATCGAGAAGGTCGATGCCATAAATAGAGGCAGGTCGATGTAAAGCATCTGAAACCAGCCCTGATAAAACCGAATAATCATCGCCGGCAAGAGCAAAACCGACAACATGATCATGAGCGGATAGCTGATGTTCGCAGTGAGGTGATACCAGGCTTCGATCTTTGTGTGAAGCGGAGCGTTGCTGCTCATCACCTGCGGAAGGATCTTCTTCCCTGTTTGGATCAGCCCCTTGGCCCAGCGCGCCTGCTGGGTTTTGAATGCCGTCATTTCGACTGGCAGTTCGGCTGGGCATTCGACATCCTGTAGGTAAATAAATTTCCATCCCTTGAGCTGGGCGCGATACGAGAGATCAGTATCTTCGGTCAGCGTGTCGTGTTGCCAACCACCGGCATCATCGATCGCGGCGCGGCGCCACATCCCGGCGGTTCCATTGAAATTGAAAAACAGTCCCGTGCGGGCTCGCCCCGAATGCTCAAGAACAAAGTGGCCGTCAAGCAGGATCGCTTCAACCTGCGTCAGGAAAGAATAATTGCGGTTGAGATGTGTCCAGCGCGTTTGCACCATGCCGATTTTCGGATCGGCGAAGTGGTGGATGGTGCGCATCAGAAAATCTTCCGGCGGCGTGAAATCAGCATCGAAGATGGCGACAAACTCGCCCTTCGCAGATTCCAGGCCGGCAGCTAGCGCTCCCGCCTTGAATCCGTGGCGGTTCGTGCGGTGGTGGTACGTGATGGGATTTCCCAGTGCGGCATAGCGCTCAACCAGATTGCGCGCGACCTCCACGGTTTCATCCGTAGAGTCATCGAGCACCTGGATGTCGAGTTTCTCTCGCGGATAGTCCAGCTTGCACACCGCTTCCAGCAGGCGCTCCACGACATACTGCTCATTGAAGATGGGCAGTTGAATGGTTATCCGTGGTAAATCGGAAAAACGCGCGCCGGGTTCCGTCGTACGGTTCCTGCGATGTTTGTAGTACAGATAGACCAGCACGTAGCGGTGCGCACCGTACCCGGCAAGCAGAATGAGAACGATGAAGTACGGTACCAGAAGAGCAATATCAAACGCATTCGCGTGATACAGGCCACGGAATGTCGTATCGAGGAAGTGCTGCCGAATATATTGGCCAATGCCCTTCGGGGCCGCCCATGCTGCACACGTGCTGAGGATCAGATTGGAGATCAATCGAGAGTCCGGTGAAACAAGCATTTTACCGGATTTGGGCGAGCGCACTCGTTTTCTCCGCGTACTCAGCGGCATTTTTCGGCGAACTCGGTGGTTTGGTCTTTTCTGTAGCAGCAAAAGAGCTTGAATCGCTGAGTTCGCGAAGAAAAGCCGCAAAGGACGCCGAGGCAACTCTTATCTGAGGAGGCCGATTCCTAGCGTCAACACGCCGGCTGCAAGAAAAGGTATTCCAAAGTAAATCAGAGAAATGAAACCATTCGGCTGAGCCGCTGCCGGAGAGGCCATAGAAAAGAAGAAGCCAGCCGGAATCAGAATCGCGGCAATCGGCACCCCAACGCGTGCAACCCACAGCCATGGCGTCGGCAGGTTTGCCGAATCCGCGAGGAGCTGGCAGACCAGCGAGAGAATTACGAAAACTCCCGCATGAGCGTGCCCGGCGCGGAAAAAATTCTGCCGCAGTGGATTCTCCATATATCCGCTGCTTCGGTTCACGAGCGAAGTCAGCAAGAAATATCCGCCGTACTGAATCGTGGGCACGGTAAGCAGGATGATTCCGGCCATTGTGCGGCCTTCGCGAGTCATATCGTCCTCCTGATACTCCAGGCGAGGCCGCCCGGAGTGGATTTCACGTTGATTGCGGGATTATCGGTTCTCGGCGATCTCGCGACCGTTCGGCACGATGAAGGCATCAACCCGCAATCCGTCAGGCAACTGCAAGCCCGCATCGAGCTCGAGTAGGGTCTCCAGGATTTTCGTGTCTACCTTCTCAGTAGGCTCGTCGGTTCTAACGTTCTTTGGCCCGAGCTGCTGCCCGACACGCACGACCCGTCCCCAAAATTTCTGCTTTCCATAGGCGTCCGCCGTAACGTACGCCCGCTGCCCGACGGTGACTTTGCTGACATCGGTTTCATCGACGTCCATTCGCACGCGGAGTGCCTTGCGGTCGCCGATCGTCAGAACCGGGTCGGGAACGGTCGATGAGTTCGAGACGCTTTCACCGTTGCGATGATGTTTGCGCAGCACGCTGCCATCGATGGGTGAACGGATGAACGTTTTGTCGTAACGAGCCTGGGCTTCATCGAGTTGGGCCTGCGCCAGTTTCACGTCGGCTTCTGCCAGCGAACGATCTTCTTCCCGCGCACGATCATCGACCAACGCGTGCTGCTGCACTGCAGCGTCGTATTTCGCTTTGGCGACGTCAGCCTCTCGGGAATATCGCTCAAGCTCTTCTCGCGAGACTACTCCCGCGCTGAAAAGTTCCTGGCGGCGATGCAATTCGGACTTCGCGTTCTCCATCACAGCCTTAGATTCACTCACCGAGGACCAGGCTTCGTCGCGTTCCTGACGACGCGCCCCGTTGATCACCTTGCGAAGCACCGCTTCTTTGGCCACCACATTGGCTCGCGCTGACTGGACCTGCGCGCGATAATCAGCATTCTCCAATTCGGCCAGAACTTGACCGCGATGAATGGAGTCGCCTTCTTCCAGATACACAGACTTCAGCCGGCCGCTGAGTTCGGATCCGATCTTGATGTCTTCCGACGCGGGTTCCACACGGCCGGGCCCGGCGACCAGGAAAGGTCGTGGAGCAGCCGATGTGGCTTTTGCGTTTGCTGCGGATTCATGCGCCTTGCGCGCAGAAAACACCAGAGTCGTAGTAAGCAAGAACAATCCCAGTCCGACGATTAGGGTAGTCCGGGTATTGAATGTCGCAATCGAGAATCGCTTCATATCACTTCTCCACTTCCCCCAACGAGTGGGGACACGTCCAAACATTCATTGAGCCAAGCCAGCAGCAGCCTGGATCAATTGCTGTGCCATTGGGGTAGGCGGAACATGTTCCGCCTCGTTTCTGCTGGAAACTTTTCCGTCTTCGATCGTGACGATACGGTCGGCAAAACTCAGAACGCGGGAATCATGCGTCACGATGACCACAGCGCGTCCGCGCTTGTGCGCGAGATCGCTCATCATCTCCATTACATTGCGGCCTGTGTGCGAGTCGAGAGCGGCAGTCGGTTCGTCGGCGAGAATGATTCCGGGATCTCCAGCGAGCGCTCGGGCAATGGCAATCCTCTGCTTCTGTCCGCCGCTCAAGTCGGCGGGAAAGGCTCCGTACTTGTCGGCCAGTCCGACTTGTTCCAGCAATTCCTCAGCCCGCTTCTTCGCTCTGTCTCCTGCGTTGCCCTTCAGGTCGAGCATCAGTTCCACGTTCTCGCCGGCGGTGAGTGTTGGAAACAGATTGAATCCCTGAAAAACAAAACCAATATGCTCGAGGCGAAGTGCTGGCAACTGCTTTTCGCTGAGTCCCACGATTTCCTTCCCCGCGACTTGGACGCTGCCCGATGTCGCCGTCAGGATGCATCCCATGATTGAAAGGAGCGTAGTCTTGCCGCTTCCCGAAGGCCCCATCAGCAGGAGCAGTTCGCCCGGGTGCACATTGAGATCGACGCCGCGCAGAGCGAATGTGCCGCTGGCGCCTTCTTCGTATTTCTTCGTGAGCTGTCGAACTGTGATTGCAGACTGCATACTCCACCCCAGCGCCTGAAGGCGCAACTTACTGCTACTTCTTGCGGCAGGCCTGAAGGCGTGCCCTGATACGAACCCCAGCCTTGCGAACCCCGGTGATGCTAATTCCTGTCTAGCCCTTGAACACCATCGCCGGATCGATCCGCGTTACTTTGTTGATCGATACCAAGGCTGCTCCCACACACATCAGCAGCGTCAGAAAAAACATTCCCACAGCCATGCTCGGCGGCATCAGGATCGCTGCCCCGCCCTTCTGACTGCCGTGCACTACAAACACGCTGACAATCATTCCCAGTGCGTAGCCAATCACGGCGCTGATTGCGGCCTGGTTCATGATGACCTTGTATACATAGCTATTCGGGGCGCCCATCGCTTTCAGTGTGCCGAATTCGCGGATGTGATCGACGGTGGTCGCATAAATTGTTTGGGCTACGACGACGAATCCGACTACGAGTCCTAGAACGGCAGCAATCAGAACGGCCACGCCAGCACCGGTGGTGAACATCCAATAAAAAGTCGTCATGCGGCTGAACTCCGAAGTCGTGCGAACCTCCACGTCCTTCACGTGATCGAGAATGTC
>Ga0207693_10005766_pt1 | contig 10273 bp, 15 predicted proteins | sample LARL81metaG_FD_184347 | JGI IMG/M metagenome (GOLD analysis project Ga0207693, IMG submission 184347) | Corn, switchgrass and miscanthus rhizosphere microbial communities from Kellogg Biological Station, Michigan, USA - LAR L8-1 metaG... | ecosystem: Host-associated > Plants > Roots >... | reverse complement strand
GCGGCTTGTCGCTGCTGAAGGAGAACCCAAACACGACGGAAAGAAGAGAAGCCCGAACTTACTAGCTGTTGTCCTTGCTCTCGTCGTTGTTTCTGGCGTGATCGTAGTCGACCAATTCAAGGGACCATTGTTCCCGGATGCGTTCTACTGCCTCAGCGACGGCGGGACGCAGACTACGAGGACGTGCACCGGGAGAATCGCGGATCGAAATCTTATCGCCAAAAGTCCTTGAACCGATCCGCGAGATCAATGCCGTTTGCCGGCGCTGGCGAATCCACCCATGCATTTTCAGGGTTGACGGCTACCCACCTAGCCATCAGAAAAAGACTCACCAGCGGCCGCTTCTGAGTCATGCGGGTTGTGCACATTGTGCATCAAGGATCATCCGCATTTGGCCTAGGCCCGGGACGTGAGATGCCCCAGCGGAAACGACGCGAAGCGGGAACAGGTTTGCGCAGTTTCCATCGCCTCGATAGAGTACCTCGCCATGTATGAAGACGAATGGTTAACTCTGTACATCATCCTCATCTTCGTCGTATTCATTTCGGGCCTCTTCTTGGGTGCGTTATTCTCTCCGGCCCGCGAAAAAGCACTCGAATCATGGCATGCGCGGCTTGCCGCCGATAAAGGAAAACCCAGACACGACGAATAGGAGTCTCATCGACGGCGGGACACGGATTACGAGATGTGCCACCCGAGGCATGGCATGCGCGGCTTCCCTTCGAACCTGAATGGGCGGAATCATGGGGTATGCAACTGGCCTCACCCATCATGATTGACCCTCAGTAGGTTCCGATAATCAATGATGCCATCAGCAGCGCAAACGATAATCTGGATTGTCGTGAATCCCCTGACGCTGCTGTGAAATGGCCGATGATCGCCGCAGTGAAGATTAAAGCCGCAAGGATCGCCTTCATGGCAGGCTTACTCCTCAATTGACGAAACCAAAAAAGAGGCGGGCATCATTAGGACAAACACCGCCGCCACCAGGCAGCCGAGCCAATAAAGAACATTACCTAACCTTACCGCCATTGCTCCCCCAAGATCACCTTAGTTGGTAGAGTACCAAATTGGACTAGTCAGTGTCATTGCCCAGCAAGGCAATCCCCGCCAGGTAGCGGTACCTTTCCCCGATCTGGACCCCGGCATCCACATAAAGGCCTGAAGCGTTCGGCCTAGGCAGTAGCGCGGGATGGAAGGAGATCGGGACGATCGCACCACAGCACGGCCGCACTCGAAGGCTACCATCGTTCTTTGAGCCCGGCTACGTGCGCGCCTGTTGCCCTGAAATAATCGCGAGCGCTTCTTGTGAGCGATTGGACGGTTCGCCAAGCCTCCGTCCCCTTCAGCCACGCTATGGCCTGGCTGTAGGATTCATACAGCCTGGCAAAAGCGGGAATACGCATCAACTTTTCGCGTGTGAGGCTGAACAGCCTCTCCACCAAGACGAGCTTCAGCAATTCGCCGAAAATGAAAGTCACAGCTCCGCTCAAAAATTGGCCGGTAGCCGTCAGTCGGCTTGATTGGCTCGAGCACGATGAGCGGTACAGAGAACAAGGCGAGAGATGGATAGGGAGGCAATGATTTGATCCAATCTCTCAATCTCCTCAGCGCCACGCCTCGCGATCCAGTCGGCAATCGGCCTGGCGATCGTCATAAATATCGCATCGACCAGCAGATAGAGTCCGGCCGCAATGTAGGTGAGTATCTTAAGAATTCGCTTCACCAGCGCTCGCTTCTCAGGGCGCGGCCCCTTGCGCAATCAACGCGCGAAATCATGATAAGACGACTGCGCTAGTTTCGGGAACTGCAATCGGCTATGCAATCCAACAAATACGTGTATTGCTACGTCGCACCGGCGGTATTCCTCGTTCCACCTCGACCGATAGCGGTTCCAAAACCTGCCTGTCCCCATCAAAATCTGACGCTATGACTATTGCCCGAGACCATCTTATGAGCGCACGCGCGATGCTGCCACGCCTGACGACACGTCTTGCGCAAAAATTAGTCGCCGCACCCAGCGTCACGGACGGTTAGCGATGCAGTATCAACAACAGGCACGTCGGGCCGACGCCGTCGCCGCCCTCGTGCGGCCGCGGAGTTGCTGTTCCGAGCCACGTGCTTGACCGGGCGTTGTTCACTTCGCGAGCGGTTGCAACCAGATGTTCCGGAACCGGACCAGGCACCCGTGGTCCTGCAGACGGATCGGGCCGGATTCGCCCATCTTGTCGTCGAGCGCCCCGCCGCTGAGCTTGTCGAATGTCCCGTCGTCGATCAGGGTAACTCCGTTGAGCACGACTGTGACGTGCCCCTTATCGGTTACCTTGCCGTCCGTCCCTGCGCGGGGGGCCCGGAAGGTGATGTCGTAGGTGTTCCACTCCTCCGGCGGTTTGACGGCCTTGTTCTGCGCCTCCTTGTCTGGGGCGATGATTCCGTACAGGGCTCCGACCGACCCGTCGGCATAGGTCTCGTTCATGTACGAATCGACGACCTGGATCTCGTAGCGGCCCTGGAGGTAGACGCCGCTGTTGGCCCGGGCCTGGCCCTTCTTGTCAGCCATGAGCGGCAGCCAGAACTCGACGTGGAGCCGGAAGTCCGGGCCGAACTTCTCCTTCGTGATGACGTCGCCCCTTCCCGGAACCACTTCCATGTAGCCATCCGCGACCTTCCAAAGAGCGGGCCGGCTTCCAAAAAAGCTACCGTTCGTGCGGACCCAGCCAGAGAGGTCCTTGCCGGCGAAAAGAACCTTGGCGTCGTCCGGCGGCTGGGCCGAATCCTTCGCGTCGGCGGCCAGGGGGCCGGCCGGGATGCAAATCGCCAGAATGGTCAAGGCCGGGACAGCCAGGTGCGTCGTGCCAAACATGTTGTCGCCCTCCACGAATTGAAATGGTCCGCTGCGCGGTTGCAGTGAGGTCGATTGGCGGACCGGTCGGGAGCAAGGACTATATCGCTTCTAGGCGTCCGCAGGTTATTGCCAAAAGCAATATGTACCTAACTGTCCGCAAGCTTCCCTACTGCGCTTCAAAATCTAGTGGAGCAACGCTCATGGGTCTCCGGCCAATCAAGGTTAGGGTCCCATTGCCGTTCCTTTATGTCGCCTTTGAATTCCATCCAAGCGTGGTCGAGTAATTCACGCGAGACCTTTAGCCGCAATCCGGCTTCCGTGTTCGAACAGCCCACAGCCCCGCCCCTTTCCCCCTCGGGCGGGGCTTTTGTTGCTCGGTTGCCGTCGTAAGGGGCAAGGCGATATGCAAGAAAATCGCGCAGAAAAGTTCCGCCAGGAGCTGCAGATTGTCGCCGAAAAGCCGAGGAAGTTGTCGGTGAGGACAAGCATGCTTGGCTAACGCTCGCCGAAGATTGGAGCAAACTAGCGCGAGGCCAGGACCTAAACCGAGAGTGGCAAAGGATGCATGCCTCGGATTCGTGATAACTACCAATGGTTCCTTTCGGCCCAGACGGCAAGCCGGCGCCAACGCTCAGCTAGGTCGGAGCATCGCCGCCCGAGATGATCGCCCGGATGCTGCTTTCGGAGCTGGTGCGGGCCGGTTCTAGCATCGATGGCCTTTTGCCATAAATAGAAAAGTACCGGGACGCGGCGCCAATCGGGTCGCTGGCGTCCCAGATCTGTGGACGCCTCTGAAGCCACGCCGCAGATTCTCACGCCGCCTTCGTCTCGATCGCTAAATTCCAATGCCTTGGCTCGTTGTCGATCGACCCGGAGGTCACCGACGTGCTGGTGACGCGAGGCAATCGGGAAGTCGTGCGTTCAGTTGCGACCAATGCCGGCGCCCGGCTTTCCAACCTCGCCATTTTGCAGATGATCAAGCGTTCCGAGAGCGACGCGATCCTGATCGAGGAAATGGGATGCCGCAAAGGCATCCCCCGCCATCTCTTCCAGCAACTAATCGCAAAGGCCTCTGAGAACACGAAAAAGCGGCTCGGGAGTGAACGCCCGGAAGCGGCGGATCAGATCGACACCCTCCTGACGGATGTCACGCGCTCACTGCATTCTAAATTTGGGCCAGCATCCAAAAGCTATTTTAATGCGAAAAGGGTTGTGGCGGGACAGCATGCGATCGGCAACCTGAACGAGAAGTTGATTTTCGAATACGCCCAGTTCCACAAATTCGAACTGACCACGGTCGGGCTCGCGTTGTTATGCTCGCTGCCGGTCGATGTCGTTGAGCGTGCGCTGAACAACAAGAACAGAGAATTGGCGCTGATCCTGTGCAAGGCCCTCGGGTTTTCCTGGCAGACTGCCATGTCGCTCCTGTTCCTGGGCGCGTCCGATCACCGCATCCATGCGCAAGACCTGGAGAAATGGAACGGGAGTTTGATAGGCTCAACAGGGAGACTTGCCGAAGCGTTCTGCAGACCTATTAGTCACGCAAGCAGGCCGTGGCCGCTGTATCCGCGGACCGTCGTCTTCCCCAGCTTCATAACATTTAAAATCAGCACCAATCACGGGATTGGTTCGCACCAGCTCTGCCTGCGACTGAATGCATGCTAAAGGTTTGCCCCCTAGTGCTTCTGACACTCGGCGTAAAACATGCCGTTCGCCGCGGCAAGGCTTTCAAGGCAATGCTTGCTGTCGGTGATTTCGCCGGCAACGCTGAACTCATACGCCTCGTCCTTGAGAATGAGTGCATAGCGCCCAGGGCTTAGGGGTTTGTCCGGATCGTCTCCGACCACTTCGTACATATCAGGTCGTCCCTTATGGGGAGCAGTTCGATACAGGTACGAGATATTTCGGATCGCCCAGATGTCGTCGACCTTTGCGATGATGGACTTACCAGCGGGATCAAATTTCGTGGCTTGCGAGATCTTTGCAATCACCCGAACTTCCGCGCGGGTAAGTGCAATTGTCGCCGAGTCACGTCGAAACACGACAAACTTGATATGGCCGTCGGCGAGAATTGTTTTGGACGGCATGGAGATCGCTGCCGAAATGGCCACGCGAGGACTCGGTGCGCGCCCGGGCAGCAATTCCAAGTTATAGAGTTTGCCGTCGCTGATGGCGTACACCCCGAATGTCGTCGGAACAAGAGGATCGGGCGGAGGCTCCGGCTGCGCGAGTGCAGCCTGCTCAACTGCTGTCTGAACTGGCTTCGACACCGTTTTTGATGCGACCACACCGGAGCCGGCATTGGAATTCAAAATCCCTGCCAGGTTGGCGCGCTGCTGGATGGCAAGGCCAACAGCAGCCGACAGCACAAGCACGGTTACGTATCGCCATGGAGCCGAAAATTCCCACCTTCTGGCTTGGCCGTCGGGTATGTACGATTTGAACGGCCGAAACCTTTGATGGTCGCCCTCTTCCGGCGCACCCACCTCAGGCTCTGCTTTTCGAAAGCCCCGGAAGCCTAGCAGGCCGAGCCTTGACTGACCTTCGGGCGCCTCCAGGGCGCGCAATTCCAATCGGCTGTAATGAGTTTCAACGCCCTTGATGGCAACTTCGAGGGAGTTAAGGATCCGGCTCTGCTCTTCCGGATCTTCGCCGGCGATCTGCTCATCCAGCTTGTGCCGGGCAAGTTCATAGAGAGAAGCACGCAATTGCTGCGGATCCTCAGTGATCGAATTGATCATCCGCGACAATACCAAGGCAAACTCAACTTCCGACGACGCCGGCGCAGTGTCTGCTGGGCCTTCTCTGCGCAACATATTGCGGGCCATAAAATGCTTTCGCGCTTTGCCGGTTGATCGGAGTGCGCAATTTTAGAGAGTTAACACAAAATCTGCCAATCCTTGAAGATGAAGGCAACATCCTTAAATGTGTGATCGACACCTCTCTCACCGGCGGCCTGGAGCAGTGGAGAGACACCGGGAACCACACCAGACGTGGTCGAAACGAACTTTTTATGCCCGCGGGCCGGGGCAGAATGCCCGGTTACGCTTCACCTCGATCCCAGCCAAAACCCTGCAGGAACCATTCCCACAAATAACTTCTTTCCGCTTATGGCGTTTCAATGACGACGACAGCTATTCTGGATGCCTCAGGCCCGCCGCATTCTCCTCCACTTTGGAGTTCGAAATGACGATCATGGTTACGGGCGGCGCGGGTTACATCGGCTCGCACACCTGCGTCGAATTGATCAAAAGCCGATATGCGATCGTCATTTTTGACAATTTCAGCAACGGTCAGCCGGAGGTGCTGGAGCGGATCAAACGAATCACGGGCGTCTTTCCGGCGGCTGTGCGCGGCGCTCAGCCAAATCGGGACTGGCGTAACAGCAGGCGATGTCTCCGGCCCGCCTGGGCGCAAAAACGACCGGAATATACGTGCCACTTGCCTCTGAAAAAGCGTGCACGAGTTCCAGCACGCTGGTGCCGTGCCCCGTACCCAGGTTCACCTTGATGAGATCTTGAATTTCGAGGCGCTCAAGCGCTCGAAGATGGCCGGCGGCAAGATCCATTACATGGACAAAATCTCGGACCGCCGTTCCGTCCCGGTGTTTCGTAATCCGTTCCAAACACATTCAGATGAGGCCGTCGCCCGACAGCTACTTGAGCAATGAATGGCAAGGTGAGGGTTACACCTGCTCGTTTAGCTTTTTGTAGCCGCGGGGGTTACGGCTCTGCCATCCCCATGTGTCCCTACACATGGTGTCCAGATCTCGCAGAGGAGGAAAATACCAGGTTGCGGACCTCGGCCTCTTTCATCGCCTGAACGAAACCGCGGCACTCCACCTACATTCGGTCCATAGTAATTTCGATAGATGTTGGTCGCAGGCGGCGTATTGCTGGGCGCGGCTGCGCGTTGGTCGGGTACTACACGATCGGATTGAAGGGGTCTTTTCTGCCCCCGCCGAGCGAAGCGCCAGCGCGGCAATGACCCAACGCTCTCTGGAGCCCATGGCTCCGATTTTTTAATAAATCTTGGCGTATTCTTGAACAGTATACTGGATTTGGCGCTCGAGATTTGTGCCCGAGCCAGTAATCAGTAGATCATTTTCTAATGGCTTAAGTGGAATGGCACATGGCTTACGGTGACCGCAAGAGCGAGCGCGTCATTTTTGACCGCGGCGTTCCCGTTTACATGATGGGAATCGACGGAACATGGCGCCGGGCCTGCAAATTGATCGACGTGTCACAGACGGGCGCGCGCCTGCGGGTCGAAGGCTCGCTCGAAGGATTGGATCTGAAAGAGTTTTTCCTGCTTCTCTCTTCGACGGGCCTCGCCTATCGACGCTGCCAACTGGTGCGGCTTGCCGGCGATGAAATCGGCGTCGAGTTTCTCGCGCGCGAAAAGAAACCCAAAAAGAGTGGGATCAGGCTGGTGCACAGGCCGGTCTAAGCCGTGCGCGCAAGTGCTTGAGCAGCTGCTAGGCATTTCGCAAAAGCGGCTTCGAGATTTCTGCAGAGAGCTGGCCTTGAATGTTTGCTCCACGAAGACGTTCAGGCGGAAGCTAAAATTTTCCGATTGTCGGGGAGACCGAAACTGTCGTGATCCAAGAGGCCTACGCGGTTGGACGGCCGGTCCGACCCGCAATCGCGGTCGATCCGCACCTAAAATAATGCTAAAATAGTCGAGGCCTCCAGCACAAACTGTATCGTGATAGTTGTATATGAGAAAGATAATAACCAGAAAGGGCGTCGAGCTGTTGGTTCCGGAGAAGGGTGAAAAGCATCCCGGCGCGGGTCGACCCAAGGGCGCCAAGAATGTGATGACGCGCGAGGTGAAGAAGGCGATCCTGCTTGCGGCCGCGGAGAGCCAACACGCGAAGGATTATGGAGGCGGCGTCGCCGGCTATTGTACTTATTTGGCGACCGAGCACCCCGAGGCATTCGCTAAGCTCCTGGCGCGGTTGGATACCGCGGAAAGAGGAACCAGACAAAACCCTGGAGCCCGCGGCAAACAGAACGGCTCCCGAAGTCCGTACGGCACCGATCGCGCGTGGCAAGGTCGATATGACGAGGGGCACGCAATCATCGAATGTGATCGACGGGCCGTTCAAAAAGGCAAGACGTAGACGATAGGGACGTTGACGTTCACTCAACAATGGACTGGCGACGATCTCGAAGAGATCGTGAAACGGTCCTGGCTGGGCATTTTGTCATCGGGTGCACCGGAAAGAAGTGCGTCGCAATAAGTTTGTGCCCGTTTTTGCCGGAAACTCGGCCGCGGGCCTCTCTCGCGCTCAGTCTGTGCCCGATCTCCTAATTCCCGCGGCTTTTATTCCCGCGGCGACCTTTCTGGCCTCGCCTCCCGAAATCGCACGCCCACACCGCCGCCGTTTTCGGCGATGAACTCGACGCCCGCGGCCTCAAGCGCATGACGAATCACGACCAAGGTCGCCCGGCGCGGCTGATTTGAGCCCGCTTCCAGCTGGCGGATGGTGACGGTCCCCACCTCGGCCTCCCGGGCGAGATGCTGCTGGCTCCAGTCGAGCAGACCTCGAGCAGCTCGGCATTGCGCGGGAGAAATCATCGAACTCTTTCGTGATGTCCTTTTTTGCCGCTTCTATCGAAAATAGATTGATCTATCGTTAAAGAGATGATAAAATCATTTCCATCTAAAAACGGTGCAATGGAGCAAGGATTTATGGATTCTAGCTCGAAAAGTCCGCAAAATCGCAGATTGTTTATCGGTGGCTCCGACGCCCGGATCATCATGGGCGAGGACGAGGCGGCACTGATCCGCCTTTGGATGGAAAAGCGGGGCGAGCTCGACCCGGTAGATCTGTCCGGGGACCTCCTGGTCCAGCTCGGCACCGTGACCGAGCACCTCAACCGACACTGGTTCGAGAAGAACACCGGCCACGTCGTCTCTGAGGTGCAGCGGCAGGTTTTCCATAACATTCACCGGTGGATGGCTGCGACCCTTGACGGCCGGATCGAGGCGACTGGCGCCGTGTTTGAGGCCAAGTTCATGCTGCCGTGGAATTTTTCGGAAGAAGGCGCGGCCGAAAAACACATGGCGCAGCTGCAGCATAATATGTGGGTCACCGCGTCGCGGACGGCGGTGCTTTCCATCATCACCGGAGGCGGCAAATGGGTGGAGATGACCATTCCGGCTGATCCGCTCTACCAGCATCTGCTGCTAACCGCAGAACGGAAGTTCTGGCGCTGCATCGAGACCGGCGAGCCCCCTCACCTCTTCAACGTCGAACCACCGCGGCCACGGATCGAAGCGGTCAGGACCGTCGACATGAGCGGCTCCAACGCCTGGGCGGAGTTTGCCAACCTCTATCGGCTGAGCCGGCCTGCGGCGCTCGACCATGATCGGGCCAAGGCTGAGTTGAAGGCACTGGTCCCTGAGGATGCCAAAGAGGCTTCCGGGCACGGTGTGCGGGCCAAGCGCTCCAAATCCGGGGCGATCAGTCTGGAACTGCTCGCCGAGGAGAATGGTCATGCAGCACTCCAGCCCTAGCGTGGGGGCATTGGCGGCAGCGCTCGCCAAGGCCCAGGCCGAGATCGCCAACCCGGAAAAATCTCTAACTGCGACCATCGTCTCGCCGTTCCCACGCGGAGGTAGCCGGACGTTTCGCTATGCGTCGCTGGCCTCAGGCCTCGACCTTGTGCGCAAGTGTCTAGGCCACCACGAGATCGCCACCGTCCAGGCTACCAAGATCGACGGCGACAGTGGCCTGATCAGATTAACTACCACGCTCGTGCACGCCTCCGACGAATGGGTGTCCTCCGACTGGCCGGTCTGTCCGCTGACTGAAACGGCGGCGCCGCATCGGCTGGGCGCCGCCCTCACCTATGCCCGCCGTTATGGCCTATTCACCCTGGTCGGGATTGCCGGCGAGGACGATCTCGATGCGCCCGACCTTCTGTCGGCAAATGGCCCTGCCGCCTCACAAGACGGATCGGCAAGTCCGGATAACGGAGCTGCCGCAGGCGCATATTTGCAGACTTCTCAAAAACGGGCCCGATCCGAACGGTCCAGGCCACCAACTTTGTCGGCTGATGCCTCGGACGAGTTACGTCGTCGGCTGTTGTCAGAAATTGAGCAGCTGGAAAGCCCAGAAGTTCTTGCCAGCTGGGCGCGGCAGGCCCTGCCCCTGAAAAACCAGCTCTCAAAGGCGGACGCCCAGGCGCTCGAGGAGGCCTTCAGTGCCAAGCTGAGCCGGCTTGGCGACCAATCCGCTGTGCCGAAAGATCCGGAAAAGAAGGGCTATGCTGACCAGTCATTGGAAATCGATGCTGGCGAGCAGACGGTCAACGTCATCTGCAAACCCGTACGTGAGCGCGATCGCGAGCATCTGAAGTTTGTCGCCACTCAGCCGTGCCTCCTCTGCGGGCGCACGCCTTCCGATCCCCATCACCT
>Ga0207693_10005765_pt1 | contig 10273 bp, 10 predicted proteins | sample LARL81metaG_FD_184347 | JGI IMG/M metagenome (GOLD analysis project Ga0207693, IMG submission 184347) | Corn, switchgrass and miscanthus rhizosphere microbial communities from Kellogg Biological Station, Michigan, USA - LAR L8-1 metaG... | ecosystem: Host-associated > Plants > Roots >... | reverse complement strand
GGCGTCGCATTAACGAACAATGGGGCGCCGATAGCCAGCATGGGGGCGGACTTTCGCGATTTCAACAATGATGGGCTTTGCGACATCAATGTGACGGCATTAGCTGGCGAGACCTTCCCTCTATTTCGTAATGTGGGTAAGGGTTCGTTTCAGGACGCAACCCATGGGAGCCAACTAGCCCAACTCTCGACTGCACGCAGCGGATGGAGCAATGGATTTTTCGATTTTAATAATGATGGCTGGAAAGATCTGTTCACCGCCAACTCCGACGTCAACGACTTGATTGATCTGTTCCAGTCCACTCATTACAAGCAACCGAATAGTATCTTCGCCAACCTGGGCAACGGAACATTTCGCGACGTATCATCGGACGCGGGTTTTAGCCTCGCGCGCGCCCACCGTGGTTCCGCTTTCGCGGATTTTGACAATGACGGAAAAATCGACATCGTGGTCAGTGCACTCGGTGAGCCTGCCGAACTCTGGCAGAATGTGAGCCCTGACTCTAATCGCTGGCTTGCGCTGAAACTGACCGGTACTCGTAGCAACCGTGACGGTATCGGGGCCAGGATCAAACTAGGCGATCAGTTCAATCAGGTAACCACAGCGGTGGGGTACGCTTCTTCCAGCCCCTCCACCGTCCACTTCGGAACCGGAAAGCTGGAAAAGATAGAGCGAATAGAAATTCGCTGGCCCAGTGGGATTATTCAGGTGCTGCGGGATGTCACGACCAACCAAATACTCGAAGTGCACGAGCCGACCAAGTAATCGGAAAAGCGTGGCTTCCATTCAGGGAGCGGTGATTTCAGTATCTTGCCTGGCCGTTTCGGCCTGCGCTGCCACGGAGCGCTGTAGCGATTGATATTCTTTGAGCATTTTGTTGGCGAGCTCGATCTGGCCAGTTGCCCGGTAAGCCTGTGCAAGCTGATAGTGGAGTGTGCCGTCTTCATCGCTGGCCAGCGCTACCTTAAGGTGGGGAATTGCCTCCAGGGTCTTCCCGGTGGCTAGTTGGGACCGTGCCAGTGCTTTGTGAACCGCCAAGGATTTCGGATCCCTCGTGGCGGCCTGCTTCAGCAAGGGGATGGCCTCGACTGGTCGCTGAAGGTCCAGCAAAGTATCTCCCAGAAGATAGCTCAGTTCAGCTGAGTTGGGCTGCTGCTGTAGAAGTTCCTGAAACAGCGGCAAAGCCTGGCTGTAGTTTTCGCCGAGCTTGAGACTAATGGCTAGCTCTTTCTTGACCTGCGTGTCATTTGGCGAGAGCTGCAGGGCTTTCTGCCACTCGCTGGCGGCCTCACTGTATTTCTTCTGGCTGTTGTAAATATGAGCTTTTAGTTCATGCAGCTCCGCAGATGGCGGCAACGGACCGAGCTGGTCGAATGCATTCAGTGCCAATTCATTGTAAGCGCGCGTCATCCAGTAGAAAGATTCCGGTGTATTTGCCGACTTCGCGGTCCCGATCAACTCGCCATATTTTCTGGTTATGAACTGACACTCTGGGGTCGCAGAGTGGCAATCGAGAAGTGGCAGCTTGGCTTCCCGCTGCTCTTCGGTTTCTGCCCATTCAGAGTGTCCGGTTCGCCGGTAAATCTCCGCCAAGCCACTGTGCAGGCCGCGCAGGTTAGGCATGCGCTCGAGTGCAAGACGATAGAGGAAGAAGGCGCTGGAGAATTGCTGCTCGCGCAGGCGGGCCTCTGCTAGCAGTGAAAGTACGTACGCCGACTCTGGAGCAGATCCTTGCAATTTTTCAAACGTCCCGCTGGAAAGCGATTCGTAAGACCGTCCGAGCCCGTACCAAGCCTGCGCATTTTTCGGGTCCTCGTCAGTGACCCTGTGGTATTCGACTGCTGCTTCTTCCGCTCGGTGAAGAGAAACCAGTGCATCTGCGAGCATCTGGCGAGCTTGCTGCTGGTCCGGTTGGAGTTCGAGGACAGTTCTAAGTGCCTTGACAGCCGCCACCGTCTCGCCCAACTGCAGACGTGTGGTCCCGAGGAAAAGCCAAGCCGGCGTCATCTTTGGATCCAGTTTCACCGCCTGTTCCAATTCCGGAATGGCCTCCCGTTTCTTGCCGGCCATGTGCAGGGCCATGCCCAGGTTCAACTTCAACCCCGGATTGTTGGGCACCGCCTTATTCAATTCGCGGTACAACGAAATCGCCTGCTCGAAATGCCCTTCGGCCATGAGTTGCTTAGCCTGCTGGGATTTGAGAGCTAAGGTATCGATTTGCGGCATCGAGTAGGCCAAAATCGACGTTACGAAAATGAAAAACACTGCTGCAAGCTTCATAACGGCTCGAGACGGAAAGCTGTTTTCAAATTATAGGCAGAGGCGATCGAGCCGTCACCCATGGACGGTGGAGACATTGGCGAAGCCGAACGAGGCCCAGGAGGCTGTCATAAATAATGGCTGGAGTACCCTCCTACCTAGCTAAGCTAGGGTAACTGGTCGCGTGTGATCCTTTTTTCCACAGACGTCGGAATCTTCCACTATTCATCGAAGAGCGCGGCGTGGATGAGGACTACAGTCATTTCTTTGCCTTCATTGGCGCGAACGCATCAATGTCGCGTCGAATGAGGGCTGGGTTCAAAGCGACGGACCGGGTAAACAACTGAAAGATAGCTTCCCCTAGCGTCCTTTTGGAGAGGATCTTCCGATCCCGGCTCAGTTATTCGTAGTTCCTCAAGCCGAGCACGCATGTTCTCACCTCGGCGACCGGCTCCGGGATTACAGATTTCGCAGTCCGGACTGTGGAGTCTCAGGATGGACAACAAATAACAACGCCAGCTTTTCAACTCTTCTCCTCGGTCAGCCAGGGCAAGATTCAAGGGCTCCTTAAAACGATAGAGGATGGGGGCGGGGAAGACTGTTCAAAACTGAGCAGTCCCAAGAAAGAATGACGTTCGACTGAGTGCCGGCAAAATGCGCGGAGGCTTCAGTGGGCAGGATGCAGATTCGACCTCAACCGTGTGGCTGGAGAAGCGTCGGGCGATTCTTCTCCAAAAGGGTCAGGCAAGTCGAATTCCCGTCCGCACTCGATGCAAACGCAGTACGTGCGGTGCCTGATGGTGAACACACGGCTGAGGTGACGATGCCGACAGCCAAAGATAAACTCGAGAAGGGTCCTCAGCGGTTTCATACGTCCTGCGATCGCTGGCGGCGTTCGCAACTTCCATTCGCATCCAACCACTCCAGTAGAGAGCGAACGCTGGCCCGAGCGAGCGCGATCGAGCAATCCGCGGCTCCGTAGTAAACGTTGATCGTGTCGCCATCGGCACTAATCGTGTAGCCGCAGGGGAACACCACATCATGCACATCGCCCTGACGCTCGTATTCTGCCTCCGGTCCAAAGATCCACGAGTCTCCTCGCGACAGGCATTTCTCCGGATTATCGAGATCGAACAGTGCCAATCCCAATCGATACAGACAGCCAGAAGGCGTATGTCGCACGCCGTGGTAAAAGACAAGCCATCCGCGTGAAGTCTCAATGGGCGGCGGTGACAAGCCGATCTTGTTGGCATCCCACCAAGCGCCGCGGCGTGCTTCCAGCATGAGCCTGTGCCTGCCCCAATAGCGCAAGTCAGGAGAGTAAGAGAGCCACATGTGGGATCCGAGCGTCGTCATAGGACGATGAATCAATGCCCAGCATCCGTCGATTCTGCGAGGCAGAAGTGCGGAGTCTTTGTCGTCGGGCGGCATAATCACGCCATATCGTTCGAAAGTATGGAAGTCTTTGGTCAGGGCCAGAGACACGCCGGGTCCGCCGCGTGAATAGGAGGTGTACGTGACAACGTACTGCTGCAACTCCGGCACGAAGGTGATGCGAGGGTCTTCGATACCCCACAGTTCTTCCGGATAGTGCTTGGGGTCGGCCATCAATGTGGGCCCATTGTCGATCTGCCACTCATCGACTCCGTTATGAGAGCGCGCGGCGCAAAGATGCGACAGGCCGCGTCGATCTTCGACGCGGCAAAGCAGAAGGGTCGTACCATCCGCGAGCAAGGTTGCTGCTGGGTTGAACACGCTATTGATCGGGTATGGCCAATCTCTGCTAGTCAGGATAGGGTTTGCGGGATGGCGAAGAAGCAAGGGCTCGAAGCGAGTGCTCAGAAGATTCACCTGCTTTTTTGCGGGTCCACTCATGGATGTATTTCCTTCAGTGCGGGCTCTTGTAGCGAGCGCATTTCGAGGAGGGCCATCAGGAAAGATAGCGTTGACTCTGCCCCCTGATTCTCATTTGCACGGTCGGGATGCAGGCCATCCCGGCATCCGCCGGTTGCGGAATCATATAGCGGCAGTTGCAGGTCGTTATCGCCGAGAAACCAATTGAAAGCCGACCAGGCTTCGCTACGCCAGCAGCTGTCACCCGTTACCCGGAAAGCTTGCAGACATGCAGAAACCGCCCCGGCGGCCTCGAGAGGCTGCTGATCGAAACGGGCCTTTTCAGCATCCTTACGATAAAAACCTTCCGAACCGATCGGCACAAAGTGACCGTTGGTCTCGCAGTGTTGAATGTTTGAGAGCCAATCTAGAGATTCGAGGCCGGCGCAAATCATTCGATCATCCGAGCAAGCGGCGCCTGCTACCAGGAGGGATTGGGGCAATCGCGCGTTTCCGTATGCGAGAACGTTCTCAAACCATTTCCAATCTGGTCTTTGGATCGATTCATACATTTCGAGTAGTCGGCGGCTGAGACCGGATCGCACTCTCTGTGCGTCTCGATCTCCAGGAAATGAAGAAAGGTATTCCTGGATTCCGAGCAGACTGTAGGCCCAGGCTCGCGGACTGCTGAATTCAACAACTGCTGGGAGAGAGAGTTCGAACAAACGACCGGCGGCGCCCCTCAGTCCCCGATCCTCGGATATGCCCAGAACCGTTCCCAGGGCCCATAGAGCACGCCCGTGACAGTCTTCCGAGCCCACAGGTTCATTCCAGCGGCGGTCGTATCCGAGGAAATTCTTGAATCTGCCTTTCGCAGGATTAAAGGCGTGCTCCAGAAATGACAAATACCGAGTAGATGAATTCGTGGAGGTCAAGGCTTTTCCGTGGTGGTCCGCGTCCAGTTGTTCAAGCGCCGCGGCAAGCATGAGAGCGCGAGCATTGTCGTCCGTTGTGTAGCCCTCTGCGCGGTTAGGGATCGTAAAGATTGCGTGCTGCAGCATTCCGGTATCGTCGGTCATCTGATTGAAGTGGTCCAGCTTCAACTCAGGTAACTGACCCAGCGTTTTCTTGATCAGGCGCGCGGAAAACTGGATTATGGGGCTCTCCATGCGGTCTCTGCGTGCACGAGAAAAACTTTCCATGTAACCTTGCGCAACTCGTTTCCATATCATCTCCCTTGCGAACAAGTAAGCGCGTTTGCGCATAGCGTGACGCATGGCAGGAGTGTCAAGGAGCTCGATCGTCTTGTGCGCAATCGCTTTGGGATCTTGGAATGGGACCAGCGCGCCTCTGCCGTCTTCCAACAACTCGATCGCGTGCCAGTAAGGTGTGGAGATAATCGCCTTGCCCGCGCCTAGCGCATAGGCGAGCGTTCCGGAAACCACCTGCGCCTCATGGCGGTAGGGGGTAATGTAAATGTCGGCGGCACCGATGAACTCAACCATTTCCTCTGGACTGACGAAGCGGTTGTGGAAAATTACTTGCGATTCCACTCCCATTTCTTTCGCTAACGCCTGCAAACCAGCCCGATACTTGTCTCCATCCCGCCACAGAATGTGAGGATGAGTCGCACCCGCAACGATATAAACAACATTCTTGTGTTGTGCCAAAATCTGCGGCAACGCCTGGATCACGTTTTCGATTCCCTTATTCGGAGAGAGCAGGCCGAAGGTAAGGAGTACCGCCTTGCCTTCGACGCCAAAACGGTCCTTATAGAAATTCGGATCCAAGAACGGTAGGTCTGGAACGCCATGCGGCACCATGTCGATCTTGGTGACCGGCACCTTGAATATCTCCTGTAAGAACTGTGAGGAAAGGTCGCTCATGACGATCAGGCGATCTGAGAGCTCCGCGATCTCCTGCATGACCAGCGTCTGCTCAGGATTTGGCTCCCTCAGAACGGTATGCAGGGTGGTAACTACCGGCATTTTTAGAGCGCGCAGCATGTGCAAGATGTGGCGTCCGGCTGGACCGCCGAAGATTCCATACTCGTGCTGCAGGCAGACCATGTCGATGTTGTTGAAGTTCAGAAATTCAGCTGCGTCCTGATACGATTTCACGTCATCTTGTGCGAGCGACCATCTCACGCGATCGGGATAGTCGTACCCTTCCTCAGTGTCGTTGACCGGGAGCGCCATTAGTCGCGCTGATCCGCACTCGGTCGATATAGCTGCGCACAGATCCGTTGTAAAAGTCGCGATCCCACAGTGTCGAGGAAGATAGTTGCCGATCACTGCGATTCGGCTAGGGAGCGACGGCTTCGATTGTGATCGTGTGAGCGCTACGGCATCCGCATCACGCAACAGGGGGCGCGAGCCGACGACTTCCAGAAGAGCTTTAGGCAGAACTGTTTTTGGTAGCGACATCGTCCTCCTAAAGGCTGGTGGGAATTAGGGATAAAGAGACATTCTCTCGATCGAGGTCAAGCGATCGCTGGCTTTGAGCGGATGACCGGACTCAGCACGTTTGGTTTCTGGCCGGGTGTTGCGTCCACCGGTGGATTTGTTCTGTGGTTAGTATCCAACGACCATGGACTTGTAGACTGGTCAAAATTGACCAGTCGCCGAGTCGGGAGTTCAGATGTTGGAAACGATTGCCAGCAGCGGATTGCGCTACGCGTCCACCTGTACCGGCACTAACTCCGGAATACACTTAGAGTTTTGAATGGATTTGATGGCGTCCTCCGCCGTGAATTTCCCCATGATCAGCGCCAGCTTGCGGTTGGTCGTCATCTGAACGGGAGGATCGACTCTTTGCACAAAGGTGGGAGCGAGCTTACCGCGGGTTACTTTCACCACAAATTTTATGTTCTTCAAGATTGCTCCTATTCACTCGGAACGAGAAAACGATGGGACCCGTTAATCTTGCCACTAAATGTCTTTGTAAGGCTCGTAAGCATGTTCATCCGGTGCGGGCTTTTCGCCGTAAGGTTTATATGGAGGTTCAGACGGCGCAGGCTTCTCAGAGTAGGGCATATATGCGGTGCTAGGTACGGGTGGCTGTTTGCCGCCCTCCGAATCGGACGGTGATTGCGGCACCTGCGGTTCGACGGATTCGTTTGCCTGCGTAGCGAATTGATTGACCATGGGATGGCTCCTGAAAATGAGGATGCAGCTGCAGCTCGTTGCTGGCCCGTCCGCCCCCTCTACCTCAATGTGCGCCTCCGACAGCATCGCGCGATGGTCACAATTGACCATCTTGCGGGCGCACAACCGTGCATTGTGTAGCCATGAAGGTCAAACTGAAGGAGGCGCTCGCGGTCCGTTGTCCCACATGTGGAGCGAAGCCGGGTGAAAAGTGCGAGCTCAGCACGGGACTGCCTCGAACAGAGCCGCATCGAGACCGCCGTTTGGCGGCTGCAGAGAAATAACGGGTGCTGGAGACTCTCAGGCGACAGCGATCTGATCCACTGTCGAATTCAGACGGTCGAAGGCTACGTTTATCACGCCTTCGGCTACAGCGCTTTCTTCTGCAGTAGGCGTTGAAATCTGGAGCAGTCCCTGCCGGCCAAGATTCGGTGGCAGCACAAAAGAGTTCTGGTGTTGCATGGCGACTTCCAGAACGTGCGCTAGACCTTCCGATTGATATCCATTTTCAAAGCCAATACCGGCGGCGTGAAACGTGTTTGCTGACATCCAATACTCACACGCCAGAAGCCAATGACCTCGGCTGAGAGATGACCAGACCTTGAGATAGTCCAGCGTTCCGCCTGCCGCAAAACCGAATTCGATGTGAATCAAACCGGTGGGATTGCCGTGCGTCAAATCAGCCCAGGAGACGACAACCGCTGATTCGAGAATTCTCTCTAGATTTTCATGAGGGTTCATTGTGGCCTGCTTTTCTGTGGCCGGCCTCTGCCCCCAGTCCACCAAAGCTCGCGTCTGCGCTCTGTGAATCGCTCGCGTACACTCAGGGCGATGAGGAAACACCCGGCCAGGAACATCAAGGTCACAACCAACCCAAGGTACAAATCCATCCGTTCAGTCAAACGAAGTCTCCTTGCTTAACCTAATTTGCGAACTTTTACACGCAACTCAACCTCTCGCCCATTCCGCATTGTCCTGGGACGTCTGGCGTGCATCGGTGCCGTCAAGATTGCAGCTGTGTTGCATATGGCGAGAGTGTGCAGATACGGTCACGTAGGGCACGCCGAGGAAATGCCGGGTAACGATCGCCGTAACCTCAAGGCCATTGAAGTGCTGAGGCTTCACCTTGGCCAAAATCCGTTTCAACGCGCTCTGTACCTTCGCTGCCGTAAGAGATCCGAAGAATATTGCTTTAACTTCAGCCGCCATGAAAAAGAAATTCCATCCGGCAGCATGGATTTTTCGATCAAGCGTGAATGCGTCCGGAACCTTGACTATGTTCCACTGGGCCCAACCGGGCTCAGTTTCAAACCCGGCAAGCTTTGGCATTCCGGGCCAGTCTTTCATCAGAATCGTGCCGACTTGAATGATTAATGGCATACAGCGCTCTGATCAGGAATGGTGTGATTGCGTCTTTCTCTCAATTCCATTGTGCTGCCGGAGGCGAAAGAAAACTGCTCAATAGTGATCACCCCATGGAGTCAGCCGCCGAGGGGCTAGGCTCTCCGCGAGGAGACCATCCGATGTCCGTGTAAATTGATCCTTTGGAGGACTATACTTGCAAGAGATGAGATCCGGGTTAGCAGCCAAGAAGAAGAACGGAGGATTCGACCCCAACACCTTCCTTGCAACTATTGGGGAAGGCAGGAAGATTCTGTCTGTTCCGAAAAAGAAAATGATATTTGCGCAAGGAGACCGCGCGGACGCTGTCTTTTATGTCCAAAAAGGCAAAGTGAGACTCACCGTCGTCTCCAAGATCGGCAAGGAAGCGACGATTGCGATCGTGAGCGAAGGGAACTTTTTTGGCGAAGGCTCACTGGCGGGACAGCTGTTGCGTATGGGTTCTGCGGTTGCCATGACCGATTGCGAGATTCTGCGCGTGGAAAAGAAGGCGATGCTGGATGTACTCCATCGCGAACCCGCATTTTCTGAAAGATTCGTGGCCTATTTGTTGGCGCGCAATATTCGCTACGAAGAGGATTTGGTCGACCAACTGTTCAACTCAAGCGAAAAAAGGCTGGCCCGCATTCTTCTATTGCTCGCTCATTTTGGCAAGGATGGCATTCCTGAAACTGTGGTCCCCAAGATCAGCCAGGAGACGCTGGCTGAGATGGTAGGTACGACCCGTTCGCGAGTCAGCTTCTTCATGAACCGATTCCGAAAACTCGGCTTTATTGATTACGCCGGCGGTTCAGAAGGCGCTCTGCAGGTCCATAGTTCGCTGCTCAATGTTGTTCTTCACGACTAGAGAGCTCGCCAAAAGCTGACAACCGAACATTCTCGCATCGCCATAAGTTCAATTCTGTCGTCAGATTTGACAGCACTCATTCGGACCGCTTCATCGCTCCCAGTTCTTCTCTGATCTCGACGAGCCTAACGCGCCTGAGTTGATGAGTTTTGAACGTGAAGACACTGGGACGAGAGTTGATGTTGTACAGGGCATTCAACTTAACCAAGGCAGAGATTTCCTCTTTGAGTTGACGAACTCGGTCGATACTCGCAATGGCGAACATTTTGCCTCTTCCCACGAAGGATTTGCGCTCTAGTCTACGATCAACCCTTGATCGAGTGCCGTCTGTTCAAAAGTGAACATTCGCCACGAAGAACTTCTCGCAAGACTGCGTAGAGCCAGCACCTACATCCATTCCAAATCACGAACCGCTCTGGTGTACTCGTCACTCGCGCACTCTAGTTCCTTACGAAGGTAGGTTCGGTTCTTCTGTTTTGGCTGTCTTGAGGACATCCAGAACACTGTTCATCTTCGCCTCAGCCACTCTCACTTCCTGAATAGTGGACATTATCGTGCCGTCCCTTCCGGTACCGTTACGTCTACAAATGATGCGGCAAGATATCGATATAAAAATGGTCAATTTTGTACAGGGACTTGGATCGGTGTGCAAATCACGATTTCACGTGCGCCGTGAAAAGGCGCTGGTCGACTGCGGGTGAGAGTCCCGCCCGGGAACTAGGTTCGCTCCACCCGGAAGCAATCAGAGCGGCGGTGGAGGAAACGAAGCCGTCGGAGCCTCTGGTGG
>Ga0207693_10005763_pt1 | contig 10276 bp, 8 predicted proteins | sample LARL81metaG_FD_184347 | JGI IMG/M metagenome (GOLD analysis project Ga0207693, IMG submission 184347) | Corn, switchgrass and miscanthus rhizosphere microbial communities from Kellogg Biological Station, Michigan, USA - LAR L8-1 metaG... | ecosystem: Host-associated > Plants > Roots >... | reverse complement strand
GGGGGGGAAAGGGGGGGTTCGGGGGGGGGGGGGGGCTGGTCACACTGGGAGGCGTGGACGAGTGTGAGCTGCTGGTGATCGGGTCCGGGCCGGGCGGGCAGAAGGCGGCGATCGCCGCGGCCAAGCTGGAGCGCCAGGTCGCCATGGTGGAACGGCCGGACATGATCGGCGGGGTGTGCTTGAACACAGGCACGATCCCGTCCAAGACGCTCAGGGAGGCGGTGCTCTACCTCACCGGCGTAGATCAGCGCGAGATGTACGGGCAGTCCTACCGGGTCAAGGACGAGATCACCATCGCCGACCTCACCGCCCGCACCCAGCACGTGGTCGGCCGGGAGATCGACGTGGTGCGCAGCCAGCTCAGCCGTAACCGGGTGTCGGTGATCTCCGGAACGGCGCGCTTCGCGGATCCGCACACGATCGAGGTGGACGACGGCCGCGACCATGTCCACCGGATCACCGCCAAGAACATCGTGATCGCGACCGGGACCCAGCCGGCTCGGCCGGCCAGCGTCGAGTTCGACGACCGTACCGTGATCGACTCCGACGGCGTGCTGCAGCTGGAGCGGGTGCCCCGGTCCATGATCGTGGCTGGCGCCGGGGTGATCGGCATCGAGTACGCGTCCATGTTCGCCGCCCTGGGCACCAAGGTCACGGTCATCGAGCAACGCGACCGGATGCTGGAGTTCTGCGACCTCGAAGTGGTCGAGGCGCTCAAGTACCACCTGCGCGACCTGGCCGTGACGTTCCGGTTCGGCGAGACCGTGGAGTCGGTCGAGGCGCTGCCCGAGGGCGCCATCGCCAACTTGCGCAGCGGCAAGCGGATCCCGGCCGATACGGTCATGTACTCGGCCGGCCGGCAGGGCTGGACCGACGATCTGGATCTCGAGGCGGCGGGCCTGAACGCGGACAAGCGCGGCCGGATCAAGGTCGACGAGTTCTACCGGACCGAGGTGCCGCACATCTATGCGGTGGGCGACGTGATCGGCTTCCCGGCGCTGGCCGCGACCTCGATGGAGCAGGGCCGGCTGGCCGCGCACCACGCCTGCGGTGAGCCGGTGCACGCCACCAGCCTGCTTCAGCCGATCGGGATCTACAGCGTGCCCGAGATCAGCTTCATCGGCCGGACCGAGGACCAGCTCACCGCCGACTGCGTGCCCTTCGAGGTCGGCGTCTCCCGCTACCGCGAGCTGGCGCGGGGCCAGATCATCGGCGACTCGTACGGCGTGCTCAAGCTGCTCGTCTCGCCCGAGGACCGCACCCTGCTGGGCGTGCATGTCTTCGGCACCGGAGCCACCGAGCTCGTGCACATCGGCCAGGCCGTGATGGGCTGCGGCGGAACCGTCGACTACCTGGTCGACGCGGTCTTCAACTACCCCACGCTGGCCGAGTCCTACAAGGTCGCGGCCCTGGACGCGACGAACAAGATGCGCCAGGTCGAGCGGCTCGCCCACCTGACCGCCCCCCGGGAGTGACGAGCTTCCCCCCGGGGGTGCGAAGCTTCGACCGGCAGTGAAAGGCTTCGCAGCATGAGTGCCCGCACCGTGCTGACCTTTCACGCCGACGACGAGCAGCGCCTCGAGCTGGACGGCATCCTCCGGCCGTTCGGCGGGATCGCCTTCCTCGAAGACGCCGGGGCCGCCCCGGACGTGCGGGCGGCCCTGCTGCGGCCGGCCGAGGCCCTCATCACCTGGGAGCCGGAGACCGAGCTGAGCCCCGACGACGTCCGGGCGCTCACGGGGGTCCGCTTTATCCAGTTGCTGAGCGCGGGCGCCGACCACATCGACTTCGGCGCGCTGCCGCAGCAGGCCATGGTGGCCGGCAACGTGGGCGCTTACGCCGACCCGATGGCCGAGCACGTGCTGGCCATGGCGCTCGCCCTGGCCAAGCGGCTGCGGCGCAACCACGACCGGATGGCCGAGGGAATCTTCGACCAGGCGGAGACGCTGCGGGTGCGCGGCCGGACCGTCGGCATCATCGGCTACGGCGGCATCGGCCGCGCGTGCGCTCAGCTGTTCCGCCCGCTCGGCACGCGGATCTACGCGATCAACACCAGCGGGCGGGCGGACGAGACCGCCGACCGCGCGGGCAGGCTCGCCGACCTGCACGACATGCTCGCCGCGGCCGACATCGTGGTGGTCACGCTGCCGCTCACCCGGACCACCCGCGGCCTGATCGGCTCCCGCGAGCTGGGGCTGATGAAGCCCGACGCGATCCTGGTCAACGTGGCCCGGGGCGCGATCGTGGACGAGGACGCCCTGTTCGAGCACCTGAAGGCGCACCCGGACTTCGGCGCCGGGATCGACACATGGTGGGACGAGCCCGAGCCCGGGCAGCCCTTCCGTCCCCGGCTGCCGTTCCTCAGCCTGCCGAACGTCGTCGGCTCACCGCACAACTCGGGGACCGTGCCCGGCATGACCTCGGTGTCGATGGCGGCCGCGGCGGAAAACGTCGCCGCCTACTTCCGCGGCGACCACATCCGCGGCATCCAGGACCCGGCCAATTACGCCGCCACCAGTTCCTGAACGGCCTCTGCCGCTGGGCCGCGGCCTAGCCCTTCAGGGCCTGAGCGAGCCGGCTCAGGGCCTCGGTGAAGTCCTCCGGCGCCAGGTACCCGAATCCCAGCCGGAACACCCGGTCGTCCTCCCCGAACCACGGGCCCCGGGCGACCCGGACGTCGCAGGTAGCGAGGCGGGCGTGGAACTCGGCCACCTCCGCGTCGGTGAACTCAGCGGTGCGCAGCCGCAGGCAGCAGATCGCCCCGCCGTCCGGCCTGACCCACTCGACCGGCTGGTCGCGTAGCCATGCTTCGAGCTCGGCCAGCGCGCGCCCGAGCCGCGCGGCACGATCGGCCAGGATCCCGCGGCGCCGCCGGAGCACCTGCGCGGCCAGCAGCTCGTCGGCCCCCGGGCAGGCCACCGTGGTCAGGAACTTCGCGTTACGCAGCCTGGCGTAGAAGTCGGCATCGGTCACGGTCAGCCAGCCCACCCGCAGGCCCGGCGCACCGTGGGCCTTCGACAGCGACGAGCACGTCAGCACCCGCGGCGACAGCGTCGCCGCCGACCGCGGGACCGGCGCGTCGCCGTAACTGGACTCGCGGTAGATCTCGTCGATGAGCACGACCGCGTCCGGGGCCCGGTCCTCGACCGCGGCGACCAGTCCGAGCAGCTCACTGTCGGTGAAGCGCACGCCGGACGGGTTCTGCGGCGACGCCACCGACACCAGCCGGGTACGCGGGGTAAGCAGGTCCGCGACGGCGTCGAGAGGAAGCCGGTACCCGTCATCGAACCGCAGCCTGAGCACATCGGCCTGGGCCCCGAGCCCTTCCGGGACGATCCGGGTCGCCGGGAAGCACGGGCTGGTCACCAGCACGCGGTCGCCGGGGCCGCAGCGGTCTTGAGCGACCAGGAACAACGCCTGGCTCGCGCCGACCGTGATCAGCACCTGATCGGAGCGCACCCCGGCCTCCGCGGCGATCAGCGACCGCAATTCCGCGTCGCCTTGTGACGTGCCGTACCCCAGCAGCAGGCCGGTCAGCTCGCCCGGCTCGACCAGGTCGCCGAGGGTCAGCGCCGGGCAGGTGCTCTCGGCCAGGTCATAACGCACCGGGCGGTCGACCAGGCCCATCATCTGGGCCGCCGGGAACTGCGTCACGTCATCCCCTCAGCCCACGTAGGCCTTGACCGCGCTGGTGAGCTCCGCCAGCGCCGTCTTGGCGTCGGCGAAGTACATGCTGGTCTTGGGATCGGCATACAGCTCGTTGTCGATGCCGGCGTAGCCGGTGCCCATGGACCGCTTGATCACGATGATGCTCTTCGCCTGGTCCACGTCCAGGATGGGCATACCGGAGATGGCCGTGCCAGGCCGCCGCGCTGCCGGGTTGGTCACGTCGTTGGCCCCGACGACCAGGGCCACGTCGGCGCGCGGGAATTCCGGGTTGATCTCCTCCATCTCCTTGAGCAACGGGTAGGGCACGTTCGCCTCGGCCAGTAGGACGTTCATGTGCCCGGGCATCCGGCCGGCCACCGGGTGGATGGCGTAGCTGACGTCCACGCCCCGCTCCTCGAGTAGCCGGGCCAGCTCGGCCAGCTCGTGCTGGGCCTGCGCCGCGGCCAGGCCGTAGCCGGGGACGATGATGACCTTCGACGCGTAGGCGAGCTGGATGGCCGCGTCGTCGCTGGCGATGGAGCGCACCCCGGCGCCCGGCGCTGCCGCGGTGATCGCCGCGCTGTCGCCGGTGCCGAACCCGCCCACGATGATGTTGGCCAGCGAACGGTTCATCGCGTCGGCCATCAGCTTGGTCAGGATGCCGCCGGACGCGCCGACCAGCGCACCCGCGATGATCAGCGCGTCGTTCCGGATCACGAAGCCGGCCATCGCCACCGCGGTGCCGGTAAACGCGTTCAGCAGCGAGATCACCACCGGCATGTCGGCGCCGCCGATGGGCAGCACCATCGTCACGCCGAACGCCAGTGAGGCCACGATGACCACGATCAGCCCGGCAACGCTCACGGTGGAGATCAGGTACCCGGACATGCCGATGGCTACCACGGCGATCACCGCGTTGACCTGGCGCGACCCCGGGAAGACCAGCGGCTGGCTGGGGATGACGCCCTGCAGCTTGCCCGCCGCGATCAGCGACCCAGAGAACGTGACCGCGCCGATGATCACGTCGAGCAGGGTGGTGACCGTGGTGGACTCGGGCACGCCGCCGCCCGTTCCGGCCAGCCGCGTGTAGTCGTGGATCGCGATCAGCGCGGCCGCGCCGCCGCCGACCGCGTTGAAGATGCTGACCAGCTGCGGCATCGCCGTCATCTGCACGGTCCGCGCCGAGTACAGGCCCGCTCCGGCGCCGAGCAGCGCCCCGGCCAGCAGCACGATCCACCCGGTCGCGGTGACCGTCCCGTCGTGGATGATCAGGGCCAGCGTGGCCACGATCGCGGCGACCATCCCGCCGCCGGAGACGAAGTTGCCCTTCCGGGCGGTGGCCGGGGTGTTCATCAGGTGCAGGCCGATGACGAAGCACGCCGCGGCGGCCAGGTAGACGAGCTGGATAACCGTCCCGAACGCGCTCATCGGACTCCCTCACCCGACCGCGTGACCTCGGACGGGGCAGCCCCCGTCAGGTCCGGCGCGGCGGGCGCCGTGACCTCCGGTGCGGGGGGCGCCGCGCGACGCCGGAACATCTTGAGCATCCGCCCCGTGACCACGTAGCCGCCGACCACGTTCATCGCGGCGAAGAACGCCGCCACGAAGGCCAGGATGTAGCCCAGGGGGTTGTTCGCGGTCGCCGCGATCAGCATGGCGCCGACCAGCACGATGCCGTGGATCGAGTTGGCCGCCGACATCAGCGGCGTATGCAGCGTGGCGGGGACCTTGCTGATGACCTCGATCCCGACGAGCAGGCTGAGTACGAAGATGGTCAGGTCAGTCAGCAGGACGCTCGACACGCGCGCCACCTTCCGGGTCGCTGCCTGCGGTCATGGCGGCCACCCCGGGGTGGATCACCCGGCCGTCGTGCGTGATCACCACGCCGGCCTGGATCTCGTCCTCCGGGTCGACGGCCAGGCTGCCGTCGCTGGTCATGTGCAGCAGCAGCGCCGTCATGTTCCGCGAGTAGGCGGTTGAGGCCGCGGTGGGCACGGTGGCGGGCAGGTTCGGCGCGCCGATCATCGTGACCCCGTTCTCGGTCACGATCTGCTCGCCGGGCACTGAGCCGGCCGCGTTGCCGCCCAGTATGCTGGCTGCCATGTCCACGATCACCGAGCCGGCCGCCATGGCCTTCACGGTGTCCTCGGTCACCAGCAGCGGCGGCCTGCGGCCCGGCACCTGGGCGGTGGTGATCACCACGTCGTGCGCCGCGATATGGCTGCTGAGCTCGGCCTGCTGCGCGCGCCGCTCGTCCTCGGTCAGCTCGCGAGCGTAGCCTCCCTCGCCCGCGGCCGACGTCACCGACTTGAGTTCCAGGAACGTGGCGCCGAGCGACTCAACCTCGGACTTGGAGCTGGGGCGCACGTCGTACCCGGTGACCACGGCGCCGAGCCGGCGCGCGGTACCGATCGCCTGCAGCCCGGCCACGCCGGTGCCGAGCACGAGCACCTTGGCCGGCCGGGCGGTGCCCGCCGCCGTTATGAGCAGCGGGAAGAACCGGCCGAACGCGCTCGCGGCGACGAGCACGGCCTTGTACCCCGCGACGTTCGACTGCGAGGTGAGCGCGTCCATCTGCTGCGCGCGGGACAACGTACGCGGCAGGCCGTCGAGGCTGATCGCGGTCACGCTCCGGGCGGCCAGCCCGGCGGCCAGGTCCGGGTCGGTCAGCGGGGCCAGCATGCCGAACACCGCCTGGCCGGCCCGCAGCCCGGCCAGCACGTTGCCCTCGGGCTTACCCACGGTCACGATCGCGTCGGCCGCAGTCAGCAGTTCATCGCGGGACACGATGGTGGCGCCGGCCTCCGCGTAGGCGCTGTCCGGAAACCAGGCGCCATCGCCGGCGCCGGACTCGACCAGCACCTCGATCCCGCCCGGACCCAGCCGGCCGACGGCGTCCGGCGTCAGCGCTACCCGCCGTTCGCCCGGCGTGACCTCCTTGACCACGCCGACCTTCATCGGCGCGACCTCGCCGCGGTTACCTTCATCTATGCGACCTCGCAGTGACGCAGTTGCCCCGCCGGACATGTCTATCACGGGTGCTCCTAGCGCCAATAATGGCTGGCGCCCACGGCCGGGCAGGGCTTTGCTTGACAGATGCGCATCGAGGAATTCGACCCCGCCACCGAGGACGGCAAGGTCGATGCCTGCTACCAAATGTATGTCGCCGGCCTGCCGTTCGATGACCCGGACGGCCCGCCGATGTCCGAGCACCTGTTCTCCGCATGGATGCGAGAAGGGTGGTCGGGCGAGCGGCGGGAGACCGCGCTGGCCACCGACGTCGACGCGAGCCCGGTCAGCGGGTACCTGCTCGAGCTGCCGCACCGGAAGAACACCCACATGGGGGAACTGACCGTCATGGTGGCGCCGGGCAGGCGCAGGCAGGGCTACGGTGCGGCGTTGCTGCGGCACGCGGCCGCGCGCGCGTCCGCCCTGGACCGCACCCTGTTGTCCGGGCGCACGCGGTGCGGCTCGCCCGGCTCGGCGTTCGCCTCGGCCATGGGCGCGAGCGCCGGGATTCTGAACGTCAGGCGGGTACTCGAGCTGGGCGCGGTCCCGGCGGGCACGCTGGCCGCGCTGCGCGGCGCGGCCGAGGCGGCAGCCGGGGGGTACTCGCTGCTGCGCTGGACCGGCCGGACGCCCGAAGAGCATCTGGACCAGGTGGGCAGAGTGTCGGCCGCGATGGCCGACGCGCCGCGCAATCCGGGAGAGGAGGAGTACCGCCCGGATCTCCAGCGGATCAGGGATTCCGAGCGCCGCGCCGCGGAGATCGGTATTCACCGCTACGCCGTGGCCGCCCGGTACGACCTGACCGGCGAGCTGGCCGGACTGACGGAGATCGGCGTCGAGGCGGAGGACCCGACTTGGGGCTACCAGTTCATCACCGCGGTCACCCGCGAGCACCGGGGCCACCGGCTCGGGCTGCTCGTCAAGGTGGCCATGCTGGACCTGCTGGCCGAGACGGAACCGTCCCTGCGCCGGATCCTGACCGAGAACGCGGACTCGAACCAGCACATGATCGGCATCAACGCTGCGCTCGGGTTCGCGGTGCTCGACAAGTGGCAGTCCTGGGAGCTCGAAGTCGCGAAGATTCCTCAGGGCCGGCGGGCCCAGGCTGAGGCGCGCTAAACCCGGACCGCGTTCGGCCGGGCCGGCTGGCAGTTCGGTTCAGCCGGCCCGCGTGGGGGCTCGTATCAGCCGGCCCGGCGGAGCAGGACGGTTCGGCCGGCCCGGCGGGCAGTTCGATTCAGCCGGCGGGCGGGGCAGTTCGGTTCGGCCGGCGGGGCAGTTCGGTTCAGCCGGCCCGGCGGAGCAGCTCGCTGATCTTCTCGCCGGCGCGGGCCACGACGGGCGCGTGCAGTCGGCCGGGGGAGCGGGTCAGCCGCTCGATCGGCCCGGACACCGACACGGCCGCCACCACGCGGCCGCCTGGGCCGCGCACCGGCGCGGAGACCGAGGCCACGCCGGCCTCCCGCTCGGCCACGCTGGCCGCCCAGCCGCGCCGTCGCACCTGGGTCAGGGTGGCGGCGGTGAACTTGGCCCCCTGCAGCGCCCGGCGGGCGCGATCTGGCTCTTCCCAGGCCAGTAGCACCTGCGCGGCCGAGCCCGCTGTCATCGGCAGCGCCGCGCCGACCGGGACGGTGTCGCGCAGCCCGGTGGCCCGCTCGGCCGCGGCCACGCACACCCGGGTGTCCGCCTGCCTGCGGTAGAGCTGTGCGCTCTCCCCGGTCAGGTCCCTGAGCTGGTTCAGCACGGGCTGCGCCACGGCCAGCAGCCGGTCCTCGCCGGCCGCGGCCGCGAGCTCGCCGATGCGCGGGCCGAGCACGAACCGGCCGCGGGCATCGCGGCCAAGCAGCCGGTGTCGCTCCAGGGCGACCGCGATGCGGTGCACCGTGGGCCGGGCCAGCCCGGTGCCCGCAACCAGCTGGGCGAGCGAGGCCGGGCCCGATTCGAGCGCGTTCAGCACGCAAACCGTCTTGTCCAGGACCCCGACTCCGCTAGAGTTGTCCATACACCGATATTGACGTCTCGCTATTCGAGACGCAAGCGAGATCCGGTGAAAGGGGCGCGAAGATGGGCCGCACGCTGGCCGAGAAGCTCTGGGATTCCCACGTCGTGCACGCCGCGGAGGGAGAGCCCGACCTCCTCTACGTTGACCTGCACCTGGTGCACGAGGTGACCAGCCCCCAGGCATTCGACGGGCTGAGGATGGCCCACCGCCGGGTCCGCCGGCCGGATCTGACACTGGCGACCGAGGACCACAACGTGCCGACGACCGGGATCACCGGGCCGGGTCTCCCGCTGGAGGGCCCGGGCAGCCCGGTCACCGACCCGGTATCGCGGACCCAGGTCGACACGCTCCGCAAGAACTGCGCCGAATTCGGCCTCCGGCTGCACCCCATGGGTGACGCGGGGCAGGGGATCGTGCACGTGATCGGCCCGCAGTTCGGGCTCACCCAGCCGGGAATGACGATCGTTTGCGGCGATTCGCACACGAGCACGCACGGGGCGTTCGGGGCGCTGGCCTTCGGCATCGGCACCAGCGAGGTCGAGCACGTGCTCGCCACCCAGACGCTGCCGCAGCACCGGCCGCAGATGATGGCCGTGACCGTGCGGGGCAGCCTGCCCGAGGGGGTTACGGCCAAGGACCTGATTCTCGCCATCGTGGCCCGGCTCGGCACCGGCGGCGGTCAGGGTTACGTGATCGAGTACCGGGGCAAAGCCGTCCGGGATCTGTCGATGGAAGGCCGCCTGACGGTGTGCAACATGTCCATCGAGGCCGGCGCGCGGGCGGGCCTGGTCGCGCCGGACGACAGCACCTTCGATTACCTGGAAGGGCGCCCGCACGCGCCGCGCGGCGCCGCCTGGGAGGCCGCGCTGGACTACTGGCGGTCGCTGCGCACCGACGACGACGCGACGTTCGCGAACGAGGTGGTGATCGAGGCCGACGCGCTCACCCCGTACGTGACCTGGGGCACCAATCCCGGCCAGGCGGCCCCGCTCGCGTCTGCGGTGCCCGATCCCGCCGCCCTGCCCGACCCGGGCGAGCGGGCCGCCGCCGAGCGTGCGCTCGCTTACATGGCCCTGACGCCGGGCACTCCGCTGCGCGACATCGCGGTGCACACGGTGTTCCTCGGGTCCTGCACCAACGGCCGGATGGAGGACCTGCGCGCCGCGGCGGACGTGCTGCGCGGCCGTCGGGTGGCCGACGGGGTGCGAATGCTGGTCGTGCCCGGCTCGATGGCCGTCCGGGCGCAGGCTGAGGCCGAGGGCCTGGACACGGTATTCACTGCGGCGGGCGCTCAGTGGCGGTCGGCCGGCTGCTCGATGTGCCTGGGCATGAACCCGGACACGCTGGCCCCCGGCGAGCGCAGCGCGTCCACCTCCAACCGGAACTTCGAGGGGCGCCAGGGCAAAGGCGGCCGCACCCACCTGGTCTCGCCCGCGGTGGCCGCGGCCACCGCCGTCACCGGCCGCCTCACCTCGCCCGTCGACCTGTAAGCCACCCCACGCCACGCCACGACACCCCTGATCCTCCCCGGGATCGACATCGGAGCTCCCATGGAACCGTTCATCAGCCACACCGGCCGCGGCGTGCCGCTGCGGCACAGCAATGTGGACACTGATC
>Ga0207693_10005762_pt1 | contig 10278 bp, 11 predicted proteins | sample LARL81metaG_FD_184347 | JGI IMG/M metagenome (GOLD analysis project Ga0207693, IMG submission 184347) | Corn, switchgrass and miscanthus rhizosphere microbial communities from Kellogg Biological Station, Michigan, USA - LAR L8-1 metaG... | ecosystem: Host-associated > Plants > Roots >... | reverse complement strand
CTCGTGCTGGGGTATCCATCGGTCCCGCAGGGCGCGCAAACGCCGGGCCGCGCGCGCGAGCTCCGCGGACAGCTCAGCTTCGGCCCGCTCTGCAATGGCGTAGCGCGCAGCTGCGCGGGTGGCGTGGCAGCAGGCGTGCGCCAGTAGAACCGCGGCGGAGCTGCCTCCGAGTGCCGAAACTGACAGTGGGTCGGGTACGTCGATCGCCTTGGCATCAGGAAGCTGCGCGCCCATCAAGTTCCTCCAGGAGAGCTTGAGCGAAGCAGGCTCCTGGACGTGACGGGTGAGCAGCTCGAGGCGGATCGCGCCATCGACGATGCCCGCGCGTCTGGTCCAGGCCTCGACCTGAGCCGCCGCTTCAAACCACTCGTCGCGCGTCTGCGCGACCTTTGCGCGCATACGCATCTGTTCGGCCAGCAGCACCTGGCGCTTGCGGTCAAGCAACTCGGCTCCGCGCCGGGCGACCTCGATGCGTGCCAGCAGCCATGTCCTGCCTGCCCTACCGGGGGGAATTCGTAGAGACATCTCGCGTGGCGGGTCGATAGTGGGCCTGCAGAGTGCGGGGGCTGATCATCGACAGCTCAGCGCGGGGGAGCATCGAAGCCACGTTCCAAGCCCGGTCGAGTGTGTCCGCGAGTGAGCGGCTGTCCTCGAGCGGCTGTGACAGGAACTCGGTCTCGAACGCGGCCCGCGCGCGCAGATAGTCCTGGTCGCTGGCCGACAGCGCGTCCTCTCCGACCACCTCCGCAAGATCCGCGGCTTGGCGCGCGCGGGCGGCGATTCCATACAGCTGTGCCGAAATCTCGATGTGATCGTCGCGCGTCAGCCCGCGGCCCGCGCCGCGATGCATGAGCCGTGACAGCGAAGCCAGCGGGTCGAACGGCGGCGAGATGCCGCGTGCGTACAGCTCCTGGCTCAGCACGAGCTGGCCCTCGGTGATGTATCCGGTGACGTCGGGCACAGGATGGGTGATGTCGCCGGCGGGCATGGTCAGCACCGGCAGCTGCGTCAGTGATCCCTCGATCTCCTTGATGCGGCCCGCGCGCTCGAGCAGCGAGGCGAGGTCGCTGTAGAGGTAGCCGGGGTACCCGCGGCGGCTGGGAACCTCGCCGCGCGCCGCCGAGACCTGGCGGACCGCTTCGCAGTAATTGGTGAGGTCGGCGAGCACCACCAGCACGTGCCGATGCAGGTCGAACGCCAGGTGCTCCGCGACCGTCAGCGCGACCCGGGGGGTCGCGATCCGCTCGACGATCGGGTCCTCGGCGGTGTTGATGAACAACGCCAGGTCGGCGAGATCAGCGCGACGCTCGAGCAGGCTGCGCACGACGTGCACGTCCGCGTGCGGCAGGCCCAGCGCCGCGAACACGATCGCGAATGGCTGGCCCTCGACGTGCGCCTGGGCTGCGATCTGCGCGGCAAGTTCCAGATGCGGCAGACCGCCGACGGAGAACACGGGCAGCTTCTGTCCGCGGACGAGTGTCGCCATGCCATCGATCGCGCTGACGCCCGTGAGGATCGCTTCGCTTGGCGCGGCGCGGCGGGCAGGGTTGATCGGCGCTCCGGCAACCGGCCGTCGCTCGCCCGCGAGCACGGGCGGCCCGCCGTCGATCGGTTCGCCGCGGCCGTTGCACGTTCGACCCAGCCATCCCTCACCGACGGGGATTTGCATCGGCGCGCCGGAGAATGCGACTCGCGCCGAGTCGAGCCGCATCCCGGCGGTTCCCTCGAGAATCTCGAGCACCGCCAGGTCGTCGTGCACGTCGAGCACGGTCCCATGCCTGACCTCACCCGACTCGAGTCTGATCTCCGCGACCTCGTCCCAAGCGACCCCGGCCACGTCTTCCACGACGATCAGCGGACCGCGGATGGAGCCGATCGCCCGATACTCGATCGGCGCCGGTACCGTCACTTTGTCGGTCCGCACGGTCATGGCGCCGGCTGATCGATCGTGTCAAGCGCCTGCCTGATCTCCTGGCCGATCTGCTCGACCTCTTTGACCCCGTCGGGCGGCGTGTCGTAGCGGGCGCGCAGTGCGCCCGAAAGATCGATCGCCTCCAGCTCCGCGACCGCAACGCCCTGCTCGAGCAGGCTGGTGAGACGCTCATGAATCTCGAGCACGAGTGCCAGCAGCGCGCGCTGCTTAGCCGGGGAGGTGAACTGGTCGTTGTCGAGCAACGCGCTCTGTTGGAGCACCGCCTCGCGTAACAGCCGCGCGGTGCGAAGTGTGATTCGTTCCTGACCGGGCAGCGAGTCAGCGCCGACAAGCTGAGCGATCGACTCGATCCGATCGGCGTCGGTGAGCAGCCGCAGCGCTGCGGTCCGTCGTTCACCCCAGCCGGGATCGCCACGCTCCGCTTGCCAGGCGGCCAGCTGATCGACATCGCGGGCGGACGAATCACGCCAGCTGACGGCCGGATAATGACGGGCATACGCGAGGTCGCGATCCAGCGACCACACCGCGCGTACGAACCGCCGTGTATGCGAGGTCACTGGCTCGGTGAGATCGCCGCCGGGCGGGGACACCGCGCCGAAGATGCTCACGGACGCGATCTTGTCGCCGAGCGTCTGCACCCGGCCCGCCCGCTCATAGAAGGCTGCCAGCGCCGACGCGAGCCCAGCGGGATAGCCCTCCTCCGCGGGAAGTTCGTTGGTGCGCGAGCCGAGCTCGCGCAGAGCCTCCGCCCAGCGTGAGGTCGAGTCGGCGATCACGACCGTGTCGTGACCCATGTCGCGGTAATACTCCGCGACGGTCACGCCGGTGTAGATGCTCGCCTCGCGCGCCATCACCGGCATGTTCGAGGTGTTGGCGATCAATACGGTTCGATCAAGCAGGGGCTGTCCGGTCCTCGGATCTTCGAGCGCCTCGAAAGCCTCGAGGACGTCGGCGAGCTCGTTGCCACGTTCGCCACATCCGACGTACACGATCACCGACGCGTCGCACCACTTGGCCACCTGCTGCAGGGCGACGGTCTTGCCCGTTCCAAATCCACCCGGAATCGCCGCGGTGCTACCGCGCGCGACCGGGAACATGAGGTCGAGCACCCGCTGGCCGGTGACAAGCGGCTCTGCTCCTGCCAGCCGAGCCCGAGCCGGACGGGGCCTGCGGACCGGCCAGCGCTGCGCGATCCCGAGCTCGCGACCGTTCACGCTGGCGACCGCCTGCCCGGGGCGCAGCTCGCCGGCCGCGATCCAGTCCACCCTGCCGCCGGCGCCAGGCGGCACCAGCACGTGGTGCTCGATTGCGGCGCTCTCGGCGATGGTCCCCAACGATGCACCGTCCGTCAGCTGCTGCCCGCCGGTGGTCGACGGGGTGAAATCCCACGTCCGGCCTGCCGCGGTCGGCGCGCGGCTAGCGCTCCCGGGGACGATCCAGGCGGGTGCTGAGCGCAGCGGTCGTAGCACGCCGTCGAACACACCTCCGAGCAGTCCTGGGCCGAGATCGACCGCCAGGGGTCCCCCGGTGCTGACTACCTCGTCACCCGGCCTTAGGCCTCCCGTGTATTCGTACACCTGAACGGTGGCCACCGCGCCTCGGAGCGCGATCACCTCACCCGGGAGACGCTGCGGGCCGACCTCGACGAGATCGAGCATCGCGAGCCCGCCGTCGGTACGGATCTCGACCACGGGACCGTTGACCCGCGTGATGATCGCATCGGTCACCGCCACAGTCGCTCCAGCTCGCTCGCCATCCCCTCGAGGATGCGGTCGACCTGCGCGCCGATCGAGTAATCGATCTCGCGGCTGCCGACCCGAGCCACGAATCCACCGTCTGACGCGGCGATCGCCTCAACCGAGCCCGCTGGCGCGAGCCGCTGGCGTGCGTCGGCGGCTAGGCGCTCCAGCAGCCGCTCCAGGCGAGCGTCCCCTGCCAGCCCGCGCGCGGCCGCATGCGCGGCCGCTCGGGCATCGGTTAGCACCGATCGCTGTGCGCGCAGCACCGTGCCGCGGGCTTGCCCGCGAGCCTCCGCGAGCCGCGCGCGCTCTTCGAGTCCCGCAAGCTGCTCGGCGGAGGCGCGCCTTCGCGCGATCAGCGCGTCGGCGTCCGCACGCGCTTGCGTGACAATCCTCTCGGCGCGGCGGTCTGCCGCGCGACGGATCGCGTCGGCCTCGTCGGAGGCGGCGCGAAGTTCGGCTTGGCGCACGGCGTCCAGTGTTCCTTCGGCGGCAGTCACTGGGGCAGCTCCACCCACAGCCGCCGCCCGAGTCGATCGAGTTCTTCGGCCGCGAGCGCCGCACGCGCCGCCGGCGTGAGGATTACGAGTGCGACGTCTCCCGCTAGCGCGCTCCACGCGGCGTGGGCAGAGGCGGAATCGTCGGCGGCGATCACGTCGACGCCGGCCAGTTTGAACCCCCGCAGGCGCTCGCTCTCTCCGATCGCAACGATCTGGCTCATGCCGAACGGCTCACGTCTTGCCGATCAGGATCACGGCGATGATCAACCCGTAGATCGCGATTCCCTCGGCAAGCCCGACTATCACGAGTGAACGACCGAGCAGCTCGGGCTTCTCGGCGATCGCTGCGAGCGTCGCGGCGCCGGTGTAGGAGACGGCGATCCCGGCCCCGATCGTCGAGCCGGCAACTGCGATTCCGGCGCCGATGAAGGCATCCCCGGAGCTCTGGCTGGCGGTCGTGGTGGCGGCCTGCGCCGGGTCGACGACTCCCGTCAGCATCAGCATGAGGCCGACCAGGGCGGCGCCGAGAACCATGACGTTGACTCGGACCAGCCACCGGATTCCCCACCGGGGCCACCGGCGCAGCATGGTCTGCGCAAGCAGCCCGCCCGCGACCGCTCCGGGAACACCAAGCAATACAGACTCGATCATCTTGCCTCCTCGGTTGAGATCAATGGCAGGCGAAACGGCGTGAATGGGCGGCCCTCGCCGACGAACAGCCTCGAGAACAACTCGTAGTACTCGAGGCGGAGCGCCTGCACGGCGACGACGAGCCCCTCGAGGGCGAACGCAACTCCCCAACCCACGGCGAATGTCAACGCCGCAGCGAGGTCGCCGACAGGTGATCCGGTGAGGCTCCCCGCTGCGTGTAGCACGACCTGCCCAATCGCTGCATGCATCAGCCCAAAAGCGGCCAGACGGGCGAACGAAAACACGTTCGAGAACACTCGCAGCAGCGCATCGAGCAGCCCGATCAGGACCTCGAGGATCGCTGTGGGGCCGTTGCCGGCCTCGGCCCGCAGCCCCAGCACAAGGCCAACGACGGCCAGCCCGATGACCCCGAGGCCGACGGGCCCCAGCCACGCTGCGTCGGCGACGATCCCGAGCGCCGCAATGCTGCCTCCGGCAAGCAAGAGCAGTCCGGGAACACCGGAGTCGCTCGTCAGGACGAGCAGCATCCCGCCCTCGCGATAGCGATTGACGATCCCGATCAGATGGCTGACGGCGAGCAGCCCGACGCCGGCGACGATTGCCACCCCGAGCAGCCGGGTCGGAGAGTCAAGCGGTTCCAGCCAAAGCGTCGGCAGCAGTTTGGTCGGACCGAACAGCTCCCCGTAGAGGGCCCCGAATAAGATCGCCGCAGCGCCCGCGGCTGCGATCAGCGGCCAAACTTTTCGAAGCGGCTGGAGCCGGGGCTGACTGGTGCGGCTCAATGCGAGCGCGGCGAGCACGATCAGAAGCCCGTCGCCGACGTCCCCGAACATCATTCCGAACATCAGGCAGTACGTGATTGCGACAAACGGGGTCGGGTCCAGGTCCGGATACGGGACCGCGCCGTAGGTGGTGATCAGGGGCCGGAACGGGTCGGCTGCCGGGGCCGTTGCGAGCAACGTGGGAGGTTGTCGGCCGCGCGGCGCTCGCAACTCGACCATCGCCGCTCCGAGCCCGTCCAGGCTGGCGGCCAAGCGAGGCAGAGCGGGCCGCGGCGCCCAGCCGACGAACATGAGGAAGTCTCCGTGTCGGACCGCGCTGGACCTCCGGCGGTCGAGCTCGACCTCGCCGGCCAGCGCATCCCTGGCTCCACGCTGCTCCAGGTCAGCGAGGTTTGGAGCATCACGAGTCAGCACCGGGCTGCCCGCTCGTCCGCGCCGTGACGACTCCAGGCGACGCAAAGCCTCAAGCGCCGGTCCTTCACCGCCCCCCAACGGGCCGCTCAGATCGATCATCCCGAGTTGCGCGACTGTCACGAGCACATCGCGGGCTCGCTGAGCCGGGACCACGAGAGCGACCCGCCGCATTCGAACCGGGAATGCGCGTTCAGCCAGCCGCACGGACATCCTCCGCCGGACCTACACCGAGGATCTCCCTTGTATCAACGCTGCCACCGGCGGCCGCGGACTGGAGAGCGCGAGCGGTGCGCTGGGCGTCGACGGCCAGCAGCGCGACCGACGCGAGCACGACGGCCTCATCGTCTATGTGTCGCAACAGCGCGTGCGCGTCGTCCTCGACACGGTTCCACCAGGCGAGCTCGGCTCGCCAGAGCTCGGTTGGTTCGCCGACGCCGGCGAGCGCCCATCCTGCTCGTGGGCTCAGCGCGCCGCGTAACTCTGGGACGCTGGCGGCGGAGAGGGCCTGCTGCTCGATACCGGGATACTGCAAGAGCTGCGCGGCGTGCTCGCCGGTGTGCGCCACCAAAACCTCGCGCGCCACCAGCAAAGCCGCGGCTCCCGCCACCCAGTCGGCCGCCTCGGGTGCAGATGCTTGAACGCGGCCGCCCCAGGCCGCCCTCAGGCCGAGCGACAGCTCTGCGGCAGAGCGACCAGGCAGGGCGCCCCAGGGCGAGCCGGCCACGGCGTCGGCCACCTCCTCGATCGTGTGCGCGCGCTCCGCGGTGTGCCACATCGTGCCGAGCGTCCCAAGCACGAATGGCGGCGGCTCCCGGCCGTCGCTAGCCAACGCAGCCAGGCGGGCGTCGATGTTCATAAGCTCGAACCACCCGGCGAGTGCTCGAATAAGCGCGGCACCGGCGCCCGGCAGCCAGCCCGCGAGGATCCGCAGGTGCCACAGGAGCGTGTCGGCGATGCCGCGTTGCGCCGTTGCTAGATCCTGTCCGGCTCGGACGCGCTCGCCGTAGGCGCTGCCGGTCAGCGCGGCCAGGCCCTCGGTCAGCGACGGCGCCCTGGCGACTTCGCTCGCGTGCTCAGGCCCGATCACGCGGCTCATCAGCAGCCGGGCTCGCGTGACACCGCCGGTCCAGCCGGGCTTCACGGCAAATCCCCCAGCAGCCGCGCCACGATCTCGTCCACCAGCGCTTGCGTGCGCTGCCGACCGCGCTCGTGGACGCGCTCGGCCTCGCGGTCGGCTTCGGCGCGCATCGCGCGGATGCTGTCCTGCACTCGGGCGCGGCGCTCAACGAGAATGCTCTGCGCGCGTCGCTCGCCTTCCTCCCGCGCCTCCGCGAGGAGACGGCCACGCTCACGAGCTGCTTCCTGCTCGGCTCCCGTCGCCTGCGCCCGCGCGAGCGCGAGCAATGAGCGGCGGTGACGCTCGATCTCATCGAGGTCTCCAAACAGGAAAGCCACCTCGCTCGCGAGTTCGTCTCCGGCCGAGGGAACAGCGAGCATGCCCGCCGCCGCCCCCGGTGGCGGCCGCACTCCACGCAGCCGCTCGAGCAAAGGGGTCAGGGCAGGCAACTCAAGGGCCGACGACGTGATTGCTCGAGAACTTGATCATGCGGCTTTCGTCAAATCGTGTGCAGAGAGACGAGACCACTCTCCCGATGGCGCTCGCCCGCGTCATCGGGAACGGCCACTCTGGGGGTGCGGAAAAATACGGATCAGCGAACAAAGCTCTGCTCGGGACAAACGCTGACCGGCCGCGGCTCAAATCGCCGCGGCGGCGCTGATTCGGTCCTCGCGTCTGTGACGCCCCGAGCTATCTGCGCAGGGCGCCCACGCCGTGCACCTCATGCTTGAGCCGCGTGCGGGCCTCGGCCTCGACGCAGTGCATCCAGCGCTCGGTCATCCACTCCGGGACGTGAGTGTCCCGATGCGACACGCCGTCCTGGGTGCTAGGTGTCGCCGGGACCGTTGTGGCGGCGCTCCGGCGGGGGCCGTGTCTATTGTGAAATCTGTTCGACATGACAACTCCTCTTACGTGTGGTCTCGGCCGCAAGTCTCTCTGCGGTTGAGGTCACACCGCCCGGGCGATCCTCGATCAGGGCCGCCCGGGCGTGCGCTCGTTGACACTCACCTGGTCAGAGCCCGCCTGCCGCCATATGCGGCCAGGCCGTAGATGACCAGGATGTAGAGCGCGACGAGTGTCAGTGACCAGAACGGATACGCCGGAATGCTCACCATCGCCAGGAGCACAGCCAAGCCGGCGACGATGATCCCAAACCAGCGACCGAATGAACCACCGCGCCAGATCGACAACGCGGCCAAGGCCTCAGCGGCCCCAAAGCCGATCGCGACCCAGCCCCAGGTGTTCAGGTCACTGAGAATGTAGTGTGCGTTTGCGACGAAGAAGTTTGAGCTCGAGACTGCAGCGATGCCCCAGATGATGTTGAGGGATGCTGCGACCGCGAACATCAGCGCCGCGAACAGAACCCATCCAGAACTCTTGTACGAAAGCTCTTCAGTCTCGTACGTCGGTGCTGGACTGGTGTCATGCACACTTCCCGCACGCGCCCCATTTGCCTTCAGGGCGGACATCTGAACCTCCTTTCAAGTCAGTGTCCTGCCTGTCCTACAGTTGTCAGCGTAGAGGCTATTGACCGGGAGATCATCGGGTGGGACGCGCAGCGATCGGGGGTTAAGTACTCAGTTTGGCCGCGGCACGATTAGCAACGGGCAACCCGCGTCGTGGAGCAGCGCTTCGCCCGTGCTGCCTGCCAGCACTCGGGCGGTCGCTCCCCAGCGCCGCGAGCCGATGATCAGTAGGTCCACCTGCTCGCCGAGCTTCAGGAGGCTCGCCGCCGGGCGACCACGATCGATGTCGATCGAAACTTCCGCGCCCGTCGAGTCGGCCGCGGCCTGGGCCCGAGCTCTCAGCGACTCGACCACGGGCTCAGTGAGCTCCGACCACATCGACATCAGCTGCTCACGACCGAAGCTCGGCCATCCCACTCCAGGAAATCTGTCGTCCACGACGCCGCGGACGCACAGCTTGGCGCCGGTCTCCGGCGCTATCGAACCCGCCAGCGCGAGGGCCGCGTGCGACTCCTCAGACCCGTCATATCCCACCCCAATCTGCGTCAGCCGCGCCTTGGGAGCCTCGCCGAGACCCCTGGGTGCAACCGCGAGCGGGCAGTGCAAACTGCCGAGCAGCTGGCGTGTGCGCTTACCGATCCGAACGCGACCCTGCGGGCCGCGGCGGCTGGAGCCCACGACCAGCAGGTCGCGGTGCTCGCGGGCCACGACACGCTCGAGCGCGTGTGGAACCGACCAAGCCGTCTCCACCGTGATGCGCGCGCCCGGCGCGAGCTCGTCGCGGATCTGGCGAAGTGCTTCCTCAGCCTGGATGTGCATTGCCGTCCAGCCGACCTCCCGCGGGAGTACCACCAGCGGCTCCGGATGGATCGCCACGAGCAACAACTCGCCGTTGGTCGCCCGTGTCAGTAACGCGCCCAGTGCTGCCGCATCGCGGCCCTCTGGATAGCCGTCTACACCGGCGGCGATCAGCATCTTGCAGACCGAACCGGGTCGGCGGGAGCGTCGTGGCGCTCGAACAGCTCCTCTTGCAGCGCAACGAGCCCGGGTATGTCGTGCACGTCCGACGGACGGTCGGCCAGGCAAACAGGGTCGGCGTGCAGCGCTAAGCGCAATCGCGCGACGGCGGCCGCGTCCCGTTGTGCCAGACGCTGCATCTGCGCGTGTGCGCGCGCCGTTCGCTGCGCTAAGGAGGGGCCGAGCACCGGCGCGAGGCGCGCCGCGTTCTTCGCGACACCCAGGCGGTCTGCCTCGAGCGGGTGGACTCGATTGACGATCACGCCGGCGCGATGCATGCCGACGCGATCGAGTTCGGCCGCAAAGAACAGCGTTTCCTCGAGCGCCGCGCGCTCCGGCGAGGTGACGATGACGAACGCGCTGGCTTCATCCACGAGCATTTCGTGCACGTTCACCGCGCGGCTGCGAAAGCCGTCGAGCAGCTCAGCGAGTTGGCGGAAGAGCGAGGTCAGATCGTCGAGCAGTCCAGTGCCGGTGATGCGACGCAGTGCGGCGAAGGCGACGCCCGCAGCATGAATGACGTGGCCCGTCGGCCTCAGGAAGGCGGCCAGCGGCCGCCCTTCGAGGAACCCGATCAGCCGATCAGGAGCGTTCAGGAAGTCGATCGCATGCCGGGAGGGTGGAGTGTCGAGCACGATCACGTCGTGATCTCCGCTGTG
>Ga0207693_10005761_pt1 | contig 10279 bp, 11 predicted proteins | sample LARL81metaG_FD_184347 | JGI IMG/M metagenome (GOLD analysis project Ga0207693, IMG submission 184347) | Corn, switchgrass and miscanthus rhizosphere microbial communities from Kellogg Biological Station, Michigan, USA - LAR L8-1 metaG... | ecosystem: Host-associated > Plants > Roots >... | reverse complement strand
AAAGGGCTACAATGTTAAAACGACAATTCGTTTTTAACAATTTTAACCATTTTAACGAATTGAGATGATCGGCACAGGCATACTTAAAGGGATGGCAGTGACGCTCAGGAATTTTGCCGGGAGCTATTTCGACAAGGAACGGCTGACCACCGTGCAGTATCCGGAAGAGAGGAGTCCCTTACCAGAGAACTACCGCAACTTTCCATTCCTGATTTATGACACCGAGGATGCAGAGGCTGGATTGCGTTGTGTGGCGTGCAAAATTTGCGAGAAGGAATGCCCACCGCAGTGCATCTATATCGTTAAGAGCGAAGACAAGAAGCCCGATTACATGGGCAAACCGCAGTTTTATCCGAAAATCTTCGATATCGATATCTCAGTTTGCATGAGCTGCCAGATTTGCGTCGAGGTTTGCCCATTTGAAGCGATCAAGATGGACAAGGTATTTGAGCTAAGTAAACGCGAACGCTTCGACGCTTTACTTCTACGCAAGAATGACTTGGAGAAATCGAATAGTTACTATCATGAGATACACCCAGTCGAAGCGGCAGAAGTAGATGCGAAGCTGGCCGAAGCGGCAGCGAAGAAGAAACCGGCCCCGGCGACGCCGCCAAAAGCGCCGCCTGCGAAGGCAGAACCTCCCGCTGCGAGCTGAGTTGAGAGTGTCCAGGGCAAGGCCGATAACCAGGCGGGCGTCATCTCGAACCGCGCAGACGGCGAGGGATCTCGCCAAAGGAGGTAGATCACACAACCTGAGTGGGATGCCCTCATCTGCATTCGTGCGATCCTTCGCTTACGCTCAGGATGACAAAACATCGGGGTTTAAAATCGAAAGTTCAATTCCTCGTTGAACAGAACAGCCGCACCTCGTGAGCGAATCGATGCAACATGGCCGAATCCATCTCCCGCCCGTAGCGCAATCCAACGTAACAATCGGAAATGGTTGCGATGCGTTCTGATTCCTGCGGTAAGAATTGTCCGGCACGCCGTGCGAAATCGACGGGGCCTTCGGTGGGATCGCGCGGTGCGCCCAATCGCGCCGCTTTCGCACAGAAGCGAGCGTAAAGGCTCTGAACGGGATCGGGGTGAGCGCGTGCCAGCATTTGCATCCAGGTCGCAAGAATGACGACAAATCCAGCAGCAATGATGGCGCTCAAGAAAAGTAACGACACCGGTCTTAGGTCCGGCAAGCCAATCTCGTTCGTCAGCGCTTGCTGCGCCTCCGCGTCGAAGCCGAGAACGCGGCTGTCCCAGGCGTAGTTCAGCGTTTGCCAGGTCACGCGGATCTTGGCAAAGAACGGCTGGCGCGCAAAAGTTCGCGTGAACCCGGAGCTCATCTCACCGGCGCTAGCGCTCTGTTCCAGGAAAGATTCAAAACCAAGATTCACGCGCTCGGGTGCGACCACATTGGTCGGATCGACACGCGTCCAGCCAGTAACGGGCAGCCAAACCTCACACCACGCATGAGTATCGGATTGCCGCACGAGATAGAAATGGCCCATTTCGTTGAACTCGCCGCCGAGATAGCCGACGACCACACGGGCCGGCACTCCAGCCAGCCGCATTAAGGTTGCGAAGCTGGCCGCGTAATGTTCGCAGAAGCCGATACGTCGACGAAACAAGAATTCCTCGAGGTCATTCCTCTTGTATTCGCCCGGAGAAAGAGAATAGCGAAACCGTTGGGTTTGGAAAAAATCGAGAGCGCGCCCGACGATTGCGCGCGGACCCGGATCGGCCGCCCTCCACGATTGCGCAAGCTCGCGGACTCTCGGGCTAATCGACGCGGGCACCTCCAGCAGACGTTCTCGTTCGCGCGGCTGCAAGCCCTGACGCGCCATCTCCAGCGACGATCTCACTTCGTAGCGCCGCGGTTTCATGATTGGCTGCCAGCTCCACAGATAATTACCGGGCGTGAGGATCGCCCCGGGGGAAGCCGTGACTGGTCGATCCAGGGCAAACATCCAGTGCTCGCCGTGCGGCTCGATCGTGATCCATTGGCGAACGGTGTTGCCGCCGCGAAGTTCTTGCGACGGATGCGACATCGCGGGCTGTGTGTCTCGGGAGCGCCATTCCATTCCCTCGCCCTGCGTCATAACGAGCCCGCGCCAGTAAAGCGCTGCCGCTCGTGGAACGTTGCCGTCGGGAAACTCGACCCGAAATGCCACCGATCTCGAGGAAGCAAGTGTTTCGACACTCCCGGGCGAAAGTCGATCCGAAAAACCGTATGCGGATGTCAGGTTCGGTGTTAGCAGCAGGCGAAAGCCTGTTGTCACACGCGGGAAGAGCAAAAACAACAGGACGATTAGCGGCACTGCTTGCGCGAGCAGAGTCAGCGCGCCTCGCAACGGCGGCCAAATCCTGCCCGCCGCTAATCCGCGATAGAATTGAACGAGCGCCGTGGTCAGCAGGGTAAAGGCAATCATGATGCAGACCGCAATGGCGAGATCCTGCGCCAGGAAAAATCCGCAAAGACAAAGCACCCAACCCAGCATAACCATGAAGTGGAATTCACGGACAGTGTGTGCCTCGAAAATCTTCAGCGACATCAATACGATGATGAGCGATACGCCAGGCTCGATGCCCTTGATTGCACCGTAGCTTATGAAGATTGCGACCACCGCGGCGACGACGAGCGCCAGCTTCAGCGGGAGAAAACGCAGCCGGTAACCGCGTGGCTCCATCCAAAACTTGGTCGCGATTGCCGATAACAGCAGCATCGGCACCCACACAGCGAGTCCATCGAACATCGGCGGCAGGACAAACAACAGCGCCGCCGCGAGCCAGAGCAGCGGCCGCCGCGGAATGCGAGTGTCGCGTTTCGTGATCATTTAAACAGGGCCAGGGCGCGGAGGCAGCGGTGGAAATGTACCTGCCCTAACGAGGGCGCGATCTCGGTTCCACGCAGACGCAAGCCGTAAGAACGCCGCGCCCGTTCCGCTTCGATAATCCACAACGCGAGTTGTGCCAGCCGCGTTTCCGTGTCGTCCCCAGGCACGGCGGCAAAGTCAAGATAGAGCGCTCCCGTCGCTTCCGTGGTGTACTGCTTCGTCATCAGTGGGTGACCGCGCGCGACCGCTTTCCAGTCGATCTGACGTTGCGATTGGCCGAGCTCATACGCGCGTACCCCCGCGAAGTCGTCGCCTTCGCCCAGCTCGGTTCGCGGCCTGTTGTATGCCGAACGCGCGCGATCAGGCGGCAACCTTGGATCGCCCTCTGGTTTCGGATAAACGAGAAAGCGCTGGTGACAATTTATTCGTTTCGTTGCCCGCAAAACGCCGAGCGGGAAAGCGCTTGCTAAACATAACCGCTTCACCTCGTATTCGCCGCGCGCGCGCGCCGGGAACCGAATCAGGACGCGCGCAGCTCTGCCTGCTGCGATCTCATCCACTGCCTGTTCGTCACCGCCCGAGTCCGGCACTTGCACGCGAACGCCGTAACGCGGTTTCCCTGATTGGTTCGTGACCTCCACCGGCAACGAAACTTCATCGCCCGCGAACGTCGGCTTTACCGATTCGGTGGTTGCTTTCAGGCTCGCGATATTGAGCAACGCGTGCGGGATCGAAACGATAAACAGGCTGCTCAGCGTGAAGAAAAGAAGATACGCTGCGGCGTTGTTCTGGCTCGACGCGGCATACCACATCGCGAATAACACGAACACGAGTCCCCCCAGTGCTGTAGTCGGTCGCAGCCGCGGTAACCTGGCGAGATTCACGGCACCGGCACCGTTCGCACCAACGCCTCGGCCAGGGTCCGACCGCTTTGGCCGGGCTTCTCAATGTCGTGGCCAAGTCGATGTCCCATCACTGGCACGCCGACGGCTTGAATGTCTTCGGGCAAAACCATTTCGCGCCCGTTCATTAACGCCCACGCTTGCGCGGCGTGCCGCAGGGCAAGACCGCCGCGCGGAGAAATGCCTGTGCTATGACGTTGCCGGGATGCATCCAGCAAATCTTGAAGGTAATCCAGCAACGCAGCCGACGTGTGCACCTTGCGCACAGCTGTTTGGATCTCGAGCAAGGTCTCGCGTTTGAACACTGGCTTCAGTTCTTTGAGCATCTCGCGACGGTCGACACCCAAAAGCATCGCGCGTTCGCTCGCGCGATCGGGCACACCCAATTCGATGCGCATGAGAAAACGATCAAGCTGCGATTCCGGCAGCGGGAAGGTGCCGACTTGATGCTGCGGGTTCTGAGTGGCGACGACGAAGAATGGCTCGGGTAGCTCATAAGTTACGCCGTCAGCCGAGACATGATGTTCTTCCATCGCTTCGAGCAAGGCGCTCTGCGTCTTCGCCGTCGCGCGATTCACTTCGTCGATTAATACCACCTGCGAAAAGAGCGGCCCTTGATGAAAGACGAAGCGCTGCTGCTCGCGATCGAAAATCGAGTTGCCCAGGATGTCGGCCGGCAGCAGGTCGCTGGTGAATTGAATCCGCTGAAAAGCGGCGCCGATCGACCGGGCCAGTGCCTGCGAAAGCGTTGTCTTACCAACTCCGGGAATATCCTCAATCAGCAGATGACCGCGCGCGAGCAGGCACGCCACTGCGAGTTTCACCGCCTCGATTTTGCCGACAATCACTTCACAAATCTGCGCGGTGAACGCATCGATGTGAGCTTTCACACGCAACAATCCGCGCAATCGGACTTCGTCGCAAACATGGGATGTTCTGGAATTCGCAACTAAAGCTGCGAGGGCTGAGATCCAAGGAACGACTGCTTCTCCGGCAGCTGCCGGACCGTTTTAATAATTCAGCGGCTGAGCTAAGCGAAACTGTACCCTCGCTCCCACCGGGACCTGATAACTATAAGTCGAGACCTGAACTCCACGTTGTGTTGTTCTGGCCATCGGATTCTCCAGGCTAACTGCACCCGTGGTTTTGATCGCAACGGTCCGTCCGTGGACTTGCGCGTCTGAGATGTTCACGGTCAAGCTTTGCGAACGGGTGGGAGTGTGAGTGCGTTTCGAAGTTTCAACGTGCCCGGAAATCTTTGTTCCCATAGGCAGAGCGACCTTTCCGTTAACGACGACATCCTGAGCGAGCTGCATCGCAACGGCCTTGCCGGGGGCATCAACGGAGGAAATGTTATGCAATGTGCGCACAACCAGCGTTGTGCCAGCGGGAATTGTAACCGCGAAGGAGGCCTGCGTTGCCAGGCAAGCAATGCTTGCGGCGGCAAGTCGAGTGAAAGTACTCATCTGCTTATGGTGCGGAGCAGGATCGTAACGGCCTATTGGACTTTGGACCTATGCGACGCCTATGCCCCAACGCTTTCACCGCACGGTACTAGGCCCTGCCGTCAATTTAGTGGCTGCTTCTTGCGCGGATTTCACACATCGAAAACCGAGATGGTTTGTCCCCGTGTTTACTTCGCCTTTGCCGCGGGTGCCCACGATATAGCGCGAACAATATTGAGAGTTGCAAAGAAACGAGCCGCCGCGGTGCACGCGTTTCTTCTCGTTGGGCTCGGCTGGATCGAATGGTGAATCCGGACCTTGTGGGTTAATCGCGACGCCACCTTTCTCAGCCAGAGTCTTGTAATAGTCAGGCCGGTACCAATCGCTGCACCATTCCCAGACGTTGCCAGCCATGTCGTAGAGACCATAACCGTTGGGCGGAAAACTTTTGACCGGCGCGATCCCGGCAAACCCGTCTTCCCCTGCGTCTTTTACCGGGAATTTCCCCTGCCAGGTGTTGGCCATCCAATTCCCGTTGGGCCGGAATTCGTCTCCCCATACGTATGTTTTTCCAGACAAACCTCCGCGCGCGGCAAATTCGAATTCCGCTTCGGTCGGCAAACGTTTCCCAGCCCATTTGACATATGCCTCAGCGTCCGGGTACGCGATCTGGACGACGGGATATTTTTCTTTTCCCTTGAGGTCGCTATCGGGCCCGAGCGGGTGCCGCCAGTTCGCGCCCGGGATGTAGGTCCACCATTGAAAATGATTGTCGAGTGGGACCTCGTGATCGGTCGGCGCAAAAACAACTGATCCCGCGACCAGATTTTCAGCGGGAGCAGTGGGAAATTCTTCTTTTGTCGGGGTCCGTTCCGCGATGGTGACATATCCGGTCGCTTTAACGAACTGCTCGAACTGTTCGTTCGTCACGGCCGTTGCATCCATCCAGAACCCGTCGACGCGTACGCGGTGGATCGGATCGGCGTCATTGGAGGCCATTGGCATCTCGCAACTGCCCCCGCCGTTTCCCGCTGCGCCCATTGAGAATTCGCCTCCGGGAATCCAGATCATCCCCTCCGGAGCCTTGCCTGGGGGTGAAACGTTGTTCGCAACCGTGCGAGCGAACTCATCTCCGGCCGAAAATGCTGCCCGATATATTGAGAGGGCGGCAACAACAACGACAGCTGGAACACGCATCCGAAAGGATTTTAACACAAAGAAACAATGGTAACTCCGTTTTTTCAAAGCTTCGTTGCCTTGATGACTTCTTTAAACGGATCGCGCTGGTCCGCATCAACAGCAGCGCGCACGGCTGGTTCCCTTGGCTTTGCTATCTGTTATCCACGCCAGCACTGGGGCTGCCCACTCACCGCTAGTGATACGTAACTCCGTTGTCTTCCATTCGACAACGTTGGCAATGGTCAAGCGAAGCAATCCTCGGAGGAACAACCGCCCTTTAATTCGCCTGTCTGAGAGACTGGGGGATGCCGGCAGAGTGCTAATCCCTCCACCCCCAGGACGATTAGCACCTCTGCCAGGGCGGATCCTTTTTCCTTTTCCGCCACTTCACGGTCGATGGGTGCCACGTCACCCGCACGACCGATCCCAAGGCCAAATTTCTCGGACGCCACAACGTTTTGCTATAGGACCTTAGTCCTATATAGGGCGGGGAGGCACTTTTCGAGCAACGCTTGCGTCTATTGAAGAAATGAATTGGCCCGCGCTCGGGCGTCCGTTTTTTCCGACCACTTTTTCGGATGGCGAAAAATTTAGCTCCGCCGCTGCGTCTGATTTGCCGCTCAAAGCGTCCCCGCGCGGAAGACGTGGCCGTCGGCATCGCCGCCTTAATTTCGACACCGCCGCGCTGGGGCGAACTGGCAAGTTGCTCGGTCGACCCTATCGGTTGCTCGCCAACTCACACTCAATGAGCGCTGTAGCGTGCTCTGTCACTTCCGCTGATTGCCAGCGGACGCTACCGCGCAACACGCTTGGGCGAATAGCTTCTCGATTGCGCTTGTGGCCGTAGGCTCCTTTGTGCTCGGCGCGGCAAATCGCGATCGAGGAAGCCAAGGGCGTGTGGAGGTCCAATCACGCGCACGCCCGCTTCGCGTTGCTGCTTGATAATCTGGTTCCGAAACGCGCGCATCCGGGTCCAGTGAACCTTTGGCCGAAAGTGGTGTTCGGCGTGGTAGCCGTTGTAGAACCATATCCAATTATAAAGCTTCTCATAGCTGCTAACGCCCCACGCGATCGGTTCATCAGGATTTCCACCGTAATGCCGGTAGTAGCCGTTCAGGTAGGAAAGACAGTGCCCGAAATACCAAAAGGGGAGAAGGAAACAGAGGTAGTGCCAGTTCAAAATACCGAACGAGACAAAGGTACCAACAAAAAGAACAAGCTCGGTCACGCCCCAGAAAGCTTCGCGCCGGTCCTTGCGTTTGAGCGTGCGGAAGACCGTTTTGGGATCTTCGCGAAAGAAACTGAGGAACGTGTACTTCAGTGGATGTTCGGCTTCACCATGCTCGCCATGTTTGTAGATGGAAATCCAATCAATGGTATGCCCGTGGTCGTCCGGCCGGTCGGCGTTGCCCTTGTGGTGCTGCATGTGAATGCATTCGTAGAACACCTGACTGAACCCGACCGTAATCGATTCCATGATACTGAAGAGCCGATTCAACAGCGACGACCGGAAGTAAGGATTGTGAATGAAATTATGTGAAATGCCGTTGATGTTCCATGAAATGCTGACCGAATAGATGAAACCGAGCGGCAGCATCACCCAAAGCGGGACGCGCGAGAAAAGCCAGAACAGGGCGAAAAAGTAAAGGCAGTGGAAAATAGCGGCCACCACCGGAACCGCGTCCCACTGGGTGTAAGCAAAAAGTCGAGAGGAAGTGCGCAACCTCTCGCTGGCGACATCGCTCACGTTCTCGGCTGGCGCCGGGTCAGCAAAAGATTTTTCGGCAGCGACAAGTGTCGCCGCCGTCTGCGGGGAATTCATCTTTAGGGACTTTACCAGCTCGGATCGGGAGAGCAATTGGACCTTGTCCGATATTCGAGAAAAAAGCAGCCTGCCACCGGCGACTTTTGGTTGAAACGGATACAATGCCAGTCCGCCTCGGACCGCTCCCCATTCACACTTCCTCCAGAATCTGCCGAGAAGCGCGAAAACGCCCGCCGAAGCGGTCGCCGTGCTCTTTCTGTAGCGCGGAGGCAAAGCGGTCGCGGTAGCGTTGATACTCCTCCATCGCAGAGCACTGATACTGGATCACGTAGGTTGGGTCATCGCTCTTCGGCTCGACCAGTTTGTAAATGGTCGCTCCTGCGAAACAACCGGTCCTGAGCACATCGGGAACATGGACCCGTCGCATCCAATCCAACCATTCGGACTCAATCGCATCCTCAATTGTTACCGTCACACTGTAAATGATCATTCGCCGGGGAAACTTGGAGGAGCCTACGCGCGGTCGCAGCGCAACCAAACACTTTAACCGCGAATGAACGCCGATGGGCACTAATTGAATAAAAGAAATTGGTGGTTATTCGTGTCTATTAGTGGTTGGAAATCTGACGCGCTGGATTGTGGCAGCGCAAAGCGACATCATGCCGAAACCCTTCCGCGCTGTGATCTTCGATTTGGACGGCGTGCTCGCCGATTCCGAACCGTCGTGGAACGAGATCGACGCAACCCTGCTCGCCGAACACCGCGTCACTTACCGCGGCGAACACCACCACAATGTGCTCGGAGTTAGCTACCGGCTCGCGGTCGAGTTTTACAAAAAGACATTTGGCCTCTCGGTGCCGACGGAAGAAATGATGCGGCGGCGCGGAGAAATCGCGACCGAGTTCTTTGCCAACCGCATCGATCTGTTTCCCTCCACAAAGCAGGTTCTGCAAGAGTTGCGCCAGATGAATCCGCCCCTCCGGCTCGGACTCGCTACCAGCTCGGTGAGCGCGTCTGCTCGCCCATTCCTCGATCGTCACAAACTCACGCCATTCTTCGAAGTCATCGTCACCGGCGAAGAAGTCGAGCGCGGCAAACCGCATCCCGATATCTACCTGCGCGCCGCGGAGAAACTTAATGTCGCCACCGACGCCTGCCTTGTCATCGAGGATTCCCTTTCCGGCATCGCTGCGGCGAAGGCCGCGAACATGCGCGTCGCCGCCATCCCCGATACCCGTTTCGTTGACCCGGGCGAGTACGAAAGAGACGCCAATTACGTCCTCGGCAGTTTGAAAGAAATACCCGCGCTGATCCCGAACGGGCGCCAGGTTGCTTCTCACTAGTCACTTTCACTTATCAGCATTTTCTTGTCGTCCCGTTCTCCCGTGGTCTCGTCGTCTCGTCTTTCGCCTTTGCCTTAGCCCCTTCTGCCTTCCCCTTTCGGCTTTCTCCTTTCCGATAAGTGAGTAGACTCCCCCATGAGTGAGGCGGAACAAACAATAGCCCCGCCCCCGGCTGGCGCGCGGGTCTTGGAAGAAGGCGAGATAATTAATGATGGCGATCTGCACTGGAACGCAGGGGTTAAGCACTGGGTTGCGGTCACGCCGCAAGGCGAGGAAAGGGTTGCCCGCGGTCAACGCGGCTTTTACTGCCGCAAGAACGGTGACCTGTAGCAGCCTTTTGAACTGCGGCGGGTACTGCAGCGCGTTGACCGACCCGGCATTGCGGGCTTTTTTACCCAATCCATAACCATCCAACCCTATGGCCCACGTCGTCACCGAGAAATGCAACGGATGCAAGTTTACCGACTGCGTGGAGGTGTGCCCGGTCACCTGCTTTTACGAACTGGATAACCAGCTCATCATTCACCCGGATGAGTGCATCGATTGCACGGCATGCGTCGAGGTTTGCCCCGTGCACGCCATCTACGCGGAAGGAGATCTCCCGCCAGAGTTCACCAAAGACACCGAGTTCAACGCCACCCAGGCCCAGCAGGTAAAGGACGGCGGGGGCGATGCGATCACGGTCAAGAAGGAAGCGTTGCCCGGCGCCCAGGAACGAAAAAAGGCGTTGGGCTATTAAGAGGCAGAGCGCGGGGAGCCGAGGTTAGAATATCCTTTGTCCGTAGTCGGTGGTTTGTCGTCTGTGGCTGCTGGTCGT
>Ga0207693_10005760_pt1 | contig 10280 bp, 9 predicted proteins | sample LARL81metaG_FD_184347 | JGI IMG/M metagenome (GOLD analysis project Ga0207693, IMG submission 184347) | Corn, switchgrass and miscanthus rhizosphere microbial communities from Kellogg Biological Station, Michigan, USA - LAR L8-1 metaG... | ecosystem: Host-associated > Plants > Roots >... | reverse complement strand
CAGGTTCACCGCGCCGATGCGCGCGGCCAGCGCCGACATCTCGGCGAAGATGGTGACCGCATAGGGCTCAAGTCGCCGCACCGTCATGGCTGCCGAGCCAAGTGGCGAGAGGCGTCGCGCCGAGATCGACGTTCTGGCGGGATCCACTCGCACTCCGGCTTCCCGGTCGCGCGCAACGGCCAACGCCGCGCGATCGCCGGCCGCCGCGGCGAGGTCCGCGTCGCTGACGATGTCGTTCTTCGGCAGTGCGCTGACGTTGGTCATGTCTGAAATGGTCAGGTTTGGCATGTGATTTCGTAATCGCCGGGAAGCCAGATTCCGCTGCCGACAGGGAAGGGTTTGCTGTCTGTTTGGTAAGCATCTCCGGTCAGCGCAACTGACTCCCACTCGCGACGACCACCGCCCCCGTAACGGTGGCGTCGGTTATGCGGCGGTGGCGTGCGTGACGATGTCACGCGGTGGAAGGTCGGCTCACTACTTCGTCCTCTGGTTTGCCCGTGCCGCAGCCGCGCATACATCGGTCATGCCGTTGAGGCGTTCCAGCCACCGGACGCCCTTGGCTGGCCACCTCAGTGCGCCGTCCTAGAGCAAGTTAGCTGCGGCCTCGAATCTCATCCCAGCAGCCAGGGCTTTGCTGGTGTGGTTCTTCGGTTCACCTTCGACCAGGCCGGTCTTGCGCACGTAGGTCACCTGGCAAAAGGGTTGTGGGTCATGGTCATTCGGATTGGCACATGGAATCTGGAGAACTTGTTCAGGCCGCCTAATCCGTTCGCGCCGAAGACCGAGCAGGAATACCACGCCAAGCTCGACGCACTGGCAAGCGCCATAACGCGCATGGACCCCATGTGTTGGCGGTGCAGGAGGCCGCATCGGGATCTAGGGCAACAACCGCTTCGCGTCGCGGTCTCGTGGTGGCGTTTCAGGCTGCATGGATGGGTTATTCAGCGCGTGTGGGGACAGAGGTTGGCTGCATCCGCTCCCCTTACGAGGCGAACCCCAGGGGGCAGCCCTGACGTTGAGAACACAGCACAGCCCAGGGTTCGCCGCCTATCAACCCTGCTTGCGAAGAAGAAGGTAGCGGTCCGTTGTCGGCCATCGGTGGCGATGGTCGGATAGGTTTCTGATCATGGTCAGCGGGCATGACGACGACCCTCAACTCGCGCGGGCACTGGCCGGAGGCACGCCTTATCCCACCGGGTGGTTCCGGCTGTACTTCGAGGACGAGCGTTGGGAATGGTCACCTGAAGTCGAACGGCTGCACGGCTATGAACCCGGCACCGCAAAACCAACAACCAGCATGGTGCTGTCACATAAACATCCAGAGGACTACAAGCATGTTGTGGCCACACTGGACGACATCCGTCGAACGCATCAGCCGTTCAGCACCCGCCACCGCATCATCGATGTCCAGGGGCGCATCCATGAGGTCATCGTGGTCGCCGAACTCTTGCGCGATGACGGCGGCGAAGTGATCGGCACGAATGGTTTCTATGTCGACGTGACCTTTCCACCCGAGGAGCGCGAATCGTTTATCAGCGACGCCGTCGCCGAGATCGCGGCGAACCGGGCCGTCATCGAACAAGTCAAGGGCATCTTGATGATTGTCTATCGCATCGACGCCGACGCGTCGTTCGACCTCCTCAAATGGCGGTCACAGGCAGCCAACATCAAGCTGCGGGTCCTGGCCGAACAGCTCCTTGCCGATTTTCGGGCACTCAACTACGACGACACCCTGCCCCCACGCCCAGTGTTCGACCAACTACTGCTAACCGCCCACAACCGGGTCCGGCGGTGATACAACCTCGATACCGAGCATTCCATCCTGCACGTGCAACCAAAATCTGCGATCGAGCAGGACGACTTTGTGAAACTCGCGAACGCGGTCGACCCGCACATCGAGGCAACCGGCGGTCTTACCGGTCTCATCATCGAAGCCCCGTCCTTCCATGGATGGAAGAGTTTTGGGGCAATGGTCAATCAGTTTCGCTTTGTTCGAGATCATCACAAGCGAATACAGAGAATGGGAGTCGTAACGGACTCCGCCCTAGGAGATGTCGCCGAGCATTTAACGTCACACTTTGTGTCAGCGGAGATCAAGCATTTCCCCGCTGGGCAGATCGACGCAGCAAGACAATGGATCATGAACGGCCTGTGATGCGTAGATGTGGTGCTCTCCGCCCGGTGGAAGGGCCGCGCATCTACAACGACCTGGCGACCAACACGCGGGTCTCGCCGAAAGCCACATGGAGCAACCTGAACCCAGCGCGGACTTCGAGCCGATCGCCGGCTCGAGTCGTGGTGATGGCCGCGCAGGTTGAGCCCTCGGGCAGGCTTGGACGACCTACCAACAAAAATTCGGCTCCTACCAGAACCCACGGCGACCCCCAGGACGTCACGCGTGGGAACATCACCGTGTTGAACGTGCCCCTGAACCTGCAATGCGCGCCCGGCAAGTTCCGACTGTCCACCAAACCCCAACGGCATCATCGGCCACTCGCTCAAGCAGTCCCCTGATCCACGGCGGGATCGCGGCTCAGATCGCGACGCGCGCACGTCGGTTCCTCGGAGGCTATTCATGCCGACGCCGTCGTTGACGTTCTGCCTAGTCTCGGCGACGCAGAACACAGCTTCGCACGAGCGGGCGTGTGGTCAAAGTGCGGCGGTGAGGTCGACTTCGACGAGCTGGCCGGAGAATCCGAGCCGCGTCACGCCTAGGAGCGTGCTCGCGGTGGTGAATGCCGATCCGATGACCGAAAGGGTGAGCCGGCGCCAGGCCGCGGCAAGAACAGAGTTGTCATCGCTGACGACGTAGACAACCGAACGGACGACCTGATCCGGCCGGGCGCCGACCGCGGCGAGCACCGCAGCGGCGTTGGCAGCGACCTGATCAATCTGCAGGTCGATATCTCCGGCGCCGACCAGCGCACCGAACGCGTCGAGCGGGCACTGCCCCGCAAGGAACGCGAGACGCCCGGCCTCGACGACTGTGACGTGATGGTAGCCGGGTGGGTTGTGCAGTTGTGTTGGGTTGTGCCGAGTGATCATTGGAGGCATGCGGCCCACCCTGCGCCGCCTGAGAAGCCGGATGCAACCCATCAGCGCCGCATCCTCAACCAGTCGTGCAGTGGACGCGCTGAGCATCACTCGACCGGGCGGCGCGACCGATTCCATCCGCTGGCCCTCCCCACTTGCTCACCGATGGCGGTGTAACCAAAAGTGCCCGAACCGATCTCGCCCGCGATCACTTGGCCGGAATTCAGGCCGATCCGCGGCTGTAGTGTGTGACACCGTCGCGGTTTTCGATCTTGGCAGCCAGGTGGCCTGTTTCCTTCTTGATGTCCAACGCCGCCATGCAAGCGCGGATGGCATCCTCGTGATCGGGTCAGGACTCGAGTTCGAGGGCCGCGGTATTCATCAACTCAAAGGCGTTCCCGGGGGATGGCACATATCCGCGGTCGCCTCGCTGTAGCGGTGGGTTTCGGCGAAACTGATTTCGCCTGCCGTAAGCGCTTTGCTCCCGGTGACACCGAACCATCGAAGTACGTTTCAAAATTTCGGTGACACCACTAAGGCCGCGTAGTCGCTCTAGGTAGCGCACGTGCGGTGGACGGTCGGACATCTCCTGCCAGCTGTTGCAACGATCGCAGCTGACGGCGGAGTGCACTTGGCCTACGCAGATGCGGAGAACTGCGGCAATTCGGCTGCCAGTTTGGAGATCGTCGCAGCGGTCGCGGCATCGAGTTCAGCGAGTGGCTTGCGGGGAGTGCCGGCGGGGAACCCGAGAGCATTGAGCGCGGTCTTGACGGCGGGGATGAATGGCGCCGACATGATTGCGTCCATCAGCGGGTAGAGCTGTGCCCACTCGCGTCGTGCGCGGTTGAGGTCACCCGCTATCAGGGCGCGGTGAATCGAAACAAGTTGAGCGGGCATGACATTGGCGGTTCCGGCCATCACGCCGGCTGCGCCCTCGGTGATCGCGGCGAGCAGGAGGCTGTCCCAGCCGACAAAGGTCGAGATGACGTCGCCGTGACGGTGAATGAGTTGACCCGCCTGCGCCATGTCTGCGCTGGTGTCCTTGATGTAGCGGATGTTGTCGATTTCGCGGGCGAGCCGGCCGACGGTGTCGGGATCGAGGTTGACACCGGTCGCAACAGGCAGGTTGTACAACATGATCGGGAGGTCGACCGCGGCCGCGACGGTCCGCAGGTACTCAACGGTTTCGTCGAGGCTGAGCGGCTCGTAGTACGGCGCGACAACCATCAGGACCGACGCTCCGGCAGCCTCGGCGTGACGGGAGAGCTCGACCGCCTCGGCGGTGCTCACCGCACCGGTTTGTGCAACCACGGGAGCACGGTTGGCGGTCTGGTCGATGACGGTTTCGACGACGAATCGGCGTTCCGCCCCGCTCATCGCGGCGAATTCCCCTGTGGACCCGCACGCGACGACGCCGTCGACGCCGCCGTCGATACTGCGGTCGACCAGTAGGCGCAGTGCGTTTTCGTCGATCTGCCCGTCAGGAGTGAATGGTGTTGCGAGCGCGGTCAGTACACCGCTGAGACGTGTGGACATGTTGTTCTTCTCCCGTGGTAGTCGGTAGTGGTGGTGTCAGTTGAGCGGCAGCGCTGGTGCCAGAGGAGTGGCTGGAGAACACTGGCGCTCGGTGGCAAGCAGACTTTGCACTTCCTGCGCGGCAGTCAGTCCCGTCCCGATCGCAGTCTCGGTGTACAGGGTGCCGAGGTAGTCGCCGGCGAGGAAAATGCGACCGCCGCGACGAGTCAGTGTCGGCTGCAGCAGGCCGCGGCCCGGGAAGCAGTACGGCGCCCCGGTGGGCCAGCGTTGGACCTGCGCCTCCACCACCTTCGCCGAGAACTCCGGCAGGATTTCATCGAGGTCGCGGAGATACCTGTCGCGGATCTGATCATCATCGAGTTCGAGCAGCTTGCGCGCCAGGCTCGCGGGGGAGAAGGTCATGATGCTGCTACCGGGCTGCCGCTCCTGCTCATAGCCGCGGACGATGTTCGACATGTTCAGCATTACGTTGAATGACCGCTTGGGGGTTGCGATCGCGTAGGCGTCATCCCACACCTGGCGCTCGGTTTCGTTCGTCAGGAACGCGGCGGCGACGTACGGGCCGTAGACGATCTTGGACAGTGCGTCGCGCACATCGCGATCGAGGTCAACGGCGACCCTGTGGCTCACCGTCGCAGGCGTGGCGAGCACGACGCAGCGTGCTTCGATCTCCTTCTCTGATCCGTCCCGGCGATACCGAACGACGACCGAATTCTTCTTGTGCACGATCTCGTCCACTGTCGAATTCAGTTGCACACGGCCGGGTAACGCTGCCGCGATGCTTTCGGTCAGAGTGGATGGTCCGCCGACGATGCTCTGGCTCAGACCTGCCCCGATATTCCACACGAGGCTGAAATAGCCGACGCCGGCCCCGGCAGAGATCTCGTCGAGATCGGCGGACGAACGCGTCACGGTTGGTTTGAACAGAGCCTCCACATCCTCCGAAAGGTCTCCGATGTAGTCGGCGAACGACCGGTCGTTCATGAAGTTGTAGACCCGCTGCTGACGCGTGGCCTCATCCTCGCCGCGGCGCAGTCCGACGATCTTGGCGTATCGGGCGACCGCCAGGGACACCTTTGCGCCGGTCTTCATGATTCCCATGCGAGACGACCACGACATCGGGACACGGAAGGGATAGCTTTCGATTCTGCCCTTGAGAAGCAATTTGCCGTTCATGGCCAGACCCGACAGCGAGCCGGGCACCGCGACCGAATCGACGCCGGTGTCGTTGAGCAGCCACGCTGTCGACGAGTTGCCACCGGCATAGACATGGCCGCCCCAGTTCATGAAGTACGGTCCTCGGCGTTCAGAACGCACACGTCCGCCCACTCGCGTCTCCGCTTCGAGGAGCACGGTGTCCCAGTGGCGAAGCCGCCACCCAGCCGCTAATCCGGCGATACCGCCTCCGACGATCACGACGTCCTTCATCGGGCGGTCCTCCTCTGGTTTCTCAATGACGTTGATGGGATTGCTGTTTCGCGCCTCGGTGCAACGGAATTCGTTGCGAGCGCTTCAGGCTGGTCTCGCACGGCGCGCTTTCCGGGGCGTTGTATGAGCCTCAGTCTAGGATGTGATTACAGATCACACAAGGCCTGGGTGTTGCTCGGCTCACACCGAGCCCACGCCGCGGAAACCAGGATCGCGGGGTGTGCCACGTAAAATGTGATCTGTGGTCATCTCTCGCCGTGCTGAGCCGACACTACTGACCGACGAGGTCTACGCGATGATCCACGAAGCGATCATGAGCGGTGATCTACCAGCCGGTTCCCGCCTGAAAGTACGGGATCTCGCCGCACAAGTCGGAACCAGCGTCCTACCGGTTCGTGAAGCGATCCGTCGCCTCGAAGAGGCGGGATTGGCCCAGCGCTCACCGCACAAGGGTGCCGTCGTCAAGAGCCTGACGCTCGAAGAATTGGTGCACGTCTACGACGTACGTCTGTTGCTCGAAGTGGAGGCGGCGCGCAGCGGTGCCGAACGCATCAGCCAGCAGGACTGCGACAAGATGCAGGGCGAATATGACGCGATGCGCGCCGCCATCACGGAGGGACGTGTCGTCGCCTGCCTCGATCATGACGAAGCCCTGCTGACCATCTTGTACAAAGCCTCGGGCAATCCAGTACTGATGGAACTGATTCGGGCGCTGTGGAACCGCTGCCGCGCCTACAAGATCGTCGGAGCTCAGGGCAGCATCGACGCGGGCGAGGACGAACCGCTGTGGAAGTACCAACTCGATCTCGTCGCCGCCGCGCGCAAGAACGACGCCGCCGCCGCGGCGGCAGTCAACGACGCTTCTCTCGTTGACGCGACTACTCGCATCAAGGAGCGCCTGGCCGCACAGGCGGAAGCCCCGAACGCGTAGGGGATTCTCGCCTCTCTCGTACGGTGAGGTCGGTGTCCTGCTGGAGTGCCGGCGGCCGCTGCCCAAGGATCCGATGGCGCTGCCGCTAGGCGACCGTGGCGAGCGCCCAGCGTGGCGTCCAACTCGGCGTTGACTCGCAACGTCAACCGCCTCGAACAAAAAGATCACAAATCTCATCTTGACTGTAATCTGTGATCACATCTATAGTGGTCGGTATCACACCAAACGCGATATGTGGTCGAGGCCACCAGTTAGTGACATCGGCCAAAAAGGACCGCCACCCTGATGGCGCTTACTTCGTCCAAAGACATCCACCGATATTGCCGAGCGCAGACTTAAACCCGAGGAAAGGTCCAGGTCAATGACCACTGCTCATCCGCTCGATGACGCGCCGTTGTCGAAGTTCCATAAGAAACTCGCGCTGTATGCCTCCGGGGGGCCATTCCTAGACGGCTACGTGCTGTCCATCATCGGTGTGGCCCTGGTGCAGATCAGCCCCAAGTTCGGCATGTCGTCGGCCGAGGAAGGGCTGGTAGGCGCCTCGGCGCTGGTCGGAATCTTCCTGGGCGCCTTCCTCGGTGGCTGGCTCACCGACAAGTTCGGCCGCCAGGTGCTGTTCACCATCGACCTGGCCGCCATCATCCTGTGCTCGATCGCCCAGTTCTGGGTCGGCGACGTCTTCTGGCTGATCGTCCTGCGACTGCTGATCGGCATGGCCGTCGGCGCCGACTACCCGATCGCCACCTCGCTGCTGGCGGAGTTCTCCCCCCGCAAGTGGCGTGGGCCGCTGCTCGGCGCCTTCGTGGCCATGTGGTTCGTGGGTGCCGCTGCCGCCTACCTCGTCGGTGAGATCCTGCTCCACTTCGAGGACGGTTGGCGTTGGATGCTGGCCAGCGCCGCTGTGCCGGCCATCCTCATCGTGCTGGCCCGGTTGGGCACCCCTGAATCACCCCGCTGGCTGCTCAAGAAGGGTCGCGTTGATGAAGCAAATGAAGTGCTGCGCAAGGTGTTCGGACCCAACGTCTCGGTGGACGACATGTCCGAAGAGGTCCATGAGAACCTGCGCGTCAGCGCCTTGATCAAGGCCGGGTACGGCAAGCGGATGGCCTTCATCACCATCTTCTGGACCTGCTCGATCGTGCCGCTGTTCGCCGTCTACGCGTTCGGGCCGAAGATCCTGGGAGCACTCGGACTGACCGGTGCAATGGCCAACTACGGCTCGGCCTTCATCACCGTGATGTTCCTCGTCGGCTGCATTGTCGGACTGTTCCTGGTCGACCGGATCGGTCGCCGGCCGCTGATCATCCACAGCTTCCTGTGGGGCGGCGTGGCACTGCTGTTGCTCGGTATCTTCCCCGACGCTAACGCCTGGATCGTGTTGGCGCTGTTCGCCGGTTATGCAGTGGTCATCGGTGGTACCCAGATCCTGCAATGGATCTACCCGAATGAGTTGTTCCCCACCGAGATCCGGGGATCTGCCGTCGGACTGGCGTCATCGCTGAGCCGGATCGGCGCCGCCATCGGCACGTACCTGGTTCCCATCTCCCTGTCGCACCTCGGTACCGGCGGCACCATGATCGTCGGCGCCGTCGTCACCTTCACCGGCGCGGTCGTTTCGGTGATGTGGGCACCGGAAACCCGTGGGCTGACCCTCGGTGAGTGCGCTGCGATGAGCCCCAACTCCAAGGTGAGCGCTTAGTGACCAGCGCACCTGACCCGCTCTGTCAGAAAGGCATGCTTCGATGACCCAGACTGTCCAGCCTCCGCTTACACAAGTGCGGCGAGGCAATGGTGCTCCGCTCGTCTCGACGGCGGACCTGCCGCCGCGCGGCCACTTCATCGCCAACGAGTTCATCGCGGACGCAGGTGGTGAATTGCTCGACATCGTCAACCCAGCCGATGAGTCGGTGATCACCCAGGTGCTGGTTGGCACCGCAGCCGATGTCGACCGGGCCGTCGACGCCGCCATCGCCGCCAAAAGCGGATGGGCACAGTTGGTTCCGAAACAACGCGCCGAGATCCTGCACCGGATCGCCGACCGGGTCGCCGAGCATGCCGAGCTGCTCGCGCGGCTGGAGGCGGCCAACACCGGCAAGCCTTTGACGGTGGCCCGCGACGACATCGCCCAGACCATCGACACGTTCCGATTCATGGCCGGCGCCGCCCGGTCGATCACGTCGCAGGCCGCCGGCGACTACGCCGAGGGACACCTGTCGGTGATCGTGCGCGAGCCGCTGGGCGCCATCGGGGTCGTCACTCCGTGGAACTATCCATTGCTCATGGCTGCTTGGAAGATCGCTCCGATCCTGGCCGCCGGAAATGTGCTGGTGCTCAAGCCATCCGAACAGACGCCGCTGACCACGCTGAAGTTCGCCGAACTCGTCGCCGACCTGTTGGCCGCCGGGGTGTTCAACGTCGTCACCGGCTTCGGTCAGGTGGTCGGTGACCGGCTCTCGGGGCATCCGCAGCTCGACATGATAGCTCTCACCGGCTCCGTGAACAGCGGTAAGGCGGTGGCCCGCAACGCTTCTGCGACACTCAAGCGGGTTCACCTCGAACTCGGCGGCAAGGCCCCGGTGATCGTGTTCGATGACGCCGATCTGGCTGCCGCGGCGAGCGCGCTGCGCACCGCCGGGTATTGGAACTCCGGGCAGGAATGTGGTGCCGGTTGCCGGGTGCTGGTACACGAATCGGTCGCCGCGGAGTTCACCGATCACCTTGTCGCCGAGGTCGGCTCGCTGATCGTGGGCGAACCCGGCGCCGGTGACGACGTCGAGATCGGACCGCTCATTTCCAAGGCGCATTTCGACCGCGTCTGCGGCTTCCTCGACCGCGCCCGCGCCGAGGGCGTCCGCGCCGTGCTCGGTGGATCGTCGGTGTCCGGGCCCGGATACTTCGTCGCACCGACGGTACTCACCGATGTGCCCGCCGGCGCCGAGTGCGGCCGGGAGGAGATCTTCGGTCCCGTCGTCACCATCGAAACCTTCACCGACGAGACCGAGGCCATCGAGCGCGCCAACGCCGTCCCGTACGGCCTGGCCGCATCGGTGTGGACCGAGAATGCCCGGCGTGCCCACGACGTCCCGGCGCGGCTCGACTTCGGCACCGTATGGGTCAACGCCCACCTGGTGCTGGCGAGCGAAGTGCCGTGGGGCGGGTTCAAGGGTTCCGGATATGGACGCGATCTGTCCATCTACGCCCTCGATGACTACTCCCGTACGAAGCACGTCATGCACAATCACACCCGTTGACCACGGGCCCGAACCGGAACCTGTCTGCTCCCAAGCGGTCTCATTCGCTCGCGTGCGGGACCAATCAAACTCTTCGGAGGAGGGGTGAGGCCCGTAGGTCC